>JADKLW010000009.1_pt3 | contig 84163 bp, 75 predicted proteins | sample 8641881 | NCBI WGS metagenome assembly JADKLW01 (sample SAMN16272185, study PRJNA661076) | feces metagenome | isolation source: fecal sample from diarrhoea affected cattle B | host: Bos taurus | place: South Africa: Lokaleng Village, Mahikeng | collected 2019-09
GAGAATTGATCCAGGCCGCGCAATTTGCCGCTTTCATCTCGTGCGAGCCAGGCCCGCCCTGCGCCTTGCCAGGACCATGCGGCGCGATTTTTGGCGGCCGCTTCGTCGGGCCAGGCAAAAATCACCATGGCAGGAGGCTCGCCACTGCGCCAATAGGCGGCTGTTGCCGCCGCCTTGGCCGGATGGTGGGCGGCTGTCATGGCATTGCTGCCGGCCGCCACGCCAGCCAGACTAAGAACGCCGACCGCCGCCAGCCAGGCGGCCGACTGAAATACCAGGCGGCCACTGTCGTCCGCCGGCCGACGCAGGCTCTGGGCCGCGACGATGCCCAGCATCAGGAAAGCAACAGTTACGGCACTGCTGAATACCAACAGGCCTGCATACCAGGGCAGTGCGGGACTGGACAGGATGGCAAGCCAATCCAGTACCCGATAGCTGCCGTCCACCAGCAAGGCTCCGACAGGCGTGTGCATCCAGGCAAGCAGGACCAGCAACCAGAAGGTCGATACCGTCACGCCGAACGCCACCATGAACACCAGGATCGCATGCACCCTTTCGGACACATGACGTTGACCGAACAGCATGGCGCCGAGAAAACATGATTTGAAAATAAAGGCGGAAAGAATGCCGGCAGCCAGCAAGGGGCTGGCGACATCGCCGATTTTCTCCATCAAGTGCGGCCACAAGGTGCCCAACTGGATCAAGACCGGCATGCTTGCGGCAAAACTCAGGACGAATGCCAGCGCAAAGACCCGGACCCAAAAACGATAGGCCTGCGTCCAGGCGGCATGTTCAGCGCCGAACGCGCGTAGCTTGAAGTACAACAAGACCCATGCCAGGCCCAGTTCCACGACAAGAAACAGCAGCATGAAGCCCAGGCTGGAGAAGAACTGGATCTGCGCCAACCATAATGTCGAGTGCGTCATAATGTGCGCTAGTTTAGAGCCTGATTGCGGTTTGTAAACCCGATAGGCAAGCAAACCACGCCGAACGTGGCAAAATGCTTACTTCCCTTGATTTTTCCTGTGCTTATCCCGTATGACTTCTGTGCCCCCCGTCGCGCCTGCTTCCAATTTTCTGCGCACCATCATCGAAAATGACCTCGCCGCCGGCCGATACGACGGCAAGCTGTGGGCAGGCAAGCCGGGGCCCGCCTCTGTGCAACAGCAAGGCAGCGTCGATCCGGCACGCGTACGCACGCGCTTCCCGCCCGAACCCAACGGCTACCTGCATATCGGCCACGCCAAGAGCATTTGCCTGAATTTCGGGCTGGCGCGCGACTACCAGGGCGCCTGCCATTTGCGCTTTGACGATACCAATCCTGAAAAGGAAGAAGACGAATACGTACACGCCATCATCGACATGGTCAGTTGGCTGGGCTTCGACTGGAACTACGGCGACGAGCATAACGAGTATTTCGCCAGCGATTACTTCGACTACATGTACCAGTTTGCCCAAGCACTGATACAAGCCGGACTGGCTTACGTAGACGAGCAAAGTGCCGATGAAATGCGGGCAACGCGGGGCACCCTGACCGAGAAAGGCACGGATTCGCCCTGGCGCAACCGCCCCGTCGCAGAATCGTCGACCTTGCTTGAGGAAATGCGTGACGGCAAACATCCGGACGGCAGCATGGCGCTGCGCGCGAAAATCGATATGGGCTCGCCCAATATCAACCTTCGCGACCCGGTTCTTTATCGTATCCGCCACGTAGCGCACCATCGTACGGGCACCAAGTGGTGCATTTACCCCATGTATTCGTGGGCCCATCCGGTGGAAGACGCCCTGGAAGGCATCACACACAGCATCTGTACGCTTGAATTCGAAGATCAGCGTCCTTTCTACGACTGGATACTGAACCACCTTGCCGACCTGGGCCAGTTGGCACGACCGCTGCCGCATCAGTATGAGTTCGCTCGACTGAACCTCAGCTATGTCGTCACGAGCAAGCGCAAGCTGCTGGAACTGGTACGCGAAGGCCACGTGGATGGGTGGGACGACCCCAGGCTGCCCACGCTGGCCGGTCTGCGCCGACGAGGCTACACGCCTGCGTCCATACGGCTGTTTTGCGAACGCCTGGGCGTATCGAAGGCGGATTCCCGCATCGACTATAGCGTGCTCGAGCAAGCCCTGCGCGACGACCTGGACCCCATTGCCGATCGCCTGGTTGCAGTGTTAGACCCACTGCGGCTGACCATCACCAACTACCCCGAGGGGCAGAGCGAGCCCTGCGAGGCCCCTCGCAACCCGCATGATCCCGCCGCCGGGACACGCCACTTTCCGTTCTCGCGCGAGTTATGGATAGAGCGCGACGATTTCCGCGAAGATCCGCCCAAGAAGTACTTTCGCTTGTTCCCGGGCAACACGGTGCGCCTGAAGTACGGCTACATCATCAAGTGCACGGGCTGCGTCAAAGACGCCGACGGCAACATCGTCGAAGTGCAGGCCGAATACCTGCCGGACACCAAAAGCGGCACGCCGGGCGCGGACGCCGTCAAGGTCAAGGGCAATATTACGTGGGTCAGCGCTGCGCATGCCATCTCTGCGGAAGTACGGCTTTATGACCGCTTGTTCACCGAAGCGCACCCCGACGCCGGAGACAAGAACTTCCTGGAAGCCATCAATCCCGAATCGTGCCGCGTGGTCCAGGCCTGGCTCGAGCCGGGCGCCACGGCAGCCCCCGATACACGCTGGCAGTTCGAGCGCCTGGGCTATTTTGTGGCCGACCGCGAAACATCCACCATAGACCGTCCCATCATCAACCGTGCCGTGACCCTGCGCGACACCTGGGCACAGAAGCAGTAAGGCGATACATACGTGAGCGATACCCCCTCCCCCCGTAAAGGTCAACTGGCACTCGATTTCAAAAGCGCCACCCTGTATGCCTTGCGCGTGGTGCTACAAGACCACAATACCGATGCACTGCTGGCCGCGCTGGAGCGTCGCATGACGGACGCGGGCTCTTTCTTCGAGAACGAGCCCGTGGTCGTGGATGCCAGCCAACTGGAACAAGCCACCGATTGGGCAGCGCTGATCGCCGCCCTGCGTTCGCACAGCCTACACCCTGTGGGTGTAGTCGCCGAGGGCGAAAACCTGTCGGCCGCAAAAGCGGCTGGGCTCGCAGCCGTCGACCTGGCCAACCCCGTGCAGCGGCCAGTCAGCACGCCGGCTCCGGACAAAGATGTCCCCGTGGTCGCACCGCCCGCCCCGGGCGAAGGCTCCCGGGCAATCCCGGAACCCGCGGAAGCACCCGCCCCTGCAGCCGCCCTGCCCGAACTGGCCCCTGCTGCCATGGTCATTAACCGGCCCTTGCGATCCGGGCAACGCATCTACGCCCGCAACACCGACTTGATCGTCATCGGCGTCGTGAGCCAGGGTGCCGAGGTGATCGCCGACGGCAATATCCATGTGTACGGGCCACTGCGCGGCAAGGCCATGGCCGGCGCGCGCGGCGACACCAGCGCGCGTATCTTTACGACGCAACTCGACCCCGAGCTGCTCGCCATCGCGGGCGTGTATCGTGTCATAGAAACGCAGCTGGACGATAAACTGCACAATAAGCCTACCATCGTGCAACTGGATGGCGATGTGCTGCGCATTACGGCGCTGGGCAACTAGCCGCCGATATCTTTTGTTGCGAAGCAATGCATCGAAACCCGCCACTTTGGGCGATGTTCCGGTGGTTATGCTTTACGATTACGTGATTTACAAAACCTATAAGGAATTCTGACGTCATGGCGCGAATTGTTGTGGTGACTTCCGGCAAAGGCGGGGTGGGCAAAACGACCACCAGTGCAAGCTTCTCCTCCGGACTGGCAATGCGAGGCCACAAGACCGTGGTCATCGACTTCGACGTCGGCTTGCGCAACCTGGACCTCATCATGGGCTGCGAACGCCGCGTGGTATACGATTTTGTCAACGTGATCCAGGGCGAAGCCACCCTGAACCAGGCGCTGATACGGGACAAGCAACTGGAAAACCTGTTCATCCTGCCGGCTTCCCAGACACGCGACAAAGATGCGCTGACCCGGGAAGGGGTGGAAAAAGCGCTGAAAGATCTGGGCGACATGGGCTTCGAATACATTGTCTGCGACTCGCCCGCAGGTATCGAAACCGGCGCACTGATGGCTTCGTACTTTGCCGACGACGCCCTGGTTGTGACGAATCCAGAGGTATCGTCCGTGCGCGACTCCGATCGCATCCTGGGCATTCTTTCCGCCAAATCGCGGCGCGCCGAAAAGGGCGAGGAGCCCATCAAGGAATATCTGCTGCTTACGCGCTACAACCCCAAGCGCGTCGCCGAAGGCGAAATGCTGTCGCTCAAGGACATCGAGGACATCCTGCGCATCAAGCTGCTGGGCGTGGTGCCTGAGTCGGAATCCGTGCTGCAGGCATCCAATCAGGGCATACCGGCCATACATCTGCGCGATAGCGATGTGGCCACCGCCTACCAGGACATCGTTGCGCGCTATCTCGGCGAGGAAAAGCCGCTGCGTTTCGTCGACTACGAGAAACCAGGCATATTCAAGCGCCTGTTCGGAGGAAAATAATATGTCTTTCCTGTCTTTCCTCCGGGGTCAGAAGAAAACCTCCGCCAGCGTGGCGCGGGACCGTCTTCAACTGATCCTGATCAATGAACGGGGCGACGGCGTTACGCCCGACTATCTGCCCCGCCTGCAAAAAGAGCTCGTCGAGGTCATCTCGCGCTACGTGAAGATCAATCCCGACGACATCAAGGTCAACCTGGATCGCCAGGACTCGCTAGAGATCCTCGAGGTCAAGATCGAGATGCCACAGCCCGAGGGCCGCTAGGCCCAATACAACAAAGCCCCCGGAAAACAGTCCGTTTTCCGGGGGCTTTGTTGTTCTGCAACGGCCCGCAGGCCGGAGGTCTAACGGTTTTTGCCGACCTGGTCGCCGATGACGCCGCCGATGGCTGCACCGCCCACTGTACCCAGGACGCCGCCACCCGTGATGACTGCACCCGCCACGCCGCCTATGCCGGCGCCTGTTACTGCGCCCTTCTGACGACTGCTCATGGTGTCCCAGGACGAGCAGCCCGCCATGGCGAGAGCAAGAATACCGATAGCGCTGAATTTACCGACTGTTGTCATTTTCAATTTGATCTCCAAGAATGCGAGCAACGACCCACAGTACCCGATTCACTTTAAAAGTGGCAAGTTTTACAAAGCCCCGAGTGTGAAGTCGGGAAACAGTTGTATCCGGCCCTCGATTTCACTCGGCCTTGACCAGCGCAAGCACCTCTTTGAAGTGTGGATGCGCTGGGGTTTCCAGCCATTCGAACATGGCCATTTCGGCGGTGATCTGCTCAAGACCATAGTGTTCCCACCGTTTGCAGGCCGCCGCACGGTCGGCTTCGCGGCGCGAGCCGATACAGTCAGTGACCAGGATGGGGGCGTAGCCCAGGCGGGCCAGGCCCAGGCCGGTTTGTAACACGCACACATGGGCTTCCGTGCCGATTAACAACACATGGTTGCGCCCCACCGGCAGCTCGGGCTGGAACTGCGCTTCGCGCGTGGCATCAAAATGAGTCTTGTGGATGACATGGTCGATGGCAGGCAGCAGTGCGTGGTCCGTTCCGCCTATTTTCTCGGCCCAATGCTCGGTCGCAATAACGGGGACACCCAGCAGCCGTGCTGCGGCCAGCAGGCGACCCGCCCTGGCCCGTAGTTGCTCGTGGTCGGCTACGGCCGGCAATAGCCGAGCCTGCATGTCGACCACAAGAACCATGGTGTCGTGCGTACTGAGTATCGGCATTTGGCGCTCCTGTTGGGTGGGTTATTTCAGGGCTTTATAGCGCAAACGCCTGGGCTTGGCACCCTCTTCGCCCAGACGACGCTTCTTGTCGACTTCGTACTCTTGATAGTTGCCGTCAAAGAACACCACTTCAGAGTCGCCCTCGAAAGCCAGTATGTGCGTTGCGATGCGGTCCAGGAACCACCGATCGTGGCTGATCACCATGACACTGCCGGCGAACTCGAGCAAGGCATCTTCGAGCGCGCGCAAGGTCTCCACATCCAGGTCGTTGGAGGGCTCGTCCAGCAGCAGTACGTTGCCCCCTTCGATGAGGGTTTTGGCCAGGTGCAGGCGCCCGCGCTCGCCGCCCGAAAGCTTGCCGACCATCTTGTTCTGGTCCGCTCCCTTGAAGTTGAAGCGTCCCAGGTAGGCGCGCGAAGGCATTTCGAAGCGCCCGATGGTGAGCAAGTCAGCCCCATCGGAAATCGTGTCGAACACGGACTTACCGTCCGGCAGCGACTCGCGGGACTGATCCACAAAGGCCAGCTTGACCGTCTTGCCGATGTTGACGGTGCCCGTATCGGGCTGCTCGCGTCCGGCGATCATTCGGAACAGCGTCGACTTGCCGGCCCCGTTAGGGCCGATAATGCCGACGATCGCGCCGGCGGGCACCTTGAAGCTGAGCTTGTCGATCAGCAATCGATCGCCGTAGGCCTTGCTGACATTGTCGAATTCGATCACATCGTTGCCCAGCCGCTCTGCGACAGGGATGAAGATCTCCTGAGTCTCGTTGCGCTTTTGGTAGTCGTGTGACGACAGTTCCTCGAAACGTGACAGTCGGGCCTTGGCCTTGGCCTGGCGACCCTTGGGGTTCTGCCGCACCCACTCGAGCTCTTTTCTGATGGTGCGCTGGCGGGCGGACTCGGAGGCTTCCTCTTGCTTGAGCCTATCGTCTTTTTGCTCCAGCCACGAACTGTAGTTGCCCTTCCAGGGAATGCCATGACCGCGATCCAGCTCGAGTATCCATTCGGCGGCGTTGTCCAGGAAATAGCGATCGTGGGTCACACCCACCACGGTACCGGGGAACTTGCGCAGGAACTGTTCCAGCCACTCGACGCTTTCAGCATCCAGGTGGTTGGTGGGCTCGTCCAGCAGCAGCATGTCGGGCTTGGACAACAGCAAACGGCACAAGGCCACGCGGCGCTTTTCTCCGCCTGACAGCGTGCCGATGGCGGCATCCCAAGGCGGCAGGCGCAAGGCGTCGGCTGCGATTTCCATTTGGTGTTCGATGTCGTCCGACCCGGTGCTGGCCGCAGCCGCAATAATGGCTTCGAGTTCGGCCTGTTCACTGGCCAGGGCGTCGAAATCCGCATCGGGTTCGGCGTAGGCTGTGTAGACCTCGTCGAGCCGCTTGCGGGCACTGAAGAGGTCACCCAGCCCCTCTTCGACCGACTGGCGCACGGTATGGTCAGGATCGAGCACGGGCTCTTGCGGCAGGTAGCCGATCTTGATGCCCGGCATGGGGATTGCCTCGCCCTCGATCTCGCGGTCGATGCCGGCCATGATCTTGAGCAAGGTTGACTTGCCCGAACCGTTCAGGCCCAGCACGCCGATCTTGGCCCCGGGAAAAAAGGACAGAGAGATGTCGCGCAGGATCTGCCGTTTTGGCGGCACGATCTTGCCGACACGATTCATCGTATATACGTATTGAGCCATGGCAAGCAAAAAACCGGGAATTGATAAAGGCCTGATTGTAGGCCGTTGCCAGCAGTTCCGGGAAAGCGCGCCATGCCTTAAAATAACAGTCTTAATCACAGCCTGAACGCTCATGCCGACGCCCAACGACACCAACCTTGTCTTTACCGCCGACGAACTCGACCTTCTGGGACGCACCGCCGACTCCCTTAGCGCCTACATGGGCAAGCCGGTGCTGGCCGAAATCATGGACGCCGACGAAACCGGCTTTGAATGGGTCATATTCGGCGTGCCGCTCGACATCGAAGATCAGCCCGACGACTACGTAGTGGTCCAGATTGGCGGACCGGGCGCACGCCTGCTGGGCAGCACCGGCGGCCTGAACGTCGCCGATGGCGACGTCTACGAATGCGAGTATCTATGGGCGATCCAGCTGTCCGACCTGGAGGGCGTGCGCTACATCAAGGTAGACCAGGATGGCGACGAAGTGGCCTGGACGGATAACCTGGCCGAGGTCCTGCCGTTTGTCATGGCCGAAGACGCCATGGACGACGACGACGGCAACGACCTGGACGATGAAGATGACGACGACGACCCCTACGATCTGGACGATCGGAACGAACCGCGCACCTTGCACTAAAGATATTGCCAGGTATGGTCGGGGTTCAGGCGCCCGCGGCGCGGGCCCTGTCACGCACATACAGCAAAGCACCGACTGGCCACATTAGCCCCACCAAGGTGCGCGCGGCGGTGCCTTTCAGGCGTCTGCCCTTGGGCAGCGGCTGCTTGCTGTGGCGCAAATGCAGCGAGAACCGGGTATAGCGCGCTGCAGCCATCAAAAAGGCCTGCGGCCGGTAACGGAACCAGGGCAGGCACTCGACCACGGTATCCTGGGCCAGCAGCCACAAGCCCATGGCGTGCTGCTGGCTTTCCTTACCTTGGCGCGACAACGAGTCCGCGCTGTCGTGGTACACGCGGAACACCTGGTTGACGAAGCGGGTCAGGTATCCCGCCCGGGCAATGGCGCGCCATACGAGGCTTTCGGGTACAAAACCGGCCACCTCTTCGGGGAAGGGGAAGGCCAGCAACACATCGGTGCGCAGGCAGCCGAACTTTTCGCCCCGGACATGATATTTGAAGGTCATGTCGAGGGCCGTGGCATCGAAGATATCGCGCGGATACATATCGCCGACGATGCTGCCGTCCGGCCGGGCGCAGAGCCCGGTGATCGCTACGAAATGCGCGCGCTCGGCGACGGGAATTTCGCGCCAGGCGCTTGCCATGGCGTAAAGGGCGTTGGTGTCCAGACTGTCGTCGCTATCCAGAGCGACGACCAGTTCGCCACTGGCCTTGCGCACGCCTCGATTGAAGGCGGTTTTCTTGTGCTGGTTGCGCTGCCACATGTAGTGGATCGGAAAGCTGGCTTCCTGTTGCCAGCCCATGACCATGGCCCGGGTGTTGTCTGTTGAGCCGTCATCAACGATCACCCACTCGAAGTCCTGGAAGGACTGCTCGGTTAACGATGCATACACCCTTTCCAGTGTGTGGGCCCGATTATAGGTGGGCGTTACAACCGTAAAAAGATGGCGCCAACAGGACATGGTCGTTTCTTTTCTATCGTTATAGTTTGGCTCAGGCCGTCCATCATAGGACAAAAAAAATCCACAGACCGTGGATCTGTGGATTTCTTGCCAACCTTACTTACGGATACAACCGCGAGGCTTCCAGGGTTGTATCGACCGCGCGATAATCAGGCGCGTTTCACTTTTTCGAGCATCTTGAAAACGCCCTTGGGTGAACGAACGAAAAGGCGCTTGAAAGCTTTGCCCAAGCACCGGCGTTCCAGGGTATTACGACGCGTACGTTTGATTTCTGCCATGATGATCTCCGTGTTTCTACCATGCAAGGCTCGCTAAACGTGCGGGCCCTTTGAATTTAGTTAACCAGCAATTGTACTCCAATACTGACGCACCGCACAAAACTGGCCTGGCCGCACGCCCTGGATCATAACGATTATCATAAACGCATGAGCTCTCAAATTCGCATCTTTGGCGCCCGCCAGAACAATCTCAAAAATCTCAACCTAGACATCAACACCGGTGAGCTGCTGGTCATTACAGGCGTCTCGGGGTCAGGCAAAAGCTCCTTGGCTTTCGACACGCTGTATGCGGAAGGCCAGCGTCGTTACGTGGAAACCTTCTCGCCGTATGCGCGGCAGTTTCTCGATCGGATGGACAAGCCGCAAGTCGACCGCATTGAAGGCATCTTGCCGGCCATTGCCATCGATCAGGTCAACCCGGTGCGCAACTCACGCAGCACCGTGGGCACCATGACAGAGCTGAACGACCATCTGAAGCTGCTGTACGCCCGCCTGGGGCGCTTGTATTGCCAGGGCTGCGGCACGCGCGTGCAGCGGGACAACCCAGAATCCATACAACAGCAACTGGCGGCGCGGGTCGGTCCCGAAGATCCGCGCCTGGTCATTACCTTTCCGGTAATCATCCCCGCCAACTATACCGAAGAAGAAGTACGCGGCTTTCTCGACCAACAGGGCTACACCCGTGTCCATCATGAAGAAACACGCCTGCATACGCCGCCGCAGCGAGCCACCAAAGGCAAGGGCAAGCGCGCCGCCAAAGCGGAGAAGCTCCGTGTGCTTCATGTGGTCCAGGACCGTTTCCGCTTCGGGTCGGCAGAACCACAACGCGTCATGGAGGCCCTGGATGCCGCCTTGAAGCAAGGCGATGGACACATCACCGTCTATGCAATGCCTGACACAGCCGAGCAAGGCGCGGAAGAAACCGCATGGCGCTTCAGCAAGCATCTGCACTGCGCGCACTGCGACATCGAGTACAGCACACCGCTGCCCAGTACCTTTTCGTTCAATTCACCCTTGGGAGCCTGCGAGTCATGCCGCGGCTTCGGCCGGGTGATGGGCATCGATTATGGCCTGGTCGTTCCCGACGAAACCAAATCCCTGCGCGAAGGTGCCATCAAGCCGTGGCAAACGGCCAGCTATAAAGAATGCCAGGCCGAAATGGAGCAGTACGCCCCTGCGGCGCGCGTGCGTCTGGATACGCCATGGAAAGATCTGGACGAGACCGAGCAGCGCTGGGTGATCGATGGCACGCCCGACTGGAAAGGCGGCCCCAGCGCATGGAAGACACAGTGGTACGGCGCGCAGCGCTTCTTTGACTGGCTGGAATCACGCGCCTACAAGATGCATGTGCGGGTGTTGCTGTCGAAGTACCGCAGTTATACCCCCTGCCCCGCTTGCGGCGGCGCCCGTCTCAAGCCGGACGCAACGCTTTGGCGGCTGGGCAGCGACACGGCGCCGGAGCATGACGGCGGATACCCGCGCTTCATGCCGGTACACGCACGCTGGAGTCGCGAGCAGCTGGATGCCTTGCCGGGCCTGGGCATACACGACTTGATGCGGCTGCCCATCAGCCGCGTGCGCGACATGTTCCTGGATATCAGTTTCGGCACCGGCATAGACGCAGCCATAGACCTGTTGCTGGACGAGGTGCGCACCCGACTGAAGTTCCTGTGCGATGTTGGCCTCGGGTATTTATCGCTGGACCGCCAAAGCCGGACTTTATCCGGCGGCGAAGTGCAACGCATCAACCTGACGACGGCGCTAGGCACGTCTCTGGTCAACACCTTGTTTGTCCTGGACGAACCCTCCATCGGCCTGCACCCGCGCGACATGCACCGCGTCGTGCAGGTCATGCATCGGCTGCGCGCCAACGGCAACACCTTGGTCGTGGTGGAACACGACCCGCAGGTCATGATTGCGGCCGACCGCATCATGGATATCGGACCTGGCCCGGGCGAGCGCGGCGGCCAGATCGTCTTTGACGGCACGCCAACCCAATTACGCAACGCCCAGACGGTGACCGGAAACTATTTAAGCGGCCGCCTCCGCGTCGAAGCGCCCCGCCCCATGCCAGTAGCCGACAGTACCCCCCGGCTGCTGCTGGAAGGCGTGCGTGCCAACAATCTGAAAAATGTGTCGGCCTCAATTCCGCTGGGACGGCTGGTCTGCATCACCGGCGTGTCCGGCTCTGGCAAGTCCACCCTTATCCAGGACGTCCTGTATCCGGCCATCCTCAAACAGAAGGGTAGGCCCACCGAAGCCCCGGGCGAACATGATCGCCTGCTGGGCGCCGAACAACTGGCCGATGTGGTGATGGTGGACCAGACGCCCATCGGCAAGACGGCCCGATCGAATCCGGCCAGCTACGTGGGCGCTTTCGAGCCCATCCGCAAGCTTTTTGCCCAGGCCCCACTGGCGCGCGAACGCGGCTACACCACCGGCACCTTCAGCTTCAACACCGGCGATGGCCGTTGCCCCACGTGTGGCGGCACCGGCTTTGAGCATGTCGAGATGCAGTTCCTGTCGGACGTCTACCTGCGTTGCCCGGACTGCGACGGCAAGCGCTTCCGCCCGGAGATCCTCGAGGTGCGGGTCGAGCACCTGGGGCGCAGCGCCTCAATAGACGAAGTACTGGAAATGACGATCAGCGAGGCACTGGGCTTCTTTGCCGGCCTGCGCGATGTGCAATGGGGCTTGGCCCCGCTGGCCGACGTGGGGCTGGAGTATGTGAGGCTGGGCCAGCCCGTGCCTACCCTGTCGGGCGGAGAAGCGCAGCGCCTGAAGCTGGCGGGCCACCTTGCGGGCGCCGCGCGCAGCGGCATTTCCAGCGCCAAGGTCGCCAAGAAAGGCAGCCTTTTTCTTTTCGACGAGCCCACCACCGGCTTGCACTTTGACGACGTCGCCAGATTGATGCGCGCGTTTCGCAAGCTGCTGGCTGCCGGCCATTCCTTGCTGATCATCGAACATAATCTGGATGTCATCCGCGCGGCCGACTGGCTGATCGACCTGGGACCGGAGGGCGGCGACGCGGGCGGAGAAATCGTCGGTGTCGGCTCGCCTGAAGAGCTGATGCGCAACACTGCCTCGCACACCGGCCAGGCACTGACCGACTACACCAGCGCCATCGTTTACGAAGACAAATCGCAGCAGGCCCGGGTGCTGGCCGAGCCCACGACGCCGTATCTGGATCAGCCAGGCACGCCGTTGCAGACAGCGCTGCGACGCAAGCGCGGCACAACGCAAAGCATAGACATCGTCAACGCGCGCGAACACAACCTGAAAGGCATCAACGTCAGCATTCCTCGCGATACCTTCACTGTCATAACGGGGGTGTCCGGATCGGGCAAATCTACGCTGGCTTTCGATATTTTGTTCAATGAAGGGCAGCGCCGCTATCTGGAATCGCTGAATGCCTACGCCCGGGCCATCGTCCAGCCCGCCGGCAAACCCGACGTAGACGCCATCTATGGCATACCCCCAACAGTCGCCATCGAACAACGCACCAGCCGCGGCGGCCGCAAGTCCACCGTAGCGACCATGACGGAGATCCATCATTTCCTGCGCTTGCTGTATGTGAAGCTGGGAACACAGATGTGCCCGACTTGCCACGTTGCGGTCGAGCCGCAAACCACCGAACAGATCACCGCGCAGATCGCCACCCGCTGCAAGGGGCAGCACATAGGCATCCTGGCGCCCTTGGTGAGTGCGCGCAAGGGCTATTACACAGACCTGGCGAAATGGGCGGCGGGGCATGGTCACAGCCATTTACGGGTGGACGGCGAGTTCATTCCGGTTGCGCCCTGGCCGCGCCTGGACCGGTACAAGGAACACACCATAGAACTGCCCGTGGCCGACCTGGTGGTCGCCCCCAAGGACGAGCCGGCATTGCGAACCGCAATACGCAGCGCCTTGCAGCATGGCCAGGGCAGCATGAGCATCCTGGTTGGCCTGACCGACAAGCAGGATGCATCCATCGACGAGCGGCGCGACGGCGCACCGAGCGCCACTGCACAACAATTGCATTTTTCGGTCAAGCGCGCCTGCCCCAGTTGCGGCACCAGCTTCCCCGAGCCGGATCCCCGCATGTTCTCGTACAACTCCAAGCACGGCTGGTGCACGGCCTGCTTTGGCACCGGCTTGCAGCTGGCCGGCTTCGATGCCGAACAAACGGGTGAGGAAACCGCCTGGAACGCCTGGTACGAAGGCAAGACGGAGACCTGCAGCAGTTGCCATGGCGAACGGCTGAACCCGGTCTCGCGCGCCTTCCTGTGGCGCGACCGCTCTATCGCCGAGCTGGCCGCCTTGCCCGTGTCGGATGCGCAAACCTTCTTTACCGGCGTGGTCAGCCGCGGACGCGAAGTGGAAATCGCCCGCGACATACTGACCGAAATTCGCGGGCGCCTGGACTTCATGCTGGAAGTGGGCCTGGGCTATCTGGCCCTGGACCGCGCGGCACCCACCTTGTCCGGCGGCGAGGCCCAGCGCATCCGCCTGGCCGCGCAACTTGGATCCAACCTGCAAGGCGTCTGCTATGTGCTGGACGAACCCACCATAGGGCTGCATCCGCGCGACAACCAGATTCTGCTGAACGCGCTCGCTGCGCTGGAAGGCAATGGCAATACATTGGTCGTCGTAGAGCACGATGAGGACACCATACGACGTGCCAGCCACATTATTGACATCGGTCCCGGCGCCGGTGTGCGCGGCGGCATGGTGGTGGCCCAGGGCACTGCACAAGACTTAATGGACAGCGCGGCATCGGTTACGGGCCGCTATCTGAAGCATCCGCTGCAACATCCGCTGCAGCCGCGCCGCCCGGTTCCAGCCGATACCCCCATGATTACCGTTCGGGGCGCGCATCTGCATAATCTGCACAATGTCGACGCCAGCCTGCCGGTCGGCCGGCTAACCGTCGTGACCGGCGTCTCGGGATCAGGCAAGTCCACCCTGGCCCGCGAAGTATTGCTCGACAACCTGGCGCCGGCCGTGTCAACACGAGCTGCACCAGTCTGGCGCGGCTGCGTGGACATAGCCGGATGGGAGCATATCGACCGTGTGCTCGAAGTGGACCAAACACCCATCGGCAAGACGCCCCGCTCCTGCCCTGCCACCTATGTGGGTTTTTGGGATGACGTGCGCAAGCTGTTTGCCGACACGCGTGATGCGCGCGTACGCGGATGGACTGCGGCGCGCTTCTCCTTCAACACCGGCGAGGGCCGCTGCCCGGTCTGCGAAGGCCAGGGCATGCGCACCATCGAAATGAGCTTCCTGCCTGACGTCAAAGTCCTGTGCGACGCCTGCCATGGAGAGCGATTCAATCGCGACACCCTCAACGTGACCTGGCGCGGCAAGAGCGCCGGCGAGGTTCTGCGTATGGAAGTCGACGAGGCCGTGGAGTTCTTTGCCGCGCACTCGCGCATCTCGCGCATCCTGCAACTGATGCAGGACGTAGGCCTGGGCTACCTGACACTGGGTCAGCCGTCGCCCACGCTGTCGGGCGGCGAAGCGCAACGCATCAAGCTGGTTACCGAGCTGGCCAAGGCAAGGCTCACGGACGGGGTGATCAAGACCGGCCGCGCCTCGCGTATTCCGCACACGCTCTACGTATTGGATGAACCTACCGTGGGCCTGTCCATTGCCGACGTCGAGAAGCTGATTCATGTCCTGCATCGGCTGGTCGCTGCTGACAACACCGTCGTCGTCATCGAGCACAATCTGGACATCATTGCCGAGGCGGACTGGCTGCTGGACCTGGGCCCCGAAGGCGGCAATGGCGGCGGCAAGCTGGTGGCGCAGGGTTCGCCAGAACATGTCATCAGCAGGAAAGGCCAGTCGCACACCGGTACGGTGCTGGCCGACTTCATGAACTTTACTGCCAGATAAGGATGCCCGCGTGACGCCCGATGCCGTGCAACTGATCGAGACCCTAAGGGTCGACCCGGGCGGCGCCATGCCCTTGCTGGCCGGGCATCGCGAACGCCTCCGGGCTTCGTGCCAGGCCCTGGGTTTCCGGTGGCCCGCTGATTTGTTCGGTCAACACCTGCCGCAGTTGGCCAGTACGCTGGACCGCAATACCGGGCATCGTGTACGTGTGCTGGTCAGCCCCGACGGTTCCTACGACGTGCGATCCGGTCCGCTGGCCGCCACACCACAGCCCGTCAGCGTACGCCTGGCAGCGAGCCCCTTGCTCGCCAATCCATTCTGGCTACGGCACAAAAGCACGCATAGGCCCTGGTACCGTGCCGCGCAGGCTTGGCTGGAAGCGCAAGGCGCGGTATTTGATGTGATTTACTGCAACGCCGAACACCAACTCCGTGAAGGCAGCCGCAGCAATATCTATGTGCAGGATGGCGCCGGGAAATGGTTGACGCCGGCACTGTCTTGCGGACTGCTGCCCGGCGTGCAGCGCCAGGCCTTGCTGGAACAAGGCCTGGTCCGCGAAGCAACACTTACTAAAGTCGATCTGATCAGTTCCCCCGCCCTGCGTGTATCCAACGCCCTACGCGGCTGGCTGGACGCGCGCCTTTCTTCCTCCGAGGATTTTCCGCATGAACGACCTGCAAGCATTTCCCATTAGCGCCAAGTGGCCGGCCCGCCACCCCGACCGCATCCAACTGTATTCCTTGCCGACACCCAATGGGGTGAAGGTGTCGATAATGCTCGAAGAAACCGGGCTGCCCTACGAACCACACCTGGTCAGCTTTGAAACCGACGACCAGATGACACCCGAGTTTCTGTCGCTTAATCCCAATAACAAGATCCCGGCGATCATCGATCCGAACGGACCTGACGGCAAGCCCCTGCCCTTGTTCGAGTCGGGTGCCATATTGGTCTACCTGGCCGGGAAGTCCGGGCAGTTCTTGCCGCAAGATACGGCGGGCCGATACGAGACCCTGCAGTGGCTGATGTTCCAGATGGGCGGCATCGGCCCCATGTTCGGGCAGTTGGGCTTCTTCCATAAGTTTGCCGGCAAAGACTATGAAGACAAGCGTCCACGCGATCGCTATGTCGCTGAATCCCGGCGACTGTTGGGCGTGCTGGAACAACGGCTGGCCGAGCGCGAATGGATCATGGGCGACGCCTATACGATTGCCGACATCGCGACCTTCCCCTGGGTACGAAACCTGGTTGGCTTCTACGAAGCCGGCGAGCTCGTCGGCTTTGAGGACTTCCGGAATGTCGCCCGCGCGCTCGATGCGTTCGTGAACCGGCCGGCAGTCGTCAAAGGCTTGAACATACCGGCACGGCCCTGATCAAGGCTTGGACATCACGACGGCATCCACGATCAGGAAGGCCAGCAGACTGATGCCCAGCAAAGGAAGAAACCAGCCCAGGGACGCCGCCACGATCAACAAGGGCAGCGATGCCCGCGCAGGCATATCGCGCAGCAATGCCAATACCCCTCGGGGTGCAGGCATTGCCGCGCGCTTCTGCGTGGGCCGCTTGCGCCACCACATGGCGTAGCCCCACACGATCATGACGATCAGGCACACCGCGAAGGCGATCAGTATCAATTGATTCGCCACGCCGAACAAGGCGCCCATGTGCGCATCTATGCCCCAGCGCGTTAACTTGGCCGCCAGCGGAAATTCATTGAAATAGGTCTGGTCGACCACCGACAGGTCGCGCGGGTCTATGGCCACGGCGTCTACCTGTGTAGGCCAGCTGCGGTCGATTTCCGTCACCGTCCATGCCTTGCCTGCGGCCGCAGGAGGACGGATCTCCAGCTTGTCGGCATCGATGCCCGCCTGGCGTGCCGCCAGCAATACCGTATCGAACATGGCTGGATCGGCACCAGCCGACAGGGCGGCCTTGGCACCATGACCATGATGGGCATGCTCGTCGACCGGCATGGAGGTCTTCTGATCGAGGGAGGTGGAGACCGAGGGTGTGCCCCAACCGTAATAGGCGCGCAGCACGGAAATATTGCCGCCCGCATGCTGGGACCAGGTGAGCCCCGTAACCGAGAAGAACAGGAAGCCGATCAAGGCCCAGGCACCCAGCGTACCGTGGCGACGGCGCAATGTGGCGCCGCTTGCCGTTCGCATGCCGGGCGCGGCCCGCTCGCGGCGCCTTGCTGACCACCACAACACCAGTCCGCCCAAGGCTACGATCCATAGCCAGGATGCCGCCAGTTCGCTGTACAGGCGGCCTGTATCGCCCAGGTGCAATCCGCGGTGGAACTGATCGATCCAGCTGCGTATGGGCAGCACGCCGCTGGTGCCGTACACGCCCAGGTCGCCGCGCACCTCCGCCGTAGCGGGGTCGATGAAAATCGCCCGGCTTTCGGACGGCCCGGTATTTCTGGACACAAACATTACTCGCGTTGTCGTGCCGGGCCCGGCCGCTGGGCGGACCGCAAACAGGGTGCCATCGCCACCGACGATCTCGCTGGCTACCGCGACCTGCTCGGCCAAGGGCAAGGCTGTTCCGCTATTGGGGGTGTAAAGCGCGTGGCGATAGACGACATCCTCGATCTGAGGCGTCAAGGCATACAGCACGCCACTGGCGGCGGCAACCAGAATGAAAGGGCCGACCAGCAGCCCGATGTAGAAGTGCAGCCGGCGCAGCAAAGGCAACCAGCCGGGCTGCGCAAGATGTGCCCGCGCAGCATTGATGCCGTCGGCGTCCAGCGCCGGATTGGAGTTATTGGTCATACGTCACCTGAAAATGCAGAATTACGAAAAAGATCGGATTCAGGCAAGAACAGGTGGGGCGCGGGTAAGCGCATGAGGATAAACAGCAGCAGAAGGCGGGACTGCTCCATCGGCGCTGGGGACCGGCAGGGCCGGCGCCTGGGCTACCGCCACCACGCTGGCGCAAACGGCCAGCACCATGGGGCAGGCCGACGCCAAGGTGCAGTATCCACAAGCATCGTGCCAGGCCGCCACATCACCCAAACCCATTTCGGCATTCGGGGCCTGCCCGCAATACTGCGCTTCGGCCACCAGAGATGTATTGCCATGCGTCGCAGCCAGTGATTGGGAAATCACTGGCGTGATGCTCGACAGCAGCATGGCAAACAGCGCCAGCCAGGCTGCAAGGGATCGATATCGACGGCGGATCAAGGCAGGTCCTGCATGATTGCGTACGCAAAGGCGCCCATACTACTGCCGGCTCATCGCAGGCGTCAATGTTAATGCACACCAGCGATATACTGCCTTGTCATTCAAAGGAAGCCCATGTTGCCTACCCACCTCGATCATCTGGTCATCACGGCGCCCACGCTGCAAGCGGGGGCACGATGGGTAGAGGACGCATTGGGCGTTCCGCTGCAGGCGGGCGGCAAGCATCCCCGCATGGGCACACACAACCTCTTGCTAAGACTGGGCCACAACGTCTATCTTGAAGTCATTGCCATCGATCCCGATGCGCACGTACCCGACAGGCCCCGCTGGTTCGGCCTGGATGCCCACGCCGGCACCCGCCTGGCAACATGGGTGCTGCGCAGCAGCGACATCGATGCGACAGCGCAAGCCATGCACGCTGTTGCCGATGGCGTCGAGCTCGGCGCTATCGAAACGATGACCCGCGGCGACCTGGAATGGCGCATCACCATCCCCAGCGACGGACAACCCGCAATGCAAGGCATTGCGCCTTCCTTGATCCAATGGGGCAAAGGCCCGCATCCGGCCAGCCGCCTGCAAGAAGCTGGATGCTCGCTGCTTGGGCTGCACGCCTATCATCAGGATGCCGGGCGCGCGCGCAGCATGCTTGCATCGGCGGGCTTCGAGGGCGCTGTGGAATTCATTGAAATAGGGCCCAACGACCCGCCCCGACTGCAGGCCCGCATTCAGACACCATCAGGAATACGCGTTTTGGGTCAAGGGTAGCGCCCGGTCAATAGATATTGAATTGCCAGGTCGGCGGCCGCCATACCCATGCTGGCGGTCACGGTAACCGCAGAGCCGTATCCGGCACACGACAAGCCCTGCAGTGCATCGCCAGCCTCGGGCTCGGCGCTGGCCGCTTGCCACTGTGTCGGCAGCACCACAGGCTGATCAAACCATAAGGCCCGGACATTCAATCGCGGAATACGCTTGCGGGGCTTGCCCGCCTGATCCGACGCGCGCGGATACCCGTGCTGACGCCGCAGCGTGTTGCGCAGCTTGGATAAGAGCGCATCGTTGACGGCCAGGGAAAGGTCGCCCGACCGCAAGGCCAGCGGGTTGGTCTTGCCGCCCGCACCGCCACAGACCACGATGGGCAACTTGCGGCGCCGCGATTCCAGGATCATTGCTATCTTTGCCGCCGCTTGATCCGTACAGTCGATGAGCAGGCTGGCGTCCGCTGCGAACAGCGCCTGCACATTGTCCGGTCCGACGAAGTCGTCGATCATGCCGACGCGGCAGGCGGGATTGATGCCGCGCAGGCGCTGGGCCATGGCAACGACTTTGGCCTGGCCTATGGTTTCGGTCAGGGCATGTAGTTGCCGATTGATATTCGATTCGGAAATGTGATCAAGATCGATAAGGCTCAAGGCCCCAACCCCGGACCTGGCCAACGCTTCCGCGCACCAGGAACCGACCCCGCCTATGCCTGCAACGATGACGTGCGCCCCGCCCAGGCGCGACAGGGCGTCGGCGCCATAAAGGCGTTCCATGCCACCGAAGCGGCGCAGGCTATCGATAGACAAGACATCGGACATTCTGTGGGGGTCTCAATAAGGCAGCGGTTGCGAACGGAAAGTGTACACGGCGCAGCGAACGCAGCACCGCCAAAAAACGACACTCTCATCAGGAGGGACCGCGGCGACGGGGACTGCCTTAAAATACACGCAGTCGCAACGCCTCATCCGGAACCGCTCCCAACGTGAACACCGTCTTCTCCCCCGACCCGCATTCCATGCCCGCTCCGGGCAGCTTCCGCCTGTTGACCGAAGCCGAGCGCCACGCATCGTTGCAGCAGTCGCTGGCCGGCTGGAAGCGCGACGAGGACGTCTGGGTATACGGATACGGCTCGCTGATATGGCGGCCCGAATTCGATTTCATCGAAAAGCAGCAAGCCTTGCTGCACGGATACCATCGCGCGCTATGCTTGTGGTCCCGGGTAAATCGCGGCACACCCGACCAGCCAGGACTGGTGTTTGGGCTGGACGCGGGGGGCTCGTGCCGCGGCGTCGCCTTTCGCATACCGGCGACCGAGGTTCCCACCACGATGGAAGCCTTGTGGCGCAGGGAGATGCCCAGCGGCGCGTATTTGCCCAAATGGCTTAGTTGCCGCACCGAAAACGGATCCATCACGGCCCTGGTCTTCACCATGAACCGCAACACCGACGCCTATGTTCGCGGATTGCCCACCGATCGGCTGCTGCACATCGTGCGCAACGCCCATGGCAGTTACGGCCCTTGCGTCGAGTATGTGCTTGAAACAGCACGCGCACTGAAGCAGTCAAATATTCACGACAAACGCCTGCAGGCGCTGGTTGGAGAGCTGGTCGCAAGCAACGGGTAAACTATTGTTTGTATCTCTTTAGCCTGCCGATCATCATGTCCGTTGCCGATTTGCGCCAAAATTACCAAAAGTACGAACTGCTGGAAGCGTCGATGGCCTCCACGCCGCACGAACAGTTCACGCTGTGGTTCAGTGAAGCCATCAAGGCCGGCGTGCCCGAACCCAATGCCATGACGCTGGCGACCAGCACGCTGGCCGGGCGGCCTTCCGCCCGCATCGTATTGCTGAAGGGCTATGACGAACAAGGCTACACCTTCTTTACCAATTACCTGTCGCGCAAGGGGCACGAGCTGGCAGAGAACCCGCATGCCAGCCTGCTGTTCTTCTGGCCCTCGCTGGAGCGGCAGGTGCGCATCGAGGGGCATATCGAGAAGCTGCCTGCTGCCGATTCTGACGCGTATTTTCAAAGCCGGCCTCTGGGCTCGCGTATCGGTGCATGGGTATCGCCGCAAAGCCAGCCCATCACGCGCGAAGAACTGGAAGCGCGAAATGTGGCGCTGACCGAATCACTTGGTGCAGCGCCACCCCGCCCTGAACACTGGGGCGGATATCGGCTAAGACCCAACTATGTCGAGTTCTGGCAGGGGCGGCCGTCGCGCCTGCACGACAGGCTGGTCTTCGCCCGGGAAGATGCTTCCTGGTCCCGCATGCGCCTGGCGCCTTGACCCGCCCAGGCCCCGATGACTGCAATACCACCCGACTTCGACGCCCGCTTTTTCCGCTCTGCCCTGGGCCGGTTTGCAACCGGCGTGACCATCGTTACGACGGAAGCGGCGCCTGGTCAGCCACTGGGCCTGACCATCAGCTCGTTCAATTCGGTATCGCTTGATCCTCCCCTGGTACTCTGGACCTTATCGAAAAAGGCATCTTCCTTGCCGTACTTCCAGAAGGCAGAGCGCTATGTGGTCCATGTGCTGGCCGCTACCCAGCTGCATCTGGCCAAACGCTTCGCGCAAGGCGCGCAGGCGACCCGTTTCGCAGGCCTGGCTTTGGGCCGTGCACCCGGCGGAACACTCATGCTGGACGATCCCGACTGCGCCGCCTGGTTCGAGTGCTTCAACGTGACGCAGCACGAGGCGGGTGACCACCTGATTTTCATTGGACAAGTCGAGCGCTGTCACCGCAGCTTCCATCAGCCCCTGGTCTATCATGCGGGCGACTTTGACCTCACACCTTCTACCGAGCCGCTGTCCAGCAACTAGCCGTCAGCGGCCGCTTCAACCCCATTGCTATGAACGACTACATACTTACCTTGTCCTGTCCGGACCGCATCGGCATTGTCCATAACGTAACGGGATGGCTGCTGGACCAGGGCGGCAACATCATCGACGCACAGCAGTTTGGCGATCTGGAGACGCAGCGCTTTTTCCTGCGTGTGCATTTCGCCCTGCCGGGCCCAGCCGATATCGCCGCGCTGCAGGCCAGCTTCGCCTCGGTGGCCGAAGACTTCGGCATGGATGCGCACATCTATGACGCGGCACGCAAGGCGCGCCTGCTGATACTGGTCAGCCGCCAGGGCCACTGCCTGAATGACCTGCTGTTCCGCCAGCACAGCGGCCAGTTGCCGGTGGAAATCGCCGGCATTGCGTCCAACCACAACGATTACGCCGGCATGGCGCATTCCTACGGCATACCGTTTCACCATTTGCCGGTCAACGCGGACACCCGCGAGGCGCAGGAACAGCAAATACTGAATATCGTCTCGCGCGAGAACATCGATCTGGTCGTGCTGGCGCGCTACATGCAGATTCTAAGCAGCACTTTGTGCAAGGCGCTGTCGGGCAAGGCCATCAATATTCACCACAGCTTCCTGCCCAGCTTCAAGGGTGCGCGCCCTTACCATCAGGCGCATGCGCGCGGCGTGAAGATCATAGGCGCGACGGCGCATTATGTGACGGCCGACCTGGACGAAGGCCCCATCATCGAACAAGATATCGAGAGGGTGGACCACGCCATGAGCACCACGGACCTGACCCAGGTGGGCAGCGACGTCGAGTCGCAGGTGTTGGCGCGTGCGGTGCGCTGGCATGTGGAACACCGCATCTTGCTGAACGGACAAAGAACGGTGGTGTTCCGCTAAGGCCGCAAGAAAGCCAGGGCCTTCACTCGCCCATCGCCAGGCCTTCGCGGCGCGGATCCGCGCCGCCCTCCAGCCCTGATGGCGTCAGTACGATGCCATGCAGGCCGCTGGTGGCGTCGACTTCGCGAACCTCGTGGCCCATGGTTTGCAGGCCTGCTGCCAAGCTGTGCAAAGCGGTGCCCCGCTCCAGCTCAGTATAGCGATTGCGATTGCCAAAATTAGGCAGACTGATGGCTGCTTGAATATCCAGACCCCAGTCCAGCACGCCAAGGATGGTCTTGGCCACATAATTGATGATGGCGGCCCCGCCCGGCGCGCCTATGGCCATCACCGGCTGCCCCTGGTGCATGACAATCATGGGCGCCATCGAACTGCGCGGCCGCTTTCCTGCTTCAATGCGATTGGCAACCGGCCGGCCTTGCGCATCGACACTGGCAAATGAAAAGTCCGTCAGCTGGTTGTTGAGCAAAAAGCCATCAACAAAGATCTTGCTGCCGAAAGCGGTCTCGATTGAGCTGGTCATGGAGACCACATTACCGGCTCGGTCGACCGCAACGACATGTGTGGTGGATGGCAGCTCGGCAGAGTTGTCCCGGCCGCGGACCGCCCGCATGCCCGCAGGATCGCCGGGCGGCATAGAGCCCTGCGATCTGGTCGGGTCTATCAATGCGGCTCGCAATGCCAAATAAGAGGGACTGATCATCGCCTCTACCGGCACATCGACATAGGCGGGATCGGCCACATAGTAATCGCGGTCGGCGAAGGCCAGTTTTCCGGCTTCCGAGAACAAGTGGACGGCCGCAAGCGACTGAGGGGCCAAACTGGAAATAGGCGTATGCGACAGGATGTTCAACATCTGTATTACCGCCAGAGGACCCGAACTGGGCGGCGGCATGCCGCAGACCTCATAAACTTCGTAGGGTGCACACAGGGGCTCCCGGCGCAGCGCCCGATAGCCCGCCATGTCCGCGACCGTGAGGTCGCCGGGGACGGCATGCCGGGCGACAGCGGCCACGATGTCCTCCGCAATGCGGCCGCGATAAAACGCTTGCGGCCCGTCTTGGGCGATGAGGCGTAAGGTCTGGGCTAGCGCCGGATTTCGCAGCCAATGACCAACAGGCCAGGCCCGCCCAGCCGGATCATAAAAATAGGCAGCCGCGTCGGGCTGGTCACGCAAGGCGTGGTTGGCCTCCAGCGACGTATGCAGGCGCGGCGTGACGGCGAAACCCTCTTCGGCCAGAGTGATGGCTGGCGCAAACAGCGATGCCCAGTCCATCCGCCCGTGATCGGCATGCGCGAGCGCCAGCGCATGCAACACGCCCGGTACGCCCACTGACAGACCGCTATGGACGGCGTCCCAGAATTCGATAGGCGCGCCCTCCTGCATGTAACGGTCCGCACGGGCGGCGGCAGGCGCTGTTTCGCGCCCGTCGTAAGTTTGCATGGTCTGACTGGCCTTGTCGTAACTCACAATGAATGCGCCGCCGCCTATGCCAGAGGACTGCGGCTCGACCAGGGTCAGTACCATTTGCGACGCGATGACGGCGTCTATGGCCGTACCGCCGTCGGCCAGGATCCGGGCGCCTGCCCGCGTGGCCAAGGGATGGGCGCTGACCAGCATGTAGTCCTTTGCGCGGACTACATGCCGAGCTACGCGCCCGCTCGCTGCTTCGGGAGCAATATCTTCCTTGAAGGCGGCAGTTGCGGCAGGCGCCTCCTGCGGCGCGCTGGCCTGGCCGTCAACGATCGGCCAGCCTGTACAGCCGGCAAGCACTAAAACGGCCAGCCATGCCGTCAGTGCGGTACCTTTGCCTATCAGCTTCATGCAGGACTTCCTATGGTGGGTATGATCTCGACCAGCCATGCTTCAAACGCCAACAGCGCTTCGGACCGCTCGCTGCTTGATGGATAACCAAAATAATAACTTTCTTGTACCGCAAGAATGGCTTGCGAGGGCATCACCAGCTTACCGGCCTGCAGGTCCGGCTGGACAATGAATCGAGGGATCAGGGCCACACCCAGGCCTGCCTTGACGGCCGCCAGCGTCATGGTGAAAAGTTCGTAGCGCGGGCCTGCGCTGATGGCGGGCAGGTAATCACGTTGCTGGGCCCGATACCACTCGCGCCAGGCGTCCGGCCGGGACGACATGTGCAAGTGGGTGAGCCCGTCCATGGCGTCCAGCCCCTGCTCCGCCAATAGCGACGGGCTGCATACCGGAACCATTTCATGCTCGTCGAATAACTTGATGCCTGCCGTCTGCGGCCAACGTTGGGGCGCATGATAGATCGCAGCATCGAAGGGTTGGTCCTTGAACTGGAACGGGAGCGTGCGCACGGACAAACTGACGGCGATATCGCCGTGCCGGCGCTTGAAGTCTGCCAGGCGCGGGATCAGCCAGGTTGTGGCCAGCGTCGGCAGCACCGCAATGTGCAGGCTGCGTCCTATGCCCGAGCGCGAGACCAGCCCAAAGGTGTCCTTCTCGAGCTGTTCCAGATGATGCCGCACTCTGCCCGCGTATTCGGCTCCGGCATCCGTGAGCGCCACGCGTCGCCGCACCCGTGTCAGCAACTGCACCCCCAAGCGCTCTTCAAGGCCGGTGACCTGCCGATAGACGGCGCTATGCGTCAGCGCCAGTTCTTCGGCAGCCCGGGAGAACGAGCCCAGCCGGGCGGTTGCCTCGAAAGCCTGTAGCGCCCCCAGATTCGGAATACCATGTCTCATGTAGCTTTGCCTTTGACCTGTGAACGGTAGAATACTTCTTCGCCTGCAATATCTTGCGCTTTAGGCAAGACATTGTGCAATTTTATCAATTGCGTTGTGCAGTCAACGCACACTATGCTGACCTCTTATGAAACCCGAACACGATTCCGTACTGTCCCAACGTCTGGGCGGACATATTCTTGTCGACCAGTTGCTGGCGCACGGCGTCGAGCACGTATTCTGTGTGCCGGGGGAAAGCTATCTGGCAGTACTCGACGGCTTGCATGACGCCGCCATCGAAGTAACAGTATGCCGTCAGGAAGGCGGAGCCGCCATGATGGCCGATGCGCACGGCAAGCTTACCGGTCGCCCTGGCATCTGTATGGTTACGCGCGGACCCGGTGCCGCCAATGCCATGGCAGGCGTGCACATCGCCTCGCAAGACTCCACACCCCTGATACTCTTTGTCGGCCAGATCGAGCGTGGCGTGCGTGATCGCGAAGCTTTCCAAGAGATGGACTACCGCGCCGTCTTCGGTACGCAAGCCAAATGGGTGACCGAGATCGACCAGGTCGAGCGCATCCCCGAGATCGTGTCCCGGGCTTTTCATGTTGCCACATCGGGCCGACCCGGGCCTGTGGTCATCGCCTTGCCTGAAGACATGCTGATAGAACATGCACAGGTGGCCGATGCCCCCGCCTACGAGGTGGTGGAATCTGCTGCAACGGCCGGACAACTGGAGGCGCTGGCCGACCACTTGGCTGGCGCTGCGCGGCCGATCGCCATATTGGGCGGCACGCGCTGGGACCAGACCGCTGTCGATCAGTTTGCCGCTTTCGCGACCCGCCACAAGCTGCCAGTGGCTGTGCAGTTCCGGCGTCAAATGCTGTTCTCCACCGCGCACCCCTGCTTTGTGGGCGATGTCGGGCTGGGCAGCAATCCGACGCTCATGGCGAGCATCAAAGAGGCAGACCTCGTGTTGCTGGTCGGTGGTCGCATGTCCGAGATCGCCAGCCAAAGCTATACCTTGTTCGACATTCCCGTGCCCCGACAAACCCTCGTCCACGTTCATCCCGACATCAAAGAGCTGAACCGCGTCTACCGCGCGGACTTGGCCATCAATGTCTCGCCCAAGGCATTCGCTGCCAGCCTGGACACCCTGGCAGCGGTGCCCTCGCCCGACAGGCAGGCACGGCTGCAAGCCATGCGCGACAGCTATCTGGGCTGGACCGATCCGCAAGCCATCACGCACCCTGGCGCCTTACAAATGGGGCAGGTAATGAGCTATCTGCGCGACGTCCTGCCCAACGACGCCATCATGTGCAACGGCGCGGGCAATTACGCCACCTGGCTGCATCGTTTTCATCCGTTTACCCGCTATGGCACCCAACTGGCACCCACGTCCGGGTCCATGGGCTATGGCTTGCCAGCCGCGGTAAGCGCGAAGCGCCTGCATCCTGACCGCACTGTGGTGTGCTTTGCAGGCGACGGCTGCTTCATGATGCATGGGCAGGAATTCGCCACGGCCGTGCAATATCAGCTACCCATTATTGTGCTGTTGATCGATAACGGCATGTACGGCACCATACGCATGCACCAAGAACGCCACTACCCCGCAAGACCGTCGGCGACTGCCTTGCGCAATCCGGACTTTGCCGCGTATGCCCAGGCATTCGGCGGGCACGGCGAACGGATCGAGAGCACCGAACAATTCGGTCCGGCATTCGAGCGGGCGCTGGCCAGCGGCAAGCCGGCCATCCTGCATTGCCTGATCGATCCCGAAACCATCTCGCCAACGACCACATTGCAGAAAATTCGCGATCACGCCTTGGCCCACCCTTCCTGATACACCGGGCCCCTGCACGGACCGCGTGAATACTTAACAATCCCACCTTTTCCGGAGCTTTAATCATGTCGTCTAACCCCTCTTTCCATTGGCAGGATCCCTTGTTGCTGGACGCCCAGTTAAGCGACGAGGAGCGCATGGTGCGTGATGCGGCTCTGGCCTATGCACAAGACAAGCTTGCCCCCCGCGTGCTTGACGCCTTCCGTAACGAGCAAACCGATCCAGCCATTTTCGGCGAGATGGGCGAGCTGGGCCTGCTGGGCGCGACCATTCCCGAAGCCTACGGCGGCGCGGGCCTGAACTATGTCAGCTACGGCTTGATCGCGCGGGAAGTCGAACGCATCGATTCAGGCTATCGGTCCATGATGAGCGTTCAGTCTTCCCTGGTCATGGTGCCGATCAACGAATTCGGCAGCGAAGAACAGAAGCACAAGTACCTGCCCAAGCTGGCGCGCGGTGAATGGATAGGCTGCTTTGGCCTCACGGAACCCAACCACGGCTCTGACCCCGGCAGCATGGAAACCCGCGCGGTCAAGACTGCCGACGGTTATAAGGTCAGCGGCACAAAAATGTGGATTACCAACTCTCCCATCGCCGACGTGTTCGTCGTCTGGGCAAAGGTGGTCGGCGGTGACGACGATGGCAAGATCCGTGGCTTCATTCTCGACAAGGGCATGAAAGGCCTGTCCACCCCGACCATACACGGCAAGGTGGGGCTGCGTGCATCCATTACCGGCGAGATCGTCATGGATGAAGTCGAAATTTCAGCCGACCAGATGCTGCCCAAGGTCAGCGGCTTGCGTGGTCCTTTCACCTGCCTGAACTCCGCTCGCTACGGCATCGCCTGGGGCGCCCTGGGTGCGGCGGAAGCCTGCTGGCACACGGCACGTCAGTACACCATGGACCGCAAGCAATTTGGTCGGCCCCTTGCAGCCAACCAGTTAATCCAGAAGAAGCTGGCAGATATGCAAACCGAGATCACGCTGGGCCTGCAAGGCTGCTTGCGCCTGGGACGCATGAAAGACGAAGGCACGGCCGCTGTCGAAATCACGTCCATCATGAAACGCAATTCTTGCGGCAAGGCGCTGGACGTCGCCCGCCTGGCGCGCGACATGCTTGGTGGCAACGGTATCTCTGATGAGTTCGGCGTGGCACGCCACCTGGTCAATCTGGAGGTCGTCAATACCTACGAAGGCACTCACGACGTCCACGCATTGATACTGGGGCGTGCCCAGACTGGCCTTCAGGCTTTTTTCTGACAAAAAAGCGGGCCATGCCCGCTTGATGTTGTGCTGTCGGCGCCCCCCGGGGCGCCGCTGGTCATTCTGGCGCGTGAGCCGCCAGGTCGAACAGGCTGGTTGCCTCGACGTCCAGCACCTGCTCATCACGCTGGTTGTAGACGCGCCACGACCAGCGCATGATGCCAAGATCGTCGCGCGAGGACGAGGTACGCACGGAATCGACGGTTGCCTCAAGACGCAGGGCATCGCCTGGGCGTACCGGCAGCAGCCAGCGTAGCCGCTCCAGGCCCGGCGATCCGAAGGACTCCGAACCGGCCAGCGCGGAATCGACCGCCATCCGCATGGCCAGGCTGCAGGTCAGCCAGCCACTGGCGATCAGGCCGCCCCAGCGGCCCTTCTTGGCACCCTCAGCATCCACATGGAACCACTGCGGGTCGTACGATTTCGCAAAACCAAGCATCTCTTCTTCGGTGACGACGACCGGCGGATGCTTGATCACCATTCCTACTTCGAACTCGCTGAATTTCATGACAATACTCGACTATTTTTTGACGGTGCTAAGCGAGGCAGTGTACCGCAACGGGGGCTACGCCGCCGCCCGCGCCGGGGGTCGTAGTTCAGTAGGTTTCGAAGTGCAGGCGGCCTTGCGCCTTAAGCTGGGCATGGACATCCGGCCATTGCAGCCCCGCCCCAGAGACCACGGACTCGAGCGCTTGCAAGACACCGTCTTCCATGCCCTTGAGGCCGCAAACATAAATGCAGGTCTTGTCGCTGTCGAGTAGGGTCCGAATATCCGTCGCACGCTCGACAAGCAGGTCTTGCACATAGCGCTTGGGCTGCCCGACCTCGCGCGAGAGCGCCAGGTTGATGTCGATGAAATCCTTGGGCAGGTTCATGAGCGGACCGAAATACGGCAGTTCGCGCTCGGTACGCGCGCCGAAGAACAGCATCAGCTTGCCCTGGAATGCGGACTCTTTACGCAGGCGACGACAGCGCTCGGTCATGGCTCGCATGGGCGCAGAGCCTGTACCCGTGCAGATCATGATGATATTGGCGTCGGCATGGTTGGGCATCAGGAAGGTATTGCCGTAGGGGCCTATGACCCTGACCGTGTCGTTCTTCTTGAGGTCGCAAAGGTAGTTGGAACATACGCCTAGCGCCGGCTTGCCGTCATAGTCGGTCGTTACCCGCTTTACGGTCAACGACAAGTTGTTATAGCGGGGCCGTTCGCCGTCACGCGGACTGGCGATGGAGTACTGGCGAGCATGATACGGCCGTCCGTTCTCATCCACCCCGGGCGGGAAGATGGCGATGGACTGCCCTTCAAGCACCGGAAAAGGCGCGGTTCCGAAGTCCAGCACAATGTGGCGGATATCGCTTTCGGTGTCATCGGCGGTCACGCGGTAGTTGCCGACCACCGTGGCGGTGATCGGGTTCTTGTGCGTGTAAAGATTGACATAAGGATGAGCCGCCGACCAGGGAGGAATACTGGCGCCCGCGCCCGTCGAGGGGTAGCCATCCAGCGACGGATGGCGGTCTTCGTCCGCCACGACGGGCGGCGCTTCCGTGGTCTGCGCTGCAACGTCGTCGATCGGCGCCTCCGGCAGGGGCTGCTCGGCCGGCAAGGCTTCCCACGAAAACTGTTCTTCCAGCGTGTAAGGCTTGTCGGCCAGCACCGTTAACCAGTTATCGATCGAACCCGTCGGACATGGCGGCACACAGGCCATGCAATGGTTGCAGATGCTGGCATCGACCACATAATTATTCGAGTCGTGCGTGATCGCATCGATCGGACAGGTCTCTTCGCACGTGTTGCAACGTATGCAGACTTCGGGGTCGATCAGGTGCTGCTTGAGCACACCTGCAGGTAGTGGCGCGTTCATGGCATTTGGCCAGTGTCAGTTGAAACGGACGTAATCGAAGTTAAGTGGCTGACGGTTCACACCGATGACGGGCGGCGCAATCCAGTTGGCGAACTTGCCGGGTTCGACCACACGTCCCATCAGGGAAGCGACAAAGGCGCGGTCCTCGGCGGTTGGCAGCCATTCGCGCTCATGCGCCTTCCATTGTTCGTCTGTCAGCACTTCACCCTGCGGCGAAACCTTGATGCCCGCCAGCGTTCCTATCTGTCGGTTGAATGCCTTGTGCGGTACTTGCAGACGGAAGGCAATGCCGTTCTTTTCGAGCACTTTGTTCCAGCGGCCGACGCCCGCCATCGAATCCTTGATGAAATCGTCGCGCAGCACTTCGTTAAGCGCGTTCAGCATGGGCACCTCGATGTCGCGCATCTGCCCATTGGCCACCTCCAGCACGGTGTAGGTGTCGTTCTTGAGCATGTGGTCGTCGGTGCGTTTGCCTTCTTCGTAGCGCCCCTTCAGTCCAGAGCTATAGAAGATGGCGGCATTGGATGATTGGTCGGCGCCGAAAAGATCGATCGTCACGCTGTAATGGAAGTTCAGGTAGCGCTGGATGGTTGGCAGGTCGATAACGCCGGCCGCGCGCACGGCTGCCGGGTTGTCGGTCTTGAGTTCGTTCATGACTTCGGCGGTGCGCTGCAGAACGCGCGACACACCCGATTCGCCCACGAACATGTGATGCGCTTCTTCGGTCAGCATGAACTTCGTGGTGCGTGCCAGCGGATCGAAGGCCGACTCGGCCAGCGCGCAAAGCTGGAACTTGCCGTCGCGGTCGGTAAAGTAGGTGAACATAAAGAAGGCCAGCCAATCGGGCGTCTTTTCATTGAAGGCACCCAGAATGCGCGGGCTGTCTTCATCGCCGGAATTGCGCTGCAGCAAGGCGTCGGCCTCTTCGCGACCGTCGCGCCCGAAGTAGCGGTGCAACAAATAGACCATGGCCCACAGGTGGCGACCCTCTTCGACGTTGACCTGGAACAGGTTGCGCAAGTCGTATTGTGAAGGGGCGGTCAGGCCCAGGTGGCGCTGTTGCTCTACCGAAGCGGGCTCGGTATCGCCCTGCGTCACGATAATGCGGCGCAGGTTGGCGCGGTATTCGCCGGGCGCTTCCTGCCAGACATCCTTGCCGATGTTTTCGCCGAAGTGCACCTTGCGGTTGCCGTCTTGCGGCGCCAGAAAAATACCCCAGCGGTAATCGGGCATCTTCACATGATCGAAATGGGCCCAGCCATCGGGCTGCACGCTGACGGCGGTACGCAGGTAGACGTCAAAGTTCTGCGAGCTTTCGGGACCCATCTCTTGCCACCACTTCAGATAATTGGGCTGCCAGTGCTCCAGCGCGCGCTGCAAGGCGCGGTCGCTCGATAGATTGACGTTATTCGGGATTTTTTCTGAGTAATTGATGCCGGACATTAGTGGCTCCTGGTGGATGGTTCGTTGCGTTGGGACCAGCGCTATACGCGGTTCCAGTCGAATGCTGCCTGTTCGCCCTTGCCATACAGCTTGAGCGCTCCCTTGTCTCCTGCCGCGTTGGGCCGGTTGAATATCCAGTTTTGCCAGGCGGTCAGCCGCCCGAAAATACGTGTTTCCATGGTCTCGACGCCGCCGAATCGCAGGTTGGCCTCCAGGCCCGTCAAGGCGTCGGGCGACAGCGCACGGCGCTCTTCCAGTGCGATGCGTATCTCATCGTCCCAATCGATGCTGTCGGGCGCGAAGGTCACCAGCCCCAGGCTCTCGGCCTGCTCTGCGCTGACGGTATCGCCTATCGTGGCCCGGGCTGCCGCAATGGGTTCGGTTTCTTCGCAGAATCGGCGCGCGAGGCGGCTTTGACCGTTGACCATGGGGTAATGCCCAAAATTCAGTTCGTTCAGGGCGATGCCGGCCGGGCGCGCGACTTCGGGATCGTCCAACATATAAGAGCGGTCGCAGGCCAGCGCCACTTCGAACAGCGTGCCCACGAAGCAGGAGTCGGGCTCGATCAAGGCAAACAAAGAGCGCGAGGTAACATCAAGGCGCGCCAGCGTACGACGCAGCATGCCCAGTGTTTCGCGAACCAGCCAATGGTCGGCGTGCTGCGCCAACATGGCGTCGGCGCCCAGCACCAGAGCAGGGTCGCCCTCGGTGCGCAGCACCCAGGTACCGATATCAAGTTCGTTGGTGCGCAAATGAAGGATGGCATCGTCGAGCTCGCGGGCAAACTGCAAGGGCCACCAGGCTGCGCCCTGCGCGAGTATGCCGGCAAGGTCTTGCGGTGTCGCAGCGGCCGGCGCCTTCAAGGTCCAGGAGGCCTGGCGCTTTTCGCGGTCGATGTCTACCTTGACATAGGTGTATTCGATGCCGGCCTCGCTGTCGATGCGCTGCAGTGGCGTAAGCGACACGCCTTTTGCATCGGCCGGCCGATCGCTTTGCGCTGCCAGGTCGAGTGCGCGCTGGCGTACCTCTTCAGCGAAGCGGGCGGGCTTGATGACCTCGTCGACCAGGCGCCAGTCCTTGGCCCGCTGCCCTCGTACCCCTTCCACCAGTGTGCAAAAGATATCGGCGTAATCGTGACGCACCTTGCGCTTGTCGGTCACCCGGGTAAGACCGCCGGTACCCGGCAGCACGCCCAACAATGGCACCTCGGGCAAGGACACGGCCGAAGAGCGATCGTCGATCAGCAGGATCTCGTCGCAGGCCAATGCCAATTCGTAGCCACCGCCAGCGCAGGCGCCGTTCAGGGCGGCTACGAACTTCAGGCCGCTGTGGCGACTGGAGTCTTCGATGCCATTACGCGTTTCGTTGGTGAACTTGCAGAAGTTGACCTTCCAGGCGTGCGAGGACAGGCCCAGCATGAAAATATTGGCGCCGGAACAGAAAATGCGATCTTTCAGACTGGTGACGACAACAGTGCGCACCTGAGGGTGCTCGAAGCGTATGCGTTGCAGCGCGTCGTGCAGTTCTATGTCGACACCGAGGTCGTAGGAATTGAGCTTGAGCTTGTAGCCGGGACGGATGCCCTCGTCTTCGGCGACGTCCATGGCGAGGGTGGCGATGGCGCCGTCCACGGATAGCGCCCAATGCTTGTACTGGGACGGATCGGTGCGAAAGTCTACGCGCTGGCTGGAGTCGGTCATATCGGTTTCCTGGACATATCTGAAAAATAATGCCTGCACCCAGGCGTTTTATGCATAATAATGCAGCATAATTCCAGTGTCAATAAAACATGCATAAAAATGCATGCTGTCCGGGTATGTCCTTACAGCGGCATCCCGGCGGCTTGACGGATATGCGTGCGCAAGCCCTCGAAACAGGCTTCCAGGGTGGTATCGCTGGTGGAGCACACCCAATCTGCCTTCGAGTAGAAGTCTTCGCGGCTGGCCAGGATGCGTTTCAAATCGGCCATGGCCTCGTTGTTGCCGGCCATGGGCCGGAAGTCGCCCTGCGCCATGACCCGCTGCATGTGATCTTCAGGCGTGGCCTTGACCCAGACGGTATAGCAGTGGGCCAGCATTGTGTTCATGCTGGCCGGCTCGGATACCAGCCCACCAGGCGTGGCCAGCACCATCTCGGGATACAACTGCAAGGCCTCTTCCAGTGCCCGTTTCTCGTAGCGCCGGTAGGCCGTCGGCCCGTAAAGACTGTGGATTTCCAGTATGCCGCAGCCGGCGACGCGCTCGATCTCGGCACTGAGTTCGACGAAGGGGTAGTTGATGTCGGCAGCCAGCATGCGTCCCAGCGTGGACTTGCCCGCCCCGCGCAAACCGGTCAGGGCGATCCGCTGCAGGCGGTTGCGCTTGCCAGCCAGCAAGGGATCATCGAACAAGGCGGTAAGGACTTCGCGGGCTTTCTGCAGCTCGGCCTCGGAGCGGCGTTCGAGCAAGCCGCGGATCAATAGCCACTCTGGCGTGCTGGTGGTGACGTCGCCCACCAGCTCGGCCGGTGCGCAGTTGAAGGCATGTGCAATTTGCCGCAGCACCAGTATGGAGACGTTGCCCACGCCCAATTCCAGATTGGCCAGATGGCGTTCGGAAACGCCTGCTGCGGAGGCCAGCTCTTTGCGCGTCATGCCGCGTATGGCCCGCATGCGGCGCACCCGCTCGCCCAGCGAGCTGAGATAGGGGTCGCCACCGTTGCGGGCATCCAGCAGGGCAACGGCGGCCTTCCGGTCTAGTTTTTTAGTTTTCACCCAGAATAACCCTTAGCTGATGGCGAACATGCATTATAGTGCTTGACTTCAGGGAATAAAAGCCCTAATTTGCATTCTGTATTGTAAAAATTCCCTGGTAGGCGCATTGCATGTCGGACCAGGCGACAGCACCATAAAAAAGATTTCGGAGACCATGCCATGCCCACCTGCCCCGTTGAGCTGAATTATGCCGCTCAACTTGTCGAATCGAACGCCGCAAGACCCGACAAACCGGCTTTCATCGACGACCACCGCAGCCTGACGTACGCCGAGCTAGCCAGCCGTATCGCCCGCTTTGCCGGGCTGCTGCAGAAGCTGGGCTTGCGACGCGAAGAGCGCATCTTGCTGGTCATGCACGACACGATCGACTGGCCCGTGGCCTTCCTGGGCGCCCTGCATGCCGGCGTCGTGCCGGTTGCAGTCAACACCTTGCTGACAGTCGCCGACTATGCCTACATGCTGGGCCATAGTCGCAGTCAAGCTGTATTCGTGTCGGCACCCCTGCTGCCCACATTGCAAGAGGCCATGAACCAGGGCAACCATCAGGTCCAGCATGTTGTCGTGTCGCAGTCGCCGTCCCCGCTGGCAGCGCCCCTGCTGGACTTTGAAGCTCTGATGTCGCAGGCGGACGAAGTACCGGCCTGTAAGACATTGGCCGACGAAATCGCCTTCTGGCTGTATTCGTCGGGCTCCACAGGACAACCCAAGGGGGTGGTGCATACCCACGCCAACCTTTGGTACACCGCCGAACTCTATGGCAAGCCCATATTGGGCCTGCGCGAAAGCGATGTGGTGTTTTCGGCCGCCAAATTGTTTTTTGCCTATGGGTTGGGCAATGGGCTGACCTTCCCCTTGTCGGTAGGAGCCACCACGCTGCTGATGGCCGAACGCCCCACCCCCGATGCGGTTTTCAAGCGCCTGACCACAGGCCAACCGACTGTTTTCTGTGGCGTCCCCACGCTTTACGCCAGCATGCTGGCATCGCCTTCGCTGCCTGCCGCCGACCAGGTGCGACTGCGCGTCTGCGCCTCCGCCGGCGAAGCGCTGCCCAAAGACCTGGGCTTGCGCTTCCGCGAGCACTTCGGCTGCGACATCCTGGACGGCATCGGCTCGACCGAGATGCTGCATATTTTCCTTTCGAACCAGCCGGGCGACATCCACTACGGCACCACAGGCAAGCCTGTGCCCGGGTATGAAGTCGACCTGCGCGACGAGCATGGGCACAGCGTACCCGTGGGCACCATAGGCGATCTTTACATCAAGGGCCCCAGCGCCGCGCTCATGTACTGGAACAATCGGCCTAAAACCATAGATACCTATCAAGGCCCGTGGCTTAAAAGCGGCGATAAGTATGTCTGCGATGCCGACGGCTACTATACTTACGCCGGACGCAGCGACGACATGATCAAGGTCAGCGGCCAGTATGTTTCTCCCATCGAGGTCGAGAACACGCTGGTCCAGCACGAAGCCGTGCTGGAGGCCGCCGTCATCGGTGTCGAGGACGACGCCGGCCTGACCAAAACCATGGCTTACGTGGTACTCCGTGATGGACGCAGCGGCGACGACGCCACCGAGCACGATCTCCAGGCTTTCGTGAAAGAGCACCTGGCGCCCTTCAAGTATCCTCGCGCCATACATTTCCTGGATGACCTGCCCAAGACGGCCACGGGCAAGATTCAGCGCTTCAAATTGCGACAACTTCACAGCCACAACCGATGAACCAGCCCACCGACCACGCCGGCACAACAACACAATTCGTCCCGGTCCACGCCCTGGGACGCGACCTGGTCATCGAATGTCTGTGGATAGCGCCCGAGAAAACCAGCAGCGACCTGATCGTCTTCCTGCACGAAGGGCTGGGTTCCGCATCAATGTGGAAAGACTGGCCGGCCCAGCTTTGCGAGGCGACCGGTTGTCGTGGCCTGGTGTTCTCGCGCTATGGCTACGGCAACAGCACGCCGCGCCCCGCTGACGAGAAATGGCCGGTGGATTTCATGCATGACCAGGCTCGCGAGGCGCTGCCTGCCCTCTTTGCGGCCCTGGGCCTGGAGCACGAACGCCCCATTCTTTTTGGCCACAGCGACGGTGGGTCGATATCGCTGCTGTTTGCCGCCATGTACCCAGACCGCGTCAAGGCGATTGCCGTGGCGGCGCCTCACATCTTCGTCGAAGACGTGACCATCTCGAACATCCAGGACGCCCGCCAGGCCTACCTGGCGACGGATCTGCCGGAAAAGCTTGGCCGCTATCACCAGGACGTGGATTCCGCTTTCTGGGGATGGAACGACATCTGGCTGAACCCGGCGTTCCGCGCCTGGAACATCGAGTCCTATCTCGACAAAATCACTTGCCCGATTCTTGCCATACAAGGCGAGGACGACGAATACGGCACGCTGGAACAGGTCTATGGCATCAAACGCCTTGCCAGTCAGACTCAACTCTGTATCATCGCGGATTGTCGGCATTCGCCTCACCGCGACCAGCCGACTGCGGTCATTCAAGCAGTCACTGCCTTCATCGATGGGCTGGACGGCTCATAATCACTGTTTAGATTACACCGCGCGGGCTTCGCGCATCACCACGCAGTCACTCTTAGAAGAACCAAGGAGACAACTATGAAACGAGTATTGACAGGTACCGCGCTGGCGACGGTATTGGCGCTGGGCGCGGGCAATGCCTCCGCCGTCGTGAAGGTCGGATTTATGCTGCCTTACAGCGGCACCTACGCCGCACTGGGCCAGGCCATCGAAAACGGCTTCAAGCTGTATGTACAGGAACAAGGCGGGAAACTCGGCGGTCAGGAACTGCAATACTTCCAGGTCGACGACGAGTCCAATCCATCCAAAGGACCAGACAACGCCAACCGCCTGATCAAACGCGACCAGGTCGACGTGCTGGTAGGTACGGTGCACTCGGGCGTTGCCATGGCGCTGGCCAAGGCCGCCAACGATTCCGACACCACTCTCATCATTCCGAATGCCGGTGCCGACGCCATCACCGGCCCACTGTGCAGCAAGAACGTCTTCCGCAGTTCGTTCTCCAACTGGCAACCCTCGTACGCCATGGGCCCTGTCGCGGTCGAGAAAGGCTACAAGACTGCCGTCACCATTACCTGGAACTACGCAGCGGGCAAGGAAGCCATTGCGGGCTTCAAGGAATCTTTCGAAAAGGAAGGCGGCAAAGTGGTCAAGGAACTGACGCTGCCTTTCCCGCAAGTGGAATTCCAGCCGCTGCTTACCGAAGTCGCATCGATCAAGCCTGACGCTGTGTTCACCTTCTTTGCCGGTGGCGGTGCCGTCAAGTTCGTACAGGACTACGCGGCTGCAGGCCTGAAAGACACCGTGCCATTGCTCAGCAGCGGCTTCATGACGGACGGTACGCTGAAAGCACAAGGCGAGTCGGCCCAAGGCCTGTTCACCACCCTGCACTATGCCGACGGCCTCGACACACCTCGCGATAACGCTTTCCGCGAAAACTACACCAAGAACTTCCCTTCCATGCAGCCCGACGTTTATGCCGTACAAGGCTACGACGCCGCCCAGTTGCTTGCAGCAGGCCTGGAAGCCGTCAAGGGTGATGTTTCCAAGAAAGACGACATGCGCACTGCCATGCGCAGCGCCACCATCGACAGCCCGCGCGGCCAGTTCACGCTGTCCAGCGCCGGTAATCCCGTGCAGGACATCTATCTGCGCAAAGTCGTGGGTGAACAGAACCTGACCCAAGGCGTCGCGATCAAGGCGCTGGCCGACCCCGCACGAGGCTGCAAGCTGTAAACCAAGCAACAAGGAGCTCTTGTGGACCCGGTCATATTCCTGATTCAGTGCCTGAACGCGGTGCAGTACGGCCTGTTGTTGTTTCTTGTGGCCAGCGGCCTGACACTGATCTTCGGCATCATGGGCATTATCAATCTCGCCCATGGCAGCTTTTATATGATCGGGGCCTACATGGCCTTCGCGCTTCAGCCTATGGTGGCCGATTACCTGGGCGGTGGATTCCTTATCACCGTCCTGCTGTGTGTCGGGCTGGCCGCCTTGCTGGGCTACTTTCTGGAATGGGCTTTTTTCAGTTTTCTGTACTACCGGGACCACCTGCAGCAGGTGCTGATGACCTATGGCCTGATCCTGGTGTTTGAAGAACTGCGCAGTCTGGCGGTCGGTAACGATGTTCATGGCGTCACCGCCCCCGCCTGGCTGGCAGAGTCCATCTCTTTGGGCGGGGTCATGACCTACCCGGTATATCGGCTGTTCATCTCGTGCGTGTGCTTGGTGGTCGCAGCCGGGCTTTACTGGGTGCTGGCCCACACCAGGCTGGGCATGATGATCCGTGCCGGCGCCAGCAATCGGGAAATGATCAGTTCCCTGGGCATAGACATCAATCGGCTCTATCGCATTGTGTTCGCCATTGGGGTCGCACTGGCGGCGCTGGCAGGCGCCATCGCGGCACCGGTATCGTCCGTGTATCCCGGCATGGGCAACAGCGTGCTTATTATTTGCTTCGTCGTCGTCGTTATCGGCGGCATCGGCTCCATCAAGGGAGCCTTCCTCGCAGCGATGCTGGTCGGCTTCGTCGATACTTTCGGCCAGGTTTTCTTTCCTGGCATCGCTGGTGTTCTGGTCTACGTACTGATGGCCGGTATTCTTTTGTTCCGGCCCGAAGGGCTATTCAAGCAAGGCTAACTTACCCATGCAAGCCACATTTCGCAACCTGTGCCTGCTCGGTCTGCTTGGTCTGGCCGTTCTGTTTCCGCTGCTCGCCAGCGACTACTACATCAGCCTGGCCGTCAAGATCATGATCTATTCGATCTTCGCGCTAAGCCTGCAATTATTGGTGGGAGGCACCGGGTTGGTCAGCCTGGGCCACGCCGCCTTCTTTGGCATTGCCGCTTACACCACCACCCTGTACTCGCCAGAGTCGGGGCCAGGCAACCTGCTCGTACTGTTGCCTATCGCCATGTGCGCCGCCCTGCTCTATGCCCTGGTCACCGGCGCGCTTTCGCTGCGTACCAAGGGTGTGTATTTCATTATGGTCACCCTGGCTTTTTCGCAGATGGCCTACTACGTCTTCCATGATACCGACGTGGGCGGTGGCAGCGACGGCATCTACCTGTACTTTCGCCCCGAGCTGCGCCTTGGCGATACGGTACTGCTCAATATCGACAGCCCGCTGCATTTTTATCTGTTCACGCTGGCTTGCCTGCTGCTGACATGGGCCTTCCTGGCCATGTTGATGCGTTCGCGCTTCGGCGCCGCATTGACCGGCATCCGCGTCAACGAACAACGCATGCGCAGCGCCGGCTATTCCACCTTCAATTACAAGCTCGTGGCCTACGGCCTGGCTGGCGCGCTGGCCGGAATCAGCGGCTTGCTTTATGCCGCCAAAGACGGCTTTGTAAACCCGGAACTGCTGGCTTGGGAACAATCGGGCCTGGTGCTGCTGATGGTTATCCTGGGCGGCAGCAGCCGGCTTTGGGGTGCCGTGCTGGGCGCTGCCGCCCTGACGCTGCTTCAAGAGGCATTCCAATCGCAAGCGCTCTTTGGCGACTGGGCCACCCATTGGCATCTTACCTTTGGCCTGTCGATTATCGCGCTGGTCGCTTTCATGCCCAACGGGCTGATCGGACTGGCCGCGCAACGACGCGCCCGTCGCTCCGCCGCGTCTCCAGCGTCCACGCAAGGATAGAAATGACAAACGAACTTCTGTCCGCCCGCAATATCACGCGTCGCTTTCGTGGACTGACCGCGCTGGACCAGGTGTCGGTCAGCCTGTCGCGCGGCGCAGTTCATGCCGTGATCGGCACCAATGGTGCTGGCAAGTCCACCTTGGTCAGCGTATTGGCTGGCGAACTCGCCCCCGACGAGGGCAGTATTTTCCTGCACCAGCAAGAGGTCACCACCTGGCCACAGCCGCGTCGAGCCCGAGCCGGCCTGGGACGCAGCTATCAACGCACCACCATATTTCCAAGCCTGACTGTGCACGAAAACTGCCGACTGGCTGCGCAAGCCAGGCAACAACATTTCTGGAACTGGGCCGCGCCGGCGGGCAAGTGCCGCTACAGTACCGATGCAGCGCAACACGCGCTTGAATTGGCCGGCCTGAAAGACGATGCATCGCACATCGCCGGCCTGCTCTCGCACGGACGCAAGCGCCAGTTGGAAATCGCCATGAGCCTGGCCACCGCCCCCACCGTGCTGTTGCTGGACGAACCGCTCGCGGGCATGGGCTCGGAAGAGACGGACCGCATGCTTGCGCTGCTTTCGTCGCTCAAGACCCAACACGCCATCCTGCTGGTTGAACACGACATGGACGCCGTCTTCAGAATCGCCGACGAAATCACCGTCATGGTCAACGGCCGCGTGATCGCCCATGGCGACCCCCAATCCATCCGCGATAATCCCGAGGTGCAAACCGCCTATCTGGGGGAAGGCGAATGACAACGCTCATCGAGGCGCGCGACATCCACGCGCACTATGGCGCAAGCCACGTACTGCAGGGCATCGACCTGACCATCCATGCCGGCGAGTCCATCGGCTTGCTGGGGCGTAACGGCATGGGCAAGACAACGCTGATCCGCAGCATCATGGGGCATGTGCCGGCCAGTGGCGGCAGCATCACCATACGCGGCAGGAACTGCACGCGGGCCGCGCCTTACCAGGTGTCCCGACTGGGGGTGGCTTATGTCCCCGAAGGCCGCGGCATATTTCCCAACCTGAATGTGCGCGAAAATCTGCAGGTCGCGGCGCGACCCGGCTTTGACGGGCGCAACGACTGGACCTACGAGCGGGTGCTGCAGACCTTCCCGCGTCTGTCTGAAAGACTGGATCATGGCGGACAGCAGTTGTCGGGTGGCGAACAACAGATGTTGGCCATCGGGCGCGCCCTGATGACCAACCCCGACGTGCTCATACTGGACGAAGCCACCGAAGGCCTGGCCCCGCTGATCATCGCCGAGATCTGGCGCATTATTGCGGCAGTGCGCGAGACCGGCATGTCGGCGCTTATTGTGGACCGCAACTACCGCAAAGTACTGGCGCACACGGATCGCTGCATCGTGCTGGAAAAAGGTTGTCTGGTCGAGTCGGAAGCCAGCCCGGTGCTTGCGAAAAGCCCCGACGTCCTGACGCGCTACCTGGGCGTGTAGCAAACCATGGCGCCGTAGCGCCTTGGTTTACAGGAAGGCGGCCGCCGCGCGACCAATGCGGTCGTTCACAGCCTGCCAGGCAGCGGTACGCGGCGGTTGTTCCATCAATATGCCGCTATAACCCTGCTTGTCCAGGCGCCGCAACAAGGCGTAAAGCTCGCGCGCATATCGCACGGGGTCTGATGGACATGCCAGCCAGTCCACCAGCGGATTCGCATCGACGGGCGGCTCGGCAAACAGGACGGCAACCAGGCGATCCGACGCGGCGGCGGCATGGGCTAGCAGTGCTTCGCGAGACAGAACCCTGAGCGGCGTCATGGGGGCGTAGTGCGCTTTCAAGGATCCTGACACCCGTGGCGCCGCCTCGTCGGGCGCCAGGGGCATCACACCGAGCACCTCGGCAATCTGGACTGCCGTGATATGGCCCGGCCTTAACAAGACCGGACCGACTTCTTCCAGCCGCGACACATCGAGTATGGTGGACTCGATGCCCACGTCGGCCTGCCCACCTTCCAGTATGGTCATCCCGCCGGCTGCCAGCTCGGGAAATTCGGCGCGTACGTGCTCCGCCTGAGTCGGCGAAACATGACCGTACCGGTTTGCCGAAGGCGCTGCCACGCCGCCCTGGCCATTGCGCCTGCAGGCAGCGAAGGCGGTCAGCAATGCCTGGGCCACCGGGTGCGAGGGGCAACGCAAGCCTATGCTGGCCTGTCCGCCACTGACGGCCGCCGGTATGTGATCAGCTCGCTTCAAAATCAAGGTCAAGGGGCCCGGCCAGAAGGCGCCGATCAATAGCCGCGCCTCCGGTGGAACCTGCTGCGCCCAATAATCGATATCGGCGCCTGGCGCCAGATGCACAATGACCGGGTGCTTGGCAGGCCTGCCTTTCGCTTGATAGATACGGGCGACGGCCAGCGGATTCTCGGCGTCCGCGCCCAGGCCATAAACCGTTTCGGTGGGAAACGCGACCAGTTCGCCGGCATCGAGCTGCGCTGCGGCCAGCGCGAGAGCTGTCGCGTCGATACCGATCGGAGCGGGAGCGCTCATGGCGCGTAGGCGATGTTCAAAGCGTGTGCGACTTGCGCAGCACGGCTTTGCGCTTCGTGCAGCGTGGCACCCAGTATGTTCACATGTCCCATCTTGCGTCCCCGGCGGGCTTCGGCCTTGCCATACAAATGGAGTTTCGCACCCGGAACAGCCAGCACGGCAGCCCAATCAGGCTCGCGCTTTGTGCCGTCCTGGCCAAACCACACATCGCCCAAAATATTGAGCATGACCGCCGGACACAAAATCGCCGTACTGCCCAAGGGCAGGCCGGACATGGCCCGGGCCTGCTGTTCGAACTGGCTGCTGACGCAGGCGTCCATGGTGTAGTGACCGCTATTGTGCGGACGCGGCGCGATCTCGTTGGCCACCACGCTGCCATCCCTCAAGACGAAAAACTCCACACACAGCACGCCCACATAATCGAGGGCGCGGGCAATTTTGCCGGCTGCGGCCGCGCCATGGTCGGCGGCGGCAATAGCCACCAGCGCGGCATCGACCGACGAAACAGCCAGGATGCCGTCACGGTGTTCGTTCTGGGCCAGCGGATAGCTGACCGTGTCACCGTCCGCGCCGCGCGCAATGACGATGGAAAATTCGCTTTGCAAAGGCAGTATCGCTTCCAGCACGCAAGGTACCCGACCAAACTGCTCGAAGGCGGCCAGCGCCTCTTCACGCGTCTTGACCCTGGCCTGCCCCTTGCCGTCGTAGCCAAGGCGGGCGGCTTTCAGGATGCCGGGAAAGAGCCCATCGGGCGCCGTAGCGATGGCGCTGGCCTGGGTGACCGCCACATAAGGCGCCACGGCCACGCCGGCATCGTCGATAAAGGCTTTCTCGCGGATGCGGTCCTGCACGATCGCCACCGCATCGGCCGAGGGGCTTACCCTTGCGCCTTCTGACAAGGTGCGCAGGCTTTGCGCCGGTACGTTCTCGAACTCGGTGGTGATGGCCTCGCAACGCGCGGACAAGGCCGCCAGCGCTGTGGCATCGTCGTAGGCCGCACAAAAATGATGATCGGCCACAGCGCCGGCCGGACTATTTTCGTCGGGATCCAGCACTGCCACCTTGTAACCCAGCGCTTGCGCCGCATGGCAAAACATGCGGCCCAGTTGTCCGCCGCCTATCATGCCCAGCCAGGCACCGGGCATCACAGGCCCGGATGTGGAAACTTTATTCATTGAGACGTAACCCTAAAACGTAGGCGGCGGTGGCACGACCATGCCGCGCGCGGCATCGGTCTGGCGGGCGCGGTAATCGGCCAGCTTGCGCTGCAACGATGGGTCGGTGGTTGCCAGGCCGGCCACGACATGCAAAGCCGCGTTGGCGGCGCCCGCCTCGCCGATGGCGAAGGTCGCCACAGGAACGCCCTTGGGCATTTGAACGATGGACAGCAAGGAGTCTTCGCCGCGCAGATACCTGGATGGTACGGGTACGCCGTACACCGGCACGGCGGTGAGTGCCGCCATCATGCCGGGCAGGTGGGCGGCGCCACCTGCGCCGGCAATAATGGCCCGCAAGCCGCGGTCGTGCGCCTGGGCGCCGTAATCGACCATGTCCAGCGGCATGCGGTGCGCCGACACCACGCGAATGTCGTGCGCGACGCCGAACTCGTCAAGGATATCAGCGGCATGCTTCATGGTGTCCCAGTCGCTGGAAGAACCCATGATGATGCCCACTGTCGGCAAGGGGGCCTGCTTGTCGGTCACATCGCTCATGTGATAGTTAGCCAGTCGTCGTCAGACGCGTTAGTGCCTCTTGGTATTTGGCGCCGGTCTTGGCGGCGACTTCGGCCGGGAGTCGGGGCGCCGGCGGTGTTTTGTCCCAATCCTGGGTTTCTAGCCAGTCGCGAACGAACTGCTTGTCGAACGATGGCGGGCTGATGCCGACGGCATAGCTGTCTGCCGGCCAGAACCGCGACGAATCGGGCGTAAGGACTTCGTCCATGAGATGCAGGCGCCCATCGTCGTCCAGGCCGAACTCGAACTTGGTGTCGGCGATGATGATGCCCTTGGTTGCGGCGTACTGAGCCGCCTCGGTATACAGCCGCAAGGTGATGTCGCGCACTTGCTCGGCCAGCGCCGGACCGATTTCCCGAACCACGTAGTCGAAGTCAACGTTCTCGTCATGCTGGCCGAACTCGGCCTTGGCCGCCGGGGTAAAGATGGGCTGAGGCAGCTTGTCGGCCTGCCGCAGGCCTTCGGGCAGGGCAATGCCGCAAACCGCGCCGGTCCGTTGGTAGTCGTTCCAGCCAGAGCCTATCAGGTAGCCACGCGCCACAGCCTCGACCAGTATAGGTTTTAGCCGCTTGACGACCACCGCGCGACCGGCGACCTGATCCCGCTCGGCGGCCGTGACGACCTCTTCGGGAAGAATGCCGGTGGCATGGTTGGGCACGATATGCGCAAGCTTTTTCAACCAGAACTCGGTAAGTTCGGTCAACACCCGGCCCTTGCCCGGTATGGGATCGTCCAAAATGACGTCAAAGGCAGAGATGCGATCGCTAGCCACAATAAGCAGCTTGTCGTCACCCACCGCATACATGTCGCGGACCTTGCCGCGACCCAGCAGGGGCAACGACGTCAAGCTCGATTCGTGCAAACCCATTTACTGTACGACCTGGGCCAGCTCGCCGGCGGCGTAACGACGCGCCATTTCGTCCAAGGGAATGACCTTGATCTTGCTGGCATTGCCCGCCGTACCGAACTGCTCGTAACGCTGCAGGCAGATCTTCTTGGCAGCTTCGCGAGCGGGTTTCAGGTATTCGCGCGGGTCGAACTTGCTGGGGTTTTCGCCCATAAAACGACGGATGGCGCCGGTCATGGCCAGGCGGATGTCGGTATCGATGTTGATCTTGCGTACGCCGAACTTGATGGCCTCTTGAATTTCTTCCACTGGCACACCGTAGGTTTCCTTCATGTCGCCGCCGAACTCGCGGATTTCAGCAAGAAGGTCCTGGGGCACGCTGGAGCTGCCGTGCATGACCAAGTGCGTATTGGGCAGGCGGTGGTGGATTTCCTTGATGCGCGAAATGGACAGGATATCGCCCGTGGGCTTGCGCGTGAACTTATAGGCGCCATGGCTGGTGCCTATGGCAATGGCCAGGGCGTCCAGTTGGGTCTGGCGCACGAAGTCGGCCGCCTGCTCGGGATCGGTAAGCAGTTGCTCCATGGTCATGGTGCCTTCGGCACCGTGACCGTCTTCTTTGTCGCCCATCATGGTTTCCAGCGAGCCCAGGCAACCGAGTTCGCCTTCGACCGTGACGCCCAGCTTGTGGGCCATTTCGACCACCCGGCGGGTAACATCGACGTTGTAATCGTAGTCGGCGACGGATTTTCCGTCTTCCATTAAGGAGCCGTCCATCATGACACTGGTAAAGCCCAGGTCGATGGCGCCCTTGCACACTGCGGGCGACTGCCCGTGGTCTTGGTGCATGACGACCGGAATATGGGGATAGGTTTCGACGGCAGCCTGGATAAGGTACTTCAGGAAGCCTTCGCCGGCGTACTTGCGCGCGCCAGCCGAGGCCTGCATGATCACGGGGCTATCGGTTTCAGCGGCCGCTTCCATGATCGCCTGAACTTGTTCAAGGTTGTTGACGTTGAATGCGGGGATGCCATAGCTATTCTCGGCTGCATGGTCGAGCAGCTGGCGCATGGAAACAAGGGCCATGAAAAGACTCCTGAAATCAATTGAAGGGGTTGGCCCTATTTTACCCCATCGCCCCGAATGGCGGACTTGGGCCGAAATGCCTTGACGATGTGATCGTGGGTTTCGACATATGGCCCACCGATCAGGTCTATGCAGTAAGGCACAGCGGCGAAAATTCCCGGTGTCAGTACCTTGCCGTCGGCCTCTTTCAAGCCTTCCAGGGTTTCCTGGATGGCGCGCGGCTGCCCCGGCAAGTTGATGATCAAGGCGGCATGGCCTGGTTTCTCGCGGATAACCGCCACCTGGCGCGACAGAATGGCTGTAGGCACGAACTGCAGGCTGATCTGGCGCATCTGCTCGCCAAAGCCTGGCATTTCGCGGCTGCCTACGGCCAGGGTCGCCTCGGGCGTTACATCGCGTCGCGCCGGCCCGGTGCCTCCGGTGGTAAGAATCAGATCGCAGCCCAGACGATCCACCAAATGGATGAGGGTGGCCGATATCTGTCCGACATCATCGGGAATCAGCCGGGATACGCACTGCGGCGGCCGGGTCAGGGCGCCCGTCAGCCACGACTGCAGCGCCGGGATGCCCTGGTCTTCATAGGTGCCGCTGGCGGCCCGGTCGGAAATCGAAACCAATCCGACCAATAGCTGGTCGGGATGCTCGCGTACGAGCGGCTGAAATACAGACATGTTGCTCCTGCAATCGCCTGATAACGTCAATGACGGATGGCGATGGTTTTAAGGGTGGTGAATCCGTACAAGGCCTCAAAGCCTTTTTCACGGCCATAACCGGACTGGCCGGTACCGCCAAACGGCAGTTCGACGCCGCCGCCCGCGCCGTAATTGTTGATGAAGACCTGACCGGATCGAATGGCGCGAGCCATGCGCAGCTGCCGCGCGCCGTCGCTCGTCCAGATACCGGCCACCAGGCCGAAGGGGGTGTTGTTGGCGATATGCAGCGCCTGCGCTTCGGTCTCGAAAGGGATCGCCGACAGCACCGGACCGAAAATTTCTTCCTGCGCCAAGCGGTGATCGGGCGGCACATCGGCCAGCAGCACCGGTGCCTGGTAGTAGCCACCGCCAGGCGCGTTAGCATCCAGGACGCCCCGCGCAGCCACCAGGATGCCTGCCTCGTCTGCCGACCCCAGGAAGGACCGCACCCTTTCCAGTTGGCGGGCGTTGATCAGGGGGCCGCAATCCGGGTCGTCGCTGGCGGCGCCCGTGCGGGTAGCCTGAAAAAGCTCGGACAGGCGTGCGATGACATCAGCATAGATGGCACGCTGCACCAACAGGCGGCTGCCGGCCGAACAGGTCTGCCCCGCGTTTTGGATGATGGCGTTCAGGACCACCGGCAACGCTGCCTCGATATCGGCGTCAGAAAACAAGATTTGCGGAGATTTACCGCCCAGTTCAAGCGTGACCGGCGCAAAGTGCGCAGCGGCAGCTATGGCCACTTGCTGCCCGGTTTGCGGCGAACCGGTAAATGAAATGTGATCGATGCCGGCGTGGGCCGACAAGGCGGCGCCGGCCTCAGCGCCCAACCCGGTGCAAATATTAAGCGCACCGGCAGGCAGCCCGACGTCGGCCGCGATCTCGGCCACCTTCAGCAGCGACAGACAGGCGTCCTCGGCCGGCTTGACCACGCAAGCGTTGCCTGCGGCCAGCGACGCGAAGACGCTACGACCGAATATCTGCAGCGGGTAATTCCAGGGAACGATATGGCCGGTGACACCGTGCGGCTCGCGCACTGTCATGACGGTATAGTCGCGCGGATAGGGAATGGTCGCGCCATGCAGCTTGTCGGCCGCACCCGCGTAGAACTCGGCGTAGCGCGCCACCGCAGCGGCGTCGGCGCGCGCCTGCTTCATGGGCTTGCCGGTATCGCGGGATTCGATCTGCGCCAAGATTTCCAGTTGGTCTTGCAGTGCCACACTGAGGCGCAGCAGCAAGCGACTGCGCTCGGCCGGGCTGGTTTTGCCCCATGCCCCTTCGTAAGCCGTTCGGGCCGCCCGTACCGCGGCATCGATATCCGAGGCTCCCGACCGCGCGATCTCGGCGTATTCCTGGCCGGTCGAGGGATCGTAGACCGCTATCGTCTCGCCGGTGAGCGCACTGAACCACTGGTTGCCGATGAAGTTCTGGTAGATCATATTGCGCTCCCAAATTTTGCCGGCGACAAGCGCGCCGGCATTGCGACACCAGGACCCGGATACCTAGCCTTGCGCGCGTTGCTCCAACACCTGAACGGCGGGCAAGGTCTTGCCTTCCAGGAACTCGAGGAAGGCCCCGCCACCCGTAGAAATATAGCCGACGCGATCACCAATATGGTATTTGGCAATTGCGGCCAAGGTATCGCCGCCGCCCGCGATCGAGAAACCTTCGGCGTCGGCAATGGCCCTGGAGATCACCTCGGTGCCGTTTGCAAAGGCGTCGAACTCGAACACGCCCACCGGTCCATTCCAGACGATAGTGCCGGCCTGTTTGATGATGGCGGCCAATTGTTCAGCGGTTTCAGGACCGATATCGAGAATCTGGTCGTCAGTATCGACCTGGTCGGCGGCCTTGACCGTTGCGGCTGCGTCGGCGCTGAAGGCCTTGGCACACACCACGTCCACCGGTATGGGCACGGCGGCACCGCGTTGTTTCATCATGTCGATGACGGCACGCGCCTGATCCACCTGGTCGTGTTCGGCCAGCGACTTGCCGACGGGCAGTCCGGCAGCCAGCATGAAGGTATTGGCAATACCCCCGCCCACCACCAGTTGATCGACCTTCTCGGCCAGGGACTTGAGGATGGAAAGTTTGGTTGACACCTTGGACCCGCCCACGATGGCTACCAGCGGGCGCTGGGGATTCTGCAGCGCGCGGCCCAGCGCGTCCAGTTCGGCGGCAAGCAGCGGGCCGGCACAGGCGACCGGGGCAAACTGTGCGATGCCATGGGTAGTGGCCTCGGCGCGATGCGCTGTGCCGAAGGCATCGTTGACGTAGACATCGCACAGGGCCGCCATCTTGCGTGCCAGTTCAGGATCGTTTTTTTTCTCGCCCACGTTGCAACGGCAGTTCTCGAGCAGCAGCACCCGGCCGACTTCGGCATTGACGCCATCCACCCAGTCGGAGATCAGGTCGACGGGCTGTCCGAGCACTTCGGACAAGCGACGCGCTACCGGCGCCAGGGTGTCGTCCGGACCCACGGTACCTTCGGTCGGCCGTCCAAGGTGCGAGGTGACCATGACGGCGGCGCCGGCATCCAGCGCCATGCGTATGGCCGGAACCGAAGCTCGTATGCGGGTATCTTCAGTGACCTGGCCATCCTTCAGGGGCACATTGAGGTCAGAACGGATGAAGACACGCTTGCCGGCAAGCGCGCCCGACTGGGCAAGAGACTTCAGGGTATTGATGGTAGGCATGATGGTTGAATCCTGAGGCAACATGACAGATATGGCAAGCGGATATGGCAAGGGCGGGTTGCCCCGCCCTTCAATGTACTAATGGTGCGGCCGATTACTTGGCGGCCATCAGTGCCACCGTGGTATCGAGCATACGATTGGAGAAACCCCACTCGTTGTCGTACCAGGACCCTACTTTGACCAGGGTGCCGGAGACCTTGGTCAGGCCGGCATCGACGGTGCTCGAAGCGGGGTCGTGATTGAAGTCGATCGACACCAGCGGCTCTTCCGTGTAGTTCAAAATACCCTTCAGCGGACCTTCGCTGGCCGCAGTCTTCAGGATGCCGTTGACCTCTTCGACCGAAGTTTCACGCGCCGCAACGAAAGACAGATCGACAATGGACACGTTAAGCGTAGGCACGCGGATGGCATAACCGTCCAGCTTGCCGTTCAGCTCGGGCAGCACCAGACCCACAGCCGATGCCGCGCCAGTCTTGGTCGGGATCATGCTGGTCGTGGCCGAACGCGCGCGGCGCAGGTCTTCGTGATAGACGTCGGTAAGAACCTGGTCGTTGGTATAGGCATGCACCGTCGTCATCAAGCCATTGACGATGCCCAGCTTCTGGTGCAGCGGATGAACCAGCGGAGCCAGGCAGTTGGTCGTGCACGATGCATTCGAAATAACGGTATCGCTGGCCTTGAGGACCGAGTGATTGACGCCGTACACGATGGTGGCGTCGACATCCTTGCCACCAGGCGCCGAGATAATCACCTTTTTGGCGCCGCCGCGCAGGTGGGCGCTGGCTTTTTCCTTACTGGTGAAGAAACCGGTGCACTCGAGCACCACATCGACATTCAACTCGCCCCAGGGCAAAGCGGCCGGGTCGCGGTTGGCCAGCACGCGGATACGATCGCCATTGACGACCATGTAGTCGCCGTCGACCTCTACCGTGCCTGGGAACTTGCCATGAGCCGTGTCAAAACGCGTCAGGTGCGCGTTGGTCTTGGGGTCGCCCAGGTCGTTGATGGCCACGATCTGGATGTCGTGTTTTTTGCCGCTTTCGTAAAGGGCCCGCAAAATATTACGGCCGATACGGCCGTAACCGTTGATCGCCACGCGTATGGTCATTGATGCTCTCCTGTTTTATAAAACCTGTTCGACGGCCGCAGCAACGCGCTCGGCAGTCAAGCCAAAATACGTGAACAAATCGCCAGCCGGGGCCGATTCGCCATAAGTGTCCAGACCAACCACCGCACCGTCCAGACCAACATACTTGTACCAGCCGGCAGTTACGCCGGCCTCTACCGCTACACGCGGCAGGCCCTTGGGCAAGACGGCTTCGCGCCATTGAGCGTCCTGCGCGTCGAAGACATTGGTGCAAGGCATGGACACGACCCGCACGGCCACGCCCTTCTGCGCCAGTTGTTCTTGGGCAGCCAGGGCCAAGCCGACTTCCGAGCCGGTGGCAATGATTACCGCCTTGGCATCTTTGGCGTCGCGCAATACATAGCCGCCACGCTGGATGGCTGCGATCGTATCGGCGTCGCGGTCAACAAATGGCAGATTTTGCCGCGACAGCAGCAATGCCGATGGGCCACCGTCGCGCACGGTCATGCCCACGCTGACGGGCCGCTGGATGGCGCAAACCCATGCGACGGCGGTTTCGGTCGTATCGCAAGGGCGCCACACATGCAGGTTGGGTATCAGGCGCAAGCTGGCGGCATGCTCGACCGACTGGTGGGTGGGGCCGTCTTCGCCCAGGCCGATGGAGTCGTGCGTGAATACATGCACCACCCGTTGCTTCATAAGCGCCGCCATGCGCAGGGCATTGCGCGAGTAGTCGGAAAAAGTGAGGAAGGTGCCGCCGAAAGGCAGGTAGCCGCCATGCAGCGCCACGCCGTTCATGATGGCAGCCATGCCGAACTCGCGCACGCCATAATTGATGTGGCGCCCAAACTGCAGTTGCGGCTGTCCCGCACGAACGGCCTGCGCCCCCTTCCAGTCGGTAAGGTTTGATCCGGTCAGGTCGGCCGATCCGCCCAGCATTTCGGGCAGCATCTCGACCAAGGCGGTGATGGCCAACTGGGAAGCCTTGCGGCTGGCGACGGTTTCGGCCTTTTGGCTGGTGGCCTCGATGAAGGCGACGCTACGCTCGGCAAAGTCAGCGGGCAAGTCGCCGGCCATGCGGCGTTGCAGTTCGGCGGCTTCGGTCGGGAAGGCCTGCGCGTAGGCGTCGAAGCGCGTTTGCCATTCGGCTTGCTGCTGCTGCCCTTGCTGTTTGGCGTCCCAGTGTGCATAGATGTCGGCCGGGATCTCGAAGGCTGCATGAGGCCAGTTCAGCGCTACACGGGTAGCCTCGATTTCCGCGGCGCCCAAGGCGGCGCCATGGACCTTCTCGCTGCCGGCGGCATTGGGCGCGCCCTTGCCGATCACGGTGCGACAGCAGATCAGTGTGGGGCCCTTGCCCTGGGCTGCCAGGTCTTTCGCCTGAGCGATGGCGCGATCCACAGCCTGGCTATCGTGACCGTCCACGCCGGGCAGGACGTTCCAGCCATAGCTCTTGAAGCGCGTGGGCGTATCGTCGCCGAACCAGTTCTCGACGCGGCCGTCAATGGAAATGCCGTTGTCGTCGTAAAACACGATCAGCTTGGACAGCTTGAGCGTACCGGCCAGCGAGCAAACTTCGTGCGAAATGCCTTCCATCAGGCAACCATCGCCCACGAAGGCATAGGTGTAGTGGTCGACCACGGCGTGGCCCTGGCGATTGAACTCTTCCGCCAGCAAGGCTTCGCTCAAGGCCATGCCCACCGCATTGGCCAGCCCCTGGCCCAGCGGCCCGGTGGTGGTCTCTACACCTGCGGTAATACCCACCTCGGGGTGCCCGGGGGTACGTGAATGCAATTTGCGGAAATTGCGGAGCTCTTCGATAGGCAGGTCGTAGCCGGTAAGATGCAGCAAGGCGTAGATCAGCATGGATCCGTGGCCGTTGGACAACACGAAGCGGTCGCGGTTGGCCCATGCGGGGTCGGACGGATTGTGCCGCAGATGCCGGGTCCAGAGGACCTCGGCGATGTCTGCCATGCCCATGGGCGCCCCGGGATGCCCCGAGTTGGCTTGTTGAACTGCGTCCATGGAAAGCGCACGTATGGCGTTGGCCATGGACGAATCTTGGGCAGGCGTAAGGCTCATTGAAGACTCGCACGAGGCGTCAGGCCCTAAAATGGGCCCAACCCCTTCATTATGGTTTACAAAGCCTACGATTTTACCACCTACCCCATGGCAACTTCCCGCTTCTACATTCCCGAGCCGTTGGCTCCAAATACCACGATCGCCCTGCCGGTCGCGCTGGCGCACCATGCCTTGCGGGTGTTGCGTCTGCCGGCCGGCGCGCCCATCGTGTTATTCGATGGTCGGGGCGGGCAATACCCCGCTCGCCTCCTCATCGACGGCAAGCGGGGTTACGCCGAGCTGGGGGCTCACGACCCCGTGGAAGCAGAGCTGCCCGGGAGCATCACCCTCGCGCAAGGCATCGCGGCCAGCGACAAAATGGATTGGGTGATCGAGAAGGCGGTTGAACTGGGAGCCGCCTGCGTCGCTCCCATTGCCGCGCAACGCAGCGTGCTGCAGCTATCGGGCGAGCGTCTGCAGAAGCGTCTGGCGCACTGGCAGCGCATTGCCCAAGCGGCAAGCGAACAAAGTGGCCGCAACCGCATCATGGAAGTGCTGGCGCCGCAGACGCTCGCCGGCTGGCTGGAAGCCCGTCCGGACGCAGCGACTTCCATGTTGTTCTGTCATCCGGGCAGTGCCCAAACACTCGAACAGGCCTTGTCGACCGCAGGTAACGAATTGACGCTGTTGGTGGGGCCTGAAGGCGGGTGGTCGGAAGCGGAGCTGGCGCTGGTGGAGCGTCACGGCCTGACCGGCGTACGCTTCGGCCAGCGCGTCTTGCGAACAGAAACCGCCGGTCTGGCCCTGATCGCCGCCGTCAGTGCCTTGCGCGGCTGGCAATAAGCGCCAGGCCATGCGACAAGACGCTAGCCCGAGTACGGCGTAGGGACGACACCAGGCTCAGGATCGGGGTGCTTGCCGGCATGCTCGACGGCAAAGGCAAAGCGCCTGTCGTTATTGGCTGCAAACTCGGCGACGTCGACGCATACGGCAACAATGGCCTTGGCATCTTCGGTTAGTGCCGGATCGCCCGAATGAAGTTTGTCGAACCACAGGAACAGGCCGTTCTTGTGATCCAGCAGCGTGTCGCACAAGCAGTCATAGAGCGCATCGAGATTGCCACCGAAGAATTCGGGGAAATCCACAGCCTTCACCACGGCACGCAACACCGCCGAGCGGCTGCGAGCCCGATCACAATGCACGATCAGGCCGGTCATGCCAGCCGCTTGCGCGGCATCGATCGCTTCCTCGCGAGAGACGGCGGACGCATCGATCAAACCGCCTTTTTGCAATTTCTTTTGCAATGACTGCGCTTGGCTCATTCGGGCGCCTCCTTGAAAAACGCTTTGACTTCTTCAACACGGTTCATGCTGTCCGCCCGCCCCAGGCGAACGAGCTCCCGCGTATAACCGGACTCAAACAACAGGTACGAAATCAGGGCACCATCACCGCCAGCTGCAAGCCGGGAAGTTGACGATACACCAAGGACGCGGAAAAGGGTACGGGCAGCCCGAGGCATCTCTTCTATATGAGCCAGGGCCATTTCATCGAGTGAGCGGCTAGGCGTGACGACAAAAGTGCTCACCGGGCGCAACGACTGGCTTTGTAATCCATTTGCTGGCACTTGGGCAAGCAAGTCGTTGATGCGTTGCATCCGTTCCACATCCATGGACAGGCTGTCCAGAAAAATATTGGACAAGGCATGACCGCCAATCTGAGCCAGCGATGGATAAGGAGGATCGATCTTGCGGTATTCGGGATGGGTGTCGTCCTTGTAGCCGGTGCCTATCACGACTATCTTTTCCGCACCAAGATGGATGGCCGGGCTCATGGGAGCCAACTGCCGCATGGAGCCATCACCGCACCATAGGGTCTGGCCCTGTACCAACATGGCCTGGGCCGGAAAAATAAATGGGATGGCACTGGAAGCCAGCAGATGGTCTATGCCAATGTTGCAAGGGACTGCTTCGCGCAAGGAACGCTGCCACGGCTTGATGGTGGCATGCGATTGATAGAAGGTCAGATGCTCGCCGGTGGTATAGGCGGTAGCGGTAATGGCCAGCGCATGCAGCAGGCCGTCGGCCAGGTTATGCCGCAGGCTGTCGAAATCCAGGGTGGCCTTCAGCAGTTCGCCCAGCGGCGCATTATCCAGAAAGGACCGCGGCTGCCGCTCGCGCAAGCCCGGAAACAGCCAGCCCGTGGTCAACATGCCGAACCAGCGCAAGCCGGTGCGCAGCAGGCGCGGCCCATCCGCGTGGTAGATCATGCCGGTGTGCAGGTTGCTCCAGAGCTGCTCCAGCCTATCCATGGCGCGATGCGGGTTGTGCGCATGGCAGGCCAGCGTTCCTGCGTTGATCGCGCCCGCAGAGGTGCCACAGATAATATCGAAGGGGTTGCTAAAGTCTGGCGAGCGATGCGGATCAAGGATCTCCATAATGCCCGCCAGCACGCCAACCTGATAGGCCGCACGTGCGCCGCCACCTGTCAAAATCAGGCCAACGGCGTTGTCGCGAACAGCCGCGTCAGACAGGGCGCGGCGTGTTGGCATCGAGCACCGTCAGCGCAGCCATGTTGACTATCCGGCGCACTGTCGAACTTGAGGTCAGGATATGCACTGGCGCATTCACGCCCAGCAAGAAAGGCCCTACCGCCACATTGCCGCCGGCGGCTGTCTTGAGCAAGTTGTAGGCAATGTTGCCCGAATCGACATTTGGACAAATCAACAGATTGGCCTCGCCATGCAGACTGGTGGTGGGCAGTATGCGCTGCCGCAAGGCTTCGTCCAGGGCACAGTCGCCATGCATTTCGCCATCGATCTGCAGCTCGGGCTCTCGCGCCCGCACCAGGGCTAGCGCCTCTTGCATCTTCGCGCCGGAGGCCGAGCTGCCGCTGCCGAAATTGGATCGCGACAACAAGGCCACCCGTGGCTCGAGGTTCAAACGGCGCATTTCCGCCGCAGCGGCCATCGTGATCTCGGCAATCTGTTCGGCGTCGGGGTCGTCGTTGATATGAGTGTCGGCAAGTGCAATAGTGCGCTCGGTAAGCAAAAGGATGTTCATGGCGGCATAGGTCTTGGCACCGGGAGCCTTGCCGATGACCTCGTCGATGAAGCGCAAGTGATCTGCATAGGCGCCTACGGTTCCGCACACCAGCCCGTCGGCATCGCCCAAATGCACCATCATGGCCCCGATCAAGGTCAGGCGGCGGCGCATCTCGACACGCGCCATCTCTTTGCTGATGCCGCGACGACACATGATTTCCCAGTAGGTCGTCCAGTAGCGATGAAAGCGTTCGTCGTAATCGGGATTGGTGACTTCAACGTCCTGACCCAGGCGCAGCCGCAGGCCAAAGCGTTCGATGCGGTCGGCCAACACCGATGGCCGACCCACCAAAATGGGCTTGGCCAGTTTCTCGTCAACCACGATCTGAACGGCACGCAAGACCCGTTCATCTTCGCCTTCGGTAAAGACGATGCGCGCCTTGCCGCCATCACGCACCAGTTTGCGCACTGTCGAGAACAAGGGCTTCATGAATGAACCCGAGCGATAAACAAAGCGCTGCAACTGCTCGGCATAGCTATCGATGTCGGCCAGAGGCCGGGTCGCGACACCGTCTTCCATGGCGGCGGTGGCCACCGCCACGGCAATCCGCACGATCAGGCGCGGATCAAAAGGCTTGGGGATGAAATACTCGCGACCGAAAGACACTCCATAAGTGCCATAGGCGGCGGCCACGACATCGTTTTGCTCTTCCCTGGCGAGCTTGCAGATGGCCAACACAGCGGCCTTCTCCATGCCCCGGGTAATCGTCCTGGCGCCGACATCCAGTGCGCCACGGAAAATATACGGAAAGCACAGAACGTTGTTGACCTGATTGGGATAGTCGGAGCGGCCGGTGGCCATGACGACATCGTCGCGCACCGCATGGGCGTCTTCAGGGAGGATCTCCGGGTTGGGATTGGCCAGCGCAAGGATCAAGGGCTTGTCAGCCATGCGGGCCACCATGTCGGGCTTCAGCACACCACCAGCGGAAAGGCCCAGGAACACATCCGCCCCTTCGATAACTTCAGCCAGGCTGCGGGCCGGGGTATCTTGCGCAAAACGCGCCTTGTCCGGATCCATCAGCGTCGTGCGCCCCGTGTAGACCACGCCCTCGATATCAGTCACCCAGATGTGCTCAATCGGCACACCGAAATCCACCAGCAAGTCCAGACAGGCCAGCGCGGCCGCGCCCGCGCCGGATACGACCACCTTGATGTCAGTAATGTCTTTGCCCACCACCTTCAGGCCGTTGATGAAGGCAGCCGAGACCGTGATGGCCGTGCCGTGCTGGTCGTCGTGGAATACGGGAATGTTCAGCCGCTCGCGCAGCTTGCGCTCGACCGTAAAGCACTCGGGCGCCTTAATGTCTTCCAGGTTGATGCCGCCGAACGTGGGCTCCAGCCCGGCAATGATCTCGACCAGCTTGTCCGGATCGGTTTCATTGATCTCGATGTCGAACACATCGATGCCGGCAAACTTCTTGAACAGCACGGCCTTGCCTTCCATCACCGGCTTGGAAGCCAGCGCGCCGATATTGCCCAGGCCCAACACCGCCGTGCCGTTGGTGATCACCCCAACCAGGTTGCCCCGGCTGGTGTAGCGGAAAGCATTCTGCTCATCGGCCACGATCTCTTCGCAAGCTGCCGCCACACCTGGGGAATAAGCCAGGGCCAAGTCACGCTGATTCGACAACTGCTTGGTGGGTGTGACCGAAATTTTGCCGGGGCCGCCGTGCTCGTGGTATTCCAGAGCCGCCTTGCGAAGAGTTTCTTCCATGGTTGTTGCGCCGATTTATTAATGTAAGAGACGCTCATTCTAGCGCCATGACAGCGGCTGGAAACAGCGGCCGCCATGGCTGCCGCTTACAGGTCTTGCCCCGGGTGCGGGAACAGGCCCTCTGCATCAAACAGGGCCTTCACCTGCGTGTCCAGTTCGCTGGCAGGCAGCTCCAGGCCCAGGCCGGTGGCGCGACTGGCGGTAAAGCGCTGCGAATAAGGTGGCTCGGACTGCGGCTGGACTTCTTGCTCGTCAATGACCAACCAGTCCACCCAGCCCAGATCGCCGCCATGCCCCAGCAATAGATGGGCGAGGTTGGGCGTCTGCCCCGAAGCGGGCTTCAGTGCGTCCAGCCTGTAGCGTCCAGGCCATGAGCTTGAAGCGGCGCATTCAGCGGCATGGTCTCCGGCGGCCAGTTGGAACAAGGCTGGCACCATGCGCTGCAAGCGGGCGCCTTCCAGCGGCTTGGCATTGGCCTCGCCAAACGGGCCCAGCCCGGCAACGGTGCCATCAGCCAGCAATACCGAGGCGTATACCAATCCGGAATCCGCGGTGGCGCCGGTCTCCCAGTCGCACAGCGTGCGGTCGGCAAGCCACGCGGCCACGCTGATGTGGCAGGGGAGATCCTGAAACTGCGTCAATCCGGCGTCCACCAGATCGCCCAGCAGGCAGCCAGGCTGGACAAACCACCGTGTACTGCCCTCTTCCAGGCGCTGGCAACGGCCCAAGTCTTTGCCAGGTTCGACCCACAACACCAGTTGGTCGTCCATACGCGCAGGGTGGGACATGCCGTCCAACGCGAACACCACGCCGTATTCGGCGCAAAGGGCGCGAGCGTGGTGCACGTCGGACGCCTGCTTGGGCATCAGGCGCGCACTGTCGCCACCGCCCGGCATCTCGAACTGATAGAAAGTGCCTGTGGCGACGTTGCGCAAGCGCTGGCAGAAGGCTTCCCAGGGTGTCTGGGAAGATCGCCGGCCTGTCAGGAATGCGCGACGCGAGTTTGATTGCATGGTGATATCCTTTACTGCGGCTTTGAATCAGAGCGCTGGCCGCAAGCGCCCCTTACAATCGTTGCTTTTTATCCCGGATGATAGCCTTATGCCGCGCCTTGCCAAGCGTATTGAACAAGTTATGCCATTTTACGCTGTGGAGCTCTTCAAACAGGCCGTTGCCTTAAACGCACAAGGTCGAGACATTATCAGCCTCGGTATCGGCGAACCCGATTTTACGGCGCCGCCCCAGGTCGTCGAGACCTTGAACCGTGCGGCGCAGGCCGGACTCAGCGGGTACACCTCGCCTGCCGGCATCATGCCCTTGCGCGCCGCCATCGCCGACTATTACGCAGCCCAGTTCGGCGCCACGGTGGATCCCGACCGCGTCATCATTACCTCTGGCGCTTCTGGAGCCTTGCTGCTGGCCTGCATGACGCTGGTCAATCCGGGCGACGAAGTGCTGATGCCAGATCCCTCCTACCCCGCCAACCAGAACTTCATTACGGCGGCCGGTGGCATACCGCGCCTGATCCCGGCCTCGGCCGAGCAACGCTTCCAGCTCGATGCCGCCGACATCCGCGAACACTGGGGCCCGGCTACCCGCGGCGTACTGATTGCTTCGCCCAGCAATCCCACCGGCGCCTCCATCGATCGCGAGGCCTTGCGGGCGCTGGTTGCCGAGGTGAAGCAGCGCGACGGCTTCGTCATCATGGACGAAATCTACCTGGGCCTGTATTACGAAGACCAACCCGAAAGCGCGCTGACCCTGGATGACAGCATTGTCATCATCAACAGTTTCTCCAAGTACTTTCATATGACGGGCTGGAGGCTGGGGTGGCTGATCGTGCCGCCTCATTTGGAAGCTCCGGTGGAAAAACTGGCAGCCAGCCTGGCGATTTGTGCGCCCTCGCTTGCCCAGCATGCGGCACTGACCTGCTTCGAGCCCGAGGTAATGCGCCTATACGAGACCCGCCGCCTGTCTTTCAAGCAGCGCCGCGACTACCTGCTGCCCGAGTTCGAGCGACTTGGTTTGCGGGTACCTGTGGTGCCCGACGGCGCTTTCTACATCTATGCCGATATCACCCAGCACAGCACTGACAGCAGGGATTTTTCGCACCGCTTGTTGCACGAGGCCGGAGTGGCTGCCGTGCCAGGAATGGACTTCGGCCCGGCCCACGCGACATCGATGCTGCGCTTCTCATATGCCACGGGCCTGGACCGGCTGGAAGAGGCGATAGCCCGGATGGGCCGTTTCCTGCAGGGCTAGGCCAAAAGCTCAAGGCCCCACCGGTATGCCGGAGGCGAGCGCTATGCGCCGCCGTTCCGCAAGCACCTTGGCCCCGTAACCGCCATCGCTGGGCCCGGTAGCGCCCACGTAACACGACAGACCACCCTGCACTGATCCGCGCCGCTTGATGCAGTCATATAGAATCTGCACGCCTACCTTGATATTGGCCAGCGGGTTCAAGGCGGCGATGGGATCTTCATTCAGCGCCTCGAACTTGTCTTTGTGAACCCGGGTCATGACCTGCATCAGGCCCTGCGCACCCACATGACTTTCAGCATAAGGGTTGTAACGGGACTCGATGGCGATGACCGCCAGCACCAGTTGCGGATCCAGGCCGCGCGCTCTGGCCTCGGTGAAGGCTGTGTTGATCAATGCACCCGCCACGCTGTGGGCGATTCTGTACTTGCGCGCAATATAGCTGCGCAATGCCTGGTTTTGCGCGCTGGTGATGCCGGCCACGTGCCGTCCCGCCATCGAGTCAACCAGTGCCGACCGGAAATCAAAAGCGGGCGTCGGCGATCGCCCTTGGCCCGCTGATCCGGTGTGGGCGCCGTAGGATGCCAGCATGTCTTGCTTGAGCCCGTCGGGCTGCAAGGCGATCAGCAGGGCTTCATGGATCTGCTTGGCCTGCTCGCGCAGCGACGGAACCGTTGCGCCCAGCACCATAGTCACCAGCACGGCAATACCAAGGTAGATGGCACACACGTGCACGAACTCGCTTAGCCGGTTCATGGCCCCACGAGCGGAGCGACTCAACAGCCCGTCGGCATCCATTACTGCCATTGCGCGTGACCTCCTGAAATTTGGAACGACGATGTTAACCTTGCAGCGTCGACCGCAATGTAACCCGACTGGCCCCTACTGTGAAATATCGCGACTTAAGAGACTTTATCGCTCAGCTTGAACGCGCTGGCGAACTGCAACGCATCACCCACCCCGTATCCACCGATCTCGAGATGACAGAGATCAGCGACCGCGTGCTCCGCGCCGAAGGCCCGGCCCTGCTGTTCGAGCGGCCTATGCACAACGGCGCGCCGGCTGCCATGCCGGTGCTGACCAACCTGTTTGGCACAACCAAGCGGGTGGCCTGGGGCATGGGCGCGGACGATATCACCGCCCTGCGCGACACGGGCGAGTTGCTGGCCTCGTTGCGCGAACCCGAGGCCCCGCAAGGGCTGCGCGATGCGCTGGCCAAGGTGTCGATGTTGAAGTCGGCGCTCTGGGACATGAGCCCCAAGATGATCAAGGGCGCGCCCTGCCAGGATGTCGTCCTGGAAGGCGACGACGTGGATCTGTCCCGCATTCCGCTGCAGCGCTGCTGGCCTGGCGACGTCGCCCCCCTGCTGACCTGGGGCCTGGTCATTACGAAGGGCCCGAACGCGCGCCGTCAGAACCTGGGCATTTATCGCCAGCAGGTTCTGGGACGCAACAAACTGATCATGCGCTGGCTGTCGCATCGCGGCGGTGCGCTGGATTTCCGCGATCACGCCATCGCCCATCCTGGAACGCCTTTTCCGATAGCGGTTGCCCTGGGCGCCGACCCGGCCACTATCCTGGGTGCGGTCACGCCCGTGCCGGACAGCCTGTCCGAGTATCAATTTGCCGGGCTGCTGCGTGGCTCGCGCACGGAAGTCACCAAGGCGCTGGGCAGCACCCTGTCGGTGCCGGCTTATGCCGAAATCGTGCTCGAAGGCCATCTGCTGCCTTCGTCCGATCCCCGCGCCCAGGCGCCTGTGGTGCCCGAGGGCATACCTGGCCCGGCTGATACCGACCACGAAATGGCCCTGGAAGGACCTTACGGCGACCATACCGGCTACTACAACGAGCAGGACTGGTTCCCGGTGTTTACCGTAGAGCGCATCACCATGCGCCAAAAGCCCATCTATCACAGCACCTATACCGGCAAGCCGCCCGACGAGCCGGCCGTGCTGGGCGTGGCATTGAACGAGGTGTTCGTCCCGCTGCTGAAGCGCCAGCTGCCCGAGATCGTGGACTTCTATCTGCCGCCCGAAGGCTGCAGCTACCGCTTGGCGGTGGTGTCCATGCGCAAGCAATATCCGGGACACGCCAAGCGCGTCATGTTCGGACTATGGAGCGTGCTGCGCCAGTTCATGTACACGAAATTCATTGTGGTCGTGGACGAAGACATTGACCCGCGCGACTGGAAAGAGGTGGTGTGGGCCATGACCACCCGCATGGACCCGGTTCGGGACACCGTGCTGGTCGAGAACACACCTATCGATTACCTGGATTTTGCGTCGCCGGTATCCGGGCTGGGCGGCAAGATGGGTCTGGACGCCACCAACAAATGGCCCGGAGAGACCCAACGCGAATGGGGCACACCCATCCAGATGGACCCGGACGTCAAGGCGAGAGTCGACGCCATGTGGGGCGATCTGGGTTTGTGATTACTTCCGGCTTGCGTGCCGGGCAAGCTGCCAGCTAAGCAGCAGGCCGATACCGATACGCCACCAGTTCTTGCGCCTTGCCGCGCCGGTTACCACAGCCGAGACGCTGGATGTAAGCAGAGGATAGCGGCGGGCAAGCGTCAGTACCTTGAAGATCCAGTCGGTCATGGACAAACCGGAACCCTTGGGCATCATGCCGCGCAGCAAGGCCCGAGGGTGCAGCGAGCCGACAAGTTCATGCGTGCTGCGCGCCATGGTTTGGCGCTCTAGTGCAGCGCGGGCTCGCACCAGCTCGATGCGCAGCGCCCTCTCCTTGGGAGTCATGCCATGTTTCATGGGTAGTCCCTCTGTGGCCGTACGGGTTCGTCAGCTGTTGGATGCTCGCGCAGTCGCTCGACCAAGGCCAGGTCGCGCCTCAGCTCGTCGATGGTAGCCGCGAACGGCATAGGCTCGAATAACAGCTTGCGCCGAACACCCCACAGCAGTCCGACGCCCAGCACCAGGTAAACCAGCGCCAGTATGCCCAAGGCCATATAGCGGGCATCAGTGGGCCAGAAATACAGCGCCACTGCTATGGAAAACACCAGGACCGCCAGCGTCAGAAAAAGCAGCGCACCGAAAGCCATCCCAAGAGCGGCAATCAGGTGCGCCTTCTGGTCGGAGGCTTCCAGCGCAAAAAGTTCCAGCCGTGTCCGCACGATGGAAAGCAAGGTGCAGGCCATATCGGCCACTGACTGTCGTAGCGCCATGATTTGATCCGTTTAACGACGGCACATAAGGGCGCCTATCAGCACGCCCACAAGACCGGCGACGCCTATGGCTTGCCAAGGGTTGTCATGAACGTACTCGTCCGTAACGCGGGCCGCCTTGCGGCCGCGCTCGAGAAGCTCGTCCTGTGCATCGTATAGCGCTTCACGCGTGCGCCTTAGGGACCGCATGGCGTCTTCACGCAACTCTGCCGCCTTGTCACCGGTGGCCTCGGCTGCCTCGCGCAGACGCCGCTCCGCATCATCCAGGCTTTCTTTTACGCTCTCGATGAATTCTTCTTCGCTAGCCTGCGTTGTTTTCTTTGTTGCCATGATCAGCTCCTAATCAAGAGTCGGTTGAAACGAAAAACGCCCTGCAGGATTCGTGCCTGACGTTACTGCAGTTTGGTGACTTCCACTGTGGAGACCACCCCATTTTGATTGCTTTCTTGCTTCATTACCATGTTAAGCGCTGGGCAGAACCAGTCTGTAACAGAAGATGTCGTCGCAGGAATGGGTAAGACCAGCCCGCTGAATGAGGCCTGAGTGGGTGCCGTGCGGCGCGTGTACTGGATCGGCCAGCACGTCTGTTGCCCCGCCGCAGTCGGTATGGTTTGGCGTTCGCCCACTGTTTTGTCGCCGGTTTCGATGACAATGGGTGCCGTCTCCACTGCCTTTTTGTCCAGATTGATCTGGAAGCGCAGAGGGGGAAAGGTCTGACCCGCGCGGGTTATGGGTTCGCCGTAGGCGAACAGCCCCAACATCCGCAGGTCGAACTTGCCATCCACCGACTCGCGGCCACCCTGCTCGTTGCGGCGCTGGAATGTGGCTTTGCCGTTCTCGACTGACATCCAGTAGTCGAGCGAAGATTTCCCCGGCGGAAGTCCGGCCAAGCCATAGGTGGCCACACCTTGGACCCGCGCCTCGCAGGCGTCCTTGCCTTGATGAGAGACGTCGGAGAAAGATAAATCTGCCCCCAACTGCATGCCGCCGGAGCCTTGCAACTGGGCGACTCCGCCATCATGCATGAACGGCGCTTCGCACACGCCCGCCAGTGCCGGCGTTGCGCTTATCGTGAATGCCAGGCTCGAAAGAGCCGCTTTCCATCGTAATTGCATATGGCCTTACCCGATGAACTTAACAAGGATTCATACTAACGCAAAAGACCGTGGCGCCCGCGGCTTTGCGCCACAGGCGGTTAGAGAATGTGTGCTGCCGTTACCGGCGGGCCGCCAGGCTCAGGCGTCTTTCTGGCGAGTACCAAAGATGCGGTCGCCCGCGTCGCCGAGTCCGGGGATGATGTAGCCGTCCTCGTTCAAATGGCTGTCTATCGAAGCGGTATAGATGTGAACGTCGGGATGATGCTCTTCCACAGCACGTATGCCTTCAGGCGCGGCAACCAGCACCAGCGCCCGCACGTTGCGACAGCCAGCCTTCTTCAGCAGGTCTATGGTTGCCACCATAGAGCCCCCCGTTGCGAGCATCGGATCCACAATGAGGGCCAGCCTCTGGTCCAGTTGGCCAACAAGACGCTCCAGGTAGGTTTGGGCTTGCAAGGTTTCTTCATTGCGTGCAATGCCTACCGCGCTGACCTTCGCCCCCGGAATCAGACTAAGCACGCCGTCCAGCATGCCGATGCCCGCGCGCAAGATAGGGACCACGGTAACCTTCTTGCCCGCCAGCTTCTCGACATTCAGTGAACCGCTCCACCCCTCGATGGTGGCGGGCTCCAGCGGCAGATCCTTGGAAGCTTCGTAGGTGAGCAGGGCCGCGATCTCTTGGGCCATCTCGCGAAAGTTCTTGGTGCTTAAATCCGCCCGCCGCATCAGTCCGAGCTTGTGGCGGATAAGAGGATGGCGAATTTCGTGTATGGGCATACTGATTCCTTGCTTAGCGAGCCGCCAGCCAACTGACCAGGGCATCGTCGAAACGGCGCACAGCGCCTGATTGATCGTCGTTCACGACGCTGACCAGAATATAACGCTTGCCGCTGGCGCCCAGGACATATCCAGCCAAAGCGCGCGCATCGCGCAAGGTGCCCGTCTTGAGGTGCGCCATGCCCTTGACCTCGTCGTTGCGCAGACGGCGCCTTACCGTGCCGTCGACACCCGCGATTGCGAGAGACGACATGAATTCGGGCATCAGCGGCGAGCGCCACGCCACAGCCAGCATATCCGCCAGCCCTTTTGCAGTCAGCCGCCCGCCACGAGACAGGCCCGATCCGTTGTCGATCACCCAGCCTTGGGTATCCACCCCCTGCCCTTGCAGCACCCCCAAGGCGGCCCGCGCTCCGGTTTCCGCTGTGGCGCCCGGGCCTATCAGCTCGGCGCCCAGTGTCAGCAGCAGGGTTCTGGCCATGACGTTGTTGCTTTTCTTGTTGATGACCCGGATGGTGTCTGCCAGCGTTTCCGAATCGCGCCACACGACGGGCAGTACATTGCCCGGCACCTTGCCCGCCTTCAAGCCACGGGCCAGGGTGCCGCCCAGTTCCTTCCACAGCATCTGGAACAATGCCGAAAAGTATTCAGGCTGCGACAAGGCAAGCCGGTAGACGGTGAACTCGCCGCAAGAGCCTGCCGCTGTGCCACTGACGCGAACAACCACGTCGCGGCCGGCAGACTGGACATTTGTGCTGACGGCAGGCGAGCCCGGGCAGGCCGCATTGCTCCACTGGATATCGCCTTCCACCCGTACGCCCTGCAATGGCGGATCAATGATGGGCACCCACTTGCGCGCGACTCTATCGGGTTGGAACACCAGCCGCAGGGCGCCCAGGCTGACCATCATGGCATCCGGGCTGGCGTTATAAGGTCGATTGGGCGCGCCATCAAATGCACCGGGGTCCTCCGCAACCTGACCAAACAAAGAGCGGTCCACGATGACTTCGCCAAGGTTCTTTATGCCCCGCAGCCGCAATTCGCGCAGCAGGCCCCACATCTCTTCCACGGTAAGCAGCGGATCCCCGCCCGCCTTCAAGTACAGAGGGCCTTGCAAAGTGCCCTGTGCATCCACCACACCGCCATCCTTTGCCAAAAAGCTGGTGCGCCAGGCGTACTCGGGACCGAGGCCTGACAACGCCGTCCACGTTGTCACCATCTTCATGACTGAAGCCGGGTTGCGCGGCGTCGTGGCATTGATGGCGATCAGGGGCGGCCCGCCTATTTCCTGCACATACAAGGACAAGGCGTTGGTGGACAGGCGTGTGGCCTTCCATGCCGACTGCAGTTCGGGAGGCAGGCCTTGCGCCCCAGCGGCTCCGGCACACAAAGCCAGGGCCAGACAGGCCATCAGCCGTTGCGCCGTACGCACGCCGGCGCCCACACTTCGCCACCGCAATAAAGACATGAAACGCCCGCCCACAAAAAGCACCAGCATAACTAAAGAATTCCGCGCAGCGGCGGCTCCCAAGCAGAAAACTGGCGCTAGCGCTTAAAATACCGGCACAAATCATTCAAGATGCCCGCGACAGCCGACATCCAAGACCCCACGTGAACCCTGATCTGCACCTTTCACAGTTCGATTACGAACTGCCACAGGAACTTATTGCCCAGTCTCCTGCTCCCCATCGCATCGACAGCCGCTTGCTGCATCTGGATGCCGGCGGCGCCCTGCACGACAGGCAGTTCGTCGACCTGCCCACGCTGCTGCGCAAGGGCGATCTGCTGGTCTTCAATGATACCCGCGTCATCAAGGCCCGGCTGCGGGGCCACAAGGAAACCGGAGGCCGGGTCGAGGTCCTGATAGAGCGGGTTACCGGCCCCGACACCGCGCTGGCGCATATCAAGGCCAGCAAGTCGCCACGTCCGGGGAGCAAGCTGATACTTGCCGACGCCTTCATCGCCGTAGTGGCTGGACGTCAGGGAGAGCTCTTCGAGCTGACTTTTCCCGAACGCGTGCTGGATCTCCTAGACCGTCACGGGGCCACGCCGCTGCCGCCCTATATTGAGCACGCCGCACAGCCGGAAGATGACGAGCGCTATCAGACCGTCTATGCCCGCGAGCCAGGCGCCGTCGCGGCGCCGACTGCCGGCCTGCATTTCGACCAGGACATGCTCGCCGGTTTGGCGGCACAAGGCATCGCCCAGGCATTCGTCACCCTGCACGTGGGCGCGGGCACCTTCCAGCCGGTGCGCGTCGAGAATCTCAGCCAGCACATCATGCACGCCGAGCATTACTCAGTGCCGCGCGAGACCATAGAGCAAGTGCTGGCCACCCGCGCGGCGGGCGGGCGCGTGATCGCCGTGGGCACCACCAGCGTCCGGGCCCTGGAGTCGACCGCCCTGCATGCCGATACGCAGCACATCGCCGAAGGCGACACCCGATTGTTCATTACGCCCGGCTACCGTTATGCCTGGGTCGACGCCCTGATCACCAACTTCCACCTGCCCCAGTCCACCCTGCTGATGCTCGTGTCTGCCCTGGCGGGCATGGAAGCCATCCAGCGCGCCTATGCGCATGCTGTCCAATCCCGGTATCGCTTTTTCAGTTACGGCGATGCCATGTTCATAGAATCTCCCACTACATGACCGGTTTACAGTTCAAGCTACTGGCTACCGATGGCGCCGCGCGCCGCGGTGAAGTCACGCTTAATCATGGGCGAGTCCAGACGCCTATCTTCATGCCCGTGGGCACCTATGGCAGCGTCAAGGCCATGCTGCCGCATGAGCTCGATGAGGTCGGCGCCCAGATCGTACTGGGAAACACCTTCCACCTTTGGTTGCGCCCGGGCACCGAAGTCATGCAAAAGCATGGCGGCCTGCACGGCTTCATGCAATGGAACAGGCCCATACTGACCGACTCGGGCGGTTTCCAGGTGTTCAGCCTGCATGGCATGCGCAAGATCACCGAGGAAGGCGTGAAGTTTGCTTCACCCATCGACGGCTCGCGCTTGTTTCTGACTCCTGAAGAGTCCATGCGCATTCAGTACGCGCTGAACTCCGACATCGCCATGGTCTTTGACGAATGCACGCCCTACTCCATCGAGGGCCGCCCGGCTACCGCCGAAGAAGCTGCCCTGTCCATGCGGATGTCGCTGCGCTGGGCACAGCGTTCACGCAGCGCCTTTAACGAGATGGAAAATCCCAATGCATTGTTTGGCATTGTGCAGGGCGGGATGTACGAGTCGCTACGAGACGAATCGCTGGACGGCCTGGTCGACATTGGCTTCGAAGGCTATGCCATTGGCGGCCTGTCGGTAGGCGAGCCCAAGGAGGACATGATGCGCGTACTGGCCCATGTCACGCCACGCCTGCCGGCCAACGCCCCGCGCTACCTGATGGGGGTGGGCACGCCTGAAGATATCGTTGAAGGCGTAAGCCGCGGCGTCGACATGTTCGACTGCGTCATGCCCACTCGCAACGCGCGCAACGGCTGGCTGTTCACGCGCTATGGCGATATCAAGATACGCAACGCCCGCTACCGGGACGACACCCGCCCACTGGATCCTTCGTGCCAATGCCATACTTGCCAGAATTTTTCGCGGTCCTACTTGCATCATTTGCAGCGGGCGAACGAAATTACCGGCTCACGCCTGAATACGATGCATAATCTGCATTTTTATCTCGCGCTGATGCAAGAAATGCGGGACGCCATCGAGGCCGGACAATTCACAGCCTGGCAGGAGCAGTTTGCCAGGGATCGGGCAAATGGCATCGAATAAGCGAGATATCGCTACAATACCGAGTTAACCAAAAAACATTACCGGAGAACATCTCATGGCCGTACTTGACATACTGACCCTCATCCCCGCCCAGGCCGCGGGCGGCGAGAATGCACTGATGGGCATGCTGCCCATCATCCTGATGTTCGTGATTCTTTACTTCCTGATGATACGCCCCCAAATGAAGCGTCAGAAAGAACACCGCAACATGGTTGCGGCGCTGGCCAAGGGCGACGAAGTGATCACGACCGGCGGCTTGCTGGGCAAGGTCACGAAAGTCAGCGACAGCTACATTACCGTGGAAATCAGCATGCTGGGCGACAAGCCAGTAGAAACCGTGGTGCAACGCACTGCCGTGACGTCGATTCTGCCCAAAGGCACGATCAAGGCGCTCTGATCAGACGTGTGCGCCCTGGAATGCTTCCGGGGGTTTTTACCGCTTAAGCCAGTTGACCCACAATGAACCGCTATCCTCTCTGGAAATATATCATCGTATTCGCAGCCCTGATCGTAGGCCTGCTTTATACGCTACCAAATTTTTTCGGGGAGTCGCCCGCCGTTCAAATCGCTGGCGCGAAGTCCACGGTAAAAGTCGACGCGAATGTACTCACCCGCGTCGAAGACATCCTGAAACGCAACGACATTAGCTACACCGGCGCCTACTTCGAGATGAACGGCCCGGTCGGTGCTGTTCGGGTGCGATTCGCCACGACCGATGTCCAGCTCAGGGCTAAAGACCTCATCGAACAATCGCTCAACCCGGATCCTGCCAATCCGGACTACACCGTAGCGCTTAACCTGTTGCCGGCCTCGCCCGACTGGTTGTCTTCGCTAGGCGCCAACCCGATGTATCTGGGGCTGGACTTGCGCGGCGGCGTGCACTTCCTGTTGCAAGTGGATATGCAGGGCGCTATTACTGGCCGCTACGACTCCATCGCCAGCGATGTACGCAACACCCTGCGCGAAGCCAAAGTCGCCGTGGCGGGTGTCGAGCGCAACGACATGTCCATCGTCAGCAGCTTCGACAGCGCCGAAGCCCGTGACAACGCCGCAACGGAACTGCGCCGCGCCATGCCCGACATGGTGTTTTCCAATAGTGGCGAGAGCGGCGGCAAGTTCCTGCTGACGGGCAGGCTTACCGACGCTGCGGTGACGCAAGTGCAATCCCACGCGCTTAGGCAGAACATCACCACGCTGCACAACCGAATAAACGAACTGGGCGTTGCCGAACCCATCATCCAGCAACAGGGCGCGGACCGCATCGTCGTGCAACTGCCAGGGGTCCAGGACGTTGCCAAGGCCAAGGAAATCCTGGGGCGCACCGCCACCCTGGAAATCCGCATGGTCGACGACTCGCCCACGGCCCTGGCAGCGCTAGGCAGCGGCACCGTGCCGTTCGGGCTGGAGCGCTACACCGACCGCGACGGCCGACCCTTGCTGCTGCGCCGCCAGGTCATCCTGACAGGTGAAAACCTGCAGGACGCCCAACCGGGCCGCGACCAGCAAACGCAACAGCCGTCCGTCAACCTCACGCTGGATTCAAAAGGCTCACGCATCTTCCGCGACGTCACGCGCAACAACATCAACAAGCGCATGGCCATCGTCCTCTTTGAAAAAGGCCAGGGCGAAGTGGTGACGGCACCCGTCATACGCAGCGAGATCCCCGGCGGCCAGGTGCAGATCACAGGCAGCATGTCGGCCCAGGAAGCCGCCGACACCGCGCTGCTGCTACGCGCCGGAGCATTGGCCGCGCCGATGGAAATCATCGAAGAACGCACCATCGGACCCAGCCTGGGCGCCGACAATATCAAACAGGGTTTTGACGCGACGCTCTATGGCTTCCTGGCCATCGTCGTATTCATTATTCTTTACTACCATTTGATGGGTCTGTTCTCGGCACTGGGCCTGACATTCAACGTCTTGCTGCTGCTGGCTGTCCTGTCCATGCTGCAAGCCACACTGACGCTGCCCGGCATCGCCGCCATCGCGCTGACGCTGGGTATGGCTATCGATGCCAACGTGCTGATCAACGAACGCATACGCGAAGAGCTGCGCAATGGGGCAACGCCTCAGCAGGCCATCAACCTGGGTTTTGATCGCGCGTGGGGAACGATTTTCGACTCCAACCTGACGAGCCTGATAGTTGGGGTGGCCTTGCTGGCTTTCGGCAGCGGCCCCATACGCGGCTTCGCGGTGGTTCACTGCATCGGCATCCTGACCTCCATGTTCTCGTCGGTTGTCGGCGTACGCGCGTTGGTTAACTTCTGGTATGGCAGCAAACGCCGTCTGGAGACCATCTCGATCGGACAGGTCTGGAAGCCTACAGACAAGAAATAAGCTGCTGCCATGGCATGGCGCGCGGCGCCTGCCCTCACCTTCTTTACGCTGGAAAGCAACATGGAATTTTTCCGAATTCATCGCACCATCCCCTTCATGCGGCATGCGCTGCTGCTCAATCTGATCAGCTTGCTTACCTTCGTCGCGGCGGTGGTGTTCATTGTGTTGCGCGGCTTCCATCTGTCCATCGAGTTCACGGGCGGCACGGTCATGGAGGTCCATTATCAGCAATCGATAGAGGTGAACGAGGTTCGCGACTCGCTGCAGGAACTCGGCTATACCGACTTCCAGGTACAGAACTTCGGCACCTCGCGAGACATCATCATCCGCCTGCCCACGCGTGAAGGGCAGGATGCCAGCCAGCAAAGTGAAGTCGTGCTGCAGGCGCTCCAACAAACGCATAGCGACGCCACGCTGCGCCGTATCGAATACGTGGGGCCGCAGGTGGGTCAAGAGCTGTTGCACAACGGCTTGATGGCCTTGCTTTTCGTGGTCGCAGGCATTCTGATTTATTTGGGCTTCCGCTTTGAATGGAAGCTTGCCCTGGCCTGCGCGATCGCCAACTTGCACGACGTGGTGATCATCCTGGGCTTTTTCGCCTTCTTCCAGTGGGAGTTCTCGCTGGCCGTGCTGGCAGGGGTACTGGCAGTGCTGGGCTATTCGGTAAACGAGTCGGTCGTGGTGATGGACCGGATTCGTGAAAACTTCCGCAAGCAGCGCAAAATGCCGGTCTCGGAGATTATCGATCTGTCGATCACACAGAACATTTCACGGACCATCATCACGCACGGCTCAACGCAGATGGTGGTGTTGTCGATGTTCTTCTTCGGCGGCCCCACGCTGCATAACTTTTCGCTGGCCCTGACCATCGGGATCTGGTTCGGGATCTATTCGTCGGTGTTCGTGGCAGCTGCAATTGCAATGTGGCTTGGGATCAAGCGGGAAGACCTCGTCAAGCCAGTCAAGAAGGATGACCCGAGCGCCGAACTGGGCTGATCTACCAGTACTGAATGCATAATGGCCGATCCATGGTTTATGGGTCGGCCGTTTTGTTTGGCGCTTCTTTACGGTGCTGTCTTGGCAGCCGTGTCATTGAGTTCTTGACCGGCGACGCGGGTGGGGTGGGGCTGGTTCCGCAAATCGCTGCGGTCCGGCAAAGCCGGACTTCCCGGTCCTGCAGCTGGAATCGGGCGTGCGTGAACTCGCCGGTCGGACAGCCCCCGGCTGTCCGAAAGCGTCCGGCTCAAACAGCACGCACTTGCCTCCCGATTCCAGCCGCATGCCCGGCGCGCTCAAATTGCTCCACCAGCCCCACCCCACCCACGCCGCCTCGGCATGAGGACTGATTGAACGGATGGTCTGTAGCGCTATGAGGTCTCTATGCCCACAGGAAGTTGCTGTCCCGCTATGAAGTTGCTGTGCCGCTGTGCCGCTCTGAAGTTACAGCGCCGCTCTGAAGCGTTAGAGCAAGATAACGACCACAAGCAACGCAGCGCAATATCGGCCTCGCGGTACAGAGAAAGGAGGCTCCATTGACAGGACAGCGCCCCGGAAGCAGAGCAGACCCCCGCCAGCAGCAGACACCAACCTTTCACAAAACCAGTGGCCGAGCAAGCCCCTGCCAAAAGGAACTAACCCCACCGCTCAGTCTTGATAAACAGCCCCCAATAAGCCGTCCTATAAAGACGGTGTGGCGGGTGCTGGGTTGGCGAAGGTTGAGCACGCCGGGCGTTTGGCCGGTTTCGGGGAGGCAAGGACGCGATGTTTGAGGCGGCGCTTTGGATAGCCCGGGGGGCTATCCATCCGCCGAGTTTCGCGTCCGCCCCGAAACTGGTCAAACGCCCGGGTAACCCTGGCGTAGCCAGGGTCGTGCGATCTGAGACCAACCCAGCACCCGCCACACCGTCTCTTAAGAACTCAAATGGCAACTTAAGAACAACGAAGCAAGTTATTTACCAGCAACCTCGGCCACATAAGCCGACACTGCATCCATTTCTTCAGCACTCATGGTGGAGGCAAAGGAAGGCATCGCCCCCGAACCCTCTTCCACGAACTTACGCACGACCGCAAAATCCGGTTTCTGTTCGTCCAGATTCGGCCCTATCGTGCCCTCGGCTTCCGCGTCCTTCAACGTATGGCAGATCGCACAGGCCGGTACTGCGCCGCTCTTGAACAGCGCCTTGCCAATCTCCAGTTGAGCCGCATCAGGGCCGCCGGCAGCCGTGGCGCCAGCAAAACACAACATCATCACCCCCGCCAACTTCGAGATTCCGGAATATTTCATTTTCGTTCCTTCAAGATAAAAAAACATGCCCCAGAACCGGGGCATGAATAAATAACTATAAATCGGGCGGGTCACGCCTGTGCGACCCGCCGCCTGGCGCTTTAAGCGACCGTGATCTTAACCATATGGTCGCGCCAGCCATTGTTCACATAGCCGCGGTTATTTTCCGCGCGCTCTTCAGGTTGCGTCTGGCCTGCCTCGTTGGCCGTACGGCTGGCCAACTCGTGCGTGCCAGGCTCCAGCTTGGCAGACAATACAAACTCGCGCCAAGCGTACGGGCCGAGATCCGGGCCGACGAACTGCGCGGCTTGCCAGTCCTTGCCGCCATTAAGCGACACTTCTATTTTGGTGGCAGCCGACATCCCGCCCATGGCTACGCCGCTGATCTGCACCTGCCCGGCCCTGACCGTTTGGTCCGGGTCGGAAGGATAATTGATCCATGACTTCGGAGGCATTTCCCAGATGGAATCGTGTTGCGGGCCGCCCGGCGTGCCCACCGGCGAGAACCGGTAGCTGGTTTGCTGGATCTTGGCCGGCGACTGTTCTTTGGTGAACGCCAGGTGCTTGATGTACTTGACGGAGTTCACCCCGGTATAGCCCGGCACAATAATACGCAAGGGGCCGCCGTGAGCCAATGGCAATTGCTCGCCGTTAAGCTCCCAAGCCAGGATCGCGTCCTTGATAGCCGACACGGGTACCGAGCGCTCTACCATCACAGTTGTAGGGTCGATGCCTGCGGGGATCTCTTCGCCACCCGTGCTGGTCATATAGACCATGCCGTCTTCCATGCCGCCGACGGCATCAAGCACAGCCTGTACCGGCACGCCGGTAAAGATCACGCAGCCGGCGGCGCCCACTGTCCATTGGGTACCGCTGGGCTTGTGCGGAAACCATGCGCGGCCATTGCCGGAGCACTGCAGCACCATGGGCAGGGCATTCAGACCGAGCGTCTTGAGTTCGGCCACGGTAAAACTGCGCGGCTTCTTGACACCGCTGACTTCCATCTTCCAGCCGTCCGGATCCTTCATGATGTCGGCGGATGGCGGTGTGAGGTTGTTGCGCACAAACAGGCGGTCAGAGGGCGTGACCACCCCCGAGCCAAAAGCCGTGCGCTTGGTCTCGATGGTATTGGCGCTGTGCACGATGACGCTGTCCGCGTCTTTCCAGTCGGTATACGGCGGCAGTGGTTTCGCATCGGCTGCGGCGGCGGTGCCGGCGGCATTGGCGCGTGCCATGCTGCCCAGTCCGGCCAGGGCGACTACGCCGCCCGTCGTCGCCAACATGCGTCGACGACCAATATTGCTTACTTCTTCCATGGGATTTCCTCCGATACCAACAAGCACGCCCCTCGACCGCGGGGCTCCATATCGAGCCGGACATCCGTCTCGACGACATGCCCATTATATATACTGCCCAAATAAGGTTATATCAATGCGATATAAGCTTCAGAATCAAGCCTATAACGTACAATTGATCTTTTTTCTACCCTGCCCGCGGGATATACACCCGTTACGGCGACCATCATGCAAGAAACCACTATAAAACGTGCTGCCGCAGCCGCCGCACAAACTGCGTCTTCGCCCCGACAGCGCAAGGTGTTTATCCGGACCTTCGGGTGTCAGATGAACGAATACGACTCAGACAAGATGGTCGACGTCCTGCGCGAGTCCCAAGGCGTGGAGCTCACGCAGAATCCCGACGAAGCAGACATCATTCTGTTCAACACCTGTTCGGTACGCGAGAAAGCGCAAGAAAAAGTGTTTTCCGATCTCGGACGTGTACAGCACCTGAAGCAAAGCAATCCCGACCTGATCATCGGTGTAGGCGGCTGCGTGGCCAGCCAGGAAGGCGACGCCATCGTCAAGCGCGCGCCCTATGTCGATGTCGTCTTCGGACCGCAAACCCTGCACCGCTTGCCTGAACTGATCGCCAAGCGACGCACACAGGGGCGTTCCCAGGTCGATATCAGCTTTCCCGAAATCGAAAAATTCGACGCGATGCCGCCGGCCCGCGTAGAGGGGCCCACCGCCTTTGTCTCCATCATGGAAGGCTGCAGCAAGTACTGCAGCTTCTGTGTCGTACCGTACACGCGCGGCGCCGAGGTTTCTCGGCCCTTCGATGACGTGCTGGTAGAGGTCGCCGACCTGGCCGATCAGGGCGTCAAAGAGGTCACCCTGCTGGGGCAGAACGTCAATGCCTATCGTGGCCCCATGGGCGACAGTCACGACATCGCCGACTTCGCCATGCTGCTGGAGTACGTCCACGACATACCCGGCATAGAGCGCATACGCTACACCACCTCGCATCCCAAGGAAATGACGACCCGGCTTATCGAGGCGCATGGCGCCCTGCCCAAGCTGGTGCCGTTTCTTCATTTGCCGGTGCAAGCAGGCAGCGACGCAGTGTTGGCCGCCATGAAGCGCGGCTACACCACGCTGGAGTTCAAGTCCATAGTGCGCCGCTTGCGCGCCGCGCGGCCGGGCCTGACGCTGTCGTCCGACTTCATCATCGGGTTTCCGGGCGAGACCGAAGCCGATTTCGAGAAAACCATGTCGCTGATACGCGACGTGGGCTTTGATACGTCGTTCTCGTTTATTTATTCGCGGCGTCCCGGCACGCCTGCGGCCGACCTGCAGGACGACACGCCCAAGGACGTCAAGCTTGCTCGTCTGCATCGCTTGCAAGCCTTGATCAACGAACAGGCTGCTGCGATCAGCACATCCATGGTCGGCAGCATCCAGCGGGTGCTGGTCGAGAAACCCTCACGCCGCGACCCCAAAGAGCTATCCGGGCGTTGCGAGAACAACCGCATCGTCAACTTCGCCGGGCAACCGCGCCTGATAGGCCAGATGGTGGACGTGCGCATTACGCAGACCATGACCAATTCACTGAAAGGCGAGATCGTCATCAACGAACCCTCTGCCCGGGGCACCGCATGAGCAAAGCCGTCAGGCGTAAACAAGCTGTGCTGGTTCACCTGGATGGCGACAACACGCAGTTGGCCAATCTATGCGGCCCGCTGGACGAAAACCTGCGGCAGATTGCCGAGGGCTGGAACGTCACGCTGCAACGTCGCGGCGACAACGTCACCATCAGCGGAGACCAGGCGGAAGCGGCAGCGAAGGCGCTGACGTGGTTTCATGACAGGGCCGTGCACAAAGCCTTGTCGGTCGATGACATGCAACTGGGTCTGGTCGAACTGGGCGCCGGGCGTACGGATCCTGATGCCGAGCCGCCGCCCGCCCCCGCGCCTGCTCCCGTACCCGAAGCCGCTCCAGCGGACGATCCTGCCCTTCAGTTACGCACGCGGCGCTCGGACCTGCGCCCGCGTACGCCGCGCCAGCGCGAGTATCTCCATCATATTCTCAAGCACGACATCACCTTCGGTGTCGGGCCCGCCGGTACCGGCAAGACCTGGCTGGCCGTGGCTTGCGCCATTGATGCACTAGAGCGCGAAACCGTACAGCGCCTGGTGCTGACGCGTCCTGCCGTCGAGGCCGGTGAGCGCCTGGGCTTTCTTCCCGGCGATCTGGTGCAGAAAGTAGACCCCTATCTGCGGCCTCTGTATGACGCACTGTACGACCTGATGGGCATAGAGCGGGTGCAGCGGCTATTCGAAAAGCAAACCATCGAGATCGCACCCCTGGCCTATATGCGCGGCCGCACCTTGAACAATGCATTCGTCATTCTGGACGAGGCGCAAAACACCACGCCTGAGCAGATGAAGATGTTCCTGACGCGGATAGGCTTCGGCAGCAAGGCCGTCATCAATGGCGACCCTTCTCAGGTGGACCTGCCGCGCGGACAGGCCAGCGGCCTGACCCATGCCGTCGACGTGCTCGAATCTGTACAGGGCATCGCCACCACGCGCTTCACGAGCCGCGATGTGGTGCGCCACCCCCTGGTTGCCCGCATTGTGGATGCCTACGAGAGAGCAGGCGACCATGTCGCCTGAGGTATCGCTGGCCATCCAGTATGGCCAGCCTGCCCCCGAGCTGCCCCGGTGGCGCCTGCGGCGCTGGGTGCAGCGTGCCGTGGCAGCGGTAGCCCAGGCGCGGCAAGTCACTCCCGATACAGCGCTGCCGGCCTTTTCTGCGGTTGAACTCACCTTAAGACTGGTGGACGAAGCCGAAGGCCGGCAACTAAACCACGCCTTTCGCGAAAGAGACTACGCCACCAACGTGCTGACTTTCGAGTACGGCACTGACCCGGACGGCACGGCGCGCGGCGACGTCGTGTTGTGCCTGCCGGTACTCCATCGCGAGGCGGCCGACCAGCACAAGACCGTGCAGGCACACGCCGCGCACCTGACCATACACGGGGTGCTGCACGCGCTGGGCTATGACCACATCGAAGCGGACCAGGCCGTGGCCATGGAGGCGCTCGAGGTGCAAATACTGCATACAATGGGCATAGACAACCCCTACAGCCCCGAATAGCCTGAATCCATCAGGCAATTTCGGTTATGCTAAAACTCCTTCCATACAGTCCATTGGACAATGTCAGAACCTAGCTCAGACGCCGAGCCTCGCCCGGCAAAAAACACATCCAGATCCTTGTTCGTACGCCTGACGGCGTTTATGAGACCGTCGGAACCCGAAGACCGCGAAGATATCAAGGCAGTACTCGAAGCGGCGCACGACCGACAGGTTCTGGACGGCGATTCGTACGCCATGATTTCCGGCGCACTCGAAGTCGCCAACCAGACGGTGGCCGACATCATGGTGCCACGCTCTAAAATGGATATGCTGGACATCAGCAAACCCCTGGCCGAGGTCCTGCCCGAAATCATCGAAACCGGGCACTCCCGCTTTCCTGTTTACGAAGACGACAAAGACAATATCGTCGGCATCCTGCTTGCCAAAGACCTGTTGCTGTCCATCACTAACCCGGCCATCGATCTGCGCCCGCTGGTCCGCCCCGCCGTCTTCATCCCCGAAACCAAGCGCCTGAATGTCTTGTTGCACGACTTTCGCAGCAGCCGCAACCACTTGGCCATTGTCGTCGACGAGCATGGCGGCATTTCGGGGCTGGTGTCCATGGAAGATGTGCTGGAACAGATAGTCGGCGAGATCGAAGACGAATACGACGAAGATGCCGAGAAGACCATCTTCCAGACCGGCACCAACAGTTGGCGCGCCATGGGTATTACCGAGATCGACGTCTTCAATCGCAGCTTCAATACCGACCTGGAAAATGACGACTACGACACGCTGGGCGGCTGGCTGGCTGCCGAACTCGGGCGCATCCCGCGCCGCGGCGACAGCATCAGCCATCAAGGCCTGAACATCACCGTGGTCGGCGCCGACGCAAAGCGCGCGCTGTGGCTACATATACAACACGACAACCCCGACCCCCTGGCCCCTGCCGCTACTGATGAATAATCCGATCAATCGCTTACGCGGGTTCAGCCGTTGGCATGCCCGCCTGCTGGGCCTGGGCGCCATTCACGCGTTGTCGTTCTCCGCCGGCCCCCTGCCCCATTGGTCCTTGCCTTTTGTGCAGGTATTCAGCCTGGCTATTTTGGCCTTTCATGTTTTCCGATCAACCGGCCTGCAGCAGGCCGCAGTGGCCGGCTTTCTGTTCGGCTTGTCGAATTTCGGGCTAGGGCTTTACTGGCTGTACATCAGCATGCACGAGTATGGCGGCATGTTCGCGCCGCTGGCGGCCACCGCAGTGCTATTGCTGGCGGCCGGGCTGGCACTGTTCATTGCGTTTGCCTGCGCGCTCACACGCTGGTTGTCAGCCGCGCATCTTACGCTGCACACCGATTACCGCCGGCAATTGCTGATAGCCACCACTTGGGCATCAGCCTGGATGCTGACCGAGTGGCTGCGCGGCACGATGTTTACCGGCTTTCCGTGGATGAACATCGGCTACGCGCACGTAGAAGGCGTATTGGCCGGGTGGGCGCCCCTTGCCGGCGTTTATGGCGTGGCATGGCTGGCCGCCTTCGCCGCGGCCGCCATCGCGCTGCTGGCCTGCGCCAAAGACACCGAGAACGATGCCAAGGCGGCAATAGGCGTGGGCCTGACCATACTGGCCGGCCTGGCAGGCATCGCCCTTACCCATGTCGGCTGGTCCCGCCCGCTGGGCGAGCCCATGATCATCCGCCTGGTACAGGGCAACGTCCCGCAGTCCGAGAAGTTCGATCCACAACTGGTACAGCAAGGTATCGCGACCTATATGAAGCTGGCCGCCCTGCCTCCCAAGGAAGCATCCGGAGAGCCCGACCTGATCGTCCTGCCTGAAACCGTCATGCCGATGTTCCAGGACCGCATCCCGCCTGCCACATGGCGCCAGTGGCTGGATATCGCCAACGCGCGCGATGCCAGCCTGATCATGGGCATCCCCTTGCATGACGCCGCAGGTGGCAACGATCGCTACACCAATAGCGCAATAGGCTTCAATGCCGCGACACCATTGAACGAGCTGATGAGTGGCCAGACGGCCATGCGCTACGACAAACAGCATCTGGTGCCTTTCGGCGAGTTCGTGCCGCCCGGCTTTCGCTGGTTCGTGGACGCCATGAGCATTCCCCTGGGCGACTTTGATCAGGGCGCGGCGCGCCAGCCGGCATTCAAGATAGACGACCAAATGATAGCGCCCGACATCTGCTACGAAGACGTATTCGGCGAAGAAATCATCCTTTCGGTCAGGGACAGTGAAGAACATGGCCCCGGCGCCAGCATCCTGGTCAACATGAGCAACCTTGGCTGGTTCGGAGACTCGTGGGCGTTGCGTCAACACCTGCAGATCTCACGCATGCGCGCCATTGAAACCGCGCGACCCATGATACGCGCGACCAACACCGGCATGACGGTCGCCATTGGCCCTGACGGCGCCGTACGTGCCGCTATCGAACCCATGCGGCTGGGCGTACTGGATGTCGAGGTACAGGGCATGCAGGGGCAGACGCCTTATGTACGGTTAGGTAATTTGCCGGCCTTGGTTTGGGCGCTGTTGTTCTTGCTGTTGGGGTTCGCGCTTAGAAAGCGCAGCGCGTGAGCAACGACCATGAGCTTTCTTGACAGCAAAGTGCCTCGGTACCTTCAATTGGCTGACCTCATGCGCCAGCGCATCACGCGCGGCGAATGGCCGAAGGATCATAAGCTTCCCACGCTGGAAGATTTGCTGGACGAGTTTGGCGTCGCGCGCGCCACGGTTCGGCAAGCCCTTGACGTGTTGGCGCGCGAGGGGCTCGTGTCCCGACAACGCGGACGTGGCACCTTCGTAACCAAGCAGCCCAAGACCGATCGGTGGATCAACGTCGTCACATCGCTCCAGGATCTGTCCAATATCTATCGGGACACACAACCCTCGATCGTGAATATTGATGAAGCCAGCCGTCTTCCTTTGCTGCACGCCAACGAGGGTACACCTGCACCCCACTATGTCTTCATGAGACGCGTCCACTATCGCGAAAGCGCAGCCTACTGTGTGATCAATATCTATCTTGATGAAGACGTATTCAAGAAGGACCCTACCCGCTTTCGCCAAGAGACAGTAATACCTTTACTGGCATCTATCGGCAACCTCGCGGATGGACACCAGACGCTCACTATCGGGACAGCCGATATGGAAGTTGCCCGCTTGTTGAATTTGCCGTTCAACGCACCGGTTGCGGAGGTGCGCCGCGTATTCAGAGACGGCGGCAATCGAATCATTTATCTCGCGGAAGTCACCTATCGGGGTGATGCCATCAGGGTCGAGATGGACCTGAAAACCTGATTTGACCAACAGCATGGCAGCACGCCCTCTCACCCTTTTTCGGGTGATTTTTTGTTGTCCTAAGGTACAGACTACAGTACTATAGGTTCAATCAAATTAATATGACGGACAAGGAGAAAGAGACATGAACTTCAAGAAACTTGCGCTGGGGCTGCTTACCCCATGGCTTTTCGTAGGCACTGCGGTGTCAGCGGCCGACTACCCAACCCAACCTTTGAACATCGTCGTCCCCTGGCCGGCAGGCGGCCTGGTCGACTTTCCAGCCAGAGCTATTGCGGAAAAGCTGCAAGCAAGCCTGGGCGTGCCGGTGGTTGTCAGGAACAAGCCCGGGGCCGGCGGCATCATCGGTGCTTCCGAAGTGGCTCGGGCTGCACCAGATGGATACACCATCATGCTGACTACCAGCGCACTGAATATGAATGACGCCATACGATCCGATATGCCCTTCGACGTAAAGAAGGACTTTGAGCCGGTCGGCGTGGCAGCCTATACCTCTCTTATTCTTGTAACGGGCCAGAACGGCCCGGACACTGTGGCCGAACTCATTGCCGAGGCGTCGAAGTCTCCAGGCAAACTGAGTTATGCCTCGGCCGGAGCCGGCACCCCGGGTAACTTTGCCGGAGAGATGCTTAAAACGGCTAAAGATCTCGAGATCGTTCACGTACCGTACAAGGGTGGACCGCCCGCCATGATGGACCAGATCGCGGGCTTGATTGATTTCCACTTTGCAAACGCCGCCGTCGCCCTGCCACAACTGGAGGCGAACAAGATCAAGGCACTAGGCGTGGCCAGCATGAAGCGTATGCCACAACTTCCTGAAGTGCCCACCTTGGTGGAACAAGGCGTCGCCGACTTCGACCTGGACCAATGGATAGGGTTTCTTGCTCCCGCCGGAACGCCCACCGCTATTGTTGAACGACTCAGCCAGGAAATCGGCAACGCGCTGCAAGACCGGGCGCTACAGGACTCCTTGCAGCGCAATGGCATGACTGCGGCTCAAGCCCAAACGCCGGGGGCCTTCAAGGACTATCTGCGGAAAGACCTGGAAAAATGGACGACTGTCGCCAAGACGTCAGCAATCAAACTGGATTAAACGATGCGCACGATTTTTGTAATATTCGACTCTCTGGTCCGTAATGCTTTGGAGAGTTACGGCGGAACCTCCATTGCCACACCGAACTTCAGGCGCTTTTCCGAGCGTGCCATTACTTTCGACAATCATTTTGCCGGCAGCTTGCCGTGCATGCCTGCTCGGCGCGACATGCACACAGGCCGCCTTAATTTCCTGCATCGAAGCTGGGGGCCACTAGAGCCGTTTGATCAATCGTTCTCTGAACTGCTGCGCAGCCAAGGCACTTACACGCACCTGATCTCCGATCATTATCACTATTGGGAAGACGGCGGGGCCACCTATCACAACCGTTACTCCTCCTGGGACTTCATCCGGGGGCAGGAATGGGATAAATGGAAGGCCATGGTCAAGCCGCCCATGGAGCGTTTCAAGACGATGTACCACGCCATGCAGCAGCCCGAAGGCGCCGAAGACGGCCGACTGCAGGCCATGATCAATCGTGAGTATGTTCGAGACGAAAACGACTTCTGCTGCCCCCGCTCGTTCGCTTCGGCGTTTGAGTTTCTCGACACCAACCGAGATGCGGATGACTGGCTGCTGCATCTTGAATGCTTCGACCCCCACGAGCCCTTCTTCGCTCCCGCCCGCTTTCGCGAGCAGTACCCCAGCGGATACACCGGCCCCATCCTCGATTGGCCCAGATACAAGCGGGCAGAAGAGAGCGAAGACGAGATAAAAGAACTGCGCTCGAACTACGCAGCGCTGCTGGCCATGTGCGACGAATATTTCGGCAAGCTAATCGATTACCTCGACGAGCACGACATGTGGAAAGACACGGCGGTAGTGTTGACGACGGACCACGGGTTCTTGCTGGCGGAACATGACTGGTGGGGCAAAAACAGAATGCCCTTCTTCAACGAGATCGCGCACATCCCGCTGATCATTCACCATCCTGCCTATGCCGAGCAAGCAGGCACTCGCCGCAAGGCCCTGACGCAAACTACCGACATCATGCCTACCTTGCTGGACTGCCATGGGATGGCGCCGCCGCATACTGTTGAAGGGCATTCACTGTTGCCTGTACTGGCTGAAGACGCCCCCCTGCGCGAGGCCCTCCTATATGGCATGTTTGGCGCTGGCACCAACATCACTGACGGACGCTACACCTACTTTTGTTATCCCGAAGACATGACCCGCCAGATGCTATACGAGTACACCCTGATGCCCATGCATTTAAAGGGCTTGTTCCATGTGGATGAGCTTCGCCAGGCCGAGCTGACGTCAGGCTTCGGCTTCTCGCAAGGGGTTCCATTGCTGAAGGTGCCAGCAAGGCGCAACGTGAAGGGGCAACCGGTGGGCCATCGAGGTCAAGGCGGTGGCTATGAAGACACCACGACAGTGCTGTACGACCTGGAAACAGACTACGAGCAGCAGCATCCCTTCCGTGATGAAGCCATCGAGAACCGCCTGCTGACCTCCATGTCAAAAATCATGGAAACCAACGAGGCGCCAGCAGAGGCGTTTACGCGCCTGGGGCTGCCCAGCCCATGGGCGTCCCCCGGTGAGCACTAGGCTTTGGGCGGAGGCCAACTTGCACGACTTTAAAAAATCGTGCATAATCTCGCTTCTTCGCTAGACAAGCCGGTTACGGGGGTATAGCTCAGCTGGGAGAGCGCTTGCATGGCATGCAAGAGGTCAGCGGTTCGATC
>JADKLW010000040.1_pt1 | contig 83055 bp, 71 predicted proteins | sample 8641881 | NCBI WGS metagenome assembly JADKLW01 (sample SAMN16272185, study PRJNA661076) | feces metagenome | isolation source: fecal sample from diarrhoea affected cattle B | host: Bos taurus | place: South Africa: Lokaleng Village, Mahikeng | collected 2019-09
CGAGAGACGCAATTCCATGAGGCTGAAAGCTGTCTAGGAAAGGCTGGTCGATTCAAACCACGTAACTCAGAAGCCCGCTTCTCTGGTGGCGTGCTCTTGGGACGGGTTGAGAGTTCGCGTCGCGGAATTGCAACTTGCTCGGCGTGGTTGCTTGCGTTCATAAGTTGTCTTCAGGAACAAGAACGCCTGCCGAGATTGCTCAGGGCAGGCTGGATGGAAGGTGTAAATCCGCGACAGTGCGGATGTCTTATTCTCTAGGCGGTACGTGATCTGTCGGAGTTTCCGTGGTGCCAGGAGGAATGCTAGCAGCTGCCGCCCCCAAGGCTCCCACTGCACTGCCGACCGTTCCGCCAACCAAGATGCCTACGGGTCCGGCAACGGCTGCACCGACTGCTGCGCCAACGGCCACACCTGCTAATGCACCACCTCCAACCAGGGAAGAGGACATTTCTCGCGCTGATTCAGCCGGTGTCAGGCCGACTTGGGCGCCGGGGTCTGGATCCTGAGATGGAACTCCGTGCCCGGGTAAAGCCTGCTCTACAAGATCTGGATCGGTTGTTGGATGGATCGGATCAAGGTGGTCTCTGGTGCTCATGCGCTTCTCCTTAATTTGAAGCAAGAGAAAAGCTCCTGCGTGCAATCCAAGTTTCTTTGGACAATGAATGATGCGCAATCGTCTAGGCCTCAGTGCGAATGTCAGCCAATAGCTTTGTTATGTTTTCGAACAAATAAAGAAGGCCGGTTGCCCTTGTGGGATGTGTCACGGGAAGTCGAGAGGAACGGAGAAGACGCCCACGACCCGGCTGGAAACTCCAACAAAAATAGCCTCCTGGTGGAAGCTGCTTGTGTTTGAGTATGAAAAAACCGCCTTATTGGGCGGCTCGGTGAATGATCTTCTATTCCGTTCTGACCACCCGCTCTGAATCTTCATCCAGAGGAATGTCCGGCTCATCGAATGGCGCATTCTCTGGATGGGGCGGATCCTCTCCCAAATCAGGATCGTGTGAGGTCTGCTCGGGATAGGAGTCACCTACCGGATCCATATCCTCGTTCTCAGGGAATGACTTTGGCTGGTTGGGCATAGACATGATGTGCTCCTGGTTATCTGAGTGATCCCAAAGAGTGCGCTTAAACGCTTCAACTCGTTGTAGGAGAGAGGCAAGTCAAGGTTTCAAACCGCAACCTTCTGTCACAAGTGAATCGCCCTGGGTTTGAACTGATTCCAGGAGTTGAGCAGTTACGGCACCGCCGGGCTGGCGCTATCTTTTGATTGCCTTCAGGGCTGCACATTGAGACGTAGCAACTGTCCCTTCTCCTCATCCGTCAGCACATACAACCACCCATCGGGCCCCTGGCGCACATCGCGCACGCGCTGGCCCAGCTTGGGCAGCAGCGGTTCTACCTTCTCCACCTTATTGCCATTCAACGTGATGCGTTCTAAACGCTTGGCTTTGAGCGCGCCGACGACCATCTGGCCTTTCCAGCCGGGGTAGCGGTCGGAGGTGATGAAGGCCATGCCAGAGACAGCAATGGAGGGCGTCCATTGGTGGGCCGGCTGCTCCAGCCCGGCCTGGTGCGTGATGCCTTCGCCGATCTTGCCGCCACCGTAGTTCTCGCCATAAGTAATCACTGGCCAGCCGTAGTTTTTTCCGGGCTCAGGGCGGTTGATTTCATCGCCGCCTTGCGGGCCGTGCTCGTTCATCCAAAAGGAGCCATCGAGGGCTAAAGCGGCGCCTTGCGGGCTGCGGTGGCCGTAGCTCCAGATCTCGGACAGGGCGTCGCTGCGGCCGACAAAGGGGTTGTCCTTGGGCACGCTGCCGTCTTTGTGGATGCGCACGATTTTTCCCAAATGGCTTTGCAGGTTCTGCGCTTCTTCTTTGAAATGCGAACGTTCACCCAATGTCAGAAACAACGTGCCGTCGGGGCGCTCCACAATGCGGCAGCCAAAGTGCAGCTGGCTGGCTTTCTTGGGCTTTTGGCTAAAAATCACTTGCACATTGCTGAGCTGGGTCTGGTCGACAGACAATTGCGCCTTGGCCAGCGCTGTGCTGTTGCTGCCATTGGTGGCAGGTTCTGCGTAGCAAAAGTACAGCGTGCGATTGGTGGCAAACTCGCTGTCCAGCACCACGTCGAGCAAACCGCCTTGGCCGCCTGCTGCAATGGCTGGCAGTCCCAGCAGCGGCGCACCCAGCGTGCCATTGGCAGCCACCACGCGCATGCGGCCAGGGCGCTCGGTCACCAGAAACTGGCCATCCGGCAAGAAGGCGACAGCCCACGGGTTCTGCAATTTCTGTGCAACGACTTCGGGCTGGATTTGCAAAGCATGGGCGGGGCCCAGCAGCATACCGGCTGCCAGAGCGGCGAAAGAAACGGAGCGAAAGCGCATGGTGTTGTCTCCTTGGGTAGGGGGGGCTGCAAAGCAAGCACGCAGCAGAAGGCACAAAAAGTTGGCAATGATGGTGCTGTGGCCTATGGAGCAGGTGTATAAAACGCCTTGATTTATTCTATGCCGCCCGTGTGCGCGGCATTTTTTGTTCTGATTTTCGAAGAAAGGCCCCCCATGGGAGCGCAATGGAAAGCCAAGGGCAAGGCCTTGGCTGCAGATGCCAAAGGCAAGCTGTTTGGCAAGTTGGTCAAAGAAATTACCGTAGCAGCCCGTCTGGGCGGTGGCGACCCATCGAGCAATGCACGCCTGCGCATGGCGATTGAAGCGGCGCGCAAGGCGTCCATGACCAAAGAAACTTTGGACCGTGCGGTCAAAAAGGGCTCTGGCGTGGGCTCTGACGCGGTCAACTACACCAGCGTGATCTATGAAGGCTATGCCCCGCACCGCGTGCCGGTGATGGTGGAATGCCTGACTGACAACCCCAACCGCACGGCACCCAATATGCGCGTGTGTTTCCGCAAGGGTCAGATGAGTGCCGTGGCGTGGGATTTTGACCATGTGGGCATGGTCGAAGGTGAAGCCGAAAACGGTGCAGACGTGGAATTGGCCGCTATTGAGGCTGGAGCGCAAGACTTTGAAGCGGGCGATGAAGAAGGCGTAACCCTGTTTATCACCGATCCTTCGGATCTGGACACCGTGAGCAAGGCGTTGCCTTCACAAGGCATCAAGGTTCTTTCGGTCAAGCTCGGCTACAAGGCCAAGACCCCTATCAGCATGTCCAGCTTGACGGCTGAGCAGCAAGAAGAAGTGCAAGAATTCTTGGCAGGGTTGGACAATGACGACGACGTGCAACACGTTTTTGCGGGCCTGGTTGATTAACTACCTCGGCTGCAGTGCGCTATTGATGTAAAAAAGCCCAGACTTTGCAGCCTGGGCCATCAAGATATCAAGACAGTCTGAATCAAGGCCCACTTTTGCAGTGGGCCTTTTTTGCTTACTCCCTGTCTTCAGCTTCCTCGTACTGCGGAGGAGACTTGCGAAAGCCCTTGGTCATCCAGGCCAGGTAAACGATACCGACGGCTGCCCAGGCCACGCCAGCCTTGAGCGAGGTTTCTTCCACCTCCAGCCACAGCGCGCCAATCGAGATAAAGCCCAGCAACGGAATGATGAAGAAGTTCAAGATGTCCTTAGGGGTCTTCATGCGACCATCACGGAAGCAGTAGCTGCAGATTACCGACAGGTTCACAAAGCTGAACGCAGTCAGTGCACCGAACGAGATCAGGGCCACCACGAACTCCAGGCTCAGAAAACCTGCAGTCAGGCAGATCACGCCAGCCAGCCAGATGTTCAGCGAAGGTGTGAAGCTCTTGGGGCTGATGTAGCCAAAGAACTTCTTGGGCAGCACGCCATCACGGCCCATCACGTACATCAGGCGCGAGACGCCGGCGTGCGCGGAGATGCCCGAGGCCATCACGGTGATGATGGCAAAGCTCAGCACCACCGACTGGAAGAAGGCGCCACCGACCATCAACAGAATTTCAGGCTGCGTCTCATCGACCAGCTTGAAGTACTGCTCGGGCGAACCGGGGAAGTACAGCTGCATGAAGTAGGTGGAGATGATGAAGATGATGCCGGAGATCAGTGCCGTCAAGAAGATGGCGCGTGGCAGCGTTCTCTTGGTGTCTTTGGTCTCTTCAGCCAGCGAACTGAGCGAGTCAAAGCCCGTGAACGAGAAACACAGAATCGTCGCCCCTGTGATCAGCGCCCCGATTTCTGTCGATGCACTCCAGAAAGGGTTGAAGCTCCACAGCGCATCCGCACCTTGCTCGGCGATGTTGCCCAGCGCGTTCTCACCTGCGTGCAGCTTGGTGTAGATCAGGTAGGTGAAGATGCCGATGATCAGAATCTGCAGCACCACAATCAGGCTGTTGAAATTCGCCACAAAGCGCACACCACGCAGGTTCACGCCGACCATGATCAAGGTCAGGCCAATGATCCAGACCCAGTGGTTGACATCCGGGAACAGCTCTTTGAGGTAGATGTTGGCCAGCAAGATGTTCACCATGGGTGACATCAGGTAGTCCAGCAAAGAGGACCAGCCCACCATAAAGCCCGCGTTCGGGTGGATGGACTTTTGCACATACGTATAAGCAGAGCCCGAGGAGGGGTGCTTGCGGATCATGTGGCCGTAGCTGATTGAAGTCAGCAGCACGGCGATCAGCGCAATCATGTAAGACGTGGGTACGTGCTGCAGGCTGTCTCGCGACACCATGCCGAACGTATCCAGCAGCGTCATGGGCTGGATATAAGCCAAGCCGATGATGATGACTTGCCACAGGACAAGTGTCTTTTGGAGTTTGGCAACTCCACGGGAATCATGAGGGGTGGTCAATTTAATCTACCTCTTTACAAATCAAGGAGCGGTGAACTCGGGTGGCTTCGCCTTGGGGCGTTGGGGGAGCTGCGTCATCAGCAGCGCATGGTTCGAGAACGTGTGGGTACTGTCATCGGGCATGTGTATGGGCCTCGGCGGGCCTTTTTTCCTTAAAATTTTTGCGAACCATCTGCCAGCAAACATCAAGCAAATAGTGCGCCTACACGACGTAAAAACCCCGCTACGTGGTGACATAGCGGGGCCTTGGAAGTCGAGATCGTCCGCCAGCCAAGCTCCGTAGAACCCCTTGCACTGGCGCGCGCGATTGGGGTCGGATTCTAGCACCGGCATTTGCCTTCGCAAGGCAGTGGCCGCTGTCGAGGTGGTATCAGGGGCAAATACATTAATTTGATAGCGACTTGCCCTTGTATTGGCTCGATTTCAGTATGTTTTCATGCTGAGATTGAGCATCTTCAACGGCAAGCTGCTACTTAATTGGATGCTGTAACGCCCAATAAAAAAGCCCTTCGCGCAGTGCGAAGGGCTTGGAGATGTGCAGCAGTAGTACGGGTTTAGAAGCCGATCAGTACAGAACCTGCAAATTGCTTGTCAATAAAAGCGCGTGTGGACTCGCTTTGGTAAGCCTTGATCAGCTTGGGCACCCAAGGCTGATCCTTGTCGGCGGTGCGTGTGACCAGGATGTTCACATACGGGCCGTCTGCACGCTCCAGCGCAATCGAATCCTTTTTAGGATTGATGCCTGCAGCGATTGCAAAATTGGTGTTGATGGCCGATGCGTCCAGATCATCCAGTGAGCGCGCCAGCTGTGCAGCGTCCAGCTCTACAAAACGCAACTTCTTGGGGTTCTCCACCACATCCAGCGGCGTGGCCTTCAGGTCTGCATTGGGCTTGAGTTTGATCAGCCCTTGCTCTTGCAGCAGCAGCAACACGCGGCCGCCATTGGTGGGGTCGTTCGGAATGCCGAACTTCGCACCTTGCTGGAGATCCTGCAGTTTGGAGACTTTCTTGGAATACAAACCAATCGGGAAATTTACCGTATTGGCCACCTTCACAATCTTGTAGCCACGGTCTTTGATCTGCGCATCCAGATAGGGCTGATGCTGGTAGCTGTTGGCGTGCAAGTCGCCAGACGACAGCGCTGCATTGGGCTGCACATAGTCGCTGAATTCAACAATCTGAATCTTCAGACCATCTTTTTCGGCAACCTGCTTGACGTGCTCCATGATTTGTGCGTGCGGGCCGGCTGTGACGCCCACTTTGATGGCATCTTGGGCTGGGGCACTCAAAGCACCAGCTGTGGCAACAGCCAGCGCGGCTTGGATAAATAAGCGTTTGTTCACAATCGGGCTCCACAAAAAGTGATGCGTACTTTAATACGGCATCCTTATGTTTAATTGGAATAAATAACTATTTCTATATGCTTTTTTATTATTTTCGTGGTGCTGTCAGGCCATGAAATCCGGGGAGTCTTGCCTGGGCAAAGCCATCACGCGGTAAGCCACCACATCCAGGGCCGGGTAGCTGATGTCCTGGCGGTCTGTCCAGACCTTGGGCGTCAGAGGGCCGACCAAAGACACCACATCGCCTTCTTGCAATTCACGCAACTGGCTGCAGGGTACGGGGTCAAAAGCCACCACATTCACAAACAGGCTGCTGGGACCGTCGCCAGTATTGGCGCGCAAACCGCCATCTCCGACGGTGGCGCGCATGCGGGCCACCATGAAAGTCTTGCCAAAACGGTCGGTGCGTTCGCTGGGGTCTGTGGTCAATCGTCCGGTGATCAAACCTTCAATCATGTTTTTATATCGCTCTCTGGTCGGCCCCATTGCGAGGCTAAAAATAAAAATGAAAAACAAAAAGGGCTAACAGCGCGCTGTTAGCCCTTTTCTATATCAATGGTCGGCGTGGCGGGATTCGAACTCGCGACCCCTTGCACCCCATGCAAGTGCGCTACCAGGCTGCGCTACACGCCGACAAGACCTAGATTATATGCCGAAAAAAACCTCCTCAGAGGCTTGAACATTTTTCGGCTTTGGGCCAGTGGTGCCAGGCCTTCACAGTAGTTGGTACAGCACTGCGAATGTCGCTAGCAAGCAGAAAATTTTAACGTTATTTGTGAAAATGTTGCTGATAAGCGGCCATCAGCGCCATCTTCAAAAGCTATGTCGGGCAGCGAGATTGCAGCAGCCCTGCGTACAGCGTTGTACGCAGGGCTCTAAGCCGCTCAGATGTCTTCCAGCAGTGCGTAAGGCAAGGGCAATAGCGTCAACCGTGGGCCTTCGGCACTGTCCGCCGTCAAGGCTTCCTGCGCTGCACTGGTTTGCATGCTCACAATGGCTGCCCAACCGCCTGCCAAAGCAGGAGCCGCTTGCACGACAGTGCCTGCAGCTTGCTCGGCATCACTGGCGGCAAAGACTTCAGTGCCTGCCGTCAGTTGCTGCTCGGCCTGCACGATATAGGCGCGGCGCTTGAGCGTGCCCCGAAACTGGCTGCGCGCCACGATTTCCTGGCCGGGATAGCAGCCCTTTTTGAAATTAACACCGCCCACCGATTCATAGTTGAGCATCTGCGGCACAAAGAGTTCGTATACCGGCGCAGACACGGTAGCAATGCCGCTGGCTACTTCACTCCACAGCCATTGGGCCTCGGTCAACGTAGCGGCTTGTGGCGTTGCAGTGCCCACAGGCGCGACCCACAGCGCACGGGCTTGGCCGTCTGCAGGATAGAGGTGAACCATGTGGGCGTCACCCTGCGTCTGCAGCGTCCAAGGGGCTTGATCAGCATCAGGCACTGCACTGCCAATCAAACCGTAGAGCTGAAAATCATTGCTGGCATCACTGAGCTTGGCCTTGGCGCGCAGGACAAACATGGACAGGCGCTTGAGTGTTTGTGCCAGCAGATCGCGGCTGCAAATCAGCAAAATGTCATCATTGGCGCGTTTAAAGCCAATGAAGCTGGCCTGCATGCGTCCCTTGGCAGAGCAAAAAGCTGCCAGGCGTGCCTGCTGGTGATTGAGCAATGCAAAGTCATTGGTTAATTGACCTTGCAAAAAACTGGCTGCGTCATCGCCCTGTACGCGGATGACGCCCAGATGCGAGATGGGGGCAATGCCTTGGAGTGTCTGGGTCATAGGTGAATTATGATGCCGCTCTTTTTCTCAGGATGACAAAGCCCGTGCGACGCCTACTATTAGTGCTGCTTTTTTTGATAGCTATCGCTGCAACTGCCGTGGGTGCTGGAGCTTGGTGGCTGGGGCAGCCCTTGCGCACCAGCGGCTCCAGCCTTGAATTGGAGATTGAACCCGGCACTTCCCCGCGTGGCGTAGCGCAGGCCGTAGTGGATGCCGGAGTCGATACCGATGCACGCTGGCTGTACTACTGGTTTCGTCTGTCGCAGCAAGACCGCCAGATTCGCGCGGGCAATTATGAAATCACCGCAGGCACTACGCCCCGCAGCCTGCTGCAAAAGCTGGTGAGAGGCGAAGAAAGTCTGCGAGCTCTCACGATTGTGGAGGGCTGGACATTTCGCCAAATGCGCGCCCAGATGGGGAACAACGAGTTTTTGAAGCACGACACTGCGGCAATGAGCGAGGCAGAAATCATGGCGGCACTGGGCAAGCCCGGTGTTGCCGCCGAGGGGCGCTTCTTTCCGGACACCTACACTTTTGCCAAGGGTAGTAGCGAGCTGGCAGTGCTGCGCCGTGCGCTGCGGTCGATGGAACGCCATCTGGAAGAAGTATGGGCGCAACGGACGCCTGACACGCCGCTGAAAAATGTCGACGAAGCTTTGATTTTGGCCAGCATCGTAGAAAAGGAAACGGGCCGTGCCAACGACCGGGGGCAAATTGCAGGCGTTTTCGTGAACCGGTTGCGCATTGGCATGCGTTTGCAGACCGACCCTACGGTGATCTACGGCCTGGGCGAGGCCTTTGATGGCAATTTGCGCCGCAGCGATCTGCAGGCTGATACGCCCTGGAATACCTACACCCGCGCAGGTTTGCCGCCCACGCCGATTGCGCTGCCGGGTAAAGCGTCGATGATGGCGGCTGTACGTCCCGACCCCACCAAGGCCTATTACTTTGTGGCCCGTGGCGACGGCACCAGCTATTTCAGCGCCACCTTGGATGAGCACAATCGTGCCGTGAATCGCTACCAGCGTGGCGGCAAGTAAAGACACAGGCTGCAGCGGCTTCAATAGGGCTGCTGGGCATTGCCAACATAGAGACTCGTTTTGACAGACACACGCACGACTGGACTTTTTATTACTTTTGAAGGCATTGATGGCGCAGGCAAGTCCTCGCACATTGAAGCCTTGGCGCAAGCATTTCAGGAGGCCGGACGCACCGTCACTCTCACCAGAGAGCCGGGTGGCACGCCGCTGGCGGAAAAGCTGCGCAATTTGCTGCTGCACGATGCGATGGATCCGCTGACCGAGGCGCTGGTGGCTTTTGCTGCACGGCGCGATCATCTGGTGCAGGTCATTGAGCCCGCGCTGGCACGCGACGAAGTGGTGATCAGCGACCGTTTTACCGACGCCACCTTTGCCTACCAAGGCGCAGGGCGCGGATTTGATTGGGGCAAACTATTAATACTAGAGCGTATGGCCCAGACTGGGTGCGGGCTAGAGGCCAATTTGATGCGAAGTCCGGATTTGACCATCTGGTTTGACCTGCCCGCCGCTGTGGCTGCGGAGCGCCTGGCCACTGCCCGTGTGCCAGATCGCTTTGAAGCACAGCCCCAAGAATTTTTTGCTGCCGTGGCCAGTGGCTATGCACGCCGCTGTGAGGCAGCGCCCCAGCGCTTTGCCCGCATTGATGCGCACCAGCCGCGTCAGGCTGTGTGGCAACAAGTTGTCGAGGCACTGCAAGCACGCGGCCATTTGCATGCGGTGCGGGGTGTTGCTGCGTGAGTGCCAGTACCCATTCATTGGCCCCTTGGCTGCAGCAGCAGCGCACTGCTTTGCTCGCGCAGCGCGGCCATGCATGGCTGCTGCAAGGCCCCTCGGGCATGGGGCAGTTTGAACTTGGCATGGCCATGGTGCGCGCGTGGCTGTGTGAGCAGTCCACTGCGCATGGCGCTTGTGGTCATTGCACCAGCTGTCACAGCATTGACGTGCATGCCCATGCAGACCTGTGCGTGTTGATGCCAGAAGTGGACATGCTGCAGCGCGGCTGGCCTCTGAGTGAAAAGGCGCAGGGCGAAATTGACGACAAAAAGCGCAAGCCCAGCAAAGAAATCCGCGTGGATGCCATGCGCGATGCGGTGGAATTTACGCAGCGCACCAGCGCCCGAGGCAAGGGCAAGGCGGTATTGGTCTACCCGGCAGAACAAATGAACGCCATTACCGCCAACGCGTTGCTCAAAACCCTGGAAGAGCCGCCAGGCGATGTGCGCTTTGTGCTGGCCACTGAAGCGGCCCACCAACTGTTGCCTACTATTCGCAGCCGCTGCCTGGCCCATACGATGGCGTGGCCGCAAGAAGTTGAAATGCAGCAATGGCTGCAGCAGCAGGGCGTGAGCGCTGAAGCTGCGCAGGCGTGGCTGCGCGCAGCTGGTGGCCGTCCGATGGATGCTTGGAGCATGGCGCAGGCGGGCAAGGGTCTGGACGTTTTTCAGCGCCTGCCCAAGGCCGTGGCCGCAGGCGATGTCGCCATCTTTTCGGACATGGCGCCGCCCGAAGTGGTGCAATGGCTGCAAAAGCTGTGTCATGACCTGATGTGTGTGGCGCAGAATGCGCAGCCGCGCTACTTTGAGCCCGCAGACCTGCCCAAAGCGCCATCGGCCATGATCCTGGCCCGCTGGGCCAAATCCTTGGGCCAAGAGGCGCGCACGGCGGATCATCCCTTTAATGCAGGTTTAATGACCGAGGCGCTTGTGGCGCAAGCCCGCACAGTTCTACACTCCAAGGCTTAAAGAACGTTACAGCTTTTCGGATTTCACCCTATGAGCACGCAGCCCACACCTCCGCGTCCCAGTGTTTTGCAACTGGCCCTGAAAGAAAAGGGGGCTTTGTATGCGGCCTACATTTCCTTGTTCGCAGAGGGCGGTATTTTCATCTCCACCCCGCGTGAATTTCGCTTGGGTGACGATGTATATGTGCTGCTGACCCTGCCTGAAGACCCGCAGCGCTACCCTGTAGCGGGCAAAGTCGGCTGGGTGACGCCCCCGGGCGCGAGCGGCCAGCGCACGCAGGGCATTGGCGTGCGTTTTCCCAAGGATGAGAAGTCCGTGCAGCTCAAAATCAAGATTGAGCAGATGCTGGGCACCTCGCTGGGCTCTGATCGCCCCACGCAAACGCTGTAGGCCATTGGCTTTTTTCTGTCATGCCGGCTTAGGTGTTGCCTAAGTCGGCATTGTTTTTTGTACGATCAATTGCAGATGTTTACCGATTCCCACTGTCACCTGAACTTCCCTGAGCTGTCCCGCAACTTGCCTGCCATTCAAGCGGCCATGGCGCAGGCGCAAGTTACGCGCGCTTTGTGCATCTCTTGCACCATGGAAGAGTTTCCTGACGTGCATGCGCTGGCCACTGCGCACGACAACCTGTGGTGCACCGTGGGTGTGCATCCCGATACCGAACACATGACCGAGCCCAGTGTGCAAGACTTGGTCGCGCGCGCTGCGTTGCCGCGCGTGGTGGGCATTGGTGAGACTGGGTTGGACTACTACGGCATGGAAGACCGCAAGGGTGGTCGCACGATTGCCGATATGGAGTGGCAGCGCGAACGCTTTCGTGTCCACATTCGTGCCGCACAGCAATGCCGCAAGCCTTTGGTGATTCACACCCGTGCGGCTTCAGAAGACACCCTGCGCATTCTGAAAGAAGAGGGCGAAGATGCTTCCAGCACCAGCGCGGGTGGCGTATTTCATTGTTTTACCGAAAATCTGGAAGTGGCCAAGCAGGCGCTGGACCTGGGCTTTTACATCTCGTTTTCCGGCATTGTGACGTTCAAGACGGCGCAATACTTGCGCGACGTGGCCGCCTTTGTGCCCGCCGACCGTATCTTGATCGAGACCGACAGCCCTTATCTGGCCCCCGTACCTTACCGGGGCAAAACCAACAGTCCCGCCTATGTGCCGTTTGTGGCCCAGCAAGTGGCACAGGTGCGCGGAATGCACATTGAAGAGGTGGCGCAATTGACCAGTGATAACTTCAACCGTTTGTTCCAGGGCGTGGTGTCTGCATGAAGCGCCGCGCCTGTTTGCAATGGGCGGGCGCTGCCGCACTCTTGGCCCTTGCAGGCAAGGTGCAGGCCAGTGCGTTTGAAGACTTTCAGGTCGCCATCGTGCGTGACAACTATGTGCTGATGCAGCAGTTGCTCCAGCGTGGCATGGACCCCAATACGGTCGATGAACGCGGCCGGCCAGGTCTGGTGCATGCCATGCAGATGGAGTCGCTGCGGGTGGCACAAATTCTGGTGCGTGCGCCGGGTATTCGTATTAACCTCGCCACCCCGCAGGGCGAGACCGCTTTGATGCATGCCTGCATCAAAGGGCATCTGAACTGGGTGCGCCAATTGCTGGCGATGGACGCCAAGGTCAACCAGCCCGGCTGGGCGCCGCTGCATTACGCGGCCAGTGCCGACTTGCCGGACAGCGTGGCCATCGCTGCCTTGCTGCTGGAGCAGCATGCCTACATTGATGCGGAGTCTCCGAACAAAAGCACACCCTTGATGCTGGCGGCGCAATATGGCTCTGAGCGCATGGTTCAGCTGCTGCTGGATGAAGGTGCGGATCCGCAGTTGCGTAACGAGCAGGGCCTGACCGCAGTGGACTTTGCCCAGCGCTCTGAGCGCGAATTTATGGTGCGCCTATTGCAATCGGCACACCGCGCATCGCGCCGCACCCAGTCCAGCTGGTGAGCGTATTGAAAAGATAGCTACTCGCCCTTGCTGCATAAGGGCTAGAGGCCTAAAAGACTCAAAAAGCCTGTGGGCCTTTCTTACGCGGATTCAATGCTGTCCGTGCTGAAAGTGGGGCCTGCCGTACCGGGCACCCAGCCGGGGTAGGTTTCCATGATTTCGGCAAACAAGGCGGAATCAATCCAGCGCTGCAGCCAGTCTTGCAAGTGGGGCCAGGGATGCTCGGCCCATTGCGCTTCATCAACGCGCGCAAACTGGCGCACAAAAGGGCGCAGGGCCATGTCGGCCAGGCTGGGGTGCTGCCCAAACAAGTAGCCGGTTTCGGCCAGTTGCTCGTCCAGCGCTGCCAGCCAGGTGATTGCATCTGTCTGGGCCTGAGTTACCTCTTCTGCGCTGTAGCGCTCGGGGTATTTGCAGCGGTCCAAGGCCTGTTTGAAGAAGCTGTCATTGCGCGCAATCAGGGCCATCATCTCGTCGAGCGTGCCCTGCGTGGGAGTGAGCCAGCCATCCGGGTCATTGGCGCGCAGCGCGTGCAGCATGATCTCCAAGCTTTGCTCCAGCACCTTGCCATCCTGCAGCGCCAGTACAGGCACAGTGCCTTTGGGCGAAGCATCCAGCAGCGCCTGTGGTTTGTTGCGCAGGTTGATTTCTCGCAGCTCGCACGCCAGCCCCGCATGGGCCAGTGCCAGACGCGCACGCATCGCGTAAGGGCAACGGCGAAAGGAATACAAAACGGGCAGGGCAAAAGCTTGGCTCATGGATCAATCAGTGCGTAATGCAGGGCAAGTGAATCGAAGCGGCAACTGTACCCGCACTGGGTGCAAGCCGGAACGTACTGGTCAAAGGGCAAGCACGCCGGTCTGAATAGCGTCAGCGGCCACAAAAAAGGAGACCGAAGTCTCCTTTTTAATAGCTGCTTGCCAAAGCTGGATCAGCCGCAAGCGCCAATATAGCCACAAGCGGTGCAGAAGCTGCAGCCGTCTTTCTTGATCACGGCATGGGCGCCGCAATCGGGGCATTTTTTGCCGCTCATGGTTTGGCTGTCCGCTACTGCAACCAGGGGTGCTGGAGCAGGGGCAGCCGAGGTCGAAGGCGCGGGCTGGGCTTCCCCACGATTGGCAATGATGGCCTGGATGGCGTAAGCCAGCAAAGCCACTTCACTCTCGTGCCACAGAGGCATGCGGGTGCCGTCCGCCTTGTCCATCCAGCCGTAGCGGATGGGGCCCCGGTCCCAAGCGACTTTTCGTAGATCGTCCAGCGCCTTGTCCAGGAAACCACCGCGTGCGGCCAATGACAGCGAACGCATGGTGGCGGTGATCCATTGCTGGCTCTCACCGGTCTGGCCCACGGGCATGAAGAACTCGATGGGGCGCTCCAAACCATCGACATTCATAAAGCTGACCACCAAGTACAGGCGGCGGGCACCGTCGTGCGTGAAGTACTCGATCTTGTCGACCACTGCATTGAGCGGGCCTTCAGGGCGGCGCTCGACCACCGCCGCAATACTGCTGGTGGTGACGGACGGCTTGGGCGCTTCGTTAGCAGGCGCAGGGGCAGGCGCATCCACCGACAGCACGGCACCGAGGGTGTCGTTGGGGCGGTAGGTGGCGCAGCCCTTCAGGCCCGCCGTCCAGCTTTCCATGTAGAGGTTCTTGAAGTCCTCAAAGGGGTAGTCGACCGGAATGTTGACCGTCTTGGAAATCGCAGTGTCGATGTAGGGCTGCACCGTGCGCATCATGGCCACGTGCTCGGCCGCCGACATTTCCAGCGCGCTGACAAAGTATTCGGGCAGGGCTGCATCTTGGCCAAACTGGGCCTTGTACAGGCGGTAAGCATGGTCTTCGACGGTGTAGAACGCGTTGCCGCCGTCAGCGGTGCGTTTTTTGCGGTTGTAAGCCCACGAAAACGGTGGCTCGATGCCGTTGGATGCATTGTCCGCAAAGGCCAGTGACACCGTGCCTGTGGGCGCAATCGACAGCAAATGGCTGTTGCGAATGCCATGCTGGCGAATTTCTGCGCGAATGGACTCCGGCAGGCGCTGGGTAAAGCCGCTTTGCAGGTACTTGTCCGCATCAAACAGCGGGAATGCACCCTTTTCCTTCGCCAGCTCCACCGAGGCCAGGTACGCCGCATCGCGCATATCGCGGGCAATCGCTTCGCCTTGGGCCACGCCTTCAGGGCTGTTGTATTTCAGGCACAACATGATGAGCGCATCGCCCAGACCCGTAAAACCAACGCCAATGCGGCGCTTTTGCTGTGATTCCTTGTGCTGCTCAGGCAGGGGCCACACCGTAGCGTCCAGCACGTTGTCCAGCATGCGCACCTGAATGGTCACGGCAGCGCGGAAAGCTTCCGCATCAAAGCTGGCCTGGGGTGTGAACGCATCGCGCACAAACTTGGTCAGGATGATGGGGCCCAGATCGCAGCAGCCGTAGGGCGGCAGAGGCTGCTCGCCGCAAGGGTTGGTGGCTGCAATGGTCTCTGCGTAATAGAGGTTATTGTCGGAGTTGATGTTGTCCAAAAACAAAATGCCGGGTTCTGCGAAGTCGTAGGCAGACTTCATGATGGCATCCCACAGCTCGCCCGCTGTGGTGGTGCGGTAGACCCACAGGCCGTCCTCACGCTGGTAGGCGCCGCCTTCGATTTGCACTTGCGAGGGCACAGCCTGGTGGATCAATTCCCACTGGCCGCCGTCGCGCACGGCTTCCATGAAGGCGTTGGAGACGCCCACGGAGACGTTGAAGTTGTTCCAGCGGCCCTTCTGGCGCTTGGCGGTGATGAACTCCATGACATCGGGGTGATCGATGCGCATTACGCCCATCTGCGCGCCACGGCGGGCACCGGCAGATTCCACGGTGGTGCACGATGCATCAAACACATCGATGAACGAGCAAGGGCCCGACGCATACGAGTTGGTGCCCTTGACGCGGGCACCTTTGGGGCGCAGGTTGGAGAAGTCATAACCCACACCGCCGCCGCGGCGCATGGTTTCTGCGGCTTGTGACAGGGCGGTGTAGATGCCGGGGTTGCCGTTTTCATCAAAGCCATTGGTGGCGTCGGCCACGGGCTGGACAAAGCAGTTGATCAGCGTGGCTTTGGTGTCCAGACCGGCTGCGGCCATGATGCGGCCTGCGCCAATGGCACCAGCTTGCATGTTCTGGAAAAACTTCTCTTCCCACTCGGCCCGCAACTCAGGCTTTTCCTGGGCGGCCATGGCTTTGGAGACACGGCGGAACAGGTCCTCGGCGGTGTGTTCGCCAGCGGCCAGGTATTTCTCGGCCAAAACGTCTTGGCTGATGGGTTGGGTGTTCAAAGAAGTCATTGCGTCTTCGTTGGATTACTAAAAGCACTGTGCCGCCCCAGGCGCTACACAGGACTGTGGGTATAAAAAACAGAGCCGGACGTTCAAACGTCCGGCCTTGATGCTTGCTGGTGTCCTAAAGCTATGCCAAAGCTTGACTTTAGACAAGGCCGTAGTTGTACCGAAAACCCGCTTTGCAGGTGCGCTGGACGCAAGAAATGGCCCGCGCCACAAGGTCATAAATTGGCATTGCTGCAAGCTTCTGGCATTGGGCAGCACTGCCTTGTCCGGGAAGATTCTAACGATTTAGAAAACAACAAAATCCGAGTCAGTAAAGCAAAGTAGTAGCTACAGGCCCTTGATCTAAAAAGGGTTGGAAGCTATTTGAGCGTAAAAGCGCGCAAATCTTTTTTTGACTGTTACAAGTGTTTGACCAGCACCTGGCTTTTGCGATTCCAGTTGTACTTGTCCTTGCGCGCCTCGGGCAGCCATTCGGGGCTGACGGGCTGAAAGCCGCGCTTAATGAACCAATGCATCGTACGGGTTGTGAGTACAAACAGACTGTCCATGCCGTCGTTGCGCGCGCGCTGCTCGATGCGTTTGAGCAGCTTTTCGCCGTCGCCCGTGCCTTGGGCCTTGGGCGAGACGGTCACAGCAGCCATCTCTGCCGTGCGCGCTTCCGGAAAGGGGTGGTAGGCCGCGCAGCCAAAGACCACGCCATCGTGCTCGATGACCGTGTAGCTGGAGATATCGCGCTCAATTTCCGTACGGTCACGTTTGACCAGCGTACCGTCGTTCTCGAACGGCTCGATCAGCTGGATGATGCCGCCCACGTCATCAATCGTGGCTTCGCGCAGCTCTTCAAGTTTTTCATCGATCACCATGGTGCCGATGCCGTCGTGCACATAAATTTCCAGCAGCAGCGCGCCATCGACCGCAAACGGCAGGATATGGCTGCGCTCGACGCCATGCTCGCAGGCGCGCACGCAGTGCTGCAGGTAAAAGCCGGTATCAGTAGGCACTTGGGGCGCGGGCAGCTTGGACAGCAGCTTGCGCGCCTGCGCCAGGGGCAGTTCGGTATCGATGGGGTTGTCGTCGCCCTCGGGCTCGCCGGGGTGGGTGCGCACACCGGCCACCTCGGTCAAAAACAGCAGCTTGTCGGCCTTGAGTTCGCTGGCCACGCGGGTGGCGACTTCTTCCATGCTCAGGTTGAAGGCTTCGCCAGTAGGGGAGAAACCAAATGGCGACAGCAGCACCATGGCCTCGGAGTTCAGTGCGCGCTCGATGCCATCCACATCCACCTTGCGTACCAAGCCGGAATGCATGAAATCCACGCCGTTGACGATGCCTACGGGCCGCGCCGTCAAAAAGTTGCCGGACATCACGCGCACGCGCGCACCGGCCATGGGGGTGTTGGGCAAGCCTTGGCTAAAGGCAGCTTCAATTTCGTAGCGCAGCTGGCCGGCAGCCTCTTGGGCGCAATCCAGCGCCACGCTGTCGGTGATGCGCACGCCGTTGTAGTAAGCGGGTTCATGGCCTTTCAGGCGCAATTGCTCGTTGACCTGGGGTCGAAAGCCGTGCACCAGCACGATTTTCACGCCCATGGCTTGAATCAGCGCCAGGTCTTGCACGATGCCTTGCAGCTTGCCGGCCGCAATCGCCTCGCCCGTGATGCCCACCACAAAGGTTTGGTGTCGAAACTTGTGGATATACGGCGCCACAGAGCGAAACCAGGGAACAAAGGTGAAATTGAAAACAGTGGACATGGGTGGTGCAGGCGGCAAAGGTAAAAAGGCTTGCTGCCCGGTGGGCACAAGCCAGTGGGCAGTGTAGCGATGTCCAAGGCGCTGCGACGGGTTCTAGAGAGCGTGTTTGCGTAGTGCAATGCGAAGTGGGTGCCCGCCAAACAAGCAAAAACCGCCCGAAGGCGGTGGTGGAAGGTGTGTAAGTCCCCCCGCCTACTTGCGCATCATGAGCAAGCTAATGCTGGTGGCAAAGCCTGCGATGCCTGCCAGCATCACGAGGGGGCTGGCGTAGTAAATGATGGCCATGCCTACTTGTTTCAGGGTGTCGAAGTCCATGGTCACAACCCTCCTTTCTCAGCCTTGCAGCGCGCTCCTTATGTCACGGGTAAATGGTGACATTGCAAACCCCTTGCGCAAGCTGCACTGCAGCAAAACCCTCTGAACGATAGGGCACCTGTGTGCTCATGAAAAAATAGCGATATGCCGTGGCTAAATATTGTTTTCAGGCTTGTTTGATGGCTAAGTCTTTGATTGGCATGGGCAAGTAGCTTTTAAAAAGATAGTGAGTGTGGCCTGGGCTTGCCCGCTGGCATGGAGGGCGTGCGGTCTCTAGGGCCGTAGCTTCTGCACGCGGTGGTCGACGGTGGGAGAATTCTGCGCAGCGGTTAGTTGTACCGCCCTTATTTCATGCCCCGTGTGGGCTGCTTATTAAGCCGCTGAGTTGTCCGTCCAGCGGTGGATTCTTGAAACGGAACTTCCATGACTACTTCTTTTGCCCGCCGCTTGGTGATCAAGCAGGCGCTGCTTGCCGTTGCCGCCACTTCTGCAATGACGGCTTTTTCTGCTTCGGCGGCTGAACAGGTACTGCGCGTGTCGGCCATTCCAGACGAAGCGCCCACCGAGTTGCAACGCAAATTCAAGCCCCTGGGCGAATACCTGTCCAAAGAAACCGGCATGAAAGTGGTCTTTACGCCCGTGAGCGATTACGCCGCCGTGGTCGAATCGCTGGCCACCGGCAAGCTGGATATGGCATGGCTGGGTGGCTTTACCTATGTGCAGGCCAAGATTCGCACCAAGGGCACGGCCAACCCCATCGTGCAGCGTGCGGAAGATGCGGTGTTCACCTCGCGCTTCATCACCGCCAGCCCTGAGATCAAGTCGCTGCAAGACTTGAAGGACAAGACCTTTGCGTTTGGTGCACCGTCTTCCACCTCGGGCTCGCTGATGCCTCGCTTCTTTATCCAGGAAGCCGGCATCAACCCCGAAAAAGACTTCAAGAACGTGGCCTACTCGGGCGCGCACGATGCCACCGTGGCCTTTGTGGCCGCTGGCAAGGCCGATGCTGGCGTGCTGAACACGTCGGTGTGGGACAAGCTGGTTGAGACCAAGAAGGTCGACCCCGCCAAGGTGCGCGTGTTCGCCAGCACGCCCGAATACTTTGACTACAACTGGACAGTGCGCGGGGACCTGGACCCCGCCATCACCAAAAAGCTGACCGAGGCTTTCTTGAAGCTGGACGCCTCCAAGCCTGAAGACAAGGCCATCATGGATTTGCAGCGCGCTTCCAAGTTCATTCCCACTGCACCGAAAAACTACGACGGTATTGAAGCTGCTGCCAAGTCTGCGGGCTTGCTGAAGTAATTCGATGGCGCACCCGTAGCCCCTGTCAGCCTGGGCGTTGGCTGGGGCGCTGGTAGGACTGAATTTTTAAGCCAAATTGGCCTCTAGCCCTTGTGTAGAAAGGGCAGGTAGCTATGGTTAGCAGAGTGGATGTATGAGTTTTTCCTTGCACCAAGTGGGTGTGACCCATGGCAATGGCCACGAGGCGCTGACGGCCATTACGCTAGCTGCCCAGCAGGGCGAAAGCGTGGCCCTGATTGGCCCCTCCGGCGCGGGCAAGACCAGTTTGCTCAACACCATTGGCACGGCTTTGCCCCTCAGCGCCGGTACGCTGACGGTATTGAATCAAGCTGCTTGGCAGGACAAGGCCTCGTTGCGCGCCTTGCGTGCCCGCATTGGCACCGTGCACCAGGCGGCGCCCATACCACCGCGCCAGCGGGTCGTGACTGCGGTGCTGGCGGGCAAGCTGGGGCAGTGGCCAGCGTGGAAATCAGCCCTGTCCTTGCTGTACCCCCAAGATATGCCCGGCGCACGCCAGGCTTTGGAGCGTGTGCATTTGGCGGACAAGCTGTTTGCGCGGTGCGATCAGCTCTCGGGCGGGCAGCTGCAGCGCGTAGGGATTGCCCGTGTGCTGTACCAGCAAGCCCAACTGATTCTGGCCGACGAGCCGGTGTCCGCGCTCGACCCCACTTTGGCACTGTCCACCGTGCAACTGTTGGTGCAAGAGGCCAAGGCACGCAACGCCACGCTGGTGGCCAGCTTGCACGCGGTGGACTTGGCGCTGAGCTGTTTTGAGCGTCTGGTGGGGATTCGCGATGGTCGCATCGCTTTCGACTTACCCGCAAACAAAGTCACCGATGTGCAATTGCGTGCCCTGTACGCGGCAGAAAGCAGCGCACCGCCGCCCAGTCGGCCAGCGCAAGGCACAACCAGCGACGGCAACTTGCCTGCCCACGGGTGCCGCTGATGTCTGGCGCTGAAACTCGCCTGCGCGACCCCGCAGCGCGCTCCCGCTTGTGGGGCGTGGTGATCGCGCTGCTGGTGTTGTGGCCGCTGTGGCAAGGCGCGGGGGTGCAGCCGGGGGCCTTGTTAGACCCCAACAATCTGAACGTGATCGGTGGCTTCCTTTCTGGTTTTTTGCCACCGGAAACCAGCGCCGAATTTGCCGGCTACCTGTGGCAGGCCGCGCTGGAGACGCTGGCCATTGCCACCATTGGCCTGCTGTTGGCGTTTGTGCTGGCGGTGCCGTTGTCGTACCTGGCCACCAGTGCCGTGCGCGAAAAAGCCACGCAAAATCCGGTGGCCCGCGTGATTTTGACGGTCTTTCGCGGCATTCCGGAACTCGTGTGGGCGCTGGTGTTCGTGCGCGTGTTTGGACTTGGCCCGACCGCGGGGGTACTGGCGCTGGGGCTGACCTATGGCGGCATGCTGGGCAAGGTCTACGCCGAAATCTTGGAAAGCGAAGACGGCGCGCCCGCCCGCGCCTTGCTGCGCACTGGCAGCCCGCGCGCGGTGGCGCTGCTGTATGGCTTGTTACCGCTGGCGTCCAAAGAATTGGTGTCTTACACCATCTACCGCTGGGAATGCGCGATTCGCGCCTCCGTGGTCATGGGGTTTGTAGGGGCAGGCGGCTTGGGCCAGTTGATGGACCAGGCCATGAAAATGCTCAACGGCGGGGAGGCCAGCTCCATCTTGATGGTGTTTGTGCTGCTGGTGCTCGGGGCCGATGCGCTGTCGAACGGGTTGCGCCGCAGCCTTGATGTAGTGCCTGCCGCCCGCGCGTCTGCTTTTGGCTGGCGCAGCACCACGGTGGTGCTGGCGTTGATTGCAGGGGTGGTCGCCAGCTGGCAATTGCTGGACTTGCAGGTGCTGGCCTTGTTCAAGCGCGAGGCCGTCTCGTCGATGGGCGAATTTATCTCTGCCTTTTTTCCGCCCGATACCAGTCGGGAGTGGCTGTGGGCGGTGACTGTGGGTATCTGGGAGACGTTGGCGATCTCCGTGGTAGGTACCTTGCTGGCCGCGGTGGCCGGTCTGCTGTTCGCCCTGCCCAAGTGGCGCACGCCGTGCAATGTGGTGCTCAACGTACTGCGCTCTGTGCCGGAGCTGGTGTGGGCCACCATCACCGCTTTGGCTGTGGGCCTGGGGCCATTTGCCGGTGCACTGGCTTTGGCTTTGCACACCAGTGGCGTATTGGGCCGCCTGTATGCAGAGGCGCTGGACAACGCACCGGTACAACCCGCCTACGCTTTGCGCAGGGCAGGCAGCAGCAGGGTGATGGCGTTTCTCTACGGCACCTTGCCCGGCGCTGCGCCGCAACTGGTGGCTTATACCTTGTACCGCTGGGAGATGAACATTCGCATGGCCGCCATCTTGGGTTTTGTGGGTGCGGGCGGTTTAGGGCAGTTGCTGTATTTCAAGCTCTCGCTGTTTCACTATGCCGAGGCCAGCACTGTCATCATCGCCATGCTGGGGTTGTCCATTGCCGTAGACCAAGCCAGCGCCTTGCTGCGCAGGGCAATGCACTAAGCATCTGAGCTGTCTTAATCCCCACGTAAAAAGCCCACCATAAAGGTGGGCTGCGGGCATAGACCGCTGTGAGGCAGGACTGCGTGCTCGGTTTAGACGTAAGGAACACCGTAGTAATCATTCACACGGCGGCCATACTCGTCGTTGTAGTCAGGCCAAGTGTTTGATTCATAACGCGGGGCGTTGTCCAACTGCTCACGGCTGACGGAGACGACGTAACCACCTTGGTTCGGGTCATATTTGAGGCTGTTCCAAGGCAGAGGGTACAAGTCGGTGCCCAGGCCTAGAAAACCTCCAAACTCCATGACTGCATAGCGCACTTGGCCGGTAATTTTGTCGAGCATCAATGAGTCAATAGAACCCAGCTTTTCGCCGGCAGGGTTGTAGACATTGGTGCCATTAACACGCGACGATGAAATGATGGACGATGCGGTATTAACGGTTTGCATTCGAGCTCCTTGCTTGATGTGAACGAGTGCCTTAAGGATCGCTGATGAACGGTAGGTTGCCTTGTCAGTCGAGTGCCCCCAGACATGTGGTGGATAGAGGCAGTTACCTGCAAAATCATTTGTGCTTTTTGCTTACATCCACAGCGCAGGCAAGAAAAAACCGCCTTGAGGGCGGTCGTCGTGGTTGGGGCACAGTGTCGGCTTACAGCACGTCCACGCTGTATTCGCCTTGCGGCGCTTCGGTGGCAAGCAAGCGAATCACTTCTTCTGGCGCGCGGGGTTCAGGAAGCGGCGTAGGGGCTTGCAGCGAAGACTTGAGTTCAATTACGGTCTGGAAGAAGGTCATTGTGTTTCCTTGCAAGTCGAGGGTGGTGCGTTGTTATCTAACGTCTTGTGTACGCATATGGTTGACCCTGTCTGTGAAACCTTCATGACATGCATTCACTCTGTGCTGGTAAGGCCGCGGGTTAATGTGTGCGCTGCATGGGCAGGGCAGCGCGAAAATGCAGTCCTATTATTTTTTTGTATGGAGAGAAATGTGAGCCACCCCGCTGACCACACCGAGCTGCTTGCGACCTATCGCAGAGCTGCCGCTGACGCACTGCATAAAACGGCGCTCATCAAGACAGTGGCGAAAAAAGGGCCCAGGGCGATTGACGCGGCGGTGGATACGGCGGCCCGGGCTGTCAAGCGCAGAGACGCATTTGCTGCCAAGTTGGCCAAGCTGGGCGTAACAGTGCAGGATGAAACGCCCGGTACTTTGGCTTAAGCAGCTGAGTGGGAACAGAAAAGCCCCCGCTTCGGTTGCTATCGGAGCGGGGGCTTTTTATAAGCCAAATAGGTCTTTAGCCCATACAGGTAAAGGGCTTGTAGCTATGAAACTTCAGTAATCATCACTGAATACTGGCACCTGACGCTTCAACCACTGCTTTGGAGTTGGTGAAGTCGGCTTTGTACATGGCGTCAAAGGCTTGCACGCTCATGGCCTGGGGCTCAGCGCCTTGGGCAAGAATGGCCGCCTGGGTTTCGGGGGCTGCCAAGAGCTTGTTCACTTGCTCGTTCATCTTGGTAACGATAGCCGGCGAGGTGCCGGCAGGCATGAACAAACCATACCAGGTGCTCACATCAAAGCCTGCCATACCTGCCTCTTGCATGGTGGGCACATCGGGCAGCGAGGTGGAACGCTTGGCCGAGGTCACTGCCAAGGGGCGCAGCTTGCCAGCCTTGATCTGGCTGATTGCCGAAGGGATCGAGGACACCAGCAGATCGACGTTACCCGCAATTGCATCCATCAAAGCTGGATTGGAGCCTTTGTAGGGCACATGGGTTAGCTCAATGCCTGCAGCCTTTTCAAACGTATGGCCCGCAATATGGATGCTGGTGCCGTTGCCAGGCGAGCCGTAAGTCACCTTGGAGGGATTGGCCTTGGCCGCTTTGATTACGTCAGCAATGCTGTGATAGGGCGAATTCACGCTGGTCGCGATGATGACCGGGGTGTACGCGATATGGGCAACTGGTGTGAGGTCTTTGGTGGGGCTCCACGACAAATTTTTGTACAGATAAGGGCCAAGGATAAGGTTGTCCTTTTGGCCCATCACCATGTCGTAACCATTGGCCGGTGCTTTGACCGCTTCAGAAATGCCAATGGTGCCGCCTGCACCTGCCTTATTTTCGGGAACGACAGTCCACTGCGTGGCTTCCGTGAGCTTGTTGGCAATTACACGCGACAGAATGTCAGTGCCGCCACCAGGTGGAAACGGGATCACCAAGCGAATGGGCTTGTTGGGGTATTGCGCGGCAGTGTCTGCGAAAGCAGCTGTGGCAGTGGCGCCAGTCGCTACAGCCAGCGCGGTGCAGGTGATCAGTTTGCGGAACATGAAAAGGTCTCCAAAAGCACGAACGTCCAAAACCACGGCATATCACGGGTGTGCAGTGCATGCACCCATCATTGCCGCATCAAAGCGAATCAGTGGGCCCTTTGATGGGGCAGGGGTGCTGCACCATCAGGCATAGAGTACCTGGAGAGAACCGTCGCTTGTGCACAGCCTGCCGGGGTTGCCAGCAGGTTGATCACGGTCTGCAGCTCCCGATCAGAAAGTACAGCACTGTGTGGCCCACTTGGCACAAACAAGTTCTTTGATGAGCAGAATGTTAGCGCGCTAATGCAGCTGCTTTACATATTTGCTACAAAAAATGCACTTCAATAGTGCATTTCCTCAGTCGCTTCAGGCATGTCGCACATCGGCAATGACGGTTTGTCCAAAATCGGGGCGTTCCAGCCATCCCAAAACGCGTGCTCCTGCTTCTTCGGCAGAAGTCAGGGAGCCGGATGCCTTGAGCTGGGCAAAACGTTCAACATCAGGAAAGGCTTGAGCCGATGCGCTGCGCAGCTGCACTTGCATGTCGGTGTCGATCACGCCTGGAGCCAGTGCACAAATTTTGGCCCCATTGGGTTTTTGTGCCTCATCCAAAGCGACGGACAGCGAGAAATTGTCCATGCCTGCTTTGGCCGCGCAGTAAGTGGCCTGGGAAGCTAAAGCTCGTCGTCCAAGACCCGAGGAGACGTTGAGCACCTTGCGCGGCACTGCCCAGCCTTGTGTTGCCTTCAAGAAGGCAGCGGTCAGCAGCATGGGCGCTTCCAGCCCCACACGCAATGCTTGGCTGACGGCTGTCCAATCACTTTCAGACAGTGGCGCGATAGGCGGGATAACGCCTGCGTTGTTGATTAAAACAAGCTGGCTAAAGCGATCGCTCTGGCATGCAGCGAACCATTGCTTGAGTTGCAGCGCAGCCGGAGCAGGATCGGCCAAATCATGCTGCCACTGCTCCAGCGTTGCAGAGTGCTGTGACGCCAGTGCATCCAGTTCTGCATTGCGTGTACGAGCAATGGTGATAAGACTGTGGCCTTGGGCCAGCAACTGGCGCGCCATGGCCAAGCCCATGCCGCGTGAGCCGCCAGTGAGAATGTAGAGTTGAGGTTGCATGTGCCATATCCTACTGGTGCTGCCCAAGTGGGCAGACATCCAGCAGGTCAAGGGTCTAAAGGTTATCCGCCAAGATAGGCTTTGCGCACCGCATCGTTGCGCAGCAAATTGGCGCCCGTATCTTCCAGCACCAGGTTGCCGGTTTCCAGTACATAGCCACGATCCGCAATTTGCAAGGCGCGGTTGGCGTTTTGCTCCACCAGGAACACGGTCACGCCTTCGTTGCGGATGGTCTGAATGATCTCAAAGATCTGCGCAATGATGAGGGGAGCCAAGCCCAGTGTGGGCTCATCCATCAACAGCAAGCGCGGTTTGGACATCAAGGCCCGGCCAATAGCCAGCATTTGCTGCTCGCCGCCGGACATGGTGCCAGCACGCTGCGCAGCACGCTCTTTGAGGCGTGGAAACAGGTGAAAAACATGCTCCATGCCGGCTTCAATCTCCTGCTTTCCCAGAAAGAAGCCGCCCATTTGCAGGTTCTCAATGACAGTGAGATCCGGGAAAATGCGCCGCCCCTCGGGCGATACCGCAATACCGCGCTGCATGATGTGGTGCGTCTGCAGGCTGGTGATGTCCTCACCTTCAAAGTGAATCGTTCCGCTGGAGGCGCGTGGATTGCCGCACACCGTCATCAGCAGCGAGGTTTTGCCCGCGCCGTTGGAACCAATCAGGCTGACGATCTCGCCCTGGTTGACGCACAAAGAGACGTTATTGACTGCGCAAATCGAGCCGTAGTGCGTGCTGATGTTTTGCAGCTCCAGCATAGGTGTTTGCGTACTCATCATGCCTCTCCCAAATAGGCCTTGATGACCCGCTCGTTGTTGCGCACTTCTTCGGGTGTGCCATGGGCAATCGGCTTGCCATACTCCATTACAGTGATGTTTTCCGACACGCCCATGACCAGCCCCATATCGTGTTCAATCAACAAAATGGCTACGTCATACTGGTCGCGCAACTGGCGAATCAGCGCTTGCAGGTCTTTCTTTTCTTGTGGGTTCAGGCCAGCTGCAGGTTCATCCAGCATGAGTACCTTAGGCTCAGTAATCATGCAGCGGGCAATTTCTAGACGCCGCTGATGGCCATAGGCCAAGGTACCAGCCTCGCGGTTGGCAAACTCACGCAGGCCCATGTAATCGAGCCAGTGCAGGCTGCGTTCAATGGCTTCTTGCTCTTGTTTGCGAAAGCTAGCGGTGTTGAACAAACCGGCCAGCACCGAGACACGATTCTTCTGATGCTGGGCGACGAGCAAGTTCTCTATCGCCGTCATTTTTTTGAACAAACGTACATTCTGGAATGTACGCACGATCCCTTTGCGTGCCACGGTGTGGCTGCCAAGGCTTGCAATGCTTTCACCTTGCAGTTGCACTTGGCCGCTGGAGGGGGTGTAGAAACCACTGATGCAATTGAACACCGTGGTTTTACCGGCCCCATTGGGGCCAATGATGGCGAGGATTTGTTTCTCGCTCAGCTGGAGACTGACGTTATCGACTGCAAGCAAGCCGCCAAAGCGCATGCTCAGATCTTTTACGTCCAACAAATGACTGCTATGCATGTTGGAATTTTTTCTTCAAAGAGTGCATGGAGGGGCAATGGTCAAGCCACTGTTTTTTGTGGTGCTTGAACATGGTTGCGCGTGACCGGGAACAGACCCTGTGGCCGCCAAACCATCATCAAAATCATGACCAGGCCAAATATCAGCATGCGGTATTCGGAGAATTCGCGTGCCAGCTCCGGCAGCACCGTAATCAAAATAGCTGCCACGATGACACCCAATTGAGACCCCATGCCGCCCAGCACGACGATGGCCAAGATCAGTGCCGACTCGATAAAGGTAAAGGACTCAGGGTTGACGATGCCTTGGCGGGCAGCAAAGAATGCGCCACCAAAGCCTGCAAACGTGGCACCCAAAGTGAAGGCGGAGAGTTTGATGTGCATGGGATTCAGTCCCAGTGATCGGCAGGCAATTTCGTCTTCACGCAATGCTTCCCATGCGCGGCCAATGGGCATGCGAATCAATCGATTGGAGGCCCACAAGGTGACGATGGCTAAGAGCAGCGCCATGAGATACAAGAAGATCACCATGTGCATGGAGCTAAATTCCCACCCCATGAATTGGTGAAAAGTTGTGCCACCTTCCACGCTGGGGTTGCGTGACATCTCCATGCCAAACACTGTGGGTTTAGGGATGCCAGAGATGCCGTCGGGGCCACCTGTCCACTGTGTCAGATTGACCAACAGCAAACGGATAATTTCACCAAAGCCCAGTGTCACGATCGCCAGGTAGTCGCCACGCAAGCGCAAGACAGGAAAACCGAGCAAGAAACCGAATAAGGCAGCGGCTGCACCGGCAACCGGCAACGCTTCCCAAAAGCCCCATCCCGCCCAATGAAACAACAAGGCGTAGGTGTAGGCTCCCACCGCGTAAAAGCCCACAAAGCCTAAGTCAAGCAAGCCTGCAAAACCCACGACGATATTCAGGCCGAGGCCTAACATCACGTAAATTAAAGCAAGCGTGGCAATATCTACGGCATTGCGCCCTGCGAGGAAAGGCCAAGACACAGCAAATAGCAACGCTGCAAACACCAAAGCATTGCGCATGGCTGGAGCCAGGCGCGGCAAGCGTGGCAAGCTCAGGCCTTTGAAGCTGCCGCGCAGTACAGGTTTGAGCATTTGTACGGTGAAAACTGCCAAGCACGCCCACAGTACATAGTTCCAGTGAGACTCCAGCATCAAGCGTCCACCGGCGCGTTGCAACTGCAAGCCAAAGATGGGCGTAACCACCAAAGCTGTAATGACGGTAGCCAGCAGGGCGGGGCCCAAGTTATGAAGAAGGCGCTGCATCAGACTTTCTCCACTTCTGGTTTGCCCAGCAAACCGGTGGGGCGAAACAACAAAATCAGCACCAGCAAGCTAAAGGCGACGATGTCTTTGTATTCCGAAGAGATATAGGCTGCTGCCAACGTCTCGGCCACCCCCAAAATCACACCGCCGAGCATGGCACCGGGGATGCTGCCAATACCGCCGAGCACCGCTGCTGTAAACGCTTTGATACCGGCAATAAAACCAATAAAGGGGTTGAGCTTGCCGACAGCCAAGGCGATAAGTACACCACCGACAGCGGCCAGCATGGCACCCAAAATAAAGGTGAAGGAGATGACGCGGTTGGTATTGATGCCCAACAAGCTGGCCATGTGCATGTCTTGGGAGCAGGCCCGTGAGGCACGGCCCATGCGTGAGTGTTTGATGTAGATGGTGAGCAAAACCATCAAGATGACAGCCACCGCAATAATCAAAATGCGGGTGTAAGGCACAAAAATCTCAAAGCCGCTGCTACTTTCAAACTGCAGCGCTCCGGGAACAAGCGAAGGCACAGCCATATCACGCGCCCCTTGGCCCAGGGCAACCCAGTTTTGCAAAAAGATGGACATACCAATCGCTGAAATCAAAGCGACCAAGCGCGGGCTATTGCGCACAGGTTTGTAGGCTACTTGTTCTACCGCATAACCGTAAATGCCAGTAATGATGACGGCCACCAAAAGCATCAGCACGATGACAAACCAGATGGGGAATGCACCTTGGGTTCCAACTGCAGACAGGGTGACCAGACCTACGTAGGCACCAATCATGTAGATGTCACCGTGCGCGAAATTGATCATGCCAATGATGCCGTAGACCATGGTGTAGCCAATGGCGATCAACGCGTAAATGGCTCCGAGTGAGAGCCCGTTAAAAAGCTGCTGTATCAGCTGAGGGAAAAATTCGTTCATGTGCGCAGACCTAGCAAGAAATGAAGGCACAGTAAAACAAGCATCTGAATCAAAATGCCCACAGGCGCAAAGTGCAGCGCTGTGGGCATTTTGATTAACAGCTATGAGTTACTTGCTGGCAGGAGTTTTGCTGCCGTCTTTGTGCCATTGGAAAATCTGGAAATCAAAAGATTTCAGATCGCCTTGCTTGTTCCAAGAAACTGGCCCGATCACAGTGTCAATCGTGCTCTTGTGCAGATGCTCTGCGACTTTTTCCGGGTTGTCGCCCACTGCCTTGATGCTCTCGGCAATAGCTTGGGTGGCTGCATAAGCCGTGAGCTGGAATGCGCCAGAAGGGTTGCGTTTTTTGTCTTGGAACGCTTTGACAATGGCCGCATTCTTGGGGTTGGTTGCGAAGTCAGCAGGCAAAGTCACCAACATTCCTTCGACCGCGTCACCACCGATAGCATTGACTTCAGGGTTACCCACGCCTTCAGGGCCCATCATCCGCACTTTGAGGCCTTGCTCGGCAGCTTGGCGCAGTAGCAGACCCATTTCAGGGTGGTAGCCACCGTAGTAAACAAAATCTACACCAGCGCCTTTGAGCTTGGTGATGATGGCCGAGTAGTCGCTGTCCCCGGCGTTGATGCCTTCAAACATGGCAACAGCAACTTTGGCTTTTTGCAGTTCATCTCGCACAGAAGAAGCAATACCTTGACCATAGGACTGCTTGTCATGCAAGACTGCTACTTTGCTCGGTTTGGCTTTTTCGATAATGAATTTGGCAGCAGCGGGGCCTTGTTGGTCATCGCGGCCAATGGTGCGGAAGATAAAGTCGAAGTTCTTGCCTTCCGTCAACGCTGGGGAGGTCGCGGATGGTGTGACCACGACCACGCCTTCGTTGTTGTAAATGGGTGCTGCAGCAATTGATGCGCCCGAGCACACCGGGCCCACTACGTAGCCAATTTTGCTGTTGACCACACGGTTGGCGGCGACCGGACCTTGTTTGGGTTCGCAGGCATCGTCTACTGCCGTGACTTCAATTTTTTTTCCGTTGATGCCGCCTGCAGCATTAATCTGTTCAACCGCTGTAGTGACGCCTTCTTTCACCATGTCACCGTACTGAGTCAGAGGGCCCGTCGTAGGGATCACCATGGCTAACTTAATATTCTGAGCATGTGCTTGGCCTACTACCGCTGCACCCAAAAGACCCACCATAGCCACTATTGTTTTCAGTCGAAACGAAGCACGCATTCTCATGTCCTCTTAGTTAATGTCACATCTAGCATCAGGCAGAGATGTGTTCGCAAATTGCATGCCTGTTGCATCTGCATAAGCTTAGAAATTTGCTGACTAGAGGCGCAACGGGGTTTTTCTCTATAGCGCAGGTTATTGGATACCAGGGCTGCGCATGAATGCGCATGCTTTACGCCGCATCAAATTGGGGCGGAGTATTTACCAAAATTTCATGCATCAATATGGGGTGCACAAATCGTAGCTCTGTGGCATGCAGCATCAAGCGGTGCGATCCTGAAGCCAAGGAAGGTGGGGCATAGAGTTCGTCGCCGAGTATGGGGTGACCAATATGACTCATATGCAGGCGCAATTGGTGCGTGCGGCCTGTTACCGGCCGTAGCCAGATTTTGGTGCATCCAGAAGGCACTCCCGTTTGGTCTTCATGACGCCGATAAAGACTCAGACTGGGTTTGCCAGACGCAAAGTCTACTTTTTGCAGGGGCCGACGTTCCCAGTCGCTCATGATGGGAGCGTCTACCTTGTGCCATTGCCTCTCAGCCAATACCTGTACATCTTTGGCGACGATCGCCGCATAGAGTTTCTCGACGGTTCGAGATGCAAAGGAATCACTTAGCGAACGCTGGACTTCTTTAGAGCGCGCCATGATGACCAAGCCAGAGGTGGCCATATCCAAACGGTGCACGACCAGCGCTTCTGGCCAAAAGCTTTGCACACGAGTGCTCAGGCAATCTTGTTTCTCGGGACCTCGCCCAGGTACACAGAGCAGTCCAGCCGGTTTGTTGAACACCAGTAGGTGTTCATCTTCAAACAAGCAGATGGGGGAAGTAGCAGTTTGCAAAGTCTTGAAATTTCAATGAGACGGTTGATTTGTTTGAATCAAGCGATCCACCGTCGCACACAGTTCATCGACATCATTGGGCTTGTGAATCAATGCCAATGCCCCGGCAGCCAAAGCCTGCGCTTCAATTTCTGCGGTGACATAACCTGAGGCCAGCGCCACGGGTAAATCAGGGCGAATTTGTTTGGAAGCAAGTACCAGATCGACGCCGCAATAGCCCGGCATGTTGTAGTCGGTCACCAGCAGGTCAAAAGCTTGCGGGTTGGCCTTCAGTGCTTGCGTCGCTTCATGAGGGTCCAAAAACCCAGTGACCTCATAACCTCGTCGGCGTAACAGGCGCCGTACTAAAGAAACTAGTGCCTGGTCGTCATCGACATACATCACATGGCGACGTTCAGCAGGTTGCGGTGTGGCACTTGCAGCTGGCACAGCGCAAGCAGGACGCGTGTGCGGAGCGGGTGGCGGTGAGTTCTCCTTGCCATCGAGCAAAGAAGAAACCGGGAAATATAAAGCGAAAGTACTACCAATACCTATCTGACTGGCTACGTCTACCGCTCCACCATGGGTACGCATTACGCCGTGCACCACGGCAAGCCCTAAGCCTGTGCCTTGGCCAACAGGCTTGGTGGTAAAGAAGGGCTCGAAGATACGCTGCAGTGTCTCGGCGGGAATGCCTGGGCCGTTGTCTTTCACGGTAACGACCACGTAGTCGCCAAGCGCAAGACCCAGGCGTTCGCAAACACGCTGCTCCGACATGCTGAGCGTGGCTTCCATCCGGATGTAGCCACGGGCATCACCCAGGGCATGTACCGCATTGGTAGTCAGGTTGAACAAGGCTTGTTCGACCTGTGTTGGGTCAGCGAGCATGCAGGGAAGCTCAGTCGGAATATCAACTAACAGATCAATAGCTGGAGGCAAGGTAACGCGCAACAAGCGTTCGGTGTCACGCATGACTTCATAGGCACGCACAGCGTAACGTTGGGGAGGTTCGTTACGGCTGAAAGTCAGAATCTGGCGCACCAGGTCACGTGCCCGGCGGCCAGCTTTTTCAATCTCCAGAAGGCTTTCTAAAGCTTGGGGGTGGTCGCCGCAATCCGCCTTGGCCAATTCCACATTACCCAAGATAGCGCCCACGATGTTGTTAAAGTCATGGGCAATCCCCCCGGCCATCGTGCCCAGCGCCTGCATTTTGTGCGATTCCCGCAATTGGGCTTCAAGTTCGCTGCGCTGTGCATCGGCACGTTGGCGGCTGGTTAGGTCACGGGCAAAAACGGTCGTGATTTCAACATCAGACAGTCTTTCAAAAGACATGCCGACTTCAACAGGCAGGGTCTTACCTGTTGCGGTACGCGCTGTCATTTCGCCCAGCATGGCTTGCGTAGTGAGGGGGGCAAATCCCAGCGCGTGCACTGCATCGGGCAGAAAACGTTCTAACTTGCTACCTAAAGCATCGGCCGCAGGACACAGGAAAAGTGCTGCGGCCGTTGGGTTGAAAACCGTAATGCACTGGTCCTTGTCCACACAGATGATGGCATCCAGTGATGAATTAATGACCGATTCAAGCCGACGCTCGCTGGCGTGCAGCTGTGCATTGCGCTCTTGCAACGTGACCCGCTCTGCCAGTAAGGGGCCTTGATCCACCACGGCGCACATGAACTGGGCAATCGCGGGGCCATCCTGCTGAGGGATCTGAATGCAGGCGATGTGCAAGTCCCCTTGCATCTGCTCACCGCTGCCCAGAGTGAAGACCACCTCCTGGGCTTCACTGTGGCCCGATTGACGTGCAGCAACAAATGCACGGCTGACGCGTTGGGTGTCCGTAGGGCACACAAACGGCATGAACGAAACCAGTAGACGGTCATGCTCCTGGGGCTGAAATGCGCTGTGCGCCATCGCATTGGCCTGGATGACCATGTCATGCTCATCTAAAACCAGCAGCGGCAGCGGCACGCTGGCAAACAGCGCCTCAAAGCGTTCGGATGCGCTCTCCGCAACAGCCTGGCTGTAATCCAGTACCTTATTCTGGATTTCCAGCTCAGCTTGGTAGTTGCGCAGTTCTGCGATCAACGCCGCCAATGGGTCATCAGAAGGCAGGGCATCGGGCACCTCCCAAGTGGGCAGTGGCTCCAGTCCAGCGGCCTCAAGCTCAGGAGGCAAAACGGACGAAGAAGGGGTATCTTCGCGCGTCAACAAGAATGATAGATCGGGTCGACTCATAGATAACGGCACCTGCGATGCCGGTATAGATCGGCTGGGGTCGCAGTGTAAGGGGGGAGACGATCACCCACAAGTACGCTGGAAAGAGCTTGGAAGTTCAACTCAGGTAAGACTCCAGCGGAGGGCAGGTACACACTAAGTTGCGGTCGCCATGCACATTGTCAATACGTGCCACGGGTGGCCAGTACTTGCTAGCCAATTGCGAAGTGCCCGCTGCCTGTTGGCGCGAGTAGGGGTGATCCCATTGGTTGACCAGCAACTGGGCTGCAGTGTGCGGCGCATTTTTGAGCGGATTGTCATCGCGTGGCCAGCTCCCCACTTCGATCTGCCGAATCTCTTGGCGAATGGCAATCATGGTTTCAATAAATCGATCAAGTTCTGCCAACGGCTCGCTCTCGGTAGGTTCCACCATCAAGGTGCCGGGGACAGGAAAAGACAGGGTCGGAGCATGAAAACCATAGTCCATGAGGCGCTTGGCGACGTCTTCTGCCGTAATACCGGAGCTTTCCTTCAATGGCCGGATGTCCAGAATACATTCGTGCGCCACCCACCCACCTGGCCCAGCGTAGAGTGTGGGGTAATGTGCTTTCAAGCTCTGGCTGATGTAATTGGCATGCAAGATGGCAACTTCCGTGGCGCGGCGCAGACCTGGTGGGCCCATCATGCGGATGTACATCCAACTGATAGCCAGTACCGAGGCGTTACCCAGTGGTGCAGCCGAAACGGCGCCAACGCCTCCTTCATGCCCTGAAGCGTGGTGAGCAGGCAAGAAAGGCAGCAAGTCTTGCGACACGCACAAAGGGCCCACACCCGGGCCCCCGCCGCCATGTGGAATGCAGAACGTCTTATGCAGATTCAAGTGGCTGACATCGCCACCAAATGCGCCCGGAGCCGCCAATCCCACCATGGCATTCATGTTGGCACCGTCTACATAGACCAACCCGCCATGCTGGTGCACCAAATCGCATAGCGCACGCACCGTGCTTTCAAACACGCCGTGTGTACTCGGGTACGTAATCATCATGCAGGCGAGTTTTTCGCTGTGCGCCTCGCACTTGGCTTGCAGGTCACCCATATCCACATTGCCGTGCGCATCGCAGGCGACCACAACCACCTGCATGCCGCACATGTGCGCACTGGCTGGATTGGTTCCGTGGGCACTTGAAGGAATGAGGCAGACAGTGCGCTGCTGCTGACCCCGCGATGCATGCCATGCCCGGATCGCTAGCAGCCCGGCATATTCCCCTTGTGAGCCTGCGTTCGGCTGCAAGCTGACTCCTGCGTAGCCGGTGATGGTGCTGAGCCACTGACTCAGTTGCTCGCTAAGCTGTATATAGCCCTGCTGTTGGTCGGCTGGGGCAAAAGGGTGAATGTGCGCAAACTCTGGCCACGTAACCGGCAGCATTTCGCTCGTGGCATTGAGCTTCATGGTGCAAGAACCCAATGGGATCATGCAGCGATCCAGCGCCAGATCCTGATCAGACAAGCCTCGGATATAGCGCAGCATTGCGGTTTCACTGTGGTGCTGGTGAAAAACCGGGTGAGTTAGATAGGGCGTCGTGCGCTGTAATGCCAGAGGCAAGCGTGGGATAGCAGTCTTATCGCTCTGGAACGCTGGTGATTGGGACGCTCCAAACAGTCGTAACAGCAGCGTAAGGTCGGCAGGGGTGGTTGTTTCATCCAACGAAACACCTAGTTCAGTATTTGAGACTTTTCGCAGGTTAGCCCCCGCCAGTAAAGCGCGAGTAGCTATGTTTAAGGTAGCTTTACCCGTCTGCACGGTGATCGTGTCAAAAGCGTGGCGGTGGCGCAGCGTAAAGCCCAGTTGTTCCAGCGCTTGTGCCAGTTCGCTGGTCAGCGAGGCAATGCGCTGTGCGATGTGGTGCAAGCCGTCGGGGCCGTGGTAGACCGCATACATACTGGCCATCACTGCAGGCAAGACTTGTGCGGTACAAATGTTCGAGGTGGCTTTTTCCCGACGAATGTGTTGCTCACGAGTTTGCAGCGCCAGGCGCAATGCGGGTGCGCCTTGGTTGTCAATGCTAAGGCCCACAAGGCGCCCAGGTAGGGATCGTTTTAAGGGCTCTTGGCAGGCCATGAAGGCGGCATGCGGTCCACCGGCACCCATGGGCATCCCTAGTCGCTGCGTGCTGCCAATGGCGATGTCTGCACCCCATTCTCCGGGAGGGGCAAGCAACGTCAGCGCCAGCAAATCTGTAGCGACAACAAGCAGGGCCTTTTGGGCATGACAGGACTGTGCTGCTTGTTGCCAGCCTTGCACCCCGCCTGTGCTGCCGGGGTACTGCACCAGGGCTCCAAAGTGTGCTTGCTGCAAGGCTTGCTCAAAAGCGGCATCGCTCTCGCAATACACGATTTCCCAACCCATAGGATCTGCACGCGTGCGCAGCACTTCGAGGGTTTGAGGGTGGACATCGGTGTGCACCACAAACGTAGAGCTTTTTGATGGGGAGTTGCGCCGCGCCAGCGCCATGGCTTCGGCTGCGGCAGTGGCTTCGTCGAGCATGGACGCATTGGCCACAGGCATGGCAGTTAAGTCGCAGACCATGGTCTGAAAGTTCAGCAGCGCTTGCAGTCGGCCTTGGGAGATTTCAGCTTGGTAAGGCGTGTAAGCGGTGTACCAAGCAGGGTTTTCCAAGATATTGCGCTGAATCACCGTGGGCGTGTGGCAGCTGTAGTAGCCTTGGCCAATAAAGCTTTTGAGCACCCTGTTACGGGTGGCGACGGCGCGAAGCTCTTGCAGCGCTTGTTGTTCGCTCACAGGTGCAGGCAGTTGCATTTCCATGGTGCTGGCGATGTCTGCCGGGACGACAGCCTGAACCAAAGCTTGCAATGAAGGCTGGCCGATGCGGTGCAGCATCTGGGCCTGATCTTGCGCATTCGTGCCAATGTGGCGGTGCTCAAAAACGCAAGGGTTTTGCGTTTCTTCGGACATGGGTACTTGCAGGCGCTGATTCATCATCCAACCTTCCTCATGTGCAATGCGCAAGCGCTGCTGGCCTTCCAGCAGCTAGGCAACCGCTGCGCTGGCTTCATACAAGCGCAGCGGTTGTGAAAGGGCGCTTAACGGGGTTTAAGCATTGGCCGCAAACTGGCTATAGCTGGTCTCATCCATCAAAACATTAAGTTGACTGGGATCGCTAAGTTTGACTTTAAAGAACCAGCCCGTGTTGAGTGGATCGGTGTTGGCTAGTGAAGGATCGTCGCGCAGGGCTTCGTTGACTTCTACGATTTCACCGCTGACGGGCATATATACATCGGCAGCGGCCTTGACCGACTCCACCACACCAGTCACATCACCTTGCTGAAAGTGTGTACCGACTGCGGGAAGGTCTACAAACACCACGTCACCTAGTGCATCTTGGGCATGTGCGGTGATACCGACGACTGCAGCTTGCAAGTCAGCGGTGTTGATCCACTCGTGTTCTTTGGAAAATTTAATGCTCATAGGAAATAACTCCGTCAATCAAATAGGGCCGTCAGGTCGATGTCATGTTCTTCGCAGGCAGCGTGCTGCCGCGATGGGTGCTCACTGTAGCGGGGTTGCGTTGCTGCCATGCAAGTGCGCCTTAATTTCAACTTAGCTTTTGCGGTAGCGAGTGCCAATAAACGGCATGGGCACGACTTCCATCCGTACTGGTTTGCCGCGCACCATGGCGTGCAACTGGGTGCTGATGGCGCTGTGTGGCGTGGCGACGTAGCCCATCGCGATGGGTGCGTTGAGGCTGGGCGATAGCAGGCCGCTGGTGACGGTGCCCACTTGCGGGCCATCCGGCAGATGCAGAGGCGTGCCATCGCGTACGGGTACACGTTCCAGGCCCTGTAAACCCACACGCAGTGTGGGGGGCACTGGTACTTGTCCGGCGATCTGCGCGAGCACCACTTCGGCGCCGATAAAACCGCCCTCGCGTGCGCCGCCAAGACGACGCACCTTGGGAATGCTCCATTGCAGTGCTGCTTGTGTAGGGGTGGTGCTGGCGCTCATGTCGCTGCCAAACAGGCACAAACCTGCTTCCAGACGCAGAGAGTTGCGTGCACCCAGACCTGCGGGCTGCACCTCTTGCAAAGCCAATAGCTTGCGTGCCAAAGACGCCGCTTGGCCGCAGGGGATAGCAATTTCAAACCCATCTTCGCCCGAGTAGCCGCTGCGCGTGGCATACGCGGGAGCGTCTTCAAAGTCAAAAGGCATGCCATGCATGAACAGAAGTGTGTTGGAGGCCGGCAGCAGGGTGTGAAATGCCGCGCTTGCTTGGGGGCCTTGCAAAGCGAGCAATGCCATGTCTGGCAAGGCCTGTACGGTGCAGATGCTGCCAATGTGTTGCTCTATCCATGCCAGATCTTGCACTTTGCGGGATGCGTTGACGATCAGCAGGTAATCCACGCCCCGGTTGATCACCATCAGGTCATCCAGGATGCCGCCTGACGCATTCAGCAGCAAGGCGTAGCGTTGCTTGTGCGGCGCGAGATCCACGATGTCGACCGGCAAAATACTTTCAAGAGCGGCAGCCGCATGAGGGCCGCTGATGCTGATTTGCCCCATGTGGGACACATCAAACAAGGATGCATGCTCACGTGTTTGGCGATGCTCGGTCAGCAAACCTTGCGCGTACTGTACAGGCATGGCGTAGCCTGCAAACTCCACCATGCGCGCTCCAAGCTCTTGATGTAGCGCATGCAAAGGCGTGCGAAGCAGGTCTGCATTGGAGGGTGAAGCACTCGTCATGGCCGCGTCCTTGATTCGGTGATGCAGACCATTCTAGGCCGCTACTGGCGTCCGTGGGTCAGGGCGAGTGCGGTGTTGCGCGCCGGTAATATGCACAGACAAATAAGCCATGTAGGGCCATCTACACTGAATGGATTCGACGCACTTTGAGGGAGCATTCATGGGTTTGACGCTGGGAGAGACTTTGTCGTGGGCCGCGCGCTACCTGCCTAACAAAGCGGCCATTGTGGTCAATGAGCAAGGCCAGCCTCGCCAAACGTGGACGTATGCGCAACTGGATGCGCAGGTCAATCGCCATGCGCATGCGCTGCTGGGTTTGGGCATCGGCCATGGCGATGTGGTGGCAGCTTTTCTCTACAACACGCCCACCTATGTATTCACCATGATGGCTGCGGCCCGTATTGGTGCGGTGTTCAACCCGATTAACTACCGGCTGGCTGCGCAGGAGCTGGCCTTCATTTTGGAAGACGGCAAAGCCAAGGCTTTGGTGTTTGAGGCAGAAGGTGCCGACGTGGTGCAGCGCGCGCGCGCCTTGACTTCCAACACTGCGCACTGGGTTTACGTTGACCCCGCGCCCAGCGCCAACTGCGCGACGGCGCACCTGGAGTTGCTGCTGCGCGATCAACCCAGCACCGCGCCCGACGTTCAGGTGCATCCTGAGGATGCCTGCATCTTGATGTACACCAGTGGCACCACTGGCCGCCCCAAGGGCGTGGTGCACACCCACGCCAACAAACTGGCGCACAACGCCATGATGCACCAGGTCATGCATTACAGCCGTGAGGATGTTGGCCTGAGCATTGCCCCGCTGAATCACACCGCCGAGCTGCACACCAGTTTCATGCCCAAGTTGCAAGTAGGTGCCACGCAAGTGCTGCAGCGCAAGTTTGATGCGGATGACGCCCTGCGTCTGATCGAAGAAGAGCGCGTGACCTTTTTCTTTGCTGCACCCACCATGATCGCCATGATGCTCAACGCCCCCAGCTTGCAGCAGCGCAACCTGCAATCACTGCGCCTGGTGGAGTACGGCGGTGCGAGCATGGCCCCGCACTTGATCCGAGAGTGGACGGCCAAGGTGGGTAGCGGGTTGATTCAAATCTTTGGCACCACCGAAATGGGGCCGTGCATGTCGGTGCTGTACCCGCACGAGCAGCTCAGCCACGCAGGCTCTGCGGGCTTGCCTTCGCTCAATCACCATTTGATGGTGGCGCGCGTGACCGACGATGGCTTGCCGACCGATCCAGCTAACGCCTGCGTCGTGGGCGAAGTGGGAGAGATTCTGGTCAAAGGGCCTTGCATGATGTCCGGCTACCTCAACCGCCCCGACGCCAATCAGCGCGCCTTGGCGCATGGCTGGTACCACACGGGCGACATGGGTGAGCTGGATGAAGACGGCTACCTGTGGATTCGTGACCGCATGGATTACATGATCAACTCCGGTGCCGAAAACGTGTACCCGCGCGAAGTGGAGGATGCACTGATCGAACACGCCGACGTGCTGGAAACTGCCGTAGTGGGCGAGTCCGACGAAAAATGGGGCCAGATTGTGACGGCCCATGTGGTGCGCAAAGCTGGCACGCAAGTAACGGATGAGCAACTCAATGCGTTCTTGGTCAGCGGTGACAAACTCGCTGCCTATAAACGCCCACGTCGGTACCACTTTATAGACGCACTGCCCAAAACCAGCAGCGGCAAGATTCAAAAGCACTTGCTCAAAGCGGCCGCGTAGGCGGGCAAAAGTCGCTGGCGTATTTCTGCCTTTTTACGCCCTGAATTATCAAGGACCAAAAGATCGTAAACACCTTCTTAAGGCTTAGGTCATGCTGCAATCCCCCGCTCAATCACACCGCCGGCAATTCGGGCGCTCCGTATGGCGTCTGAACGTGGGCATGGCCTTATTTTGGATAGCGGCGCTGGGTGTGATGTATGTGGCCATGGAGCGTTACTTGCAGCCTTCATCTTCTGTGGTGACGGCGGAGGGCAACTTGCAACTGCAGCGCCACCGCGACGGGCATTTTTATGCGGACGGCAGCATCAACGGCCAGCCCGTGCGCTTTATGGTGGATACCGGGGCCAGCTCCATTGCCGTGAGCGATGCCCTGGCACAACGCGCCGGCCTGGAAGGCGGCGAAGTGGTGCAGTTTCGCACTGCCAACGGCACCCGCATGGGGCGGCTGGTGCGGGCGCAAAGCATCACCGTGGGTCCGCTGCAAGCGCGCAATTTGACCGTGGGCACGGGATACACCGGCAGCAATGAACAAGACGCTTTGCTGGGGCAGAACTTCTTGCGGCAGTTTGATGTGCGCATTCGAGACAACGTGCTGGAGTTGCGCCCACTTTAAATTGAATATTGATAGCTGCTAGCCCTTGGTATATAAGGGATAGCAGCTGTTTTTATTGATTTTTTATATGGTTTGCTTATGCAGGCATTTCGCGTACAGAAATCAAGTAGCTGCAGCAGCCCACGCAGGGTTCAGGGCGTGAGTACCACTTTGCGGCAATCGTCTTCTTGCTTCTCAAACATTTCGTAGCCTTTGACGGCATCTTCCAGACGCATGCGGTGGGAGATGATGACTTCGGGCCGCATCTTGCCGTTGGCAATATGTTCCAGCAGCTCGGGCATGTACTTTTGCGCATGGGTCTGGCCCATCTTGAAAGTCAGCCCTTTGTCAAACGCATCACCAAACAAGAAGCCGTGGATGAAACCGGCATAAACACCGGGCACGCTGACTACGCCGCCGCGGCGCGTGGCCGCAATGCACTGGCGCAGCGCTTTGCCGCTGGAGCCTTCCAGACGCAAGGTGGTCAAGGCGGTTTCCAGCGCGCTGCCCTTGGCTTCAAACCCTACGGCCTCAATCGTGGCGTCCACACCGTGGCCCCTGGTGGCGTTGAGGATGATGTCTGCAGGGTCGTCTTCTTCGGCAAAGTTGATGGGAATGATGCCGTACACCTGCTGCGCGAAGGCCAGGCGTGAGGCATTGTCGTCCACCATGAAAATCTGCTCTGCGCCCAGAAAGCGTGCGCACAGTGCGCTCATCAAACCGACAGGGCCTGCGCCAAAAATGGCCACCGAAGCGCCGACTTTGATCTCCGCGTTCAAGGCAGCCTGGTAGCCCGTCGGCAAAATGTCCGAGAGAAACAGAACTTGCTCATCGGCCAGCACTTCCGGAATTTTCAGCGGCCCTATATTCGCATGGGGCACACGCACATACTCCGCTTGCCCACCTGCATAGCCACCATACAGATGGCTGTAGCCAAACAATCCAGCACCCGGCGTGGCGCTTTTCTTGTTCATGATGGCGCCGCGCCCATCGTTGGTGTTTTCGCAGGCAGCAAACAGGGTTTTGTCGCAGTAAAAGCAGGAACCACAGGCGATCACAAACGGAATCACCACCCGGTCGCCGGGCCGCAGATGCGAGACATTCGGCCCCACTTCTTCGACGATGCCCATGAACTCGTGGCCCAAGATGTCGCCGTCTTTCATATTCGGAATTTTGCCGCGGTAGATGTGCAGATCAGAGCCGCAAATGGCGGTGGCAGTGACGCGCAGCACCAGATCGTCTTTGGCCGTCAAGATGGGATCGGGCACGGTTTCCATCCGCACATCCTTGGCACCCTGGTAAGTAAGAGCTCGCATGGTGTTCCTTGCTACAAAAAGTTAAAGAAAAAAAGGATGGCTGCTTTCGCGAGTGCCATTTCCCATCTGCCCACTGTGGGAGGCTTGGCGGCCCGCTGGCGTAGGAGCAGATTCCGTATGCAGGTGAAACATGGGGCAGGCTGAGTGAGGGTGTACGCATTTCTTTGAGCGCCCCGCTTGCCTACAGCAAGGCGCAGGTATGGCTGACGGAGGGCGGCGCAGGCTTGTTTGAAGAATGCAGGAGCGGGTTCTCCGCCATGACACGCTCACAGCGCTACACCTTCTAAGCCATGAAAAATTCCCCTCCCGATATGCCCCCAGCGCCGCTGCCCTATCTGCCAAGCTATGAAAAACTGGAAGACGACGAGGCGCAAACGGCCCAGGAATTGGCAGAAACCATGCTGCACATCAGCCAGACCGTTGCCCAGGATGAGGGGAGGGCACTGCGCAGTGTGCATGCCAAGGCCCATGGCATCTTGCGCGGTACGCTGCAAGTGCTGCCTTTGCCTCCGACGCTGGCGCAGGGGCTGTTTGCCCAGGCTGCGACTTACCCTGTGGTGCTGCGTTTTTCGACCACCCCTGGCGATATGCTGGAGGACGCCATTTCCACCCCGCGTGGCGTGGCGATCAAAGTCTTGCAAGTGCAGGGCGAGCGTCTCGACCCTGAAGACGGTTTGCAAGAGCAGGACTTTTTGATGGTCAATGCGCCCGTGTTCGGCGTGCCGAATGCCAAAAAGTTTCTTTCCGGCTTAAAAGTGGTGGCGGCGACCACCGACCGGGCACCTCGTGCCAAAAAGCTGCTGTCCATGGCACTGCGTGGAGTCGAGGCCGTGATTGAAAAGGCCGGTAGCGAGAGCCGTTTGCTGAAAACCATGGGCGGCCATCCCGCGACCCATCCGCTCAGCGAAACCTATTTCAGCCAAGTGCCGCAACTGCATGGCCTGTATATGGCCAAGTACAGCTTGGTACCTGTCGCGCCGCAGCTCATTGGATTGAAGGAGGTGCGGTTAGAGCTTGCCGACCAGCCTGATGCCCTGCGCGAGGCGGTCACCAGCTTTTGTGCGTACCAAGAAGGCGTCTGGGAATTGCGTGCACAGTTGTGCGTGGATATTCAGCGCATGCCGATTGAAGATGCTTCAGTGCTTTGGTCTGAAGAGTTGTCGCCCTATGTGCCGATAGCGCGCCTGACGATGCCTGCGCAGACAGCGTGGGATGCAACGCAAGCCCCGAGCGCGGACGAAAAGCTCAGTTTCAGCCCCTGGCGCGGGCTGGCAGCCCACCGGCCGATTGGCTCCATCATGCGCGTACGGCGCATGGCTTATGCCACGTCTTCAGCGTTCCGCCAGCGATTCAATGAGATCAAGGGTTGAACGCGCCACGGCGTACATCTCTATCCATATGGGTCTTAACCCGCGCTGCGCTCAGGCTCTGCAAGCTTTACCGCTACCGTATGGCCGCCGGGCATCGCAAATTGCTGGATGGCCGTATCCAGCACACTGGCCTGTTCATGCAGTGAGGCAGACGCCGCGCTGGATTCTTCCACCAGCGCAGCGTTTTGCTGGGTCATCTGCTCCAGTTCGTTGACGGAGTTCAACACGTCGGCAATCTGGTGCTGTTGCTGGGTGGCTGATTCGGTCAGCTCGGCGATCACTTGGGCGACCTTGTGAACGCTGCTCACAATATCTTGCATGTTGCTGCCCGCCTGGCCGACCAAGGCTTTGCCGCTTTTGATGCACTGGCTGGAGGTCAAAATCAATTGCTTGATCTCTCGGGCCGCATCCGCACTGCGCCCGGCCAACGAGCGCACCTCATTGGCCACCACCGCAAAGCCACGGCCTTGCTCACCTGCGCGGGCCGCTTCCACTGCTGCGTTGAGTGCCAAGATATTGGTTTGAAACGCAATTCCATCGATCACACCGGTGATCTGCGCAATTCTTTCGGAGCTGTGGGCAATCTGCTCCATGGTCTGCACCACTTCTGTGGCCACCTGTTGGCCGTGCTGGGCCACCTGGGTGGTGGCTTGCGCCTGCTGGTGCGCGGTGGCGCTGGACTGCGCGTTGTACTGCACTCCCTGTCCCAGTGCTTGCATGGCACCGGCTGTGGTTTGCAAATAGGAGGCGGTGTCTTCAGTGCGTTCGCTCAGGTGATGATTGCCGGAGGCAATTTCAGCACTGGCGGTAGAAACTTGGCCCGCAGCGTCTTGCACTTGCGCCACCAGCGCGCGCAGAGCGTCTTGCATGGCACCCATGGCCAGCACTAGTTGGCCAACCTCATCCCGGTTCAACGGGGCAATGTCTTGCGACAAGTCGCCCGCAGCCACGCGGCAGGCCATGTCGCGCGCCATCTGTAGCGAACGCATGATGGTGCGCACGCTCAGCACTGTTACCGGCAGCATGACCAGTATCGAGCACAGCACCACCAGCGCAATCAGCCAGCGCATCTGCGTGGCTTGGACGGCCATCTGGCTGCGGCCTAGCTCCAGCTCTGACTGCGCTTGCATGACGGCAGCACCCAGCAAGGCATCGGCATCGTGGATGGCGGTGCGGACGTATTCGGACTGCTCCGCGCCCTCAGCAGGGCTGACCATGCCGCGGCGCACCAGATCAAGCACGGGCATCACGTCTTCCCCGTAGCGTTGCAGGGAAACATGTACCGCATTGAGCTTCTGTGCGTAATCCGAAGACTCTGGCTGCAGCAGGAGCAGCATTTGCGCACGCTCTTTGATGCTAGCCAGGGTGGTGTCCCAGCGATCCAGCATTTCAATGGCGATGTCCGAGTTCTCGGCGTTGATGATGGTGTTTTTCTCTGCGAGTTGCAGACTCCCCAAGTTGGTGCGTAGCTCACTGATGTCGGTCAGTGTCTGCACACGCGTTGCAAACACATCTTCGACGGTGCTGCGGGTCTGCTCCAAGGCATAAAAACCAGTCCCTCCCACCAGCAGCAGCATGCTTAGACAAAACAAGGTACCACAGTACAGGCGGCTTTTGATCGACAAATTTGCAGCAAACTTCACAACGTATCCTCCATGCGCGCCACCGCTCGTGGCAGTGGTTTTCTGAAGAACACGTTGCAACATCCGCGCCAGTCTGGGTCCCACAGCCCCACAAGCGGTCACGTGCTGGGGTGGGGCTTGGCGAAGCGCTTAATTTTTAGCGCTCAGCGCCTGGATGACGCTGGAGAAGTCCAGCAAACCATTACCAGCAATGCTGTGCTGCGCATAAATGGCGCGGGCCATGCCGCCCAGCGGGGTGCTGGCCTTTACGGCAATTGCATTCTCTTGCGCCAGGCCCAAATCCTTGAGCATCAAATCCGTGCCAAAGCCGCCGGCGTAGCCTTTGCTGGCCGGGGCGTTTTCGTGCACGCCGGGGAAGGGGTTGTACTTTTCCAGCGCCCAGTTGCCGCCTGAGCTGCGGCGCATGATTTCGCTCAGCACTTTAGGGTCCAGGCCATTGGCCACGCCCAGCGCAATCGCTTCGCTGGTGCCGGCCATCAAAATGCCCAGCAGCATGTTGTTGCAGATTTTGGCCGTCTGGCCTGCGCCGACGGCACCGGCGTGAAAGATGTTGGCGCCCATTTTTTCCAGATAAGGCTTGGCCCGCTCCAGTTGCGAGGCCGTGCCGCCCACCATGAATGTCAGCGTGCCGGCAATCGCGCCGCCCGTGCCGCCAGAAACCGGCGCGTCGATAAAGTCAATGCCTGCGGCATCGGCGGCCTTGGCCACTTTCTGGCTGGTGGCGGCGGCGATGGTGGAGCTGTCAATCACCAGCGTGCCGGGCTCCATCGCGCTGAGCAGGCCGGGTGCGCCGTCTTTGCCCAGAAACAAGCCTTCCACATGCTGGCTGGCAGGCAGCATGGTGACGATGACCTTGGCGCCTTGCACCGCGTCCTGCGCGCTGAAAGCGGCGGCGCAGCCTTCGGCCACGACTTTGGCTACCGCGTCTTTGGACAGGTCAAAAGCGCGCACATCGTGCCCCGCTTTTTGCAGATTGATGGCCATGGGCGCGCCCATGTTGCCGAGGCCGATGAATGCAATGGTGGTCATGGTGTTGTCTCCTGCTTATAAATAGTGATAGCTAGATGCCGTGGTTCAACCTTGCTTTGCGGTACAAAACACTTTGAAATCAAGGTTTAACTAGGGCATGTTGCTCATTTTTTCGAATGACTTAGCGAATGGCATCCGGCGCATCGTCTTCCAGCATGCGCCGGGCAATGATCACGCGCATGATTTCGTTGGTACCTTCCAGAATCTGGTGCACGCGGGCATCGCGCAGCAGGCGTTCCAGCGGAAAGTCGCGCAGATAGCCATAGCCGCCGTGCAATTGCAGGGCCTCGTTGCAGACCATAAAGCCGGCGTCGGTGGCAAAACGCTTGGCCATGGCGCAGTAGGTGGAGGCGTCGCGCGCACCCGCGTCCAGCTTGCTGGCAGCCAGCCGCACCATCTGGCGCGCAGCGACCAGCTCGGTCGCCATGTCGGCCAGTTTGAACTGCAGCGCCTGAAAGCTGGCGAGGGATTTGCCGAACTGCTTGCGCTCGTGCAGATAGCTTTGCGCCTGCGTCAACGCACCTTGCGCGGCGCCGACGGAGCAGGTGGCAATGTTGATGCGCCCGCCGTCCAGGCCTTTCATGGCGATCTTGAAACCTTCACCCTCTTGGCCCAGCAAGTGATCGGCCGGAATGCGCGCATTGTCAAAGTTGATGACGCGCGTGGGCTGGCTGTTCCAGCCCATCTTTGCTTCTTTTTTGCCGTAGCTGATGCCCGGCGTATTGGCGGGCACCGCAAAAGCGCTGATACCACGTGCGCCCGATTGCGCATCGCCTGTGCGCGCCATCAGCACCAAGACGTCGGTGCTGCCTGCGCCGCTGATAAAGGCTTTGGCACCGTTAATCACATACTCGTTACCCACCAATTCGGCGTGTGTCTTGAGCGAGGCAGCGTCCGAGCCCGCACCGGGCTCGGTCAGCGCATAGCTGGCCAGTTTCTGGCCGCTGGTCAGTGCTTCGCCCCATTGGTCGCGCACGGCATCGGTGGCCCAGGTGCCCAGCATCCAGGTGGCCATGTTGTGGATGGTGATGAAGGCGGTGGTGCTGGGGTCCACGGCGGCCATTTCTTCAAACACCAGCGTGGCGTCCAGCCGGGGCAGGGCCAGACCGCCCGCATTCTCGGGTGCGTACAGGCCGCAGAACCCGAGTTCGCCCGCTTTGGCAATCGCTTGGCGCGGGAAGATGCCTTCGGCATCCCACTGGGCCGCGAAAGGTGCCAACTCAGTGTGCGCAAACTGGCGGGCCGTGTCGGCAAAGGCGCGTTGGTCTTCGCTGAGTTCAAAGTCCATGGCGGTGTCTCCTGTCTCTTCGTTGTTCTCATACTTCGAAACACGCCACGATGGCCGGTGAGCGGCGGATTAATCTTCCGGCGCTCGCCCTTCGTGCAACCAGTGCATGAGCGCTGGGCGGCGCTGCTCGGTCACTTGCGTGAGGCAATCGTGGTACAGCCGGGGCCATTCGGCGCGGCTTTCATCCGGTGCGTGGCGCTGCTTGCACCCAGCGGTGCGCTGGCGGCTCCATGCGGTCTGGTCTTTGCGCAGCGCGGGCCGCTCATGGGCGGACAGCGCGCGCATCACATCGGCATACAGAATGTTCTGGGCCGTGTCCGCTTGCTGAAAGCGCTGAACAGCGCAGGCATTCAAGTGGTCAATGTGGCGCGATTGCGGCTCGCACGCTGCACCGGCCTGGGCCCGTACAGCGGTGCAGGGCAGTAACGCAGCAAGCCCCAGAGCCATTGCAGTCACCAAAGAAAAGCGCGTGGATGTCATCGCTGCATCATCCCAGAGTTTGGAGCTTTTTAGGGCTCCAGCCTAGGCTGCACTAGGGCATCCAGCTATGCTTTACTTCAGACTGATGGTGGTGTTGACGCCTTGCGAGACAGTGCTGTCATCAAACCAGCGGGAGGTCACCGTCTTGGTCTGCGTATAGAACATCACCACTTGCTTGCCGTAAGGGCCCAAATCGCCCAGCTTGGAAGCGCGGCTGCCGGTGAACGAGAACAAAGGCACAGGTACTGGAATTGGCACGTTGATGCCGATCTGGCCCACGTCGATCTCTTCCTGGAACTTGCGCGCTGCAGCGCCCGACTGGGTGAAGATGGCGGTGCCGTTGCCGTTGGGGTTGGCGTTGATGAACTCAATGGCCTGGTCAATATCGTCGGCTGCCACGATGCACAGCACGGGGCCAAAGATTTCCTGGTCGTACACGCTCATGCCGGGTTTGACGCCACTGAAGATGGTCGGGCCGACAAAGTTGCCTTGGTCGTAACCGGCCACTTGCGGCTTGCGGCCGTCGAGTTCCAGCACGGCACCATCGGCAATGCCGCGCTCGATCAGGCTTTCTACGCGCGACAGCGCCGCGCACGAGACGACGGGGCCCACATCGGTGCCGGGCTCGGTGCCGCCGGAGACTTTGAGCGTCTTGGCCTTGGCCACCAGTTCGGGAATCCACTTTTGCGATTCACCCACCAGCACTACCACCGACAGGGCCATGCAGCGCTGACCGGCAGCGCCAAAGGCCGCACCGGCCAAGGCGTTCAAAGTTTGATCTTTGTTGGCATCGGGCAGGATGATGGCGTGGTTCTTGGCACCCATCATGCATTGCACGCGCTTGCCGTTCAGGCTGGCGCGGTTGTAAACGTGCGTGCCGACCTTGGTGGAGCCGACAAAGCTGATTGCCTTGATATCGGGGTGGTCGCAAATCGCGTTCACCGCGTCTTCACCGCCGTGGATGACGTTGAGCACGCCCGCCGGCACGCCGGCCTCCAGTGCCAGCTCACACAGGCGCATGGTGACCATCGGGTCTTGCTCGGAGGGCTTCAAGACAAAGGTGTTGCCCGTGGCAATTGCCATCGGGAACATCCACAGGGGAATCATCGCGGGGAAGTTGAACGGCGTAATGCCGGCGCACACGCCCAGTGGCTGGTTCAGCGTGTAGGTATCAACGCCGTTGGCCACGTTGTTGGCCAGCTCACCCAGTTGCAGGCTGCCGATGTTGGCTGCGTGCTCCACCACTTCCAGACCACGGAACACATCGCCTTCGGCGTCGGGCAGGGTCTTGCCTTGCTCGGCGGTCAGCAGGGCGGCCAGCTCTTTCATGTTCTCGCGGATCAGCTGCTGCAGCTTCAAGAAGATGCGGGCGCGTGCGCCGATGGGGGTTTTCTTCCAGGTCTTGAACGCTTGCTTGGCATTGCTCACCGCCAGATTGATTTCTTCGGGCGTGGCAAAGGGCACGCGGGCCAGCACTTCTTGTGTGGCGGGGTTGACGACATTGCGCCACTGGGTGGTCTTGGATTCAACGAATTCACCGTTGATCAACAGCTTGACGGTGGGGGCCAGCACGGCCTGCGGGGTGGAAGCGTTCATGGGATTTGTCTCCGGCATTGCCTTGGAATGAAGTGGGGCACGCAACTGGCAGTGATCGCGCGCTCTGAAGGCATCGTAGGTGTGCAAAAGTGCTTATGCAATAGCAATTTTTGCACGTTGTATTTGCAAAAATGCACAGGCAGAATGCCGCCATGGATTGGGATCACTTGCGTTTTTTTGCGGCAGTCGTACACAGCGGCACTTTGGCGGGCGCAGCACGCACTTTGGGCGTGGAGCACACCACGGTCGCGCGGCGCATTCAGACGCTGGAAAAAATGCTGGGCCAGACTTTGTTTGTGCGCGATGCAGCAGGGCACAAGCTCAGCGCTGCCGGACAGCAATTGCTGCCCGCTGTGCAGGCGATGGAAAAGGCTGCCTTGAGCGTGGAACACGCCTTGCAACCTGCTACCGGCGGTGCGGAGGCCGAGCCCTCCGGGCTGGTACGCATTGGGGTGACGGAAGGGTTGGGCACGCAATTGCTGGCCGGGGCACTGGCCAGCCTGAGCGTCAAGCACCCGCAGCTGTCCATCGATTTACTGGCGCTGCCTCGCCTGCTGCACCTATCACGGCGCGAGGCTGACATCGTGATCTCGCTGGAGCGCCCCAAGCGCGGCACGGTGGTGGTCAGCAAGTTGGCGGATTACAAGCTGTATCTGTATGGCGAGCGCCAGTACCTGGCGCGCAAGCCGCTGGTGGCCAGCAGTGAGGATTTGCGCCATCACCACTTCATCCATTACGTGGACGACTTGCTGTTCTCCCAAGAGCTGCAGCTGCTCTCGCAAATCTACAAGCCCGCGCGCTTTGCCTTTCGCAGCACCAGCATTGCCGCGCAGTACGAAGCCGTGCGCGCCGGGGCCGGGCTGGCGGTGCTGCCCGCTTTCATGGCCGACCGCGACCCCACATTGACGCGCGTATTGCCGCAGGAGGCGCAATTTCTGCGCACCTTCTGGATGTCGATGCCTGAAGAAGCCAAAGCGGTGGCGCGCATCCAGGTGGTATGGAAGTTTTTGAAAGAGGTCGCTCGGGAACGTCAAGCGTTGCTGATGTCAAGCTAGTTGACCCAGATAGGACAGCCAGCGTGACGAACCTCTATCTACGTCAAAAATACGTCGTAACACGGTTATGCTCATCACTTCAATTAATATTTGTTAGCAATTGCCTTGTTTGTTTTGCTAGCACGATGGCAGACCTTCGCTCTCCCCCTGCGTTTACCCATGAGATACCGCTCTAAGCTGCACCGCATTTCCCAAGCTTGGTGGCCGACAGCCACCGTCTTGGCTATTGGAAGCGTGATCAGCGTGGCGAGCCTGCAGGTCATGCGAGGCTCGGGCGGCCTGCTGCCCTGGGTGCAAGAACGGGCGGACTGGATCATTGTCGGGGGCGTGCTGGCCACCACTGCCTTGCTGGCCGCCATCGTGACCTTGTCATCGCACCAGCGTTTGCGCGCACAGATACAGACACAGGCCAAGCACAAACTGCTGCGCCACCGAACGGACAGATTCAAGGCGCTGTTTCACCAATCCGCCGTGGGCGTGCTCGAAGTCGAGCTGCGCACGGGCCGTTTGGTCAGCGCCAATACGCGGTTCTGCAGCATCGTGGGCTACAGCCAGCAGGTGCTGGAGCGCATGTGTCTGGACAGCATGGTGCATGCCGACGACCAGTCGCAGTGGCACAACTTGTCACGCCAAGTCACGTCGGGGAAGCTGCCGCACTTCACCCTGATTCATCGCATGCTGCGCAGTGACGGCCAAGAAGTATGGGTCGAGGCATGGGTGTATCCGCTGCTCAGCGATGAAGGTCAGCCCAGTGAGCGCCACATCGCACTCATTCAGGATGTGACGGAGCGGCGCTTGCTGCAAGACCAGCTGCAGGAGCGCGAGGCGTATTCAGGTGAAATGCTGCGCTTCATGCCGGTGGGGTTGGTGGTGGTGGGGCCACAAGGCAATATTGAGTTTTCCAACCACCACTTCGATCACAAAACAGGCTGGGCGCATGGCGAGCTGGGCGATGAGTCGGCGCTGTGGCGCCATTTGTGTGCGGATCCGCAGCAGCACGCCACGTTGTTGCAGCGCTTGAATGCCGGGCGCTGTGAGGTCGTGTCATCCGGCATGAACATGCCAGCAGCGGAATATCTGCTGCGCAGTAAAAGCGGGCAGCCCTTGCCCATGGAAGTGTCGGGGCGCTTTCTGGACGGGCGCATCTTGCTCACTTTTGTGGATTTAAGCCAGCGCAAAGCGGCGGAAGCAGAGATTCGCTGGCTCGGCTTTTACGACCCCGTGACCCAATTGCCCAATCGCCGCATGCTGCTCGATCGCCTGGGCGATGTGTTGAGCAAAGGGCAGCGCCCTGGTAGCGGCAAAACGGCTTTGCTGCTGCTGGACATTGACAATTTCAAGTCGCTCAATGAAACCCTGGGCCATGAGCTGGGCGATGCTTTGCTGCGCATGGTGGCCACGCGTTTGGCCAACTGCATTGCGGGCAAGCACACCTTATCGCGCCAGGGCGGCGATGAGTTTGCCGTGGTGCTGGAAGACCTGCCGCTTGAAGCGCTGGAGGCCGGGCGCGCCACAGAGCATGTCGGGCGCACGCTGCTGGAGGCTTTGCGTACGCCGTTTTTCTTGAATGGGCAGGATTTGCACGTCACCGTCAGCATGGGCGCGGTGGTGGTGAGCGGGCAGGGCGATACCGTGGAGGAACTGCTCAAGCGCGCCGACCTGGCGCTTTACCAAGCCAAAAGCGCGGGCCGCGATACCTTGCAGTTTTTTGACCCCAGCATGCAAAAGGCCGTCAGCGCCCGCGTGGAGATGGAAAAAGACCTGCGCCTTGCACTGGAGCGCCACGAGTTTGACCTGTACTTCCAGCCCCAAGTGCGTGGCGACAAGGTCGTCGGGGCTGAGGCGCTGCTGCGCTGGGATCATCCGGTCAAAGGCTTTATTCCACCGGGTGTTTTCGTGCCGGCGGCAGAAGAATCGGGGCTCATCTTCCCGCTGGGCGAATGGGTGCTGTATGCCGCCTGCCGCCAGCTGGCGCACTGGGCCCAAGACCCGCAGCTGGCGCACCTGACCATGTCCGTCAACGTCAGCCCGCGCCAGTTCTACCAGGAAGGGTTTGTGCAGCAAGTGCAGCAAGCGCTGGCGGTGGCGGGCGCGCGCCCTTCGTCGCTGGAGCTGGAGCTGACCGAGGGCATGCTGCTGACCGATATTGACGACACCATCGACAAAATGGTGCAGTTGAAAAAGATGGGCGTGATTTTTTCGCTGGATGACTTTGGCACGGGCTATTCCTCGCTGAGCTATCTCAAACGCCTGCCGCTGGACAAACTCAAAATCGACCAGAGCTTTGTGCGCGAAGCTTTGCTCAGCGCCAACGATGCCAGCATTGCCCGCACCATCGTGGCGCTGGGCCACAGTCTGGGTCTGCAGGTGATTGCCGAAGGCGTGGAGACAGTCGAACAGCGCGACTTTCTGGCTGCCAATGGCTGCAGTTACTGGCAAGGCTATTTATTCAGCCGGGCCACTCCGGCCAAAGCCTTTGAAGCTTGGGTCAAAAACTACGACATCCAGGGTTTGGTGCTGGACAATCAGTGAAGGCGTACTTGCAGCCCTGGTTGCCGATCTTTTCTAACAAATCTAACAAAAAACATAGCTGCTTGCCCTCGTAGAACAATGGTTTGAAGGTGCTAAGTGCCTGAAATCATCTATTAACAACGGCAGGCAGCTATGTTTTTATGAGCTTTTATCAGGCAAAGTAGTGGCACAGGCGCTGGCCTTTGACCTCGTGCACACTCACTTCCATGCCATACAAGGTGCTGAGCACCTCGTCGGTCACCACCGCCAAGGGGGGCCCTTCATGGGCCACATGGCCGTCTTGCATGGCGATGATGTGGTCGGCATAGCAGCTGGCAAAGTTGATGTCGTGCAGCACCACCACCACGGTTTTTTGGCGCTCATTCACCAGGCGGCGCAGCAGCTTCATCATGCTCGCGGCGTGCGCCATATCGAGGTTGTTGAGCGGCTCATCGAGCAGGATGTAGGGCGTGTCCTGGCACAGCACCATGGCGATGTAGGCGCGCTGGCGCTGGCCGCCGGAGAGTTCATCGAGATACCGCTCGGCCAGCGCGGTCAGCTGCAAAAAATCCAGCGCTTCGTTCACATGCTGCACATCTTCAGAGGTCATGCGGCCCTTGCTGTGCGGAAAGCGGCCAAAACCCACCAAGTCGCGCACCGTCAGGCGCAGGGCGGACTGGTTGTCCTGGCGCAAGATGGCCATGACCTTGGCCAGCGCGTCGCTGGCGGTTTTGGCCACATCCAGTCCCGCCACATGCGACGAGCCCGAGGTCATTGCATCCAAGCGGCTGACCATGCTCAGCAGCGTGCTTTTGCCCGCGCCATTGGGGCCGATGATGGCGGTGAACTTGTTTTCCGGAATTTGCACATTCACCCCATGCAGCACTGTGGTGCTGCCGTGGGTTTTGACGACGTTGCGTGTCTCGATCATTGTTTGCCCTTGCGCATCAGCAGGTAGATAAATGCCAGCCCGCCAAAAAATTCCACCACCACCGACAGCGCCGAGTTAAAGCCCAGCACGCGCTCCAGAATCACCTGACCGCCGAGCAGCAAGATGCAGCCCCACAGCACTGCGGCGGGCAGCACCCACTGGTGGCGGCGTGTGCCCATCCACTGGTACGCCATGTTGGCCACCAGCAGTCCAAAAAAAGTGACAGGGCCCACCAGCGCGGTAGAAATCGCCACCATGGCGCACATCACCACCAGCAAGCGCAACACCTGCGGCTGGTAGTTGATGCCGAGATTGACGGCCGCATCACGCCCCAGGGCCAGCACATCCAGCATATGGCGTTGCCGCCAGAAATACGCAGCGCCCAGCGCCAGCAGCACCAGCGAAGGCCACAGCAACTCGGTGTGGATGGTGTTGAAGTTGGCAAACATGCGGTCTTGCAGTGTGGCGAACTCGTTGGGGTCGATCATGCGCATGACAAAGCTGGTCATGCTGCGAAACAAAATGCCAAACACCATGCCCACCAGCAGCATCAGGTGCAGGCTGCTGGCGTGGCCGGTGAACAGCCAGCGCATCAGCGCCACGCTCAGCGCCACCATCAGCACAATCTCCAGGCCAAACTTGGGCACCACACCCAGGCCCACCACGCCGACTGAGCCCAGCACCAGCACCAGTACGGATTGCAGGAACAGGTACAGCGCGTCCAGCCCCATCACCGCAGGCGTGAGGATGGTGTTGTGCGTGACGGTCTGGAACACTACGGTGGACATGCCCAGCGCGCAGGCCACGACCAGCATGGTCAGCACTTTGGTGCCGCGGTGCTCCAGCACAAAGGCCCAGTCGGCCTCTACACCGACGGTCATAAACGCCACGATGGCCAGCACCGTCAGCACGACCAGCGTGACCAATCGGTTACGGCTCAACGTCCACCAGCCCTGCTGTTGCGACGGTTCGTACAAAGCTTGCTTCATCGCATCACCCTTGCTTGGCGCGACGGCGCAACAAAATCATCAGAAACAAGGCGCTGCCCACCACACCCATGACCGTGCCGACAGGGATTTCATAAGGCGCAATGATCAGGCGACCCAACAGATCACACACCAGCGTCAATGCAGCACCGGCTATGGCGACCCACCACACACTGCGGCGCACGTTGTCGCCCTGCATCAGGCGCACCACATTTGGAATAATCAGGCCCACAAACGGGAGAGCGCCCACCGTCACCACAATGCAGGCGGTAACGATGGAAACCACGATCAAGCCTTGCAGCACCAGCGCCTTGTAGTTCAAGCCTAGATTGGTGGCAAAAGACTCGCCCAGGCCCGCCACCGTAAAGCGGTCCGCTGCCAGCACGGCCAATGCAGTCACGCCCAGCGACAGCCACAGCATTTCATAGCGGCCTTCAACGATGACCGAAAAATCGCCATTGGAGAACGCGCGCAGCGACTGGATCATGTCGTGCTGGTAGGCCCAGAACGTGGTGGCCGCTTCAATCACGCCCGCCAAAATCAATCCCACCAAGGGCACGATCCACGCCGAGCGCAGCTTGATGCGTGAAAGGATGGCCATGAACAAGGCCGTGCCTGCCAAAGCCGTGGTGGCCGAGACACCCATCTTGGCAAACACCGGCAGATCTGGCGCAAACAGCATGCACATCAGCATGCCGAAGGTAGCGGACTCCACCGTACCCATGGTGGAGGGCTCCACAAAATGGTTGCGCGCCAGCATTTGCATGAGCAAGCCGGCCACTGCCATGGCGCTGCCCGCCAATATCAAGGCCAGCGTGCGCGGCACGCGCGAATACATCAGCACCTGGGCCACCATGTCGTCATCGCTGTCGCTCCACAAGGTGCCCCAGGACACATCGCTCACGCCCACCGACAGACTCCACAGCGCCAATGCAAAAAGGGCCACCAGGGCCCCTATCCACGCCAAGGCTGTACGCCCCGCGGGTGTGTTATTACTTGGAAAAAGCATCGGCCAATTGCTTTAAATTCTCTTTCAGCGCCGTGGGGCTGGAGTTGGACATGGTGTACCAGTTGGCCGAATTCAAATACACCACATGCTGGTTGCGCCATGCCTTGGTGGCATGCACCAGCTTGTTGTCCAGCAGTTTTTTAGCCGCTTGGCCGTCGTTGCCAATGGCCGCATCACGGTCGAGCACCAGCAAATAATCGGGGTTGGTTTTGAGCAGGTACTCAAACGATACGGCCTGACCGTGCTTGGACACTTCGATCTTGTCCTTGATCGGATTCACACCAAACACCGAATACAGCATGTCAAAACGCGAGCCCGGGCCATAAGCGCTGAGCTTGCCGCCATTGGTCATTACCAACAGCGCGCCGCCCTTGTTGGCCGCCTTGGCCTTGACATCGGCAATCGCCGCTTCAATGGTCTTGATCTCTTGCTCACCCTTTTCGGGCACGCCATAGACCGCCGCAATCGCGCGAATGTTGCGGTACACGTGCGCCATCTGGTTCTGGTTGTCGATGGTGATGTCCAGCACCGGGGCAAACTTCTTGAGCTCTTCCACCTTGGGCAGCGAGCGGTTGCCGGCAATGATCAGATCCGGCTTGAGCGCTTTGACTTTTTCATAGTCAGGCTCAAACAACGTGCCAATATTGGCGTATTTGGTGGTGTCCGCAAATTGCTGGAGCGAAGGGGGCAAAGCCTGTGTGGGGTTCCCAGCCACATTGCCACCCAGAGTCTGAATGATGTCCAGCGCGCCAAAGTCATACACCAGTACGGTTTTGGGCTTGACCGGCATTTGGACTGCACCCGTGTTGTCCTGCACCTGGATGGTTTCTACCGCATGGGCAGCCGCAAAAGGCAAGGTCAGCGCCAGCACGAGGCCGCCAACGGTTTGGCGACGATTCCACAGACCGTTCATGTTCAATGTCCTTGTCCGTATCTAGTACGGCAAATTTTGTGATGAACGGTCATTATATGAGAATGATTCTCAAATACTGCGTTGTGGTTATGCATTTTTCGATCCGAAGCTGTGATACAGGTCAGAAAAATCATGCAGTCCGCGCTGGGCTGCGGCCCTCTAGGCCGGGCAGACAACTCCTGAATTAAGAGCTTATTACCCTTGGTGAGTAAGGGGTAAAGCCCTTTTTTATTAAAAAGTCTAGCGCGCTCTCAGTCCGCCGGTCAGAGGTGGCGCGTTATCATTCCAGCCTTCTGCTTTCCTAGCCTTTGGGCTTTTCTCTCCCAACCTCCGTGCGCCTTAACTCGATCAAGCTTTCGGGCTTTAAATCTTTCGCTGAGCCCACCAACTTTTTGCTACCTGGTCAACTGGTCGGCGTGGTCGGGCCTAATGGCTGCGGCAAGTCCAACATCATGGATGCCGTGCGCTGGGTGCTGGGCGAAAGCAAGGCCAGCGAGCTGCGCGGCGAGAGCATGCAGGATGTGATCTTTAACGGCACCACGCACCGCAAACCGGCCAGCCGCTCCAGCGTGGAGCTGGTGTTTGACAACAGCGACCACCGCGCCGGTGGCCAGTGGGGCCAGTTCACTGAAATCGCCGTCAAGCGCGTGCTCACGCGCGATGGCAACAGCTCGTACTTTATTAACAACCAGCCCGTGCGCCGCCGTGACGTGCAGGATGTGTTTCTGGGCACCGGTCTGGGCCCGCGTGCCTACGCCATCATTGGCCAGGGCACAATCAGCCGCATTATTGAGTCGCGCCCCGAAGAGCTGCGTCTGTTTCTGGAAGAAGCCGCAGGCGTTTCCAAATACAAAGAGCGCCGCCGCGAAACCGAAAACCGCCTCTCAGATACCCGCGAGAACTTGACGCGTGTTGAAGACATTTTGCGCGAGCTGAATGCCAACCTCGACAAGCTGGAAAAGCAGGCCGTGGTGGCCGCGCAGTACAACGCGCTGCAAGGCAGCGTGACGCTCAAGCAGCACCAGTTGTGGTTTCTGAAAAAGCAGGATGCCGAAGGCGATTTGGCCAAGGTGCGCCAAGAAGGCTTGCAAGCCGTCAACGATCTGGAAGCGCGTGTGGCCGAGATTCGCCACATTGAGGCCGATCTGGAAGCCGTGCGCCAAGCGCATTACGAAGCGGGCGACAAGGTCAACCAGGCCCAAGGCCGCTTGTACGAAGCGACGGCCGAAGTCGGTAAGCTGGAAGCTGAAATCCGCTATGTGGTCGAAGGCCGCCAGCGTGTGGAGCAGCGCATGCAGCAACTGGCCGAACAGATCACGCAGTGGGCGCAGCGCAAGGACGATGCTGAGGTCGAGCTGGAGCACCTGGCCGCCAACGGCATGGACGCCGAAGAACAGGCCGAAATGCTGGCCGCGCAACTCGAAGAGCAAAGCCTGCGCCTGCCTGATTTGGAAGATGCACTGCGTGCTACGCAGGGCAAAGCCAACACCCAGCGCCAGCAAGTGGTGCAGGTACAGCAACAAATTCAGGTGCTGGCCGCTGAGCAGCGCAGCATCAACGAACAAAATCGCCAGCACGAAAGCCGTCTGGAGCGCCTGCGCAATGATCGTAACGCGCTGGCTACGCCCGATGAAGCACGGCTGCAGCTTATCAACGCGCAGTACGAGGACGCGGCTGAGGTGGCCGAGATGGCCGAGGCCGTCTTGGTCGATCTGCAAGACAGCGTGCCGCAGCTCGACGACGAGCGCCGCCAGCGCCAGCAAACGCTGAACCAGGAAACCGCGAAAAAAGCGGATTTGTCGGCGCGCATGGAGGCGCTCAAGGCGCTGCAGGAAAAGGTCAAGACCGATGGCAAGCTGCAACCCTGGCTGGCCAAGCATGGTCTGGACGGCCTGCAAGGCCTGTGGACGCGCATTGCGGTAGAAAGCGGCTGGGAAAACGCGCTGGAAGCCGCCTTGCGCGAGCGCATGGGCGCGCTGGAAGTCAGCCGCCTGGACATGGTGCGGGGCTTCTTGGGTTCCAGTGCCAAAGACGCCCCGCCTGCGCGTCTGGCGTTTTACTCCAAACCTGATAGCGTTCAGCCCTTGTCCAGCAAGGGATTGCCGCTGATTTTTAACTTATTGCGTGTCCACGACAACGGCCTCCAGGCGCTGCTGGGCGAATGGCTGGCCGGGTGCTACACCGCGCAAACGCTGGATGAAGCGCTGAACCAGCGCAGCCAGTTGCAGTCGGGCGAGACCATTTATGTGCCCACGGGCCATGCCGTCACTGCGCACAGCGTGAGCTTTTACGCGCAGGACTCGGAGCAGTCGGGCCTGCTGGCGCGTGCGCAAGAAATTGAGCACCTGGAAAAAGAGCTGCGCGCCCAGGCACTCATCAGCGAGGAATCGCGCACTGCTTTGGCGAAGGCCGAAGCTGCGTACGCGGAGGCCTCGCAGCGTTTGGTGTCCGCACGCCGTGAAGCGACCGAAGCCAAGCAATCGGCGCATGAGTTGCAGGTAGACATGCTGCGCCTGACGCAGCAAGCCGAGCAAGCGCGTGCCCGCACTACGCAGATTGAGTCTGATGTGGCCGAGGTGCAGGCTGCCTTGGAAGATTTGCAAGAGCGCGCAGCCGCCGCAGAAGCGCGCTTTGAAGAGCTGGACATGCAACTGGCCGACAGCCAGGAGCTGCATGCGCAGCTCGATGACAGGGTCATTGACGCTGAGCGCAAAATGGCCGAAAGCCGCGAGCAGTTGCGCACGCTGGAGCGCCGTGCGCAAGAAGCCACCTTCAGCCAGCGCAGCATGCAGGCGCGCCAGGGCGAGTTGCAGCGCATGCTGGAAACGGCCGAGCAGCAAACCAAATCGCTGCTGGAAGAGCGCGAGCGCGCCCAGGCCGAGCAAGCGCGCTTGAACGATGCCGCCGCGCAAGGCGGTTTGCAAGACGCACTGAATTTGAAAATGGAGCGCGAGCAGGCCGTATCGGCTGCGCGCGGCGAGTACGAAGACCTGACCAACAAACTGCGGGCCAGCGATGACCGCCGTGTGCAGATTGAGCGGGCACTGGAGCCGATGCGCGCGCGCATCACGGAGTTTCAGCTCAAGGAGCAGGCCGCCTCACTGGGCAGTGCGCAATACGAGCAGCAACTGACGGAAGCCGGGGCCGATCTGGCCGCCGTGGCGCAGTCGATTCTGGAAGGCAATGTCAAGCTGCACGGCCTGCAAACCGAGATTGACCGCCTGCATCGCGAGATTGCCGCGCTGGGTGCAGTCAACTTGGCGGCGCTTGAAGAGCTGCAACTGGCCACGGAGCGCAAAAAGTTTCTGGATGCGCAAATGGCGGACTTGACCGAGGCCATGAGCACGCTCGAAAACGCCATCAAGAAGATCGACAATGAAACGCGTGAGCTGCTCTCCGGCACTTTTAATATCGTCAATGAGCATTTTGGTCGCATGTTCCCGGAGCTGTTTGGTGGGGGACAGGCCAAATTGGTGATTACGGGCGATGAAATTCTGGACTCTGGCGTACAAGTGATCGCCCAACCTCCGGGTAAAAAGAACCAGACGATTCATTTACTCTCGGGTGGGGAAAAGGCATTGACCGCGATTGCGCTGGTGTTTGCGATTTTCCAATTGAATCCGGCGCCGTTTTGTTTGCTCGACGAGGTAGATGCACCTCTGGACGATGCCAACACCGAGCGCTATGCCAAACTTGTGGCGAGCATGAGCAAGGGAACCCAATTCCTGTTCATCAGTCACAACAAGATTGCCATGGAAATGGCACAACAACTGATCGGCGTGACGATGCAGGAACAAGGTGTTTCGCGCATTGTGGCTGTGGACATGGAATCTGCCTTGTCCATGGCGCATGCTTGATAGATGGACAACTGGACAAAGCAATTCCATGAGTACTTTGCAAATTAGTCTGGCCGTTGTGGGTGTGGTTCTGCTGGGCTTGATCGTGGCCTACAACGCCTGGACCAACCGTCGCAACACCCCCAAGCGTGCCCAGCCCGCCGAGGGCGACAGTCGCCTCGATGATGCGTCCTCGCGCTTTGATCCGGCGATGGACGGGGTCGATGTCACCAATTTGCCGCCCAGCGCGCCGATGGTAGATCCGTCCCTGGACGTTGCTCCTGCGCAAGATCATGTGCAGGCGCCTAACGATTTGGATGACGCGGCCTTGGATGCCCTGGACATCTCCCCGGCAGACGGCAGTGCCGCTGCCCAGGTGCCTCGCTCTGCCCATGCACTGCAGGCCGCCGCGGAGCGCAAGCTGGCGCTGGATGCTCTGATAGATGCCATTGCCCCCATCCGTTTAGACCATGTGGTGACGGGTGATGCCGCCCTGATGGTGCAGCCCACCACGCGCCGGGCTGGTAGCAAGCAGTTTCGTATTGAAGGTCTCAATGAAGCCAATGGGCAATGGGAGTCGGTGCGCGCTGGTCAGCGTTACACCGCGTTCCAGGGCGGGGTGCAACTGGCCAATCGGCTGGGCGCGCTCAACGAAATCGAGTTTTCTGAGTTTGTCTCCAAAGTGCAGACGTTTGCCGACAGCCTGAGCGCCAGCGCAGAGTTGCCCGACATGCTGCACGAAGTAGCCCGAGGCCGTGAGCTGGACCAGTTCGCCAGTGAGCACGATGCCCAGTTGAGCTTTGTGTTGCGCCCACGCCGGGCCGCGTGGAGCCCTGGCTACATTGAGCAACATGCCGCCACTGTGGGCTTTACTGGCGCGGCCATGCCGGGCCGCATGCAGCTGCCGTCGGCAGTGCTCGGTCATGCGCCGTTGTTGACGTTGAGCTATGACGCGCAGGCCGCGCAGGCGGACAACCTGGATCAAACCGCCGTGCATGACGTGTGGTTGAGTCTGGATGTGCCCCAGGTGCCGCGCAGTGAGGAGCCTTTTGCACGATTGCGCCAGGTGGTGCAAGCCTTGTGTGAGGGTATGGACGGCATGCTGTGCGATCAAAACGGCTATCAGTTGCTGCCGAAGGTTTTTGACCCGATTGAAGCCGATTTGCAAAAGCTCTATGACCGGCTGGACAGCCGTGATTTGTCGGCGGGCTCCATGCTGGCGCGCCGCCTGTTTAATTGAGGTTTTTGCTCTGTGACTCTGGATCTTTTTGGCGATGCAACGCCCGATCAGCCTGCGCCTGCCGCTCCTCAATCGGTAGTTAACAAGGTGCAGGCGTTGCGCCGTCAATTGCAGCAATGGGCGCACGAATACTATGTGCTGGATACGCCCACGGTACCCGACGGCGAATACGACCAGGTATTCCAGCAGTTGCAAGCTTTGGAAGGTGCTTACCCCGCATTGGTAACGCCGGATTCCCCCACGCAACGCGTCATTGGTGCGGTGCTGGCGGGCCTTAAGCCCGTGCGCCATGTGGTGCCGATGCTGTCGATCCGAACAGAAACGGACAACGAAGCCAGCGGCGCGCAAGCTTTTGATGCGCGCATCCGCCGCGAGCTGGAGCTGGGCGCGATGGCGCAGCCTGTGGAATATGTGGCGGAGCCCAAGTTTGACGGCCTGGCCATGAGCTTGCGCTACGAAAGCGGCAAGCTGGTGCACGCCGTTACGCGCGGTGATGGCGAAGTTGGCGAGGATGTGACACACAACATTCGCACCATTCGCCAGATCCCCTGGGTGCTGGAGGCTGTCGATGTGCCCCAGGTGCTGGAAGTGCGCGGTGAGGTCTATATGCGCCGCGCTGATTTTCTCAAGCTCAATGAACGCCAAGCCGCTGCTGGTGGCAAACAGTTTGCCAACCCGCGCAACGCAGCAGCTGGCTCTGTGCGGCAGCTCGATTCCAGCATTGCCATGCAGCGGCCTTTGTCGTTTTTTGCTTATGGCGTGGGTGAAATGACACCGTCAGAGCAGGGCGGGCCGGCATGGGTGACGCATTACGACATGCTGCAGCAGCTAAAAAAATGGGGTTTTCCTGTTGCAGCCCAGGTGCGTATTGCCTACGGTGCTTCTGAACTCATAGCGTTTCATAGCGAGTTGGGCGTGCAGCGTGCCACTTTGCCCTATGAAATCGATGGCGTGGTCTACAAAGTCAATAGCTTGGCTTTGCAGCGCCAGCTGGGCTTTGTCACGCGGGAGCCGCGCTGGGCCGTGGCGCACAAATATCCTGCCCAAGAAATGGCTACGGTCATGGAGGGTATTGATGTGCAGGTGGGCCGTACCGGCAAGCTGACCCCCGTGGCGCGCCTGGCACCCGTCAGTGTGGGTGGCGTGACGGTGACTAACGCGACGCTGCACAACCTGTTTGAAACCCGCAAAAAGCGCGTGCGCGTGGGCGACATGGTGGTGGTGCGCCGCGCCGGTGACGTAATTCCTGAAGTGGTGGGCCGCGTGCCGGGCGAGCGGCCTGCCTATGTGGCCAATTTCAAGATGCCCTCGCAGTGCCCGATTTGCGGCTCTGAAGTGGTGCGCGAAAAAGGTGAAGCCAACCACCGCTGCTCGGGCGGCCTGTTTTGCCCCGCGCAGCGCAAAGAAGCTTTGCTGCACTTTGCCGCGCGCCGCGCCATGGACATTGAAGGCTTGGGCAGCAAGCTGGTCGATCAACTGATTGATGGCGGTGTGGTGCGCACCTTGCCGGATCTGTACCGCTTGGGCCTGTCCGGGCTGGCATCGCTGGATCGCATGGCCGAAAAATCTGCGCAAAACGTGCTGGATGCGCTGGAAAAATCCAAATCCACCACGCTCAACCGATTCTTGTTCGGCCTGGGTATTCGCAATGTGGGTGAGGCTACCGCCAAAGACTTGGCGCGCCACTTTGGTCTGCTCGACGCCATCATGGAGGCCAGCGTAGAGCAATTGATGCAGGTGCGTGACGTTGGCCCCATCGTGGCGGCCAGCATCCATACCTTCTTTGCCCAGCCCCATAACCGCGAGGTGGTGGAGCAGTTGCGCGCTTGCGGCGTGCATTGGGAAGAGGGTGCACCGGCTGAGAAAGCGCCGCAGATTCTGGCCGGCAAAACCGTGGTGCTGACCGGCACCTTGCCCACCATGGGGCGCGATCAAGCCAAGGAGTTGCTGGAAGCGGCAGGGGCCAAGGTCAGCGGTTCTGTGAGCAAAAAGACCAGCTATGTGGTGGCCGGAGCCGAAGCCGGCAGCAAGTTGACCAAGGCGCAAGAGCTGGGTGTGCCGGTGCTGGATGAAGACAGTTTGCTTGCATTACTTCAAGGCAAGGACGTTTAAATGGCACTGGCCCGGCGTGTACCGAAAATTGGTGTGGCGCTGGGCAGTGGCTCTGCCCGTGGCTGGGCGCACATGGGAGTGCTCAAGGCACTGGATGAGGCGGGCATCAAGCCGCATGTGGTCTGCGGTTCCTCCATCGGGGCCTTGGTCGCGGCGGCTTATGCCGCTGGCGAGCTGGATCGCTTTGCCGATTGGGTGCAAACGCTCAATATGCGCAAAGTTTTTGGATTTATGGATTTCAACCTGTCCGGCGGCATGCTCAAAGGTGAAAAACTCATCGATTTCTGGCGGCGCAATTTCGCAGACTTTGACATTGAAAATGCCCCCATTCCTTTTGGGGCGGTGGCCACGGACTTGCACTCTGGCGCAGAGGTCTGGCTGCGCCAAGGCTCCATAGCCGATGCTGTGCGTGCTTCCATTGCTTTGCCGGGCCTCTTTACGCCGGTGGTGCACCAAGGGCGCTTGCTGGTCGATGGGGGTTTGGTGAATCCCGTACCTTCCACGCTGGCACGGGCCATGGGGGCTGACATTGTGATTGCCGTGGATTTGAATGCCGACTTGATCCAGCGCCATATGCGCCCCTTGGCGGTGGAGCAGGTGGCCCCGATGCCGGGTGGCGCTGCCGAGCTGGTGGAGGCGCAAAACGCGGCGTGGATCAGTCGCATTCAGCAAGGCTTGCGCAGCTGGATGCCCGGCGGTGCAGAGCAGCCGAGCGAGCCTGAGGCTGCAGAGATGCTTCGCGTGCCTTCACTGCTGGATGTGGTGATGACCAGCGTCAATATCATGCAAATGCGCATTACGCGCAGCCGTATGGCGGGTGATCCGCCCGAGCTGGTGATTGCGCCGCGCCTGGCGCACCTGGGGTTGCTGGACTTTCACCGTGCCAAAGAAGCCATGCAGGAGGGCTACACCGCCGCGCAAGCTGCTTTGCCCGCCTTGCAGCACTTTGGCTGGAAAGCCATGGTTTCGCCAAAACAATAGCTGTATGCCCTTATGTATCAAGGGCTGAAGCACTATTTGACTTAAATTTTCAGGACTGGCTTATCTGCGGCGCGTTGCGCCTGCGCGGCCTGCTTTGCTCCAGTCGTAGACTGCGCCATCGGGCGTGTGGCCATCTTCTACAGCGGTCACGCCCATGATGCCCACCATGTCGCGCAGTTCTGAAGAAATGCACACATGGGCATTGCGCGGGTCAGTGCGCAAAGTCTGGCAATCGGCCAAGGCTTGGCTCATTTCCTGATCGCTGTAGGCGTGGGATTGGGGTAGCCACTCGGGAGGCTGGCCTTCAGGCTGGGCGTTGTGTAGATGGAAAACAACAATACTCATGGCGAATGATTCATAGGGTTTATTCCATCGCTTTGTAACGCAAGTGCCGCCTGGCCGTGGCGCTATAAACCTACACCCTCCAATGTTGAGGGCTCAAAAGTAAACTGACAGGTTAGATTTTCCTGCACGACGCACCCGATGAACGCACCCATTGATGTTTCCTTTTTTCAGCGCGATGCCAAGCCGCTGACCAGCTACCGCCCCTATTGGGCGAAGCGTTTCGGCACGGCCCCATTTTTGCCGATGAGCCGCGCAGAAATGGATCAGCTGGGCTGGGACAGTTGCGATGTGATTCTGGTCACGGGCGATGCGTATGTGGATCACCCCAGCTTTGGCATGGCGGTGATTGGCCGTGTGCTGGAGTCGCAAGGCTTTCGCGTGGGCATCATTGCCCAGCCCGACTGGCACAGCGCCGAACCGTTCAAAGCATTGGGCAAGCCCAACTTGTTTTGGGGTGTGACGGCCGGCAACATGGATTCGATGATCAACCGTTATACGGCGGATCGCAAAATTCGTTCAGATGACGCTTATACGCCCGGTGATGTGGGCGGCAAGCGCCCGGATCGCGCAGCCATCGTCTACTCGCAACGCTGTCGCGAAGCTTATAAAGATGTGCCGATTGTGCTGGGCGGCATTGAAGGTTCGCTGCGCCGCATCGCGCATTACGACTATTGGAGCGACAAGGTGCGCCGCTCCATCGTGGTGGACAGCAAGTGCGACATCCTGCTGTACGGCAACGCTGAGCGCGCGCTGGTGGAAGTGGCGCACCGCATTGCACGCCGCGAGCCGGTCGAGACCATCACCGATGTGCGCGGCACCGCTTTTGTGCGCCGCGCCTCGGAAGAAGGCTGGTTCGAAGTCGACTCCACCGAGGTGGATGAACCCGGCCTGGTTGAAGCACACATCAACCCCTATCTGACCACCAGCGAGCAAGCGGCGGCCCAGGGCCAGTCTTGCTCGAAAGAAGATGCTTCCAATCCAGGAGCAGCTAGCCCAGGTACAGCTTGCGGTACAGCCCCAAACACCCCTGCGATGCCAGCGGTGCAAGCCATCCAGTTTGTGCCCAACCCCAATTTGTCGCTGCGCAGCAAAAGCAAAATGCCGCCGCGCGACAAGACGGTGCTGCGCCTGCCCAGCTATGAGCAGGTTAAGAGCGATCCGATCTTGTACGCCCACGCCAACCGCGTGCTGCATTTGGAAACCAACCCGGGCAATGCCCGCGCTTTGGTGCAGTCCCATGGCGAAGGCGCTGTCGCGCGCGATGTGTGGTTGACACCGCCTCCCATTCCATTGACCACGGCAGAGATGGACTGGGTGTTTGGCCTGCCTTACGCACGTAGCCCACACCCCAGTTATGCCGACGAAGCGGGCAGCCACGAAGGCACCACCAAAATCCCTGCGTGGGAGATGATCCGTACCTCAGTGAACATCATGCGTGGCTGTTTTGGTGGTTGTACTTTCTGCTCAATCACTGAGCATGAGGGCCGCATCATTCAGAGCCGCTCGGAAGAATCGATCATTCAAGAGATCGAAGACATTCGCGACAAGGTCACCGGCTTTACCGGCACGATTTCGGACTTGGGTGGCCCTACGGCCAATATGTACCGTCTGGGTTGTTCCAGCCCAGAGATTGAAAAGCATTGCCGCAAGCCCAGTTGCGTATTCCCCGGCATTTGCCCGAATTTGCACACCGACCACGGCCCGCTGATCAACATCTATCGCCGTGCGCGCAATTTGCCGGGGGTCAAGAAGATTTTGATTGGTTCAGGTCTGCGCTATGACTTGGCGGTGAAATCACCCGAGTACGTCAAAGAGCTGGTGCAGCACCACGTGGGTGGCTATCTGAAGATTGCCCCGGAGCACACCGAAGCTGGCCCGCTCAACAAGATGATGAAGCCGGGCATTGGCAGCTATGACAAGTTCAAGCAGCTATTTGAAAAATACAGCGAAGAAGCGGGCAAGAAGCAGTTCCTGGTTCCGTACTTCATTGCCGCCCACCCAGGCACCAGCGATGAAGACATGATGAACTTGGCCATCTGGCTCAAGAAAAATGGGTTCCGTGCCGACCAGGTACAGACCTTCTACCCCAGCCCCATGGCGACGGCGACGGCCATGTACCACTCCGGTCGCAATACCTTGACCAAGGTGCGTCGCGAGATGCGCGACGAAGATGAAGAGCGTGTCGACATCGTGCGTGGTGAAAAGCGTCGCCGCCTGCACAAAGCCTTCTTGCGCTATCACGATTCCAACAACTGGCCCTTGCTGCGGGAGGCGCTCAAGAGCATGGGGCGTGCTGATCTGATCGGTAATGGCAAGCAGCACTTGATTCCGACCTTCCAGCCTCTGGTGGACGGCAGCTACCAAAGTGCGCGCAAGAAAAACAGCACCTCTTCCGCACCTGCAAAGACGGGCTTGGGCTATACCGTGAACAAAGAAGGCAAAGCTGTGGCCATGCGTCCGCGTCCTGTCGATGAGATGGCAGCGCGCGAACCCCAGGGTGATGTGCGCTTTCGCAGTGGCGACAACAAGCCACAGCCGGGCAAGATCTTTACCCAGCACACCGGTCTGCCACCGCGTGCGGGGGTGAAATCTCGCCCCCAAGCTGCTGGAAAACCTAAGCCTTTGCGCTCTGGCAAGTAATAAGTAAACATTTCGCTTGAAATCGAAAGCATAGAAAGCAGTGTTGCAACCCGCGGCACTGCTTTTTTCATGTATGCCCGGAGGGCAACGCCTTAATGTCTGGGCACCTGAATGCTGCTGGGCGCCAGTTGCGGCGGTGGAAGCGATGCACGCAAAAAGAAACTGGAATCGAGCGGCACCGGCGGCGCAATGTAGTAGCCCTGGGCGTAGTCCACTCCCATTTTTTTCAGCGCATCAAAAGTGGCCTGATCGCCCACAAACTCTGCCACCGTTCGTTTGCCCATGACATGACCAATATGGTTAATGGCCTCGACCATGGCAAAGTTGCTGGGGTTTTTGAGCATGTCCAGCACAAAGCTGCCATCGATCTTCAGGAAATCCACGGGCAACTGCTGCAGATACTTGAAGCTGGCCATGCCCGAGCCAAAGTCATCCAGCGAGAAACGGCAGCCCAGCTCGCGCAACTCTTCGATCATGGAGATCGCATGGTCCATGCTAGCAATGGCGCTGGTTTCCGTAATCTCAAAGCACAGTTTTTCTGCCGCTACGCCCGCTTCCAGGATGCTGTGGCGTATGAATTCCAGCAAGTCGCTATCACCCAGGCTGGTGCCAGAAAGATTAATGGCGCAAGTGCTGATGTTGGCACCCTGTGCAAGGTGGGACTTCAGTAACTTGAGTGCATTGCGCACCACCCAGCGGTCGATTTGTGTCATCAAGTCATAGCGCTCGGCAATCGGGATGAATTCAGCGGGTGATACTTGCTTGCCCGGTACATCAAACAAGCGCAGCAGCACCTCAAAATGCACCCCGCCCATGCCTCTGCCTTGTGGCTGTAAAGGGTAGACAGTCTGGGCATAGAGCGAAAAATTGTTCTGCTCCAAGCTCGTGCGCAAGCGTTGTACCCACTCCATGTCACCCTGATGCCGCTGGAAGACTTGGTTGAGCGGGTCATACACCGTAATGCGATTGCGTCCGCTGTTCTTGGCATGCTTGCAGGCGCTGTCCGCCATGCCCAGAAGGCTTTGTGGATCTGCACTCTGCATCGGCGCAATATGCACGACGCCAATGCTGACGCCGGTGTGCAGATTATGGTTGTGCCACCGAACGTTCAGGTCATGCACGGTTTTGCGCAAACGCTCGGCAGTCTGCATGGCGGAATGCGGCAGGCAATTAATCAGCAGCACAGCAAATTCATCACCCCCGATCCGGGCCAGCACGTCGTGCTCACGCAAGGCCAGGCGCAGCTGTTGGCAAACCTGGCGCAAAATTTCATCGCCTGCAGCATGGCCGTAGCTGGCGTTGATCATCTTGAAATGGTCAAGGTTCAAATGCAGCAGGCTGACTTGCTGCTTGCCCAGCACTTGGTGCAGGCATTTTTCGAAGGCAGGGCGATTGTCGAGGCCGGTCAGCAAGTCGTGGCTTTGTTGCCAGACCAGCATGCGCATGTAGTTCTGTTCTTGAGAGACATCGTGCAGCACCAGCACCGTGCCAGAAGGCACATCGTCTTGCACCAGCTGCGTGACAGAAACCCGCACCGCCACTTCGGATTGCCCGCTCAGGCGGCGTGGCAACCAGTGCACTTGATCGTCGCTGGGGCGGTGTACTTCGTGGCTATGTGTTTGGGTTGGCTGGGCAGCCAGGGCTTCATGGGCAAAAGGCAGAACCTGTGCAATATCCCGCCCCATTAAATCTTTAGAGGTGGTGTCCAGCAGCCGGGTGGCTGCCGGGTTCACATAGCGAATTTGCCGCTGCGCGTCCACGGTAATGACGCCATCGCCCAAGGCTGCCAAGGTCACCCCACTGCGCAAACGCTCCACCTCCAGCTCGCTGTTAGCGCGCGCGCTGGCGAGCATGGCCCGTCGAATACTGAGCCAGTACAACAGGCTCAGCACTACTGCGGTCAAAAAATTAATAGTGACAAGAAGGCGGCCCAAATGGCGTGCTCTTGCACCCAAGGTGGCGCTGAATTCTTTGGCCAACGGTGTCACATGCTCGTTAATGGCTGAAATCTGCGAATACCACTGCGCAATTTGCCTCTCGTTGATGGCCTTGCCCGAGAGGCGGCGCTCGCGAATGTCGGCACCCAGTTGGGCTATCTGCTGTACATGGCTATCGCCGCGCCGCCACAAAGCGATAGTGCTTGCCATGGTGTCGCTATCCCATACCCAGGGCAATACGCGCAGCAGACTGTCGATATCGTCTGGATGATTTTCGGCTTGCAGCAAACCGTTTTTGATACTGGCGTAGTCGTTGGAGTGCTGATCCATCAGCTGCCGCGCTTGGCTTGCGCCTTGCGGCACGGCAATCGCTTGTTCAAAAGCCTGAAAGTCATGTTCAGCGCCCGTTTTGGCATAGCGGTTCAGTTGCACCACGGCGCTGTGCATTCCTTTGCTCCACAGGCTCTCCCCTGTGACAAACACCCGTACGGCTGACATCAGCATGAGGCTGGCGCAAGCCACCAGCAATTGCACGACCACTGCCGTAATAAATACCCAGCGGCGCCATTCTCTGCCGTTGCTTTTGGCAGGGTTGCTTGTCATGAATATATATCCGAAGGGTTACGCAGGTTGCAGGGCTACAGAGCGAGGTGGTGAGTGATGTAAAACGCCGGGCACATCCGCTGGGGAGTGAACAGCTGTGATGGGGGTGGGAGCTGCGGGGGGCGTGGATTGAACCCCTGAAACTTCGGTTTGTAGTTTGATCGCTTGTTCCAGCAGTTGTGCAGCGCACAAAGACGATTGCTCGACCAGCTGGGCATTCATGCTTGTCATCTCATCTAGCTTTTCAATAGAAGAGGTGGTTTGCTGTAGGTCTTTGGCTTGCGCTTGCGCCAGATGACTAAGACTTTGAATCAGCTGGGCGACCTGCTCGGTATGTTGCACCACCGTCACCATGCTGGTGCCAGCGGTGTTCACCAATGCGGTGCCTTGCACAGTCTGCTGCAGTGAGCTCTGGATGAGGCTGCGCACATCACGCGCAGCGCTGGCACTGCGTTGCGCCAGTGTGCGCACTTCGCTGGCAACCACGGCAAAGCCTTTGCCTTGTTCGCCTGCACGGGCTGCTTCCACGGCCGCATTCAAAGCCAGAATATTGGTTTGAAAGGCAATCGAATCAATCAGACCTACGATGTCGCCGATCTTGCGGGCGCTGCTGTGGATGGATTCCATCGTCACCACCACTTGGCTGACGATTTCGCCGCAGGCTTGTGCGCTTTCTGAAGCTTTGCTGGCAATGACCCCAGCACTGCTGGCCTCTTGGGCGCTCGCCTGGCCACCTTCCCGAATACTGAGCATGCTGGCTGCTGCAGCTTGCAACTGTGTGGCGGTCGCTTCGGTGCGCTGCTGCAAGTCTTGATTACCACCTGCGATTTCGGTAGCGCCTTGCAAGACCATGTTGGCGGTCATGCGCGCTTCGGTCGCCAAATGATTGAGCGTTAGAAATGCAGCATGTACTGCCCGCCCAGAAGGGCTGTGCACTTCAATCGCGCTGACATCCAGATTCAGTTGTCCGTCTGGCATGGGTTTGCACAGTGCGTGCAATTCAGCGGCTTCAATGGCATCAGCGCGCATTTTCAGCGCCATCACAATTTCTACCGAGGTTTGCACCACCACAAAGGCTGCATGCGTGAGCACACGGGCAAAGTTGGGCTCGGTCATGCAGTAAACAGGCCAGCCAAAAGCTTGCAGGCGGTCAAACAAAATGTGGTGCACAGCAATCGTTGCGGCTGCTGCAACGATGGGTCGCCAGTCACGGTAGACCAGCAAGAACGCTAGAAACACGAACACGCCAAAGTGCAGTTCCGTTAGACCTGCTGCCAACTGGATGTGTAAGGCCACCATCAACATGCCGCATACCGACAGCACCAAGCGGCTAAACAGTGTGCCCGGAGCTATCCGCCAAGCCAGTATTGCAGCCACACACAGGCCACAGGCCATGGTGCTGCCCGACATGATGGGGCCGTTGACGGGCGCCCAGCGCAATAGCGGCTGCGCCGCCAAGAAGCAGTACTGCAATGACCATGCTGTCAGCTTTTAAAGCCAATGCATGGAGGGTGCTGGATGGGGTACTTGGGGCTGTAAGACTCATCTTTCGGTGACCTTTAAAGGAAAGGAAAAGACGACAAGAAGTAAAAGTCCCGTAGAGGGTGTTGAAGGGCCCCAAAGCCCATGCTTTAAGGAAGTTGCAAAGTGTGTCGCCAGCGCCTATGGGTGTAGTTGTTTGTATTTGTTGGCAATTAGATGTAGGGGGATGTCGTTTTGGTCTGCCATCGATGCCAATTGCACGCAGCTTTTATTCGCGAAAAAATGCTGGAGGGCGGCATGCACCGCGGGGCTACGCATTGCGGCCACGCTGTAATCCCCGCTATCAATACCTGCGGCCTGACAAATGCGCTGGGCAAAATGGGGCTCCAGCGCGGCCAGGGCGACGGTGCCATCGGCGCATGCGTACATGTTGTAGCCCGCGTGTGCGCCCCCAACATCGCCATCAGGGGTCGTCATCTTCCATTGGCGCGGTAAGGCCAGCCACTGCGCCGCTTGTGCCAGCCCCACGTCCAGACAATGCCCGTGACCGGACTGCATGCGCAGCATCAATGTCTGAAGAACAGCTTCGCTGGCCATGAGGGAGCCCGCCATATCAGCAAACAAACTGGCAGGCATGTGGCCGTCGTCTGTCAAACCGGCCTGGGCCTGGTAGGTAAGGTCATGGCCGGCATGATCGGATGCTTCAGGCGCGCTACTGCCGTAGATACGTACCAAGTTCAGCTGCGGGTGGCGCTGGTGCAAATGCTCCCATTCCAGCCCCAGTTTGCACAGTGCGGTGGGGCGAAATGACGTCATCAACACATCAGTCTGTGCCAGCGTGGCATGCAGTAATTGCTGGCCGCTTTCGGTTTTTAGATTGGCTTGCAGCACGGTAATACCGTCATGCAGCTGCGCGTAGGCGGCCGGGCTGTAAGCCTGCATGGGGTCAGCACTGCTTGCGTTTGCCGGAGCCAGCGGCTCCAGTTTGGTGCAGTGGGCGCCCATGGTGCGGCAGCGCAGCAAAGCGGCAGGTCCGGGCAAGTTCAAAGCCAGGCTGGCAACGCGAATACCGTGCAAGGGCTGAAACTCTGTAGGTGTGTGAGGTTGGGGCATGCCAGTTTTGTAAACCGGACAGGACACCAGCGCATGACACCTGTGTGCCACTATCAAGTTTGATAGCTGCTTGCCGTGGTGCCTAAACGATTTCAGATATTTAAATGCCTGAAGTTGTTATTTATCAATGGCAAGTAGCTCCTTTTTTTAATAGCAAGAGCAAAAAAAAGCCGCCCGAAGGCGGCTAGGCTATTGCGCAGCGAGGGCGCTTAGATCACAGCGGCAATCGACTTGCACACGTGTTCAATGTTCTTGCTGTTCAGCGCAGCCACACACATGCGGCCAGTATCCGTGCCATACACGCCAAACTCGGAGCGCAGACGGATCATTTGCTCCTTGCTGAGGCCCGAGTACGAGAACATGCCGATTTGCGTGGTGATGAAGGACATGTCTTGCTGCACGCCGGCAGCCTTCAAACCGTCCACCAGCTTTTGGCGCATGGCCTTGATGCGCACGCGCATCTCGCCCAGCTCTGCTTCCCACTGTGCGCGCAGCTCTGGATTGTTCAGCACGGCAGCCACCACCGCGCCACCGTGGGTAGGTGGGTTGGAGTAGTTGGTGCGGATCACAATCTTCAACTGCGACAGTACGCGTGCAGCTTCTTCCTTGTCGTTGGCTACCACGGACAGGGCGCCTACGCGCTCGCCGTACAGGCTAAAGCTCTTGGAAAATGAGGTAGAGACAAAAATGTTCAGGCCCGCAGCCACAAACTTGCCAATCACTGCGCCGTCTTCGGCAATGCCGTGACCAAAGCCTTGGTAAGCCATGTCCAGGAATGCCACCAGATCCTTGGCCTTGACCACAGCCACCACTTCATCCCACTGCTCGGCAGTGATGTCATAACCGGTTGGGTTGTGGCAGCAAGCGTGCAGCACCACGATGGTGCCCGCTTCAGCGGCGTTCAAGTCAGCCAGCATGCCCTTAAAGTCGATCGAGCGGGTGGCTGCATCGTAGTAGGCGTAGGTGCCGACTTCCAAACCAGCGTTTTGGAAGATGGCGCGGTGGTTTTCCCAGCTAGGGTTGGAGATCAGTACCTTGGCATTGGGGTTGATCTTCTTCAAGAAGTCCGCACCAATCTTCAGACCGCCTGTGCCGCCAATGGCTTGCACAGTCGATACACGACCGGAGGTCACCACATCAGAGTCAGCACCAAAAACCAGCGCTTTCACGCCGTTGTCGTAAGCCGCGATACCGTCGATAGGCAAGTAACCGCGCGCAGCGGGTTTGTCCATCATGGCCTTTTCAGCCGCTTGCACGCATTGGAGCAAAGGCAGCTTGCCGTTGTCGTCAAAATAGACGCCCACGCCCAGATTCACCTTGCTGGGATTGGTGTCGGCAGCGAATTGATCGTTCAGGCCCAGGATAGGGTCGCGGGGGGCCATTTCGACGGCGGAAAACAGAGACATGAATCGTCCTTGAGGGGTAGATATAACGCTAAAGGCCCCCACCTGATGGTTTAGGCTTGAGGGTTAACTCGGCATTTTACTCCGGGGCAGCGTCATGCGCTCCGCACATAACGCTATGCAAGACCAAATTGTTTCTGATGCCCCTGAAGGCACTTTTGTCACCTATGAAGGCTCGCCTTTCGAGCTGTTTCAGCCCTATCCCCCTGCTGGTGACCAGCCTGCTGCTATCGAAAAATTGGTCGAAGGGGTGCTGGATGGCGAAGCGTTTCAAACGCTGCTGGGCGTAACTGGCTCCGGCAAGACCTTCACCATGGCCAATGTCATCGCCAGGCTGGGGCGCCCGGCGATTGTGTTTGCACCTAACAAAACGCTGGCCGCGCAGCTGTACAGCGAGTTTCGGGATTTTTTCCCGAAAAATGCGGTGGAATATTTCGTCAGCTATTACGACTACTACCAGCCTGAGGCTTATGTGCCCCAGCGCGATCTGTTTATCGAAAAAGACAGCGCCATCAACGAGCACATTGAGCAAATGCGGCTGTCGTGCACCAAAAGCTTGCTGGAACGCCGCGATGTAGTGATTGTGGCCACCGTCTCGGCCATCTACGGCATTGGCGCGCCCGAGAGCTATCACCAGATGGTGATGACCGTGCGCACGGGTGACCGTATGAACCAGCGCGATGTGATTGCCCAGCTCATTCGCATGCAGTACCAGCGCAATGACCAAGATTTCTCACGTGGCACCTTCCGCGTGCGTGGTGATACGATTGATGTGTTTCCGGCTGAAAACTCGGAGCTGGCGCTGCGCATTGAGCTGTTTGACGATGAAATCGACAGCTTGCAATTGTTTGATCCGCTGACTGGGCGCGTGCGCCAAAGCATTCCGCGCTTTACCGTCTACCCACGCAGCCATTACGTCACCCCCCGCGACAAGGTGCTCTCGGCAGTCGAGACGATCAAGCTGGAGTTGGCCGAACGCAGCAAGCAATTGGTGGAGATGGGCAAACTGGTAGAGGCGCAGCGCATTGAGCAACGTACTCGCTTTGATCTGGAGATGCTCAGCGAAATAGGGCACTGCAAAGGCATCGAAAACTACACCCGCCATTTGTCAGGCTCTGTGCCCGGGGCGCCACCCAGTACCTTGACCGATTACATGCCCAAGGATTCGATCATGTTCTTGGACGAGAGCCACCAGATGATTGGTCAGCTCAATGCCATGTACAGCGGTGACCGTTCCCGCAAGACGACTTTGGTGGAATATGGGTTTCGTCTGCCTTCGGCGTTGGACAACCGGCCGCTCAAATTCGAAGAGTTTGAGCAACGCATGCGCCAGGTGATTTTTGTTTCTGCTACGCCTGCCAACTATGAAAAAGAGCACTCCGGTCAAATCGTGGACCAGCTGGTGCGACCAACGGGCTTGGTAGATCCTGAAATTGAAGTGCGCCCGGCAACGCACCAGGTCGACGATGTGTTACAGGAAATTCGCCTGCGTGAGGAAGCTGGCGAGCGGGTACTTATTACGGTGCTGACCAAGCGTATGGCCGAGCAGTTGACCGACTATCTCAGTGACAACGGCGTGAAAGTGCGCTATTTGCATTCGGATATTGACACCGTTGAGCGCGTGGAAATCATTCGTGATCTGCGTCTGGGTGTATTCGACGTATTGGTGGGGATTAACTTGCTGCGGGAAGGTTTGGATATTCCCGAGGTGTCCCTGGTCGCCATTTTGGATGCTGATAAAGAGGGATTTTTGCGTGCTGAGCGTAGCTTGATTCAAACCATTGGCCGTGCTGCACGTAATTTGAATGGCAAAGCTATTTTGTATGGTGATCGTGTTACAGACTCCATGCGCAAAGCGATGGATGAGACGCAACGCCGCAGAATCAAGCAAGTCGCATACAACTTGGAAAGCGGCATAGAGCCTCAAGCTATTGTCAAGAGGGTGAAAGACCTGATTGATGGTGTTTATAGTGAAAAAAGCACCCGCGTCTCACAAGCACAGAGTAAGGCGGCGGCCAGCCTTTCTGCGTTGGATGGCATGACTGAGGTTCAGTTGGGCAAAGAGATCAAGAAGATGGAGAAAGAGATGTTGGAGCGGGCTAAGAACCTGGATTTTGAAGCCGCCGCCAGACTGAGAGATCAGCTCGCACTGCTAAAACAAAAGCTGTTTGGAGCTTGATTTCTAAGCAGTTTTACCTGGGTAATAGCTGGAGCCAATAGCGCTGATTGAATGTATCCGACCAAAATGATGGGGTTTATGCTATACTCCATTTTATTACTCAACAACAACAACAAAAACTTCGTGAAGAAGGGCTATGTGCCTTTTTTGCAGGACGGAGTAGGGCGGAGACTGTTATCAATTGCGAATTCGTGATTGATGTTTCTGTAACGAACAGCCTGACTGAAGGAGCTCACGATGCGACTCACAACCAAAGGCCGCTTTGCGGTCACTGCCATGATTGATTTGGCTTTACGTCAAAACAATGGTCCTGTCACGCTGGCAGCAATCAGTCAGCGTCAACAAATTTCACTGTCTTACCTCGAACAATTGTTCGGTAAATTGCGTCGCCATGAGTTGGTAGAGTCTACCCGCGGCCCTGGCGGTGGCTACACCTTGGCACGTAAAGCTGGGGACATTACTGTCGCTGACATCATTGTTTCGGTCGATGAACCCATCGATGCAACCCAGTGCGGTGGCAAAGAAAACTGCATGGGTGAGGCCGGTCGTTGCATGACGCACGAGTTGTGGTCTGCACTCAATCAGCGCATGGTGGAGTTTTTGGATTCCGTCACTTTGCAAAAGCTGGTGGATGAGCAATTGGCCAAGGGTATCCAGATTGAGGATAAGCCTGTAGTACGCCGCGCTATCTCCACGGCCCCTGTGGTCAAACCTATTCGTGTGAATGCGCCTAACTCAGTGTTTGCACTGGGTAACGTATTTGCCAAGTCTTGATCATGTAATTAGTCCGGCCGGGCGCGCTCGGCAGGCATGTATGAGTTTTCAATAAGTAGCTCACGCTACCAGACAGATTTCAGTAGAGCCAGCCATGGACATGACCCCACATTTTCCGATCTATCTTGACTACGGTGCAACAACACCCTGCGACCCTCGCGTGGTAGATGCCATGATTCCCTGGCTGCGTGAGCAGTTCGGTAATGCAGCATCACGTAGTCACGCTTGGGGTTGGGCTGCAGAAGAAGCGATTGAAAAAGCACGCCAGCAAGTGGCTGATTTGATTGGCGCTGATCCGCGCGAAATCGTCTGGACCAGCGGCGCTACAGAGTCTGACAACCTTGCGATCAAGGGCGCTGCGCACTTTTACCAAGGTAAAGGCAAGCACCTGATCACAGTCAAGACCGAGCACAAGGCCGTGTTAGATACGATGCGTGAGCTGGAGCGTCAAGGCTTCGAAGTCACTTATTTGGACGTCAAAGAAAACGGTTTGCTGGATCTGGATGTATTCAAGGCAGCAATTCGCCCTGACACGATCCTGGTTAGCGTAATGGCTGTCAATAACGAAACCGGTGTGATTCAAGACCTGAATACCATCGGCGGTATTTGCCGCGAAAAGGGCATCATCTTTCACGCGGATGCAGCGCAAGCTACCGGAAAGATGCCTCTGGACATGGCATCTATGCCCATCGATTTGATGAGCCTGGCTTCCCATAAGAGCTATGGCCCCAAGGGTGTGGGTGCTTTGTATGTGCGTCGTAAGCCGCGTGTTCGTCTGGAAGCGCAAATGCACGGTGGTGGTCATGAACGTGGTATGCGTTCGGGTACCTTGCCTACGCACCAGATCGTGGGTATGGGCGAAGCCTTCCGTATTGCCAAAGAGGAAATGCAAAGCGACTACGAACACGCCAAGCGTTTGCAGCAGCGTCTTTTGGATGGTTTCAAAGACATGGAGCAAGTGTTTGTCAACGGTGATTTGGAGCACCGTGTGCCCCATAACCTGAACATCAGCTTCAACTATGTCGAAGGCGAGTCTTTGATCATGGGCATCAAGGGCTTGGCTGTATCTTCGGGTTCTGCTTGTACTTCTGCCAGCTTGGAACCCAGCTACGTGCTGCGCGCTTTAGGCCGTAGTGATGAGTTGGCGCACAGTTCTTTGCGTATGACGATTGGACGCTTCACTACAGAAGAAGAAATCGATTACGCCATCGCTACCATCCGCGCGAACGTGGAAAAGCTGCGTGAGCTGAGTCCGCTGTGGGAAATGTTCAAAGATGGCATTGACCTGAGCACCATTCAGTGGGCTGCCCACTAATTGGAAACAAATTTTTTGCATTGGAAGAGGTAGACACCATGGCTTACTCCGACAAGGTCATTGACCATTACGAAAATCCCCGCAACGTTGGCTCCTTTGAAAAAGGTGACGACACCGTTGGTACAGGTATGGTGGGAGCACCTGCTTGCGGCGATGTGATGAAGTTGCAAATCAAAGTCAACCCTGAGACCGGTGTGATCGAAGATGCTCGCTTCAAAACTTATGGTTGCGGCTCTGCGATTGCCTCTTCTTCGCTGGTGACTGAATGGGTAAAGGGTAAGACGCTGGACGAAGCAGCAGCTTTAAAGAACAGTGTCATTGCCGAAGAACTGGCATTGCCACCTGTAAAAGTTCATTGTTCCATCTTGGCTGAAGACGCTATCAAGGCAGCGGTAGATGATTACCGTGCAAAGCGTGCTGAAGCGGTGACCGCTCAATAAAAATGGCAGTCTCGCTTTCTGACGCTGCAGCACGCCACGTGAATCGTTACCTCGCGAAGCGCGGTAAAGGGCTTGGAGTGCGTTTGGGGGTTAAAACCACCGGCTGCTCTGGTTTGGCTTACAAGCTCGAATATGTGGATGAGCAGGATCCAGGTGATGTGGTTTTTGAAAGCAATGGAGTTAAGGTCATGATTGACCCAAAGAGCCTTGCTTATATCGACGGCACTGAACTTGACTTCGTGCGCGAAGGTCTGAACGAAGGTTTCAAGTTTCACAACCCAAATGAACGTGATCGTTGCGGTTGTGGCGAGAGCTTTCGGATCTAACTTGCTAACGGGCGTGTGCCCAGAAGAACAAAACCGCCATTGCAGCAGTGCTGGCGGTTTTTTATTGACATGAATTTGCATTCTGACGATTTCGAAATAATGGGCTTGCCACGACAGTTCGCGCTGGATCGTGCACTATTGGATGAACGTTGGAAAGCGCTGCAAAAACAAACCCATCCTGACCGCTTTGCGGGCGAGGGTGGGGTTGCTCAACGTGTCGCTATGCAGTGGTCGGTGCGGATTAATGAGGCTTACCAACGGCTCAAGAATCCCCTCAAGCGAGCTGCTTATCTTTGTGAATTATGGAATGCACCCATACGGGCCGAAGATAACACTGCGATGCCCAGAGCCTTCCTCATGCAGCAAATGGAGTGGCGGGAAGCTTTGGATGAGGCCACTACGGACAATCATCTGGATGATTTACAGTCTGAGGTCTTATCAGCCAAGCGTTCGATGCTTCAGAAGTGTGAGCAGCTTTTGACATCTTCCGAAGGTGCGCAAGAGGCGGTTCAAACGGTGAGATCCCTCATGTTTGTTGAGCGCTTTGCACAAGACATTGATCGCCGTCGCGAGCAAATGGAACAATAGTTCGGCTTGTTATATGCCCTGTGGCTGTTGCCCACAACATAAAAGGGGTGGAGCCGTTCATAGAGAGATAGATTCACATGGCTTTATTGCAGATTTCCGAACCCGGTCAATCACCTAACCCCCATGAGCGCCGTATTGCGGTAGGTATTGATTTGGGAACAACACATTCACTGGTGGCTGCTGTACGCAGTGGTGTTGCAGAGTGTTTGTCAGATGACCAAGGCCGTGTGCTGTTGCCTTCGGTAGTCCGCTATGCACCAGAAGGAAAACGCCAGATTGGCTATGACGCCATGGCGCACCAAGTCGATGATGCAAGTAACACTATTGCCTCTTTCAAGCGTTTTATGGGGCGAAGCTTGGCGGATTTGGGTGCGCAGGTGGAGCAATTGCCTTATGCATTTGAGCAGTCGACTGACCATGCCATGCTGGAGTTGCAAACCCGTGGAGGCCGAAAAAGTCCGGTAGAAATCAGCGCGGAAGTTCTTGCCACGCTGCGTTACCGCGCTGAAGATACGTTCAATGATGACTTGTATGGGGTCGTCATCACTGTGCCTGCGTATTTTGACGACGCGCAGCGCCAAGCTACGAAAGATGCAGCCCAGCTTGCGGGTTTGAATTTACTGCGTTTGATCAACGAGCCTACGGCTGCTGCCATTGCTTACGGTTTGGATAATGCAAGTGAAGGCATCTATGCCGTTTACGACCTAGGTGGTGGTACTTTTGACATCTCTATCCTTCGGCTCACCCACGGAGTGTTTGAAGTTATCTCTACGGGCGGCGATTCTGCCTTGGGTGGAGATGATTACGACGCAGCATTAGCCAATTGGGTGGTGGAGCAAGCAGGCATTCAACCGCAGTCCGCTGAAGACTGGATGGCTTTGCGTTTGCAAGCCAAATTAAGCAAAGAACGTCTTACCGAAAGTCAAGTAACGCAATTTGTAGTGACGCTGCCTAGTGGTGCCGTCATTGAACAAGCTGTGACTCATGATGAATTTGCCGAGGTCACTGCGGCTTTGACCAAACGTTCGTTGCAAGTGGTGCGTCGTGCTTTGCGTGATGCTGAGCTGACGGCAGAGGATGTCAAAGGTGTGGTCATGGTGGGAGGCTCTACCCGCATGCCACAGATTCAGGATGCTGTTGCGCACTTATTTGGTAGCCGCCCTTTGAACAATCTCAATCCTGACGAAGTGGTCGCTTTGGGTGCCGCTATTCAAGCCAATCAATTGGCGGGAAACAACGCGGCGGGAGAGTTGCTGCTGCTGGATGTCATTCCTTTATCGCTGGGCATTGAAACCATGGGCGGCTTAGTAGAGCGCATTATTTCGCGCAATGAGACCATTCCTACTGCACGTGCCCAAGACTTTACGACCTATAAAGATGGTCAAACTGCATTGGCGGTTCATGTCGTGCAAGGTGAGCGAGACTTGGTGCAAGACTGTCGCAGCTTGGCAAGGTTCGAGCTGCGAGGCATTCCACCGATGGCTGCTGGTGCTGCTCGCATCCGTGTGAGTTTTACTGTGGATGCGGATGGCTTGCTTTCAGTGAACGCCAAAGAGCAAATCAGTGGAGTAGAGACGCAAATTGATGTCAAACCTTCTTATGGCTTATCTGACGAGCAAGTCGCTCAAATGCTGCAAGATGGTTTTGCTACTGCCCAAGAAGATATGAAGGCGCGGGCAGTTGTTGAGGCACGTGTGGATGGCGATCGCATGCTCCTGGCTACCCAAAGTGCCTTAACAGCCGATGCCGATTTACTAGCCCCCTCTGCGTTGCTTGAAATTGAGGCTCATATGGATCAATTGCGAGCCAGACTGGGAAGTGAAGATGCTTCAGAAATTGAAGCACTAACCCAAGCTCTAGCAAAGGTTACAGAGGCTTTTGCTGCCTTAAGAATGAATCGCGGTATTCGCGAAGCATTGGCAGGCAAGAACGTGCAATCTATTTCCTGACTAATCAAATTACATGGCTATTATCAAAATTCTTCCCCATCCTGAATACTGCCCTCAAGGCGCACAACTGAACGTGCCGGCAGGTACTTCGATTTGTGAAGCACTGCTCGATAACAAGATCAATATTGAGCATGCTTGCGACCTCAGTTGTGCTTGTACGACGTGTCATGTCATTGTGCGTGAAGGCTTTAATAGCTTGAATGCTTCTGAAGAAGAGGAAGATGATTTGCTGGATCGTGCATGGGGCTTGGAGCCTCAGTCCCGCCTGAGCTGTCAAGCAATCGTTGCGCAAACGGACTTGGTAGTTGAAATTCCTAAATACTCGATCAATCACGCTAAAGAAAACCACTAAGCCATGTCACGTCTTGTTGTTCTGGATACGGAAACCACAGGCTTGTCCGCAGAGGGTGGTGACCGTGTCATTGAGTTGGGATGCGTTGAGCTTGTCGGGCGCAAGCTCACGGGCAATAACTTGCACCTGTACTTCAATCCAGGGCGTGATAGCCATCCTGATGCTTTGCGAGTGCACGGGCTGACGACACAGTTTTTAAGTGACAAGCCAAAGTTTGCAGAAAAAGCGCAAGACATCTTGTCGTATCTGCAAGGGGCTGAACTCATCATCCATAACGCGCCGTTTGACGTAGGGTTTTTAAACAAAGAGTTGGCTCGCCTTGGCATGCAGCCACTGAAAAGCTACGTCGAAGGTGTCACTGATACCCTGGTAATGGCCAAGGAGCTATTCCCAGGCAAGCGTAATTCCCTGGATGCTTTGTGTTCTCGTTTAGATGTAGACAACAGCAGCCGCACTTTGCACGGCGCTTTGCTGGATGCAGAGTTGCTTGCAGATGTCTACATCAATATGACGCGTGGGCAAAATGCGCTGGTGATGCCAGACGAGGGGGAAAAGACGCCAGAGCAAGAAATGAGCTTAGTTATCCCTCAAGTCGATCTCAGCTCCCTTGTGTTGCCAGTGCTACGCGCTAATGAGTTTGAAGCTGCTGCGCACGAACAGGTGCTAAACGAGCTAGACAAGTCTTCAGCGGGCAAAACAATTTGGCGAATTTGAAATTGACCCCTTCAAGTCATGCAATAATCTAAGTCTTGCTGCAGTGCAGTAAGGGTGATTAGCTCAGCGGTAGAGCACTGCCTTCACACGGCAGGGGTCACATGTTCGATCCATGTATCACCCACCAATTTTTGAGAAAACAGTGATGTTTTTTTGCGTGATTAGCTCAGCGGTAGAGCACTGCCTTCACACGGCAGGGGTCACATGTTCGA
>JADKLW010000045.1_pt1 | contig 81929 bp, 85 predicted proteins | sample 8641881 | NCBI WGS metagenome assembly JADKLW01 (sample SAMN16272185, study PRJNA661076) | feces metagenome | isolation source: fecal sample from diarrhoea affected cattle B | host: Bos taurus | place: South Africa: Lokaleng Village, Mahikeng | collected 2019-09
GGCTCTTCCCTGCGTTGATCGCTTCAATCGAGGATTGCCGTTGTGGATCGTCCAATCCCCTCAAGGGGAGGCGGCTAAGCCTCCATTCAGTTACGCTATTCGGTTTTCCGACAAACTTATCCCCCTTCCTCATTCATGCCCCATACTTTCAAGCATCCCTCCGCAGGGCGGCCTGCAGGCGAACAGTGGTGGAGGGCGCCGGGTGTGGCCTTTGCCTGCCACACAGGTTCGAGTTCGGGCCGGCTGGGGCGAGCGACCTCAGTCCGCGTATCCGCGAGCTGTTCCAAAAACCGGCACCCCGAGACGGCTTCCGTCTCACTATTTATTACTTACGAGGCGAAAGCCGTCTCGGGGTCCGTCTGCTTCGTGATGTGCGCGAAGCGCCAAGTGAAAACCGCGTTGCAGGCGGTGTCTTGTCATGCCTGGAGCACCCTAATGGCCTTACCGCTCCTGCGCGGCACTGTCCTGGGCTTCCAGCACGCCGATGATGCGGTTGATGAGGCCAAAGAACTGCGCGCGCTCGTCAGGGGTCAGCTGCTCGAGCACCAGGGCATTGATTGTGGTAACCGCCTCGGCCACGGCGGGGATCTTGCCCAGCGCCTCTGGGGTCAGTGCCACCAGCGTGCTGCGGCCGTCGTCCGGATTGGGCAGGAGCGACACCAGCCCGTCGCGTTCCATGCGGGTGAGCGTCGCCGTCATGGTGGCCTGTTTCACGCCGGCGCGCTCGGCCAGGGCCTTCTGGGTCAGAGCCGAACCGTCTTCCAGCGCCAGCAGCACCGGCATATGGCCGGGGCTGAGCCCGAGCGGCGCCAGATGCCGTTCCAGCTCGCGCACCAGCAGGCGCCCGGCCAGGTTGGTGAGATAGCCGACCGAAGTCCGCCGGTTCAGGGCCATTTACGTAGCTTGCTAACTAAATACATAGTGTGCTATCTATATGGTCAGCATGAGTATCGCGCAAGGGGAACCGCCATGTCGCTCAAGAGCAGTCCAACCCGCTATGGCGGGATCGCCGTGACCATCCACTGGCTGACGGCAATCGCCATCCTCTTCATGCTGGGTACGGGCCTTGCGGCCAGCAATGCCGGCGATCCAGCCATGGAATTTGGCCTGCTGCGCAGTCATGCCATCATGGGGGCGCTGGTCCTGGTGCTGACCCTGTTCCGTATCCTGTGGTGGCTGGCCTTCGATCGCCGTCCGAAGGAACAGGCGGGTATGTCGCGCGGCCAGGTGCTCGCCGCCAATGTGGTCCATTACGGGCTCTATGTCGTCGTTCTGGTACTGGTGGCGAGCGGCATCGGTACCGTGCTTTATAGCGGGGCCAATCAGCAGCTGTTCGGCGGTGCGCCGCTACCGCTGCCGGATTTCACCGCGGTGCCGCCGTTCACCGTGCATGGCGTACTGGCTCGCCTGCTCATCGCGCTGCTGATCGGCCATATCGGCGCCGCGCTCTGGCATCAGTTCGTCCGTCGCGATCGGCTGCTGGCGCGCATGGGGGTCGGGCGCTAGAGCCGGGCCAGGCTGGCAAAGGCGGTCCTGGGAGCAACCAGCGCTTCCGCAATGGCAGCGACGCAATCCGCCGCTGTCATTGTCGCAGTGTCGACTTCGAGGTCATAGATGCCGGGCACATGCACCGCCTCCTGCCAGCGCCGTACCGGCTCGGGCACCGTCTCGCCCGCCGCATAAAAGCCGCCCTGCGGATCGGCATTGCGGCGTTCCATGATGGTCTCGATAGGGCAGCGGATGCCGACGAACAGCACGTCGAACCCGCTCAGGCGCCGCGCACAAGCGGGCAGGATGCCCAGCGGGGTCGAATAGGCGTCGTGATGGCCGACGTCGGCCACCACGTCAAAGCCCTGCCGCGCATGGGCGGCGATCGACTCGTAGAGCGCGGCATAGAGGCGTTGCACCACCGGCTCCAGAGCCGGCATCTCGCCACCGGGCCGCAAGCCTATCCCCGGCATCGGCGCCTCTGGTAGACTGGCGTTCTGGGCATCGACCCCCAGGTTGATCCAGGTTCCGGGCAGGTCCTGCTGCATGGCTCTGGCGATGGAGGTTTTTCCCGAGCGCGGCGCGCCATTGAGGATGACGATGCGGCCGCTCATTGGCGCTTGCCGGGAATGTCCTGGCCGTTCTGGTGCAGGATGATCGTCTCGGCCCTGCCGTCCGGTCCGGTCTCGAAACTCACCTGGGCGTCCACCTCCTTGAGGAAGAAACGTGTGTCGCTCTCGGGGAACGCCTCGAACTGCTGCTGGCCACTGGCCTGGACGAAGAGCCTGCCGTCTTCGGTGGTCACGGCAATGGAGAATTCAGGGCCCAGGGCATAAGTGCCGACATAATTGGCGAGGATCTGGGGATCGATCTCTACCTCGACCCGCTGCTCGGGTTGCGGCGTCAGCGGGGCGGCGCCATCGACGAGGTGAAAGCCGATATCCTCGATGCCGGTCCGCGTCATGGCATTGGCGAGGACCACGACCGCCCGTCCCGTTGCGCGGTCATAGCCGGCAAAGGCATTGAAGCCGCCGGTACGGCCATTGTGCCAGACGGTCGCCCCGCCGGGATGGCCGAGGATCATCCAGCCCAGCCCGATCTCCATATTGGGCGATCCGGCAGGTCGGGTGCGGTCCAGCATCAGCGCGAAAGCCGGCGCGAGCGGGGTCTCGGTCTGGCCGCTGGCGGCAGCGACGAACCTGGCCATGTCCGTCGCGCTCGAACGCCAGCCGCCGGCGGGCGCGAAGACATCGAAATCCCAATGCGGGACGGCTTGGCCCTCGGCGTCATGGCCCTCGGCAAAGCGGTCCAGCTTATCCCCGGGCACGACCAGCATGGTATCGTCCATCCCCAATGGCTCGAGAATGCGCTGTTGCACCAGTTCTGCGTAAGGCTGGCCGGCCACATGGCTCACCGCCTCGCCCACCAGCGTGGCGCCGATATTGGAATATTCGTAGCTCTCGCCCGGCGCCCGCGGCAGCTCATAGGCGGCAAGGAAGGTCTCGAGCAGGTTCTCGTCATAGTGCCGATAGGGATTGGCCAGATCGGCAGAGCCCAGTTCGGGCGGGATGGCGGGCAGGCCGGCGCTGTGGGTGGCCAGGTCGAAGAGGGTGATCTGCCGGCCGTCAAATTCCGGGATTTTCATCCCGTCCGGCAGGTAGTCGCTTGCCGGGGCTTCGAGGTCGATCTGGCCCTCATGGACCAACTGCGCCAGCAGCAGGTTGGTGAAGATTTTCGAGAGCGAGCCGATCTCGAACAGCGTGGTCTCGTCGATCCCGGTGCCATGGCTGACAAAACGGGTCTCGCCATCCACCACAATGGCGGTGGCCATGCCCTTGCCCTGGCCCTGGCCGCCGCGCTCGATGCGATCGGCCAGGATCCGGGCCACATCCGGTTCGGGCGCCTGTGCCAGGACGGGAGCAAGGGTCAGCAGGGAAAAAGCCAGCGCGGCGAGGAGCAATTGCATCAGGGCCTCCAGGCAGGTGCGGAATGAACGGATCATCATGCACATGCCTGGGGCGATGATGAGGCCGGCCTATTTCTGCTGCGCGGCCAGGGCGATCGAGTCGAGGATCACCTTGCGGGCATCGGCCAGGTTGCCGATGCGGTCGATCTTGGCCCACTTGCCGGGCTCGAGATCCTTGTAGTGGGTGAAGAAGTGCTTGACCCGGTCGAGCTGGATTTCGGGGAAATCCTCGATATCGAGGATGCTGTCATACATGCGGGTGAGCTTGCCCACCGGCACGGCGATGATCTTTTCGTCCTGGCCGCCATCGTCTTCCATGAACAGGACACCGACGGGGCGGGAGCGCACCACGGCGCCGGGCACGAGGGGGCGCGAATTCATCACGATGACGTCGAGCGGATCGCCGTCGCCGCACAAGGTATGGGGAACAAAGCCGTAATTGCCCGGATAACGCATCGGCGTATAGAGGAAGCGGTCGACGAAGAGGGCACCGGAAGCCTTGTCGATCTCGTACTTGATCGGCTCGCCACCAAGCGGCACTTCGATGATGACATTGAGGTCGTCGGGCGGGTTCTTGCCGGTCGGGATGGCGTCGATGTTCATTGGCTTGCTGGTCTCGTTCATCGGGGAGGCGACAAAGTGGGTGCGTTGTGCCCATAACAAGCCGCAAAGGCAAGCCAGTTTGGCTTATTGCATCCATGCACCGCGCAGGTGGCAGGATTTGTCGGGCGGGAGAAAGCCATGAAGTCGATTCTCGCCGGATTTGTGGCACTCGCCACCTTCGCTGTTCCGGCCCAGGCGGCCTTCAACAGCGCCTATACCGATCTCGACCTCGACCAGTGCCTGGTGCTCGAGGCCGATGATTTCGGGGCCAGCTGGTCCTGTCCGGGCTACAAGGGCTATCCCTTGCTCGTCAGCGAAGGCGATCTGCGCTTCTCGCTGCGCTATGGCTTCAACATCGACAAGGAGCCGCGCGGGCAGACGCTGGGGCCGTTCAACCGGCTGGGTCCCAAGCTCGAATGGCGGCTGTCCAACGCGTCGGGTCGCTGGATGCCGATTGCCACCATCGTGCGCTATCACACGGCGCATCCCGAAACCGGGGAAGATAGCGGGCAGGTGCTGGTGGTGACGCAACTGGTCGAGGGCAATAGCTGCCACATCGCCTATATCGATGCGCGGGCCAACGAAGATGCCAATGTGCTGGCGCGACAGGCCGCTGATGCCGCGGGCGATTTCGACTGCGCCGGCGACGAGGTCGAGATCATCGGCGAGTTCACGGCCTGGTAGCCGTCAAGCCTTCTCGGCGCCGACCTGTTTGCGCAAGATGGTGCGGTCACGGCCGGAGACACCGATGAGTTCGGCAATGCGCCAGACCATGTTGTCTTCCAGCTCGTGGTTCTTGCTGTCGGCGAAGACCACCGTCCACATCATGCGCACGATCTCGATGCGGTCTTCCATGGGCAGCTGGGTGATGCCGGCGGTGAACTTGTAGAGATCCACGGCCTCCGCATCGCGCAGGGCGGCCTGCTGGACCAGCTTGTCCACGCTGCTCTCATCGAGATCATAATGGCCCTGGAGCACCCGCTTGATAGCGCTGCGTTCCTCATTTTTCATCTGCCCGTCCACGGCGGCCAGATGGACCAGCAAGGCAGCGACGGCCAGTTTGGGGTCATGGCTGTCCATGGCCGTCTCGGGCCGGTTGAACAGTCGGGTAATGGCCTCGAACATGGCGCAAGCCTCCTTCGGGGAGCGATGGGAACGATAAAAGGTTTGCGCACCGGGAGGGGCAGGCAGCTCAGAGTTAGCGGGCCGGACGATTTTCTCAATGGCTGGCAGGCCGGCTCACGCGCTCTTGACCACTCTTGATGCCGAAGCGCCACACCCGATTTGATCGCCGGCGCCAGAAAAGGACTCGACTCCGGAAAGATTCGGAGTCTAGATGTTCCTGTTTTGTTCAGGCCTGAAAGGAGTGGTGCGATGGTCTCGTCCGTTCGCCAGCAGCGCATTGCCGCACTCCGGGACAGCATTGCCGACATCGAGCGCAAGCCGACCCTGGCCGAAGCGCGCGGGCTGGTCACGCAGCAGCCGGGCGCGTTTCCGATCCTGGCCGGCGGGCTGTTGCAGGAAGTGTTTACCGATGAGCGGCGCAATGCCGGTGCGCTGCTCGGCTTTGCCCTGGCCCAGGCAAAGGGGCTGATCACCAGCCAGCGGCTGGCGGTCATCTACCTGCAGATGGCCGACGAAGCCCAGAAGCTGGGCCTGCCCTATGGGCCGGGCCTGCTCAGCTTCGGGTTTGATCCCGATGCGCTGGTGCTGGTGCGGGCGGCCAATATGGGCGAGCTGCTCTGGGCGGTCGAGGAAGCCATTGCCTGCCAAGCGGTGGCAGCAGTGGTGGCCGATATCGGCAGCCATTCCAAACTGCTCGATTTCACCGCCAGCCGACGGCTCAGCCTGCGGGCAGCGGCCACCGGCGGTTCGATCTTCCTGCTGCGCTATGGAGAGGGGCGCGAGGCGAGCGCGGCGCATCTGCGCTGGCGCCTCTCGCCGTCTCAAAGTGCCGAGCGGCGCTACGATGGCAAGGCGCCCGGGCCGCTGCGCTGGCGGGTGGAGCTGGAAAAGGGGGCACTCATCAAGAACCAAACCGAATTCGTGCTGGGTTGGACGGAAAATGGATTCACAACACTCCCTGCTCAGCGCCGCCATGCAGACCGGCATGCCGGGGGCGCGACGCTTCCTCGTGCTGTTCCTGCCGCATTGGCCGACGGATTATCTCAAACGGCGTGATCCGCAGCTCAAGGCGCCGCTGGCGCTCTACGAGCATATCAAGGGCGGGCTGCGGCTGGCGGCGGTGGATGCCGAAGCTGCCCGGCATGGATTGAGCGTGGGGCAGAACCTGGCCGATGCCCGGGCCCTGGTACCGGAACTCACCGTGCGTGAAATCGATCGCCCGCTGCTCGAAGCGGCCTTTGCCGATTTCGCCGACTGGCACTCCAATGCCAGCCCGCTGGTGGCTGTCATGAACGAGGTCAGCGTTTTCGGCGACCTGGTGCTCGACATTACCGGGGTGGCGCATCTGTTCGGCGGTGAGCGGCCCATGCTGCGCCTGCTGCTGACCCGGCTGCGCGATCTCGGTTACACCGTGGCGGGCGCCATTGCCCCAACGATCGGTTCGGCCTGGGCGGTCAGCCATTTTGCCCGCAGCCAGGTGGTGGAAGCCGCCGATCTGGAAGCCGTTCTCGATCCGCTGCCGGTCCATGCGCTGCGGCTGAGCGAGGCCCAGATCGCGGGCCTCACCCAGATGGGGCTCAAGAGCGTTGGCCAGTTGCGCCCGCGGCCGCGCAAGCCGCTCCAGGCCCGGTTCGGCATTTCCCTGCTGGCCCGGCTCGACCAGGCCTATGGCACGATCGAGGAGCGAATGACGCCGCGCCTGCCGCCGGTCGAGCTTTATGCCGAGCGGCGCTTTGCCGATCCGATCGGGCTGATGGACGACGTGCTGATGACCTGCCATGACCTGGCCATCCAGCTCGCCATTCGCCTCGAAGCCGAAGGCCAGGGCGGGCAGGCCTTCCACCTCTTCCTCTATCGCGTCGATCACAAGGTGATGGCCCTCTCGGTCAATTCGGGGCGGGTGACGCGCGACCCCGATCATATCAGCAAGCTTTTCTCCAATCGGGCGGAACGGCTGGCCGGCGAATACGATGCCGGCTTCGGCATCGACATGATCCGGCTGGCGGTCAGCTCGGTTTCCGAACTCGATGCGGTGCAGCTTGGCGCCTTCTCGCATCAGGGCGTGGCCGAGGATCTCGACCAGCTCAATGACCGGATGAGCAGCCGGCTGGGCACGATGGCGGTACTGAAGACGCAATTGGTGGCCAGCCATATTCCCGAACGGGCAGCCCGTCTCGTGCCGGCCCTGGTGGCCGGCAATGATGCTCAAAGCCAGGGCTGGCCCACGCCGCAGCGTCCGCTGCGGCTGCTGCCGGTGCCCGAGCCGGTTGCGATCAATGCCGAAGTGCCCGAGGGCCTGCCCGCGTCGATGATCTGGCGGCGCGAAAGCTACAAGATCGAAAAGGCTTCGGGCCCCGAACGGCTAGGCGCCGAATGGTGGCGCCACGAGCAGCGCCTGCAACTGGTAGCGCCCCAACCATTGGAGAAAGGCGAGACGCCGCCCTATATTCCCAAGCTGGAATTGTTCGATCCCGATGCCGGGACGCGCGATTATTATATCGTCGAGGACGCCTCCGGTCGCCGCTTCTGGATCTACCGGCAAGGCTTCCACCGCCCGGATGAGCCGGCCGTCTGGTATCTGCATGGATTTTTCCCATGAGCCAGGTCGTCGTTTTCGATCCATCGGCGAAAAGCCGGGCGCCACTGCCGCGGGCGCAGGTGGCCTATGCCGAACTGGTCGCGACCAGCAATTTTTCCTTCCTCAGGAGCGGATCGCATCCCGAGGAGCTGGTTTCGGCCGCCATGCATCTGGGCATGACCGGAATGGGCCTGTGCGACCGCAACAGTTTTGCGGGCGTGGTTCGGGCTTATGTGACGGTGCGCGATCGCGACAAAGCGCGCTTTCCCGATTTCCGCTATCTGGTCGGGGTGCGCCTCGCCTTTGCCGACGGTACTCCCGACATCATCGCCTATCCGACCAACCGCATCGCCTATGGCCGGCTGTGCAAGCTGCTGACCGTGGGCAACCAGCGCGGGGAGAAGGGCAATCCCAGGCTGGTCTTCAGCGATCTCTTCGGCTCCAGCGATCCTGCATCGGAGACCGAACAGGGACCACCGGAGAATTACTCGCAGGGCCAGCTTTTCATCCTCATGCCTGACGAGGGCGACTGGGGGCTGACGGAAAAAACCCTGGATCATCTCAGCCGACAGGCGCCTGGGCGGGTCTGGGTCGCCGGTACATCGCGCTTCGACGGCAACGACCGCGCCCGGCTCAATCGCGTCGATGCCCTGGCCAAGCGGCATGGCGCCCGGATGCTCGCCAGCAATGATGTGATCTATCATGAGCCGGATCGGCGCATGGTTGTCGATGTGGTCACCTGCATCCGCGAGCACCTAACGCTGGAAGAGGCGGGCTTCCTGCTGGGTGCCAATGCCGAGCGGCACTTGAAGCCGGCTGAAGAAATGACCCGGCTGTTCCGCGAGCATCCCGACGCTATCGCGGAAACGCAGCGCTTCATGGCGCGGATCGATTTTTCTCTCGACCAGCTCGAATACAATTACCCAGAGGAAACCATCGGCAATGGCGAAACGGCCCAGCAGACGCTGGAGCGATTGACTTGGGCAGGCGCGGAAAAACGCTTTCCCGAGGGCCTGCCGCCAGGAACACGCGAGCAGATTCTCGAAGAGTTCAAGCTGATCAAGGACAAGGGTTACGCCGCCTATTTCCTCACCGTGCAGGACATTGTGCGCCATGCCCGCCATGACCTTGGCATCCTCTGCCAGGGCCGCGGTTCGGCGGCCAATTCCACGGTCTGCTATTGCCTGGAAATCACCGAGGTCGATCCGCGCAAGGCTACGCTGGTCTTTGGTCGCTTCATCTCCACCGAGCGTGACGAGCCGCCCGATATCGACGTCGATTTCGAGCACGAGCGGCGCGAGGAGGTGATGCAGTATATCTACAAGAAATATGGCGGCAGGCGCACCGGGCTGACTGCCAATGTGATCTCCTATCGTTCCAAGAGCGCCATCCGCGAGACGGCCAAGGTATTTGGCGTGTCGGATGACACGATCAACGCCTTCAACCAGTTGCACTGGGGTTGGGGATCAAGCGTCAACCTGGCAAATGTCGCCTCTCTCGGCCTCAATCCAGACGACCCCGTGCTGGCGCAGATGTTCGAGGTGGTGAAGGTGCTGCGCGGCTTTCCCCGCCATCTCAGCCAGCATGTCGGCGGCTTCGTCATCACCCGCGATAGCCTGGAAAGCCTGGTGCCCATCAGCAAGACCGCGATGGACAGCCGCACCATTATCGAATGGAACAAGGACGATATCGACGCGCTCAAGATCCTCAAGGTCGATATCCTGGCCTTGGGCATGCTGACCTGCCTGCGGCGCGCTTTCGATCTGATGGAAAGCCATTACGGTCGCAAGGTCGAGTTGGCCACGCTCCAGAACGAGGAATATGCTCATCCCGAACTGGCCCGGCCCGTCTACGAAATGACCCACAGGGCGGATACGATCGGGGTTTTCCAGATCGAGAGCCGGGCGCAGATGTCCATGCTGCCCCGCCTCAAGCCGAAGGAATTCTACGACCTCGTCATCGAGGTGGCTATCGTCCGGCCCGGGCCAATCCAGGGCGATATGGTCCATCCCTATCTTCGGCGCAGGCAGGGTCTGGAGCCCGTCGATTATCCCAGCGAGGCGCTCAAGGCCGTCCTGCACAGGACGCTGGGCGTGCCGCTATTCCAGGAACAGGCCATGCAGATCGCCATTGTCGGCGCCGGTTTTTCTCCAGGCAAGGCCGATCAGTTGCGCCGCGCCATGGCCGCCTGGCGCCGGACCGGAAAGATCGCGCAGTTCGGCGAGGAATTCATCGGCGGCATGGTTCGCAATGGCTACCAACTCGAGTTCGCCAAGCAGAGCTTTGCCCAGATCCAAGGCTTTGCCGAATACGGTTTTCCCGAAAGCCATGCGGCCAGCTTTGCCCTGCTGGTCTATGCCTCCTGCTGGCTCAAGTGCCACTATCCCGATGTGTTCGCCTGTGCGCTGCTCAATTCACAACCCATGGGCTTTTATGCGCCGAGCCAACTGGTGCGCGATGCAACCGAGCACGGCGTCGAGATCAGGCCGCCCGACATCAATCGCTCGAGCTTTGACTGCCTGCTCGAAGACGACGGCTGGAAGGCGGCCGAGCATGTCTGGTCGCGGCATGCCGAAATGAAGGAGGTCATCCTGTCCGACAAGGCGGTGAGACTGGGGCTGCGCAGCGTCGAAGGTCTGGCCGAGCGGGATATCATCCGCATCGTTGAAGCGCGGGGAGAGGGCTATACTTCGATCCGTGATCTGTGGCTGCGCACCGGGCTGCCCATTGCCAGTCTCGAAAAGCTCGCCCGGGCCGATGCCTTCGCTTCACTGCAGCTTAACCGGCGGGATGCCTTGTGGGCGGTCAAGGGATTGATCGGTACGCATGGTGCCGAAACCCTCCCGCTCTTCGCCGCCTCGGGATTGCCGACGGAACCGGCAACGGAGGAATCGGGAAACCTGCCGCTGATGCAGCTAGGCGAGGAGGTGATCCACGACTATGCGACCCTCTCGCTCTCGCTCAAGGGGCATCCGGTGCAGTTCCTGCGACCCATGCTGCAGCAGCGCGGGACGACGCGCGCAGCCAATCTGGCCGGCGTAACCCCCGGGCATCGTATCGAGGTGGCAGGCCTGGTGCTGGTGCGGCAGCGGCCGGGCACGGCAAGCGGGGTGATCTTCGCCACTCTCGAGGATGAGACGGGCGTGGCCAATATCGTGGTCTGGCCGCACCTGTTCAACAACGACAGGATCCGCAAGACCCTGCTGTCGAGCCGCATGCTGGCGGTCACGGGACAGGTCCAGCGCGAGGGGCTGGTGATCCACATCATCGCCGAGGACATGGAGGATTTGACCCCGCACCTGCTGGATCTCTCAAACGGCAAGGATATCGGCGATGCCGTCGTGGCCAGGGCGGATGAAGGCAAATCAGGATCTGCCGCGGCCCCCAGCCGGGACCGCAATGTCGTTCGTGAAATTGAAATGGCACGCCGCCGCGCCTATGCCGCGCTCCCGGGCGGCCGCAACTTCCACTGAAATGGTTTCAGCCGGCGATCCTGTCGATGGCATGGGCCAGGGCAATGTCCTTCTGGCTCAACCCGCCGACGTCATGGGTCGAGAGCCGAATGGTGACGGTATTGTAGCTGTTGGACCAATCAGGATGGTGCCCCGCTTTCTCGGCGGCCAGCGCCACCCGCGTCATGAAGGCGAAGGCTTCAGAAAAATTCCTGAACGTAAAGCCGCGCTCGATCACGTCACCAGCTTGGTCATGCGTCCAGCCCTTGAGACCGCGGAGGCCCTCGCTGCGTTGCTCGGCACTGAGTTTTTCGATCATCTCGCCTCTCCGGCAGGCCTTGCGCTTCCTCGGCTTCAATTTGCTCGCCGGGTCCCGAAAAGACCAGCCATTTTGTTAAATTGGTGTTCACCCTCCCATCGGGAAAACCCCCTATTCGAGCCATCCAAACCGGCATGGCAAGGCGTTCTTAATGCCTGACGGCGTTTTCATCGACCGCGACAAAGGAGATTGGGTGCTTACCTCAGCTCGAAGGACAATGCCGGCTCTCGACTATGTGTCGATCATCCGCTCGGTCTATGGCGACCGGCGGGCGATGCTTGCTGGCGCAATCGCCAGCGCTTTTGCCGCCGGGTTGAGCGCGTACAAGTCGCAATCGGTGTGGCTCTATGCCATTGCGATCGCCTTCGTGCTCATCGGCCTGTTGCGCTATCTCAACATGCGCGCCTTCTGGCGGGCCGCAATCGACAATGACGACGCCCTGGCTGCCGAGCAGTGGGAACACCGCGCCGTAGGCATAGGAAGCCTCCTGGCGCTGGTCTATGGCATGTGGTGCCTGTTCAGCATGCTCGTGGTCCAGGACCCCTATGCGGAACTGGTCAGTGCATCGCTTTCCATTGCCGTCATGGTGGGCATCTGCGCCAGGAACTTTGGCCTGGACCGCTTGGTCACCCTGCAGATGCTGCTGCTCATCGGCCCATTGTCGGTGGGACTGTTGCTGCGGGGCGATGTCTATCACCCCGTCCTTGCCGCCTTGCTTATCATCATGCTGGCCAGCTTCCGCAAACTTGCCGGCGATATTCGATCGATCCTGCTCAGTGCCGTGCATGGGCGCGTGGAAGCCTCTCGGCTGGCAGCCGAACTGGACATGGCCATAGCCACCCTCGAACATGGTCTGTGCATGCTCGACGAGCGTGGGGTCATTTCCGTGGCCAACAAGCGCGCCAGCGAATTGTTCGTCCCCTTGGGATTGCCTTCGCTGGTGGGCCGTCCGTTCGGCTCGGTGCTGGCAGACCTTTCAGACAACGCGATACTGCCTCACAACGTGGTTGACCGCCTCGCCAACCTGATCAGCAACCGAGTCGCCGGCAAGGTCCTGCTCTGCCTGCCCGGAGGTCGCTATTTCGAGGTTACCGTCAGCTCCCGTGGCGCCCGCTGCGTGTTGTTGTTCGAGGATATCAGCGAACGCGTCGCATCCGAAGAACGCATCAATTTCATGGCGCGCCATGATACGCTGACCAATCTGCCCAACCGCACCTATTTCGGCGATCTGGCCAGGGAAGACATGGCTGCGCGCGCCGCGCCAGAAACCCAACGCCTGGTATCGCTGATGATCATCGACGTGGACGATTTCAAGCACGTCAACGATACGTTCGGCCATATCGTCGGAGACGAGCTGCTGCAGCAGGTATCAACGCGCCTGCGCCGGACACTGCCGAACGAGGCCATATTGGCGCGACTGGGTGGGGATGAGTTCGTCATCTATCGCGGCGATGTCGGCGACGCTGCCAGCGCACAGGCCGACGCTGCCAGCATCCTCGCAGCCTTTGCCGATCCCTTCGCGCTGGACGGGCTGACGCTCTCGGTGACAGTCAGCGTCGGTGTGGCAACCAGCTCCGCCGGCGATGAACTGCTGGACGACTTGATGACCAAGGCCGATCTGGCGCTTTATTCCGCAAAGGGCGAGGGCAAGGCCCGGAGCCAGATATTCCACGCCCAGATGGATATCGATTACCACTACCGCCAGCGCCTCAAAGCCGATCTGCGCGAGGCCGTTCAGGCGGGCTCGCTCACCCTGGCCTTCCAGCCCTTGCTCGATATCGCCAGCCGCAAGGTGGTAACCTGTGAGGCTCTTGCGCGATGGACTCATCCCGAACTGGGGGTCATCACGCCGTCCGTCTTTATTCCGCTGGCCGAAGAGATGGGATTGATCTCCGAGATCACCGCCTGGGTCATCAAGCGGGCGACGCAGCAATGCAGCCTCTGGCCCGACGACGTGGGGGTTGCGGTCAACATATCGGCCCGCGATTTCCGCGTGACCGACCTGGGACTCCTTGTCGATAATGCATTGGCGGAATCGGGTCTCTGCCCGTCGCGCCTTGAGATCGAGGTGACCGAGACTGCGGTCATCGAAGAGCGCGAGATCGCCCAGCGTGTGCTGACCGACCTGGCGGGCAAAGGCATCGCCATTGCGCTGGATGATTTCGGCACCGGCTATTCCTCGCTGAGCTATCTCAACGCCTTGCCGTTCACCAAGCTCAAGATCGATCGCTCCTTCGTGGTCGATATTGCCAGCAATCCGCGTGCGCTGCGCCTGCTGGCCAATGTCGCCCGGCTTGGACGGGATCTGGATTTGACAATTATCGCCGAGGGGGTCGAAACCGAGGCCCAGCTCGATACGATGATGGCGCATACCCAGGTTCAGCAGGTGCAGGGCTATTTCTTCAGCCGCCCTCTTCCCGAGCGCGATATCGGCGAGCTGATCGGCCGGCTCAACGGTTCCGCGCCACGCGCCCTGCAAACCGCCAGCATGGTTAACCGGCGTTAACCTCTTGCCGTACCAAGAGAATTTTTGCCGACTTATAGCCTGACCAATCAGGCGCTGGATTTTTCCCAGTGCTCCTATGGCTAACAAACAGTTAAGCTCCCTATGGGTTTATGGGGGCAATTGGAAATGACCACGGCGTCGCCGCTCCAGTCGAGTGCATCACGCTTTGCCGTTACGCTGATCGACTTGCTTGACCGGGTAGAGTACCGCCGGGTTTCCCTGGATCAGCAGTTCGACCCGGTGTACCGGCTGCGCTACGAAGCGTATCGGCGCGAGGATTTCATCCCGATCAACTCCCAGCAGATCACCCGCGATGCCTATGACGACGCGGAGAACTGCTATTGCTTCGGCGTCTATATCGACGGCTCCCTGGTGAGCTCGATCCGCTTTCATCATGTCACGGCGACGAACCGTTCCTCCCCCAGCCGAACCATCTGGCCGGAAATTCTCGATCCCATGCTGGACCGTGGCGACAGCTATATCGATCCGAGCCGTTTCACGGCCGACCACGATGCGTCGCTGGCGCTGCCGGCGCTGCCCTATCTGACGCTGCGGATCGTCGCCATGGCGAGCGAGCATTTTGCTGTTCGCTACTGCATCTCCTCGGTGCGCGCCGAGCACGCTGCCTTCTATCGCCGCGTCTTCGGTTCAGAGCGGATGGGGGATGAGCGGAATTGGGGGGAACTGCTGTTTCCAGTCTGCCTCTATGCAGCCGAGGTGCCGACCATCCGTAATCGGGTTGCCGATCGCTTCCCCTTCTTCATGTCGACCGAGGCGGAGCGAGCGGCTTTGTTCGCGCCGGGCCTCGGGCCGCGCAAGATCGTCTCGCCCACGGCACGAATTGCCCATCGGCTGCGGCTGGTGGAGAACGGCCAGATGCAGAGCACCGAACTCGAGAGCCCGGTTGCCTAGTCACGCATGTGAGGGAATGGTGCCGCTTAGGTGACTCGAACACCTGACCCCATCATTACGAATGATGTGCTCTACCAACTGAGCTAAAGCGGCAACGGCTGGCCTTTTACGTTGGGTTTGTTGCCGGTGCAAGAGGCAAGGCGGGTTGTTCGGGCAATTGCGGCAAAGCGTCTGTCGAGGGCGTATGGCTCGCCTGCGTCACCGGCACCTTCCACTCGAAGGCGTCGAGACGGCCGGTAATCGGGGATATGGGTTCCCATTCGTCACTGACCAGCCCGTCCGCCGTCCAGGCTGGATCACGCGGTGCGCGCACGGCCCGCGCCAGCCATTCCCGGGCCTTGCCCTGGTCGCCGCTCTGACCTTCCTCGATCTCGGCCATCAGACTGGCTACGCCCTGGGTAGCATCAGCGCCGGCGAAGGGTGCCAGAGCCTGGCGTGCCAAAGGCCAGTCATAGGCGTCGATCGCGGCGCGGGCGAGCGCCATGCCGGCGGCCCGGTGCGGCGGTGGGATTTCGATGATCTCACCCAGGCGTTTGAGCCGCTCGACGGCGGACGCGCCAGGCTGGGCATGGGCATAAAGCTTAGCGACGTCGGGATGACCGGTGGCGCGCCAGATCCGGCGCAGCAGGCTCATGGCCTTGCGGCTCTCGCCGCGATTGATGTGGATGCGTGCGGCGATCAGGGCGGCAGGCACGAAGTCGGGCAGCAGCTTCAGCGCCGTCAACGCGTGGTCAAGGGCCGACAGGGGCTCACTCGTCTCGGCATCGCGGGCCCGGGCGGTCTCGATCACCGCTTGGCGGCGGCGCTTGCGAGCACGCTCTTCGCGGCTGGTTGCCTGCTCAACATTGACCATAGCAACCGCCTCGGCCCATTGGCCGCGGCGTGTCAGATCGTTGAAGACAGCGTCGGCGGCCCAGCCGTTGTCGGGCGCCAGCGCCAGGGCCTTGCGGGCAAAGGTCAGGGCGGCCTCGGGGCGGCGCTGGGCGCGTGCCTGGTCGTAAAGACCGGTCAGGGCTGCCACCGCTGTCTTTTCGCTCGCGATGAGCGCTCGGTAGTGCTCGCGGGCTGCAGGCATGTCACCAAGGGCCAGATCGGCCCGTGCTTCCAGCAGGCGCGCTGCGGCATTGGCCGGCAGTCGGGCCTGTGCCTCACGGGCAAGGCCGCGGGCCCGTGCCGGGTCGCCGGCCTGGAGCGCAATAATGGCATCCGACAGGGCCTCCACGCCCTGCTCGCGCCGGCGCTCGCGGCTGCGGTGTGCCACATTGCGTGGGACTGCTAGAATCCGTCGGATGATCGACCACAAGGTGATGACGATGATGGCGACCAGCATGAACATGAAGATCGCCGCACCCAGGCGCGGCTGCATGCGATAGCCGGCCACTTCCAGTGTCAGCGTCCCGGGCAGCGAGATCAGCCAGGCGGCCAGGCCTGCAATGATGAGACTGCCGACGATCCATGAGGCGAGACGGATCATTGCAGAGCCTCGCCAGACAGGGCGCTGCTGCGCAATGATTCAAGGAAACGTGCAGCCTCCGCCTGGGTGGTGATCAGCGCGGGAACGTCCCCGCCGGCCGCCAACATGGCAGGTGGAAGGCGTTCAAGCAGGGTTTGGGCGGTGATGAAATCCCGTCGCGCCACAGCGGCTTCGAGGCGGGACATCACCGCTTCGGGGCCGTCGCCATCGATTTGACCGGTGGGTCGCAGGGCGATAGCCGAGCGGAACCAGTCCAGGGCACTATCCTGCCAGGGCGCACCCGGATTGGCCGGACGGCGCGCCAGCATGGCTGGCAAGACCTGGTCAAAACGGTCGGCAATTATGTCGGGTCGCGCCAGGCCGCTGGTTGCATTGTTGGCGATGGCAGTGGGAATGGCAGCGTCAGGCACCGCGCTGCGGAGCGATGCAAGTTCGGTTTCGTAGGGTCGCCCCATGGCGAAGGCGGTTTCAAAGCCCGACAGGATCAGGGGCAGTTGGAGCACCGCCGCGATGTCGGTGGGCTGGCTGGCAAGGGTTGCCGAAGTTTCCGAGACCGTTGCGTCGAGGCCGCGCAACCCTGCTTCGGCAGTGCCGAGGCGGGCCCCCAATTCGTTCAGTTGCGCATCAAGGGCGGCCAGGTCAGTGCGCAGCGCATCGACGCCGGTTTCGGCGGGGGGTGGCAATGCGTCCAGTCGTCCGGCCAGTGCGGCGATGTCCGCCTCGACCTCGGTCAGATCGACCGTTTCGGTGTTCGTCGCAGCAGGAGACGTTGGCTCGGCAGTCTCGAGGGACCCGATGCGCTGGTTGAGCGCTGCCAGTTCCGCCTGGGTGGTCTGGGTAACCGTCTCGAGCTCGGGAATGGCAGCGGCGAGGCTGGCGAGGCGTGGATCCGCCGCCGGTGGCTGGGCCGGCGCAGTCGGCCACAAGCCCAGCAACGCCATGCCATAGGCCGCAGCCAGGCCCAGCACACCGCCGGCAATTGTCGCTCCGGCAAAGGCAAGGCCATTGCCCGCTGCGGTCGTGGTCTCCGGTTTCGGGTTAGGCTTTGGCGCGGTGGTGGTCGAGCCGGCTTCACCTTTCGGCTGCACCGGTTCGGCCTTGGGCTTGGTATCCCGCGCGGCCGCGTCTGCACCGGGACCGGTTTCCCGCGCCTTGAGATCCAGCACAGGCGGCTTGACCGGGCCGGATCGGGCTCCGCTCTTGCTGCCGCCCGGCTTGGTGTCCGTCGGCTTAGGATCGTTGCCTGTTGTGTCCGCCATTACAGGATATCCTCTTGTTCGAACCGATCATGGCCCAGTTTGCTCGCGCGAAAAAGCCAAAGCCAGTGACATCATGGCGTCCTCGTCTGGCCTGTCGGCAAGACTGATGCGGCTGAAGCGCGCCGCCAGCAGTGGCTCGGCGACCGCTTCGCTCATGCACAGCATGGCGATCTGGCGTCGGCGCGCGGCATCCAGTGGGCTCGCGAGCGCCGCAAAAATCTCGGCCGTACGGCGCGAATAGGCCAACACGGCGTGGATGCTGCCTTCGGTCAGGGCGGCCAGTACAGGTCCGGGAAGGGCCTCGACGGCAACCATCTCATAGACCTTGGCCGTTGCCACCATCACGCCCAATGGTGCCAAGGCCTTGGCAAGGTCGGCGCTCTGGTGCTTGCCGGCAGGATAGAAAATGGGGCCGGGCACACGGGCGATGGTCATGGCATTGACCAGGTCCTGGAAGGCGCCGGCGGCGCTGCTGACCTTAACGAAACCAGCTTGGCTCGCATCATTGGCGGTTCTGTCGCCCACGGCAAAGACCGGCAGATGGCTGTAGCGTTCCACCACACCGCGCTCGACCAGGGCTCGGACCGCGTTGGCGCTGGTCAGCACCATGGCTGTAAACCCGTCTGGCGGCGGCAGGCTCGTGTCCAGTATCTGGCGAGTCATGACCGGTGTGGCAATGGCTTCGATGCCGAGCGCCTCCAGCCGGGCAAGCGTCCACTGGGCATCCGGTTCAGGGCGGGTGACCAGCATGCGCATCAGTGTTGTGCCCATTGTGCCAGCCATTCCGTGCCGGCCTGCGCTATCAGGTCCTCACCGACCTTGCGGCCCAGCACTTCGGGATCGCTGCCGCTGGCGGCGCCGTCAAAGGCCGTGCTGCCATCGAGGCTGAGGATTTGCCCCTTGAGCGTCAGGCCCGCACCATCCAGCCGGGTCAAGGCGCCGACCGGCGTGCGGCAGGAGCCGTCGAGTATGGCCAGCATGGCCCGCTCGGCAGCAATGGCTGTGTGGGTGGCCGAATGGTCCAGCGGCGCGACCAAGTCCGCCATGCGGTGATCGTCGCTGCGCACTGCCAGCCCTATCGCGCCCTGCGCTGGGGCCGGCATGAAGACCTCCGGATCGAGCAGGGCGGTGGCGCGATGGCTTTCGCCCAGTCGGTTGAGCCCGGCCATGGCGAGCATTGTGGCGTCCGCCACGCCATCGATCAGTTTTTGCAGGCGGGTGCCGACATTGCCGCGGAACGGCACGATCTGGAGGTCCGGCCGCACGCGCAGGACCTGCGCCGCGCGCCGGATGGACGAGGTGCCGAACCGGGCCCGCTCCGCCAGATGGTCGAGGCTCTGTACCTTGACCGACATGAAAGCGTCGCGCACATCCTCGCGTTCGAGAAAGGCAGCAAGTCGGATGCCCTCCGGCAGACGCGTTGCTACGTCCTTGCTTGAATGCACGCCGATATCGACGCGCCCCGCCAGCATGGCCTCGTCGATTTCCTTGGTGAACAGGCCCTTGCCGCCGATTTCAGTTAGGCTGGCATTGCTGGCCTGGCTGCGATCACCGCCGGTCGAAATGACTTCAATTGCGATGTCGTCCTCGGCAACACCATGAGCCTTGCTCAACAGGCTGCGGACCAGACGCGCCTGCGCCAGCGCCAGCGGGCTGCCGCGTGTTCCGATCCGGGCGAAAAAGGCTGACGATTGCAAAGGCTGAACGTCCTATAGTAGGCAGGGGCACGATATTAGGGAGTAACCAGTTCATCGTGCTCGGGCAAGCGCCAGCGACCATTCTCGGCATTGAGACCAGCTGCGATGAAACGGCGGCGGCCGTGGTTGTGCGCGACCAATTCGGCAGGGCCACCATTCGTTCCAATGTGGTGCGCAGCCAGCTCGATGAACATGCGGCATTTGGTGGCGTGGTGCCCGAGCTGGCTGCCCGCGCTCATGTCACCTATCTCGACCACCTCATTGGTCAGGCCTGCCGTGAGGCAGGCATTGAACTGGCCGACGTCGACGCCATTGCAGCAACGGCGGGCCCAGGTCTGATCGGCGGCGTATTGGTGGGGTTGACCACTGCCAAGGCCCTGGCTGCGGCTCTGGGCAAGCCGCTGATCGCGGTCAACCATCTGGAAGGCCATGCGCTGACAGCCCGGCTGACCGACGGCGTGCAGTTCCCCTATCTGATGCTGCTGGTATCCGGCGGCCACAGTCAATTCGTGCTGGTACGCGGCGTTGGTGACTACGAGCGCTGGGGTACGACGATCGATGATGCCTTGGGCGAGGCGTTCGACAAGGTAGCCAAGCTGCTGACACTGGGCCATCCGGGTGGCCCCGCGGTTGAACAGACCGCCAGGTCGGGCGACCCGCAGCGTTTCAAGTTCCCGCGCCCGCTGCTGCGGGAGGCCCGACTCGACTTTTCATTTTCGGGGCTCAAGACGGCGGTGCGGCTGCAGGCCGAGGCGCTGGCGCCGCTCAGCGACCAGGATGTCGCTGACATTGCTGCCAGCTTCCAGCAGGCCGTCGCCGACATAGTCGCGCGGCGCTCACGCCAGGCGCTGGAGCGGTTTGCGGCGGCCTTCCCGAAACAGGAGATGCGGCTCGTGGTGGCCGGGGGCGTGGCCGCCAACCGCACCATTGCTGCGGCGCTGGAAACGGTCTGCCGCGAGGCCGGTGCCAACCTCATCGTACCCCCCATCGCACTCTGCACAGACAATGGCGCCATGGTGGCCTGGGCCGGCGCCGAGCGCTTCGCGCTGGGCGCGCGGGATGGCCTCGATTTCACCGCCCGGCCGCGCTGGCCGCTCGATCTGGAAGACATGAAGGTCGAACCCGATGCGGCTTGAAAGTGTCACGGTCATTGGCGGTGGCGCCTGGGGCACAGCGCTGGCCCAGGCCGCGGCCATGGCAGGGCGGCAGGTGACCTTGGTGGCACGCGACAGTTTCCAGGTCGACGAGATCAACACGCAGAGGACCAATCGCCGCTATCTGGGCGACCAGCTCCTGCACCCGGCCATCACGGCACGCTCGGAGGCTGGAACTGCCGATTTCATCATTCTTGCCGTGCCGGCGCAGTCAAGCCGCGTGGCCCTCGCCGCGCTTGATCCGGCCCTGCTCGCCGGCAGGCCCGTGCTGCTCTCGGCCAAAGGGCTCGAGACCGGGACGCTGCAGCGGCAGAGTGAAATTCTCGTGGATATGGCGACCGATGCGGTGCCCTATGTTCTGTCCGGCCCGAGCTTTGCCGCCGACGTCGCTGCCGGCAGGCCGACGGCCGTGACTCTGGCAGGGGACGATGCCGGGAACACATCCATGCTTGCTGCCGCATTGGCCGGCCCCAGCTTTCGCCCCTATGCCGCAGATGACCGCATTGGGGTGGAGGTGGCTGGCGCGCTCAAGAATGTCTATGCACTGGCCTGCGGTGCCGTTGAGGGCGCGGGGCTGGGTGCCTCGGCGCGCTCCGCCTTGATCGCCCGAGCATTTGCCGAGATGGCGCGGATGGTCGCGGCCATGGGAGGCTCGGCCAGTACGCTGACGGGTCTTGCGGGCCTGGGGGACCTGACCCTTACCTGTACCTCTGTCCAGTCCCGCAACTATCTGTTCGGCATGGGCCTGGGCCGCGGGCAAACGGTGGATGAGATTATGGCGGGCGGCGCCAAGCTCGCGGAGGGCGTTGCGACCACGCCGGTTGCCGAGGCTCTGGCGCGTAGCCTCGATGTCGATGCGCCTCTCATTCAGGCCGTCCATACCGTGCTGAGCGGTGACGCCGACATTGCCAAGGTCGTGGCGGGGCTGATGTCCCGTCCACTCAAAAGAGAGGATTGAAACCAATGTTGTTTGCCATGATCGCCAAGGACAAGGATGGCGCGCTCGACAGGCGCCTCGCCGTCCGTCCTATCCACCTTGAGTATCTCGATAGTCTTGGCCAGCAGTTGCGTCTTGCGGGTGCCCTGCTCGACGCGGATGGCAATCCGGAAGGCTCGCTGGTGGTGGTCGAGGCGGAGACGTTCGAGGCCGCGTCCGAACTGTTGAATGCCGATCCATTCGTGGCCGAAGGCGTATTTGCCAGTATCGAGATCAAGCCGTGGCGGCTGGCCTACGATCACATGTCGCCCAAGGCCTGATCCCCATGGCTTACTGGCTGATGAAATCGGAGCCCGATGTTTTCTCGTTTGATGACATGATGGCCAAGACCAAACGGGGCGAAGCCGAGCAGTGGCACGGCGTCCGCAACTATGCCGCCCGTAACAACATGAAGGCCATGGCTCTGGGCGACGAGGCCTTCTTCTATCATTCCAATATCGGCAAGGAGATCGTGGGCATTATCAAGGTGATTGCGCTCGCCCATCCCGACGATACGGCCGAGCTCAATGCCAAGGGCGAAGTGGTTTGGGAATGTGTGGACGTCGAAGCGGTCAAGCCGCTACCCAAGCCGGTGACCCTAGCCACCATCAAGGCCACCCCGGAACTGGCGGAGCTCGAACTGGTCAAGCTCTCAAGGCTGTCGGTGTCGAAAGTGTCGCCCGCCGAATGGGCGCTGATCTGCAAGATGGGCGGGCTCTGAACCTGCCCGCTCTCAGCTCTCCACCACAATTGGTGGTGCGTGCGTGGGCTCGCTGGGTGGGGCATATTTGTTGAGCAGGCTTACCTGGCTGATCGAGAAGATCACGGTAATCGGCATTACTCCCCAGACCTTGAAGGCGACCCAGACGTCAGTGGGGAAATTTCGCCACAGGATTTCATTGATGACGGCCAGGACGACGAAGAATAGGCCCCAATTGAGCGTCAGCTTGCTCCATCCCTCGGGACGCAGCTTGTAGACGTCACCAAAGACATATTTCAGCAGCGACTGGCGGAACAACAGGCCGCCCAGCAAGACCGCCGCGAACAACGAATTGGTGATGGTCGGCTTGATCTTGATGAAAGTGTCGTCCTGCAGCCACAGGGTGAGCCCGCCGAACACCAGCACGACGGCGCCGGTTACCAGTGGCATGACGGCTATCCTCTTGAGGATCAGCCAGGTCAATGCCAGGGAAATGACCATTGCACCCATGAACCAGGCGGTGGCGACGAAGATGTCGGCGCGGGCATTGGCAATGAAGAAGATTACCAGCGGCCCCAGTTCGAGCGACATCTTGATCAGCTGCGGGCGCAACTCGTCCCAATTGATCTCCGGCTCGGCAGTCTTGGACATGGCAAATCTCTTATGGCGACGCAGCCAATGTGAGGGCAAGCGCCCTCGCTTGCAAGGATCGCTAGCCTATAAGCGTGTTAAGAATGCGGCTACTCGGTACCTGCAATGGCCCGGGCGAAGTCGCTGGCGGTAAACGGTTCGAGATCGCCGACGCTTTCGCCAACGCCGATGAAATGCACCGGAAGGCCGAATTTCTTGGCGATAGCCACCAGAATGCCGCCGCGCGCCGTACCATCGAGCTTGGTCATGACGAGCCCGGTAACGCCGGCGCGCTGCTCAAAAATCTGCACCTGGTTGAGGGCATTCTGGCCGGTCGTGGCATCCAGCGTGAGCAGGGTCGCATGCGGCGCCGAAGGATCGACCTTCTTGATGACGCGAATGACCTTTTCCAGCTCGTTCATCAACTCGTCGCGGTTCTGCAAGCGGCCGGCAGTATCGATGATGAGCACGTCGCGCCCTTCGGCGCGCGCTTGGGTGACCGCATCAAAAGCAAGGCCCGAAGCGTCGGAACCGGCGGGGCGCGAGATGACCGGGGCATTGGTGCGCTTGCCCCAGACCTGGAGCTGTTCGATCGCGGCTGCCCGGAAGGTGTCGCCGGCGGCCAGCATGACTGAACGGCCTTCGTGGGCAAATTTCTGCGCCAGTTTGCCGATCGTGGTGGTCTTGCCCGAACCGTTGACCCCTATCATCAGGATAATGAAGGGCTTATGTGCCTCATCGATGGACAGGGGCAGGGCAACCGGGGCGAGCACCCTTTCCACTTCTGCGGCCAGCACGGCGCGGACATCCTCGCCTGACACATCGCGATCGAAGCGATCGCGGCGCAGCGTTTCAGTGATGGCCATCGCCGTTTCGATGCCCAGATCGGCCTGGATCAGCACGTCTTCGAGCTCATCGAGCGTGGCGGCATCCAACTTGCGCTTGGTGAATACCGACGTGATCGAACCAGTGAGCTGGTCGGAGGAGCGCTTGAGGCCCGTGCTAAGCCGGGTGAACCAACTTTGACGCGGCGCCTCCTCAGACGCGCTCGGTACGGGTGATTCAGTCGGGGCGGCGACCGGATCTTCCAAGTCCTCGATATAGTCCGGGGTGGTCTCAGGGGGGCCGGGCAGGGGGGCTTCTGCAGCGGGCTCTTCATCGAGCGGCGGCGCAGGTGTGTGCGGCACCGGATCGGGCGGCACCGGCGTGTCGCCGCCGAACAGGCGCTTGAAGAAACCCGGCTTCTTGTCGGTCATATCATGCCTTCAGTCTCAATGCCTTGCATGGATCAGGCTGCTTCACGCAGGGCTTCACCGACAAGGCCATCGGTCGCTATGTCGGTAATGCGAACAGCAACTAACTCGCCCGGTTCCGTGCCTGGCACGGCGACAGGAACGAACTGTTCCGTACGCCCCAGGCCGCCGCGCTCGACCAGTACGTTTTCGGTCCGGCCAACGCGGTCGGCGCAAAGCTTGTTAAACTGCAGATTGCCAGCCTGCCGCAGGATTTCTGCACGGCGCTTGGCCGTCTTCTTGTCGACCTGCGGCATGCGCGCCGCTGGTGTGCCTTCCCGCGGGGAATAGGGGAAGACATGGAGATAGGTGAGATCTGCTTCGGCTACGATCCGCAGTGTGTTGTCAAACATTGCCTCGGTCTCCGTTGGAAAACCGGCAATGATATCGGCACCGAACACCATGTCGGCACGCAGGCTGCGCAGCTTGGCAACAATGGCCAGTGCGTCTTCGCGGCTGTGGCGCCGCTTCATCCGCTTCAGGATTATGTCGTCGCCCGACTGCAACGAGAGATGCAGATGCGGCATCAGCCGGTGGTCGCTGGCGATGGCGTCGTAGAGCGCTTCATCGGCCTCGATGGAATCGATGGACGAAATGCGCAGCCGGGGCAGGTCGGGGACGTGGCGCAGGATGGACTGGGTCAGCTTGCCCAGTGTCGGCGCGCCGGGCAGATCAGGGCCATAGGACGTGATATCGACCCCGGTGAGCACGACTTCACGATAGCCGTTGGCGACCAGTTTCTTGACCTGCTCGACGACCGCACCCATGGGGACCGAACGGGAGGGGCCGCGACCGAAGGGGATGATGCAGAAGGTGCAGCGATGGTCGCAGCCATTCTGCACCTGGACGAAGGCGCGGGCGCGCCCATCCATGCCTTCGATCAGGTGACCGGCGGTTTCCCGTACGCTCATGATGTCGTTGACCTGCACCTTGTCGTTTAGGGGCAAGCCGAAGACCAGGGGCTGGTAGCTTTGGGCCTTCATCTTGTCATTGTTGCCGATGACGAGATCGACTTCAGCCATGTCCCCGAAGCTGCGAGCTTCGGTCTGGGCGGCGCAACCGGTAACGATGATGCGGGAGCCTGGGTGGTCGCGACGAGCCTTGCGCACGGCCTGCTTGGCCTGTCTTACCGCTTCGGCAGTGACTGCGCAGGTATTGATGATGACGGCGTTTTCCAACCCCGCTTTAGTGGCCTCGGCCTTCATCACCTCGGCTTCATAGGCGTTGAGCCGGCAACCGAATGTCAGGGTTTCGACCCCCATCAGGCCGCAACCTCGTTGCGCGCCCAGATGCCGGAGGCAGGATCGAGCGTACCGGTCCATTCCAGCTCGGCCGGCCCGGTCAGGACAACATGATCATCATCGCGCCACTCGATCAGCAGGTCGCCGCCTGGCAGGGTGACCGTGGCCTTGCGCGCCGTACGGCGCGTGCGGGCGCCGTTGACGACGGCGGCGCAGGCGGCGGTGCCGCAGGCCTCGGTGAGGCCAGCGCCGCGCTCCCAGGTGCGCAGGATGATGCGGTCTGGCGCAAGTACTTGAGCGATCGAGATATTTGCCCGCTCGGGAAAGACGGGATGGTTTTCCAGCATGGGTCCAAAGCGGTCCAGCGCATAGTTCCACACATCGTCGCGTACCCAGAAGGTGGCCTGGGGATTGCCCATCGAAGCCACCGAGGGTGAATGGAGTACTGGCGCGTCGATGGGGCCGATCTGCAACTCGATCTGGCGGGTATCGGCGAATTCCTCATTGAGGGGAATGTCGTACCAGGCAAATTTGGGCGTACCCATGTCGACGGTGATCAGGCCATCGCCAAGCTCTTCGCCGAACAGGATGCCGGCCACGGTCTCGAAGGTAAAGCGCTGCCGGCCCTGTTCGGCAGTCAGCATCTGAACGACGCACCGCATGCCGTTGCCGCAGGCCTGCGCCTGGCTGCCGTCGGAATTGATGATCTCGATGTAGGCGACGGTACCCTCGGTCCGCCGGTCATGGATCGCCATGATCTGGTCGAACTTGGTGCCGGAGGCCGCATTGATGGCAATGGCAGCCTGGGGCGTGATCCTGTCGGCGCGGCCGCGCATGTCGACCACGATAATCTGGTTACCCAGCCCGTTCATCTTGAGAAACGGTGCGCCGCTCACAGTATGCCTCTCGAGGAAAGTGAATGACCCTATATGCCGGATATGATGGAAAATTGCCAGTGCAGCGCCGCTTCTTCCTTTTCCTCGTGACAAAGTAGATTGCGGCGCCGGTGAGACGCACTTCCCCATGCTTCCTCTCTTCAGGCAAGGCGTTCCGTCTGCTTCAGGAAAGGCAAACACGCGTTTAGCGCGACCCTGCTTTATTCTTGCCTTGGAAGGGTTTCGCCCTTCATCCCAGCTTAACCAGCGTAGCAGTCTCGTCGCGCCAAAGCGGGCGGCATGGAGTATTTTTCCTGCCAGAGAACGAGGGTCTTCCTCGCGCCCATGCCCCTATGGAGCCGGCCCCATGAACATGACCATGCAAACCGATCAGATCATTACCGACTGGCAGCCGCATTTTCCGGCGCTATGGGGTAACCATTCGCTGGCGCTGAGTCATAACCTGGCTAACTCGCCGCTTTTTACCGACGATGCGCTGGCGCGCTTGATCGATAACACGCCGCGGGAAGCCTACCACGTCAACTACTCGCAGAAGACGCCAGGCAACCCGCCCAAGAGACGCGAGGGCGAGATCAAGGGCCTTAAAGGCCAAGACGTGCTCGATGTGGTGCGCAACGGCAATATCTGGATCAACCTGACGGCGCCAGCCAGGACGGACCCGGCCTACGGCGCGTTGCTGGACCGGCTCTATGCCGAGTTCGAAGAGCGGGTTCCCGGATTCGAAAGCTACAAGCGGAACCTCACCATTCTCATTTCATCGCCCAACGTCTCGGTGAAGTATCATTCCGATGTGCCGGGACAGAGCCTGTGGCAGGTGCGCGGCACCAAGAAGGTTTATGTCTATCCGGCAAAGCAGCCCTTCATTTCGCAGCCGGCGTTGGAAAAGCTCATTCTGGGCCAGTTGCGCGAGACCGACATGCCCTATGAGAGCTGGTATGACGATTATGCCGAGGTGCACGAGCTAGAGGCTGGCAAGATGTTGCACTGGCCCCTCAATGGCCCGCATCGCGTGGTCAATGAAGGGATGCTCAATGTCAGCTTTACCACGGAGCACTGGACCAACGATCTGCGCCGGCATTATGCCGTGAACTATGCCAATGGCATAATGCGCACCAAGCTGGGAATGAACCGGTTGAGCCAGCAGGTGACTGGGCTGTCCTACTATTCAAAGCTAGCGCTGGCAGGCTTGGTCAAGTTTACGCCACTCAATCCGCAGAAGAAAAAAGTCTATACGGTTGATTTCCGGGTGGACCCGACGGCCCCTGAAGGGGTGCGCGACATTGAGGCCTATACCTTCAGCAAATGAATCTTGTGAGTGCCCTCTCTGCCAACGATGACCACGCTCTTCGACACGCGAAGGATCGTCCCATTGCGCTAGCCGGCTCGATACAAGCTGAAGTGGTGCGGACCCGTGAGGCGCTCGATGCGATGACTGGCCAATGGCGCGCGTTGGAGGAGCGGGCAACAGGAGCGGTGCTGTTCCAGTCGAGCGCCTGGGCAAGGGCGATCTTCGACTTCGAGGCGGCGCGCGGCAATGCTGCTTTCGAACCGGTCGTCGTGACGCTGAGCGATGGCGCGCGCCTTGTGGCAGTGCTGCCGCTGGAGCGTATCCGCAGTTCTTCGCGCCGGGTGTTGGTGCCGTTGGGACATGCCTTCGCGCAATATTCCGACGTGCTGATCGCTCCCGGATACGAGCCCGGCGTGGTGGTGGCGCACCTTTTGCGCTGCGCGATCAAGGACATCCAATGCGATAGCTTGAGCTTTCTCAAGGTCCGGGACGATAGCACGCTGGCCAAGGGCATGCCCGCCAACGGCGTGGTTACCGGCACGGAGCAGGGCGCACCTTATGTTGCCCTGGACGGCTTTGACGATTTCGACGCCTATTTTCACAAGGTAAAGCCAAAGACGCGGAAGAATCTGCGCAATGCGCGCAACCGGCTGGAGCGCGAGGGGCGAGTAACGCATCTGGTGGCCACTAGCCAGGTCGCTTTGGCGGATGTCATCGGGCGGACCCTGGAGGGCCGGGCGGGACGGCTCCGCGACCAGGGCCTGTCATCTCGAGCGTTTCGCGACAAGGCTTTCGCCCGGTTTTGCGCCGCTTTGCCTGCGCGGAGTGACATCGAACTGCTGGCCATGTCGCTGCAGCACGGAAATGAACCGATTGCCGAACAGTGGGGCTTCGTGCATGGTGGGCGCTACTATGCCTTCATGGCGAGCCGCGACTTTTCCCATAGCGAGGAAAGTCCGGGCAAGCTGCATCTGGGTGAAGTCATCCGGACCTGCGCTGCGCGTGGGCTGGTCGGTGCAGACCTGATGGTGCCGGTCATGCCCTATAAGCTTACCTGGGCCACCGAGGTGGTACGGGTTGCCGATTTTGCCTTGCCGGTCACGCCGCGCGGTGCGGTAGTGATCGCAATTTGGGACATGCGGTTGCGGCCGCTCCTGAAAGGGCTTGTGCTCGGCATGCCGGTATGGCTTCGGAGCTTGCTGATGCAGGCGATCCGCCTCGGCCGATAGCGTTTTCGCCTGGGTGCGTAGTCCGCGGACAGGTTAATCTTTCCTTACCATTTGGCTGCCTAGTCTGACGGGATGGGCCTTGGGAGGGGAACATGACGGCCAGCACCGCACAGCATTCTATCATCCATCCGGCTGCGATGGCGCACAAGACCGACATTGGCGACCGGGCCGGACGTCTCGGCGTCGAGATTGCCGATGTCGCCGGTCTGATTGCAGACCTGTCGGCCCTGAGCCAGCAGCAAAGGCTGCAGGCTGAGGCCGCCATGACCGCAGCTGGAGAAATGAACGCTGCAGCGGGTCAACTGGCCGCTTCGATGTCCACCACCCGCAATGGTGCGGCAGAGGTGCGTGGCATTCTCCACCATAGCACGGAGGCGGTTTCTGGCGCAGTGTCGCGCACTGCCCAGACCATGGCCACCCTTTCAGATGGAGCGCTCAGCATCAAGACGACGCTTGATGGCGTATCGGGCACGATCCGTAGTGTCGAGGCGGCAAGTGCTGCGATCGCCCAGATTGCCCGCGAGACCAAGCTGCTGGCACTCAACGCGTCGGTCGAGGCGGCGCGCGCCGGAGATGCCGGCCGGGGATTTGCCATCATCGCCAACGCGGTAAAGGGGTTGGCCGACCAGATTCATGGCTTTTCCAGCCAGACCAACGACAATCTCGAACAGTTGACACAGGCGCTCGACGCACTCGGCCTGCAGGCCGGCGGCAATGCCCAGGCTGCCCAGCAGGCCATGACTGACTCCGGTGCTGCCGCGGATGCCAGCGCCACCCTGGCGAATCTGGTCGGGTCGGTGGACCGTCTGGTCAACGATATTGAGGCCATGGCGCAGCCGGTGGAACAGTCGGTGGCCGGTTTCGAGGCCATGCAGGGGGAACTGTCGGCGCTTGCCGCTGGGGTCACCACCGCGCGCCAGCATCTGGCGCAGGCCGAAAACCGCACGCACTCGATCCTCTCAATTTCAGAAGACTTCATGCTGTTCCTGGTCGAGAGCGGGTTCGAAACGGCGGATGCCCATTTCATCGATCTGGCACGCGCCAAGGCGGACGAAATCTCGGAACTCTTCGCCACCGCCGTGGCGCGGGGCGAGATTTCCATGGCTGATCTCTTCGATGAAAACTATCTGCCGGTGGCCGGCAGCGATCCTCTGCAGGTACTCACGCGGTTCACCGCCTTTACCGACCGCATCCTGCCTCCGATACAGGAGCCGGTGCTGGATTTCGACAAGCGTATCGCCTTTTGCGCCGCGGTGGACCGCAACGGCTACCTGCCCACGCATAACCTGACCTATTCCCAGCCGCAGGGCAGTGATCCGGTATGGAACATGGCCCATTGCCGTAACCGGCGCATTTTCAAGGACCGTACGGGGCTTTCTGCCGGCCGGTCCACAAAGTCCTTCCTGCTACAGACTTATCGCCGCGACATGGGCGGCGGAGAATTCGCGCTGATGAAGGACTGCTCGGCCCCGATCACCGTCAATGGTCGCCATTGGGGCGGATTGCGAGTGGCCTTCAAGGTGTGAGCTGTTGTGGGTGGGTGCATTTCTTGACTCCGCCCACCGTTTCGCCTAAACCCCGCCCATTCATCAGGCTTGCACCTGAGCCGCCGACCGGGACCCCGTATGGGTTTGACGATCCCGGAGGTCAACATCCGCCAGCGCGTTGCGCCCGCGGGTGGGTTTGGCGTTTGGACTGATGAATCCTATGTCTCGCGGGTAACCCGCAGAGAAGGACCAGTCATATGTTCGAGAGCCTTTCCGACCGGCTTGGCAAAATCTTCGACGGACTCCGCGGACGCGGCGCGCTCAATGCGGCCGACGTCGATGCAGCAATGCGCGAAATCCGCCGTGCACTGATCGAGGCCGACGTCTCGCTCGAAGTGGTCCGGGCCTTTGTCGAACAGGTCAAGGAGCGCGCTGTCGGCGCCGAGGTCACCCGTTCGGTGACACCGGGACAGCAGGTGGTCAAGATCGTTCATGACGAACTTGTATCGGTCCTGGGTTCGGATGCCGTTGCCATTGATCTCAATGCCAAGGCGCCGGTGACGCTGTTGATGGTTGGTCTGCAGGGTTCGGGCAAGACTACGACGACCGCCAAGATCGCCAAGCGTCTGAAGGATCGGCAGAAGAAGAAGGTACTCCTCGCCTCGCTCGATACGCGCCGACCGGCCGCCATGGAGCAGTTGCGGGTACTGGGCGAGCAGGTGGGCGTTGATACGCTCCCCATCGTCACCAGCGAGAGCCCGGTCGAGATTGCCCGCCGCGCCGAGCGCGAGGGGCGGCTGGGCGGCTATGATGTCCTCATTCTGGATACGGCCGGCCGCACGCATATCGACGACGAATTGATGGCTGAAACCGTCGCCATCAAGGAGATCGCCAACCCCCACGAAGTCCTGCTTGTCGTCGACGCTCTCACCGGTCAGGACGCGATCAATGTCGCGCGCAGCTTTGACGGGCGGCTCGATGTCACCGGTATCGTCATGACCCGGGTCGACGGTGATGGCCGCGGCGGCGCCGCACTCTCGATGCGCGCAGCGACCGGCAAGCCGATCAAGCTGATCGGTGTGGGCGAAAAGCTGGACGCGCTGGAGGATTTTCATCCTTCGCGTATTGCTGACCGCATCCTGGGCATGGGCGACATTGTCTCGCTCGTGGAAAAGGCCGCCGAGCACGTCTCTGCCGAAGACGCGCATAAGATGGCCAAGAAGCTCAAGAAGGGCTCCTTCGACCTCGATGATTTGCGCAGCCAGCTGATCCAGATGAAGAAGATGGGCGGCATGGGTGGGCTCATGGCCATGATGCCTGGCATGGGCCAGATGAAGAAGGCCATGGCCGGCGCCAATGTCGACGAGAAGGTGTTCGATCGTCAGATCGCCATCATCAATTCGATGACCAGGAAGGAGCGGGCCAATCCGGACCTGCTCAATGCTTCCAGGCGCAAGCGCATTGCCGCCGGCGCGGGCGTGGAAGTCAGCGAAATCAACAAGCTCGCCAAGCAGCACCGCCAGATGGCCGACATGATGAAGAAGGTCGGCAAGGGCGGCATGGGCGCGCTTGGCGGCATGTTCGGCGGCAAGATGGGCAATATGCTTGGTGGCATGCCGGACCTGAGCAAGATGGACCCGGCCCAGCTCGAGCAGATGGCTCGCCAGGCCGGCATCGATCCCGCTTCCCTCAAGGGCCTGCCCTCGGCAGATCTCCCCGCACAAAAGGCGTTGCCGACTGATGTCGGCGCGCTGCTCAAGAATTCCGGCGGCCCGCTGCTGCCAGGTCTGGGCGCCGGTGGCGCTCCCCGTTTCCCCGGCCTTCCCGGCCTGGGCAAGAAAAAGTAGTCGTTTCAACCAAACCCTAGGATACCAAAATGGCCCTCAAGCTCCGTCTCGCCCGTGGTGGCACCAAGAAGCGCCCGTTCTACCATATCGTCGTTGCCGATGCCCGTTCGCCCCGCGACGGTCGCTTCATCGAAAAGCTCGGTACGTTCAACCCGCTGCTGGCCAAGGACAATGAAGGCCGCGTCGTACTGAATGTCGAACGCGCCAAGCATTGGCTGTCGGTTGGCGCCCAGCCGACCGACCGTGTACTGCGTTTCCTTGATGCGGCCGGCCTGCTGAAGCGTGAAGCGCGCAATAATCCTGAAAAGGCCAAGCCGGGCGAGAAAGCCGTGGCTCGCGCCGACGAACGTGCTGCCAAAGCCGCCGCCGTCGAAGAAGCCAAGAATGCTCCGAAGGAAGAAGCGCCGGCCGCCGAAGAGCCTGCTGCCGAGGAAGCTGCTTCGGAATAAGATTCCGCTGTTCTGGAATGAAAAGGCCCCGGTGTTATCCACCGGGGCCCTTTTGTTTGCTGACTTGAGATATTGCCTGCAAGGAGCCCCGCGAGTGCGGCGCGGCTGCGGTGATAGTGCTATCAGGCGCGAAGCTTGGCCAAAATCGCCGCGCCCATTTCCTCGGTACCGACTGTCTTGCGATTGTCCTGGGCGATGTCGCCGGTCCGCAACCCATCACTCAAGACTGCCGAAATGGCGTTCTCGATATTGGTCGCCAGCTCCACCATGCCGAAGCTGTAACGCAGGGCCATGGCGACCGAGGCGATCATGGCGATGGGGTTGGCAATGCCCTGGCCGGCAATGTCGGGGGCCGAGCCGTGTACGGGCTCGTAGAAGGCCTTGCGCTTGCCGGTGACCGGATCGGGCGCGCCCAGTGAGGCGGAGGGCAGCATGCCAAGGGAGCCGGTCAGCATGGCGGCGACGTCGGAGAGGATGTCGCCGAACAGGTTATCGGTCACCATGACGTCGAACTGCTTGGGATTGCGCACCAGCTGCATGGCGGCGTTGTCTGCCAGGATGTGGTGGAGCTCGACGTCCGAATAATCTTTGGCGACGCCTTTGACCACTTCGTCCCACAACACGCCGGACTTCATGACATTCTTTTTGTCGGCCGAATGCACCTTGTTGTTGCGGGTGCGGGCCAGGTCGAAGGCGACGCGGGCGATGCGGTCGATCTCGTAGGTCTCGTAGACTTGGGTATCGATGGCACGCTTCTGACCGTTTTCTAGGTCGGCAATGGTCTTGGGCTCACCGAAATAGACGCCGCCAGTCAGCTCGCGCACGATGAGGATGTCGAGGCCTTCCACCAGCTCGCGCTTGAGCGAGGAGGCATCGGCCAAAGCCGGGTAGCAGATGGCGGGGCGCAGATTGGCAAAGACCGCCATTTCCTTGCGCAGACGCAGGAGTGCGGCTTCCGGCCGGTGCTCATAGGGCACGTTGTCCCATTTGGGGCCGCCCACGGCGCCGAAGATCACCGCATCGGCGGCCTTGGCCTTCTCGGTATCCTCGTCGGTGATGGCCACCTGGTACTTGTCATAGGCGGAGCCGCCGGCGAGGCCGCTATCGGTCGAGAAGTCAGTGAGCTGTTCGGAATTGGTCCATTTGATCAGCTTTTCCACCTCGAGCATGATCTCGGTGCCGATGCCGTCGCCGGGCAAAAGGAATAGGGAATGGGTGGCCATGTCGGGTCCTTGCCGTACTGGTGGTTACGCCTGTGGCCGCACATAGAGGTATTTCTCCTCCGCGTGCAAGAGCGACTGGACCTCGGCCATGAAAAAGCCGGCCCTCGGGCCGGCTTCGTCGCCTTGCGAGTCGCTGGATGTCAGCCAGCGAAGAAGGGCTGGGTGCCATGGGCCTCGATGGCAGTGGCCAGGCGTCCCAGCGCGTGGATATAGGCGGCCGAGCGCATCGAAACGCTACGGTCTTGGGCGATCTGCCAAATGGCGCGGCCCTCCCTTTCCATCATCTTCTTGAGCCGGGCGTGGATTTCCTCGAGATCCCAGTAGAATCCTTGCCGGTTCTGCACCCACTCAAAATAGGAGACGGTGACGCCACCGGCATTGGCCAGGATATCGGGCAGCACGACGACGCCCTTGCTGGTCAGGATCTGGTCGGCTTCGGATGTCACAGGGCCATTGGCCAGTTCGAGCACAACCTTGGCCTTGATCAGATGCGCATTGGCCTCGGTGATCATTTCCTCCATGGCAGCCGGGACGAGCAAATCGGCCTCGACGGCGATCAGATCGTCGGCAGCAATGATGGTGGCGCCCAGTTCGGCCGCCATGTCGGTGACGTGCCGACCCGAATTCTTGCCGGCAATCAGCCGCACCACGTCCAGACCGTCAGGCTTGCGGATGGCGCCTGCCGAATCGGAAACAGCAACGACGAGGTTGCCGTCGTCTGCCGCAAGCTGGGCGAAGTACTGACCGGCATTGCCGAAGCCCTGAATGGCGACAGTGCGCGAGCCGGAAAGACCCAGTTCCTTGGCAAGGTGCCGCACCAGGTAGAAGCCGCCGCGCGCAGTGGCGTCGTTGCGGCCCAGCGAGCCCCCCAAGGCAATCGGCTTGCCGGTGATGACGGCGGGGGAAACCGAGCCGGTGATCTGGTTGTACTCGTCGGCCATCCAGCCCATGATCATGGCGTTGGTATAGACGTCCGGAGCAGGGATATCGCGGTCTGGCCCGACAATGCGGGAAAAGGCCTGCATATAGGCACGGCTCAACCGCTCAAGCTCGGACTTGGATAGGGTACGCGGATCAACCCGAACCGCGCCCTTGCCACCGCCATAGGGCAGGTTCATCACGGCGCACTTGAATGTCATCCAGAAGGCGAGGGTCTCGACTTCCTCGACAGTGCTTTCCGGGTGGAAGCGAATGCCGCCCTTGGTCGGGCCGCGGGTATCGTCATAGCGACAGCGCCAAGCCAGAAAGGACTTGCGCGAGCCGTCATCCATGCGGATCAACAGGCTCGCCTTGGTCGTCTCGCGAGGAAACTTCAGTTTTTCGATGACGTCCTGATCGATGTTGAGATGGCTGGCTGCCTCTTCAAGGCGGATCAGGGCACGGTCAAGCAGGTTGTCATCGGTCATCGGCAGAACTCGTTTGCGCAGGAATTGTGCATTGAGCGTAACAATGCAGCACGTGTCTGGCATGAGTAGGCGCTTAGGTCAACAAAGCTGACCGATCATGCCGCGCAAATGCACATGATGCTGTTAGTGCGGGCAGAGAGCCCTATCGTTCCGTGCGGCATAGGCAAGCAAGGCAGTTCGGCAACGACGCGCAACAGTAGGCAAGCGTTTGTTGCGTGCCGGTTTTTGCTGCCCAAGCGTAGGCCTAGTTGGTGCTGCGTGTCACCAGTTCGCAATTGTCGGCTTCCGGGTCGACCTGCAGGGCCAGTTGCTGGCGGTCCAACTCGGCCAGCCACGCCGTCCACGAACAGGGGCTCACACCCTCATTCTCGCTCCCCGGCTGGACCTTGCGGCGTCGAAAGCTGAGCTTGAGTTGAGCCCGTTCTTCGCCAAACCGGTTCCGCACCCGGGCAATTGCCGGAATGCCCTGCCGGTCGGTCACCCAGTTTTGAATATCGCGGTGGCGTGTAAGCGTGCGCATCGTTGGCCTCCCCTCCAATGCAGTCACTAACTGCGCAACGGTTCCGGATCGCTCCCGTTCCCGACCGCGTTCACTATTCGACAAATTCGGTCACGAGCTTGAGGCTCGTCATCTCCTCCGGCGTGAAATAGTAGAGACGGTCCGGTGGGGTCTCCAGCGCATGCAGCCACAAGGCGGGATCGACGCCGCTCATGGTCAGGTGGCCGATGATCGCGGCCGTGGTCGATTGGGCCTCGCTCATTGCCGTTCCGGCTACGCGCAGGGCGTTCTGCGGATCGTCGGAAAGTGCCGCGGCATAGATCTGGTGGACGCCGATGGCCGCGCGAGGACTTGCACGGCGCGTATTGCCCGACGCAAAGACCACGGGGCAGGAAGAGGCGCAGAGCGCGCCGGCTTCGACCCTGGTTGCAAGTCCCTTTTCGTGGATCAGCCGGCCGATGGCTAGGGCATCCGTGACTGATCCCCCTGGGGAATCGAGAACCACGGTCTGGACATACTCACCGCGTGCAGCGATCTCCGCGGCAAAGCGCTCACCCGAGCCAATGTCAATCGAGCCGGTGAGCATCAAGTCTCCGCCGGTGGCCAGGGCGATCTCCAGCGGCTGGCTGAGCAGGTCCGGACCGGTGGTGATAGCCGGATTAGCGCCCTCGCGCGGGCCAGCGGGATCAAAGGGCGGCAGGATTGGTCGCATGGGCACAGCAAGGGCAGCGCCTTCATTTTCGGTTAGTTCGCGGAAATCCAGGTAGAGCACCGACGCTGTGCCGATCAGCAGGGCGAAGAACGCGACGCGCAGAATGTTGCCGTCATCGAGGGCGGCAATCCGCTGGCGCAGCCTGGTAAGGAATGGCTCGTGCTGCTGGCCAACATTGGCTGCGGTTTTCATGCGGGACGGGGATTTTCGGTGCGCTTGCGGTGCCCGGCGTCAATGGGGGTCACGGTTGCATCATCACCAGTGGGTTCCGGCTGGGCTCCTGTTGCCGGAGTCGCTAGTGGCTCGCCCTCCTGTGGCATGCTCCTGGGCGGCGCTGCATGCACGTCTATGCCAGCGGCCTCCATCTGACGAAACAGGGCCATAGCGCGGAGCATTTCGGCAGCTGTGATGTTCTCGGCCTCCTCTTGCGACGCCGAGTCGCGGCGCATCGCGTCATGGACAATCATCAGCACCAGGACGAGCACCACCGGCAGCAGGTCAATGGAGATGGCGCCGGCCCAGCTTGGGATGAAGTCCTGCCAGTAGCGGATCACCGCCTCGGCGGCAGAGAGCGGCACAAAACGGCGCTGCTCGACGGCAGGCGTGGCGAGAATCTCGTCTGCCGCGGCGGTCAGAGCTGCCGACTGTGCCGCCACCGAAGCGCGTACCGTTTCCATCACCTGGTCCTGCCGGCTGGCGAGATCGCCCGAGCGTCCGTCAGCCACCGGCGCAATGAAGCCGGCGCTCAGGTCGGCGGCGGCGCGCTTGACCGAGGCTGCCACGCCAGTCTGCTGCAGGGCGGCGATGATGGCGGATAGCTGCACAGCTTCTGACTGGAAGCTGTCGGCACGCGGTTCAACCGCGCCTGGCGTCGAAACCAGCTCGCGCATGGTCGCGAGGCGCGTTGAGCCCTGCTCGAACTGGATGGCCACCTGGTCTCGGCTGCCGGTGATGGTGGCAGCCAGTTGATCCATTTGGGCCGACATCTGGGTGAGCAACTGAACGACGCTGCCGGAACCTTGTGTACCGGTCAAAGCGCCGCTTTCACGTTCATCGGCGGCAAGGCCAGCAAAACGCTCGGAGGCCCGCCGTACGTCGGGCAAAAGGCTCTGGCTGGCCAAGGCATTGGCGTGGGCCCGATCGAGGTCCTCGGCATAGCCCTGCAGCGTCACCGCCATATGTTGCTCGGTTGCGGCCGAGCCAGCCAGTGCGGCGGCATTGAGCCAGCTCGACATGGCGATGACCATGGCACAGCCAACGGCCATGGTGACAAAGAGAGCCATGCGCTGCACGCCCGAGGTGACCAGGGGCACAAAGCGCAGCATGAAACTCCAGAAGGCGTAAATCGCCACCGAGACCGCGGCCGAATAGATGATCGCGGCGAAGAAGACGAAGCTGGCAGAGCCGTCAAGCAGGCCCCGAACGCCCAGATAGGTATAGACGCCCGAAGCCAGGGCCAGCACGGCCAAGGCAAAGCGTGTCATCGTCTCGACGCCATTGACGGTGTCGTTGAGGCGGTAGGCGTTCGGCTTGAGCTGCATGTGCGAAGGGCCCTCTGCTAACGGCAGGTTAGCACAGTGATCCCGGCGGAAACTTGGCAGAACTTGCGCGCGTTGATGACGGTCGCGTGAAACGGGCGAATGAGTGCCGCCCGCCGTTCACGGAAGTCGCTCTATCAAGCTTCGATCGCCACCTCGAGAGCCACGGTCACCATGTCGCGCAGTGAAGTCTGGCGTTCATTGGCGTCGATCTCCTCCTTGGTGATCAGGCAATCGGTCATGGTGCAGATGGTCAGCGCCCTGACGCCGAAACGCGCGGCGAGCGTATAGAGCGCGGCCGCTTCCATCTCAACGCCAATAATGCCGTGCTCGGGGAGCTTGTCGTAACCAGCCATGCCATCGGCATGATAGAAAATGTCGCTGCTCAACATGTTGCCGGCATGGAAGCGCATGCCCTTTGCCTCGGCCTTTTCGGCGGCGGCGCGCAGCAGGCCAAAATCGGCAATGGGGGAGAAATTGTAAGGGCCGAACCGGTCGCGCACGATGGCGCTGTCGGTCGAGGCGGCTTGGGCCAGGACGAGGTCGCGCACCTTCACTTTCGCATTGAGCCCCCCGCAGGTGCCGACGCGGATAAGGGTCTTGAGGCCATAGACGTTGATCAGTTCATGCACATAGATCGAGAGCGACGGCTGACCCATGCCGGTGGCCTGCACAGACACCCGTTTGCCCTTGTAGGTGCCAGTATAGCCCAGGCAATTGCGCACCGAATTGACCAGTTTTGGTTCGTCGAGAAAGGTTTCGGCGATCCATTTGGCGCGCAGTGGGTCACCCGGCAACAGTACGGCCTCGGCATAGTCATCCGGCTTGGCCTGATTGTGGGGAGTCATGAGCGTCGTCCTGTTTTGTCCATCTGGTCAAAGCAATGCCATTGGCCGCTGATAAGGGCAAGCGCAGCCAAAGCCTTGACCCCGCCGCTACCGGGGTCCATTTACCCAGCCATAGGTGGAGATGAGCCAATGGTCGCCAAAATTTTCATTGACGGGGAAGCCGGGACGACGGGCCTGCAGATCCGCGAGCGGTTGGCTGGGCGGCGCGACCTCGAGGTGCTCTCGATCGCGCCCGACAAGCGCAAGGATCAGGACGAGCGCAAGCGGCTGCTCAACGCGGCCGATGTGGCGATCCTGTGCCTGCCCGACGATGCGGCGCGGGAAAGCGTCAGCCTCATCGAGAACGACACGACAAGGGTCATTGATGCCTCGACCGCCTATCGGGTTGATCCGGACTGGGTTTATGGCTTTGCCGAAATGTACAAGGGACAGGGCGCCGCGATTGCCAATGCGCGCTTTGTCGCCAATCCGGGCTGTTGGCCGCAGGGGCTGATCGGCACGGTACGGCCGCTGATTGCGGCGGGCCTGCTGCCGGCGGATCTTGGTGTCACCTATAACGGAATTTCCGGCTATAGCGGCGGCGGCAAGCAGATGATTGCCGAATATGAGACTGCGGGCGCCGCGGCCAGCCATTTCATGCCCTATGGCCTGACCTTTAACCACAAGCATGTGCCGGAAATGACGCAGTATACGGGGCTCGCCAGCGCCCCGCTCTTCGTGCCGAGCGTCGGCGACTTCGCCCAGGGCATGACGACATTCGTGCCGCTGCAATTGGGCCAACTGGCCAAGGTCCCCACGGGCGCGCAGCTGCATGCGGCCATTGCCGACCATTATGCCGCGATCAGCGATGGGTTCGTTGTGGTGGCGCCCTATGCCGAAACGGCCAAGACCCCGGCGCTGGATCCGCAGGCCCATAATGACACCAACACTATGACGCTGCATGTCTTTGCCAATGATGCACGGGCGCAGGTTGTGCTGGTGGCGGTCTATGACAATCTGGGCAAGGGCGCCTCTGGCGCGGCAGTGCAGAATCTCAACTTGATGCTGGGTGTCAGCGCCAAAGAGAGCTTGGCGGCCTAACAAATCCATCTTGGCGTACCGAAGAGTACGCTTCCCGGCTTGACCGGAACCGCGCTTTGGGCAAATACCCTAAGTCAAAGCGAGGTTTTCCAGCCATGGACAAGTTCACCACCCTGACCGGTGTCGCGGCGCCCCTGCCGATCATCAATATCGACACCGACATGATCATACCCAAGCAGTATCTCAAGACGATCAAGCGGACGGGCCTGGGAACCGCCTTGTTCAGCGAGATGCGCTACAATGAGGATGGCACTGAAAATCCTGATTTCGTGCTCAACAAGCCCGGTTATCGGAATGCCACGATCATCGTGGCCGGCGATAATTTCGGCTGTGGTTCGAGCCGCGAGCATGCCCCTTGGGCACTGCTGGACTTCGGCGTGCGCTGCGTGATCTCCACCAGCTTTGCTGACATCTTCTACAATAACTGCTTCAAGAACGGCATTCTGCCACTGGTGGTGACAGCCGAGCAGCTCAAGCTGTTGCTCGATGATGCCGAGCGCGGCTCCAATGCCACGCTGACCGTCGATCTCGAAGCCCAGACCATCCAGGGTCCGGACGGGGGCACCATCCACTTCGATATCGATCCGAGCCGCAAGCAGATTCTGCTCGAGGGTCTCGACGACATTGCCGGGACGCTCAAGTCCGACCCGTCCATCTCCTCGTTCGAGAGCAAGATGGCCGCGGATCGGCCCTGGCTCTAGTTTCCATCAACCCCGTCAGTTTCGGCTGGCGGGGTTTTTGTGCCTCGCTCACCCCAACAAGGATCCTGCCATGGTCCAGCGCGTTTCCACCGGTTCTCCCTTTGAAGCCACCTTCGGCTATTCCCGCGCCGTTCGGCACGAGAATACCGTCTATGTCTCCGGCACAACCGGCTATGACTATACGACCATGACCATGCCCGACGATGTCGGCCAGCAGGCCGCCAATGCGCTGGCCACGATCGACAAGGCGCTCAGGGAAGCCGGTTCCTCGATCGCGGATACAGTGCGCGTGGTCTATTATGTGGGCGACCGCACTGATGTCGATGCGGTGGTCAAGGCAGTAGGCCCGGTGTTCAAGGACATCCGTCCGGCGGCTTCGATGCTCATTGTGCAGATGATCGAAGCGGGCATGAAGATCGAGATCGAAGTCACCGCCCGTATTGGGGCTGCGAACTCACAGGTCTAGATTCGCGGTTGTACACCCAGCGCCTCGGCGATCAGCCGATAGGAGCGGCGTCGTAGTTCGTAACTATGCATCGTGGTGGTGATCATCACCTCGTCGGCGGCGCAGCTCTCCGCCTTTTCGGCAATGGTGTCGCGCACCGTTGTAGGTGAGCCGACGATCCATAAGGTCGACTGATGGTCGATGACACCCTGCTGCTGCGGGGTCAGCACGACCTTGTGTGCCTCTTCCGGGCTCATCAGGCGGCGTTGTTCACCGGTCATGAACAGGGCCCATTGCACCGCCTGCGAGTAGGAGAGGTACTGTGCCTCGTCGTCGGTGGGAGCGCAGACCACCGAGACGCAGAGCATTGCCTGCGGCTTGGGGAAGGCTTCGGTGGGCTGGAAGGCGTAGCGATAGGCTTCGAACGCTGGCGCAGGGGGCGTGTGGCTGAAATGGGCGGCAAAGGCATAGCCGATGCCCAACTGCCCGGCGGCCGAGGCGCTGGCGCCAGATGAGCCCAGTAGCCACATCGGCGGCAAGCGGATGCCACCGGGGGAGACCGGTACGCGCGAATAGGGATGTTCGGGCGGAAAGCTCTCTTCGTCAAAGGCCATGAGTTCTGCGAGATAGGCAGAAAATTCTTCGCCCCCGCCACTGCGCAAGGCCCGCATGGCATAGCCGTCGCCACCTGGTGCGCGGCCGAGTCCCAGGTCTATGCGGCCGGGAAAGAGTCCTTCAAGCGTGCGATAGGCCTCGGCAATGCGCAGCGGGGCGTGGTTGAGCAGCATGACGCCGCCCGAGCCGACGCGGATATTCTGCGTGTGCGCGGCAGCGCTGCCGATCAGGATTTCCGGCACCGAGGAGGCAATGGAGGGCATGCCATGATGCTCGGCATACCAGAGACGGGTATATCCCAGCCGGTCGGCCTCCTGCGCGAGGAGGATGGTTTCGGCCATTGCCTGAGGTGTGCTGGTACCTTCGGCAATAGGGGCGAGATCCTGGAGCGACAGGGCAAAGGGGGCGGCCATGGGCAATTCCTCTGAATGAATCGGGCTCTTCTATCGGCAAATTGCGATGAAAGCGAGACCGATCACCATCACGGCACTGGGATTGCTAGGCAACCTGCCCGGCGGCCCAGCCCGAGGCCCAGGCCCATTGAAAATTGTAACCGCCCAGCCACCCGGTGACATCCACCACTTCGCCTACGAAATAGAGCCCCGGCACATTGCGGGCTTCCAATGTCTTGGCGTCGAGGTCGCGCGTATCCACTCCGCCCAGCGTTACTTCGGCGGTGCGATAGCCTTCCGAGCCCACCGGCTTTAGCGTCCACGACTTGAGGATGGCGTCGGCAGCGGCCAGCTTCCTGTCGGAGAAATCGCCGATCATACCGGGCAGGTTGAGTTCATCGCCCAGCAATTGTGCCAGCTTCCTGGGCAGGAGACTGGCAAGCACGGTCTGGACCTGAAGCTTGGGTGTGGCCTTGCGGGCGGCACGCAGAGCGTCGCTGGCATCGCGATGGGGCAGCAGATCTACGGCGATGGCGTCACCCTCCCGCCAGTAGGACGAGATCTGCAGGATGGCGGGACCGGACAGGCCACGATGGGTGAAAAGCAAAGCTTCCTCGAAGCTCATCTTGCCATGGCTGACAATGGCGTCGACTGCGATGCCTGAGAGCTCTTTGAGCCTCTCCAGGGCGCCGGCTTCGAAGGTCAGTGGCACGAGGGCCGGGCGAGTTTCCGTCAGACGCAGACCGAAGTGGGTTGCCAGTTGATAACCAAGGCCGGTGGCACCCATTTTGGGGATGGACTTGCCGCCTGTGGCAATGATGAGGCTGTCGCAGGTGATGGACGAGGTCGAGAGCCGGAGCTCGAAACCATCGCCGTTTTCATCACGCTCCACCTGTTCAACCGATGTTTCCAGCACCACGGTCACACCCGCCCTGCGCATTTCGTGGAGCAGCATGGTGTTGATCTGCGTCGCCGGCCCGTCGCAGAACAATTGCCCTAGGGTCTTTTCGTGGAAGGTTATGCCGTGGTCGCGCACCATGGCGATGAACATGTCGGGTGTATAACGGGATAAGGCGGAGAGCGCGAAACGCGGGTTGCTGCTGAGAAACCGGTCGCGACCCTTGTCCACCGTGGCATTGAGATTGGTGAAATTGCAGCGCCCGCCGCCCGAGATGCGAATCTTCTCGCCGGCATATTTGGCGTGGTCCACCACCAAAACCGTCCGGTCGCGCCTACCCGCCTCGATAGCCGCCATCATGCCGGCAGCGCCTGCACCAAGGATCACGACGTCATAATGGGGCATTGGAATTTCTCAAGGCGTGCAGCAAGTCGCCTGCCTAGCCGATCAGGACCGCTATGCCAATGGAGCCGTAAACCAGACAGATGCCCCGATATTGACTTTTGGGGCCTTACTCACGCTTTATGGCGCAATTCGGGTGGAGTTCGGCGAGCATGTTGAGCATAGGCAAAACAGTTAGTGCAGGCTTGGTCATGCTGGCGATGTTGATGCCGGCCACGGCACAGGACATGTTTGACCCCAATCCGATTGCAGACGTGGTCAGCGAATTGCGCGTCGGTCTGCATGCGCATGACGTGCATCACGCCGCCCTGCCGTTCTCGGTCAGCGAGTGGAAGCTCGACCGGATCGAAGATATCAGCTTCGATGTGCTGTTTCATTCGCCAGACTTCGACGTGTTCCGCTGGATCGGCTCTCCGCGTCCTGAAGTAGGTGCTACGGTCAATCTTGGGGGCCGCGACTCGATGGCCCATCTCGGTCTCACCTGGCAGTTGCCTATCTTTGACACGCCGGTTTATCTCGAAGGCACGTTCGGTGCAGCCGTGCACAACGGCGCCCTGACGGGCGCGGCTCCGGACCGTAAGAACTTTGGTTGCCGCGTCAACTTCTACGAGCGCTTTGGCGTCGGCATGCATGTCACCGAGACGACAACGGCGACGCTGACCTATGAGCATACATCCAACAATGAATGGTGCGGCACCAATGATGGCCTGTCCAACTTCGGCCTGCGCGTGGGTTGGAAATTCTGATCGGCGGCTCTCTGCCGTTCCTGGCATGGGAATTGACTAATTCCTATTTGAGAGTATGACTTCGCCTGCTTTCAACCAAAGCAGTCAATGATGCGCAGCTATTTCGACATTGCGAAGTTTGCAACGACCCCGGTTCCGGCCGGCGGCGTCGCTGCCTTCATGACCAAAACCACCAAAACCGCCTGACGCTTTTCCCCGGGTCGTCTCCCGACGGGGAGAGGCTCAAAGCACTGGCCGCGATGCACATCATCGCGCGGGGGCGGAATGGTAAGGGACTGGAGTTCCAAAATGGGTTATCGCGTCGCTGTCGTCGGTGCCACGGGCAATGTGGGCCGTGAAGTTCTCAATATTCTGGCGGAGCGCAAGTTCCCCGCGGACGAGGTGATCGCACTCGCATCGTCGCGCTCGATTGGCCGGGAAATTTCCTATGGCGACAAGATTCTGAAGGCCAAGAACCTTGAGGATTTCGACTTCAAGGGCGTCGACTTCGCCATCATGTCGGCCGGCGGTTCTATCTCTCGTGAATGGGCGCCGCGCATTGCCGCCTCGGGTTGCCTTGTCATCGATAATTCGAGCTTCTGGCGCTACGACTCCAACGTGCCGCTGATCGTGCCGGAAGTAAACGCCCATGTACTCGATGCCTGGCTGGCCAATCCGAACCGGCTCAACATCATCGCCAATCCCAACTGCTCCACCGCCCAGCTCGTGGTTGCGTTGAAGCCGTTGCACGACTTCGCCAAGATCAAGCGCATCGTGGTCTCGACCTACCAGTCGGTCTCGGGCGCAGGCAAGGAGGGCGTCGACGAGCTGTGGAACCAGACCAAGGGCATTTTCGTCAACGACAGCCCGGGTCCCGGCAACAAGTTCCCCAAGCAGATCGCTTTCAACGTCATCCCTCATATCGACGTCTTCATGGAAGACGGTTCGACCAAGGAAGAGTGGAAGGTGATGGCCGAAACCAAGAAGATACTTGATCCCAAGATCAAGGTGACCTGCACCGCCGTGCGCGTGCCGGTCTTCGTCGGCCATTCCGAAGCGGTCAACATCGAATTCGAGAGCCCGATCTCGCCCGACGAGGCACGCGACGTCCTCCGCGAGGCGCCGGGCATTTCGGTTATCGACAAGCGCGAACCGGGTGGCTACGCGACGCCGGTCGAGAGCGTGGGCGAATACGATACCTTCGTGAGCCGCATCCGTGAGGATGCCACGATCGAGAACGGGCTCAATATCTGGGTGGTCTCGGACAATCTGCGCAAGGGCGCGGCGCTCAACACGGTCCAGATCGCCGAAGAGCTGATCGCCCGCGGCCTCAAGGCTCGCCTAGCGGCCTGAGGGCGGTTTTTACCTCTCCCCTGCAGGGGAGAGGTGCGCGCCCAAACGACAATGCTGGACGAATTCTAGCATGGCAGCCTTGGCAAGCTCGGGTAACCGTGGTTACACCGGGCTAGGGAAGGAATTCGCGGGCTGCTGCCTGCCTTTAAGTGCCAGATAATGCCCCTTCGCCATGTGCTTCTCGCCCTGCTTGTCGTCGCCATCTGGGGTTTCAACTTCGTCGTCATCAAGCTCAGCGTCGAGGCATTGCCGCCCGTCCTGGCTGCAGCACTGCGATTTCTGGCCGCAGCCTTGCCCGCAGTATTTTTCATTCGGCCACCCAAGGCGCCTTGGCCGCTGGTGGTGGGCTTCGGCCTTGCCTTCGGCTTTGCGCTCTATGGTTTTCTCAACCTTTCGATCGCCTGGGGCATGTCGGCGGGGCTGAGTTCGCTGGTGCTGCAGACCCAGGCCTTCTTCACGATGGCGCTGGCCTTTGTTCTGCTGGGTGAGCGGCCGAGCCGCTTCCAGATCGCTGGCGCCTTGGTCGCCTTTGCCGGCATCTGCGTCATCGCGGTCGAACGGATGGCGGCTACGGCGCTGCTGCCGCTTGGCATGACGCTTCTGGCGGCAGTGAGCTGGGGCCTGGCCAATGTGCTGACCAAAAAGGCCGGCAAGGTCAACGCTCTGGCCTTTACTGTCTGGGGTTCGCTAGCGGCGCCGCTGCCGCTGCTCGGCCTGTCATGGCTGATCGAGGGGCGAGAGGCTATCGAGGCGGCCCTTGTCGGCTTCAGTTGGGAAGAGGCGGCGTTGATCGCCTTTCTCGCCTATCCCGCAACGCTCTTGGGCGGCGGCATCTGGAACTGGCTGCTGGGGCGACATCCTGCCTCCATTGTGGCGCCCTTTACCCTGCTGGTTCCGATTACCGGCCTGCTGTCCGGCTACTTGGTGCTGGGGGAGACCATCACGCCCATCGAGATCGGCGGCGCGATCCTGGTGATAGCCGGACTGGTCGTCACGCTCCTGCGGCGTCCGCTGCAGGCTGTTCCTCCCGCAGCATAGGGGATGGCCGCTCCAAGGCGGCCATCGTTTGTCTATTGCGGTGTGGTGGCTGGATCGAGCGGAGCGCCCTCGGCGGGCGCCGGAACGCTGGCCGGCTGCAGGGTATTGAGCTCGTCAACAGCGAGGCCGTCACTTGTATCAGCGTCTGCGGCGTCGAACTCGGCCTGGGTAAGGTCCGGCCAGACCAGTTGCAGTTCGGCAAAGCTGAGCTCGCCATTGCCGTCGGTATCGACGTCGGCAAAGCTGGTCGGGGTCTGGGCAAGGGCCGTGCTGGCGGTAAAGCCGATAACGGCAAGGCTCAAGACAATCTTGTGCATTGAAAACTCCTTGGTGCCGCGGCGGCGCGGCAGAAAGAAGGCCACCCCGGGGGCGTGGGGTGGCCTCGTGAAAAGCCCGGTAGTCGGGCGCGCCCTGTTAGCTGGCAGGGGCAGCAGAGGCGGCGACGAGGGCGTCATACTCTTCCGCAGACAGCTCGCCATTTGCGTCAGTGTCGGCGGCCGTGAAGGCTTCCTCGGTCAGGTCCGGCCAAGCGACCTGGGCTTCGGTCAGGCTTACGCCGCCATTCAGGTCAGTATCGACAGTCGCGAAGTCGGTGGCTGCCCCCTGGGCGAAGGCCGCGGTCGACAGGCCGAGTACGATGAGGGACGAAACGATGATCTTCTTCATGGGAGTTGAGCTCCAATGTTGGGGAGATAAAAGCGGCGACCGGTTAGCCGATCCCCGACGGCCTGCTCTCCTGCAGTCCGTGGTAAAGACGATGATGCTGCAATGTGTCCGGTGAAGGCCCGGAAATCGGCAAAGTCTAGGAAATATCTAGGCAAATTGTGGCCTAGTTATACTGCCGAGCCTTCCAAATATTTGTTCGGAAGATAGTTGTTAAGTAAGGCTGCTACCGCAGAAATTTCACCAAAAAATACTGCCGCTGTCGCGATAAAATATGTCAGGGGCCAGAACGTCGCATGATCATAGAGGGCGCTTTGTTGTGGTGGACGCACGGCAGCACATCACGAGCACTTCACGCGTCCGTGATAGTAAGTCTAGTAGCGGCGGTGATCAGAAATCGGGGCGTATGAAGTCGCCGTTGTGATCCATGATCCACAGTTCGCCCGTCGAAATGTCGAACCACGCACCATGCACGGCCAGCTTTCCGTCCGCTTCCAGCGCGGCGACATAGGGAAAGGTTCGAAGATTGCCGATCGAGTTGCGAATCGAGATGCGTTCCAGCGCCGTCTGGCGTTCGCTGGTTGTCAGCAGGCCATTCCTTCCGAGCTGGTTGGGCAAGTCGCCCAGCATGCTCATCCATTTTCCGATGAAGTCACCATCATCAAGCGGGCTTTGGTCGGGTGCCAGGGCGGCCTTGATGCCGCCGCAGCGACCGTGACCCATGATGACGATGTTGGTTATGCCCAGCGCCTTGACCGCGAACTCGATGCCGGCGGAGGTGCCATGCTGGCCGCCGTCGGGCTGATAGACCGGCACCAGATTGGCCACGTTGCGCAGCACGAACAGTTCGCCCGGACCTGCATCAAAGATCATTTCGGGTGCCGCGCGGCTGTCGCAGCAGGCAATGATCATGGTTGTCGGATGTTGTCCGTCAGAGGCCAGATCGCGAATCCGGTCCTTTTCGCGTGAATAGCGGCCGGCCATGAAGTTGGCGTGGCCTTTGAGCAGATGGTCAGGAAATCCATGCATGGATTTTCGATTAGCGATAAGAACGGGCGAGATCAACAGCGGCGATTGTTTCACCACGCATTGGGGTCATGCATGCTCATCTATCGTTTCCTCACCGGCGAAGACGACGCCGCCTTCTGTCACAAGGTCACCAAGGCGCTGAGCGAAGGCTGGGAACTGCATGGCTCGCCGACGTATGCCTATGACGGCTTCTCCAAGAAAATGAAGGCCGGGCAGGCCGTCACGCGTACCGCAAAGGACCAGCCCTACGATCCGGACAAGAAGCTCGTTGACTTCTAGGGAGCAGTCTCACGCCATCTCGCCTGATGCTAGTTTAAGCGCCAGGGCCTGCAGCATGAGGATGGTCTTGGCGTCACAGATTTCGCCAGTGCCGATCATGGCGAGCGCTGCTTCGAGGGCCAGTTCGAACACGTCGATATCTTCGCCCTCATGGGCGACTCCCCCACCGTCACCCAGCTTGTGGCCGGGGGTGTAACGGGCGAGAAAACAGGTGCACTTCTCGGTAAGCGAACCGGCGCTCATATAGGCATCGCAGAGAAAGACCAGAGCTTCTGGCTCGTAGCCCGTCTCCTCAATCGCTTCGCGTCGGGCGGCCAGAGCCGGTGCCTCGCCGTCCAGCAAGCCTGCTGGCGCCTCGATCAACCAAGCCGGGTCGCCATTCAGATGTGGCGGGAGGCGAAACTGGCGCGTCAGGATCACGCTGCGGTTTTTCGCGGCGTACATCAGCACGGCAGCGGCGCTACCATGGTCATAGACTTCGCGATGGACGGTCTGCCGGGTGCCGTCGCGCCGCGCATGCGTCACCTGATAGCGGTCCAGTCGGCCCCAGTCCCTTGCCAGGGGCGTGATGCTGTCGATGGTGATCGTGTCCTGCATACAAGGCTCCTTGTGTGATGCCCCCTCTCATGCCGCAAAGTGCGCCTTCGGAACAGGGGCCTTACGGACGTCCCCAAAGGCAAGCCGATCAGGCGACGCTCAACAGACTTTTGACGCCAATGCGAATCCCGCACATAGCGTTCGCCATACGAACAAAGTGCGCATTGCGCCAAAAGTCGAAGCGCATCGCTTTGATTTTGTAACCTTTGAGCGCTAGAAGTCTCGAACAATTCCAAACTGCAAGCGGTACGCCGCCCGCCAGCGAGGCTCCATGACGGTTCGATCCCGCCCACTTTCTCCACATATCCAGATCTATCGCTGGACCATCACCATGACGATGTCCATCGCCCATCGCGCGACCGGCATCGCCAACTACGCGGGCACGGCGCTGCTCGTCGTCTGGCTGGCTGCTGCTGCCTGGGGGCAGGAGCCGCTCAACGCGGTCAACGAGGTCTATGGCAGCTGGTTCGGTCAGGTTGTGCTGTTCGGCTATTCCTGGAGCCTGATCCATCACATGCTGGGGGGCATCCGCCATTTCATCTGGGATTATATCATTGGTATGGAGCCGGGGCAGCGTGAAATGCTGGCCTGGGCGAACCTGGTGGCCTCCGTCGTCCTGACCCTGCTGGTCTGGACCACCTTCGTCTGGATGGCATGATGCGCGAACAGATCATTACCCGCGACGTGGTCGCAGATCCCAAGTCGGTCTATGGCGACAAGAAGGCCTCGACCCGCCATTTCATCACCCAGCGGCTGACCGGGGCGAGCAATATCGTGTTCCTGGCACTGCTGCTCTTTGTGGTGGTGCGGCTCGCCGGACAGGATCGACCCGATATGGTCGCCGTGATCGGCAATTTCTGGATCGGCCTGCCGCTGGCGGCATTGCTGGCCATAGTCACAGTCCATATGCGCAACGGCATGCGCGATGTGCTGGAAGACTACTTCGCCGGCCGTACCTACCGCCTCTACATGATGCTCAACACCATGTTCTGCCTGCTCATCGCGGCAGCGGGCGTCATTTCCATTCTCAAGCTGGTCTTCTGGGGTTAAACGCAATGGCGCAATACGAACTCATCGACCACGAATTCGACGTGGTGGTGGTCGGCGCCGGTGGCGCGGGCCTGCGTGCCACGCTCGGCATGGCCGAACAGGGGCTCAAGACCGCCTGCATCACCAAGGTGTTTCCGACCCGCTCACATACCGTGGCGGCGCAGGGCGGCATTGCCGCCTCGCTGCAGAATATGGGCCCCGACAGCTGGCAGTGGCACATGTACGACACCGTCAAGGGGTCGGACTGGCTGGGCGACAACGACGCCATGGAATATCTGGCGCGCGAAGCGCCGGCCGCCATCTATGAGCTCGAGCACTATGGTGTGCCGTTCTCGCGCACCCAGGATGGCAAGATCTACCAGCGCCCCTTCGGCGGCCACATGACCGAATTCGGCGACGGCCCCCCGGTGCAGCGCACCTGTGCTGCCGCCGATCGTACGGGCCACGCGATCCTGCACACGCTCTACGGGCAATCGCTGCGCAACAATGCCGAATTCTACATCGAGTATTTTGCGCTCGACCTGATCATGGGCGACGATGGCGAGTGCCAGGGTGTCATCGCCTGGAAGCTCGACGACGGCACGCTGCACCGTTTCCGCGCCAAGCTGGTCGTGCTGGCAACCGGCGGCTACGGCCGCTCCTATTTCTCGGCGACCTCCGCCCATACCTGCACCGGCGACGGCAATGGCATGGTGGCGCGGGCCGGTCTGCCACTGCAGGACATGGAATTCGTGCAGTTCCACCCCACCGGCATCTATGGCGCTGGTGTGCTCATCACCGAGGGCGCGCGCGGCGAGGGCGGCTATCTCACCAATTCGGAAGGCGAGCGCTTCATGGAGCGCTATGCACCCAATGCCAAGGACCTCGCGTCTCGCGACGTCGTGAGCCGCTGCATGACGCTCGAAATTCGCGAGGGGCGCGGCGTCGGTCCCAAGAAGGACCACATCTATCTCCACCTCGATCATCTGGATCCCAAGGTGCTGCATGAACGCCTGCCGGGTATCACCGAATCGGCAAAGATATTTGCCGGCGTTGACCTGACCCGTGAGCCGATCCCGGTCCTGCCGACGGTTCACTATAATATGGGCGGCATTCCCGCCAACTATCACGGCGAGGTGCTGAACCCCACGCCTGACAATCCCGACCGCGTCGTGCCGGGCCTCATGGCAGTGGGCGAAGCAGCCTGTGCCTCCGTCCATGGCGCCAACCGGCTGGGCTCGAACTCGCTGACCGATCTGGTCGTCTTTGGCCGTGCCGCTGCCATTCGGGCAGGCAAGGTGCTCGACCGCGCCGCACCGATCCCAGGCATCAACAAGACCCAGGACGACAAGATTCTTGCCCGCTTCGATCGACTGCGCAATGCCAACGGCTCCCAGCCCACGGCCAAGCTGCGTGATGAGATGCAGAATACCATGCAGTCAGATGCCGCCGTGTTCCGCACCGAAGCCTCGCTGAAGAGCGGCGTCACGGGCATGAGCGAAATCTATTCCCGCCTGCCCGACGTCAAGGTGACGGATCGGTCGCTGATCTGGAATTCGGATTTGGTGGAAACGCTCGAACTGGAAAACCTGATGGCCAACGCCATGGTTACCGTGGTGTCCGCTGAGGCCCGGCACGAATCCCGCGGCGCCCATGCGCGCGAGGATTATCCCAGCCGTGACGATGAGAACTGGCGCAAGCACACGCTGAGCTGGATCGATACCGACACCGGTGCAGTCCGCCTCGGCTACCGGCCGGTGCATGTCGATCCGCTTACCCCGGAAAGCGAAGGCGGTATCGACCTCAAGAAGATCGCTCCCAAGGCGCGGGTCTACTGATGCGCCCGCTGCTGGTCGTCGCCCTCCTGCTCTGCGCTATCATGCCCGCCTTCGCGGCCCCTACCCAGGCGCAGAAGGACGAGTTCTATGCCGTGTGCATGGGCATCGCGCAGGACGCAAAGCTCTGCGGTTGCAAGGCCGCTGCGGCGATGGACCTGATCGACGAGCGCTTCATGGGCGTGGTCATTGCCTCGATGAAGGGTCGCGCCACGGCGCCCGAAGACGCGGCGCCATATAATAGCTACGTCGCCAGATCGAACCAGATCTGCAAGCCGAACTACTAGGTTTTCGCGCCGGTTGAGCGGCGTGTATTGAGAAGGAAGACCGACCCATGGTCGAACTGATGCTCCCCAAGGCCGATCGCCCCAGCAAGGGCAAGACCTGGCCAAAGCCAGCCAACGCGAAACGGCTGCGCGAGTATCACATCTATCGCTATGATCCCGATCAGGACGCCAATCCGCGCATCGACACCTATTTCGTCGATCTCGATGATTGCGGCCCGATGATCCTCGATGCCCTCTTGTGGATCAAGAACAAGGTTGACGCGACACTGACCTTGCGCCGCTCCTGTCGGGAGGGCATTTGCGGGTCGTGTTCGATGAATATCAACGGGCTCAATACCCTCGCCTGCACCAAAGGCATGGATGACAGTTCCGGGCCGATCAAGATCTACCCGCTGCCCCATATGCCAGTGGTCAAGGACCTGGTGCCTGACCTTTCCACCTTCTATGCCCAGCACCGCGCCATCGAGCCCTGGCTCAAGACGACCTCGCCCACGCCGGCCAAGGAATGGACGCAGTCCGTGCCCGAGCGTGCCAAGCTCGATGGGCTCTACGAGTGCATCCTGTGCGCCTGCTGCTCGACTTCCTGCCCGAGCTATTGGTGGAATGGCGAGAAGTATCTCGGCCCGGCGGCCCTGCTGCAGGCCTATCGCTGGCTGATCGATTCGCGCGACGAGACCACGCAGGAACGCCTCGACGACCTCGAGGATCCCTTCAAGCTCTATCGCTGCCACACCATCATGAACTGCGCCAAGGTCTGCCCCAAGGGCCTGAATCCGGCCAAGGCGATCGCCGAAATCAAGAAGATGATGGTCGAGCGCAAGGTCGCGGCGTAACAGCGCTCAGCGTTCGGCCTCGATCAGCATGATCGTGCCGTCCTCATAGGCGGCCTTGCAGTCATTGGCGTCGTGCCGCAGGTCGCTCTCGAGCAACAGAGCGGCGGCGCCGGGGCCTTCGAAGCGCGGATCGTCGCATTGCTCGTCATCGGCATAGTCGGAGCGGTTGTCGCCGAAGTCGATGCCGCTGCTGTTATAAGGCGCGCCGGCGGCATACTGGGGTGAATAGACGGTGCGGATGGTCACCTTGCCCTCCGCTTCCAGCGCCGCGCAGTCGCTGGCATCGCCCAGCATGTCTTCGCTCAGCAGCTTCTTGTCGGTGCCTTCGCCGGTAAACCGCAGGTCATCACATTCCCCGTCATTGGCCCATTTGCTCCAGTCGCTGCCATAATCGAAGGCGGGGAGGGGCTTTTCTGCCGCGCTGTCCATGAAGGTGGCGGTACCAGCCGCCACGGCCTGGCGGCAGTCGGTCGCGTCGTGGCCAAGATCTGCATCGAGTAGTTCGCTCGCGACGCCGGTTCCGGTGAAACGAGGATCGTCGCATTCCCCATCCTTGGCCCACTCGCTGGCATCGTCGCCATAGTCGATTGCCTCGGCTGGTTCATCCTTGAAGCTGGCCGTACCCGCTTCCACCGCTGCCCGGCAGTCGGTCGCGTCATGGCCCAGATCCGCGTCGATCAGTTCGGCGGCCATTGCCGATCCTTCGAAACGCGGGTCGTCGCATTCGCCGTCATTGGCCCATTCACTGGTGTCGTCGCCGTAGTCGATGTCGCTGACAGAGCCGGTCGATGGCACGGTGGCGGGTGGGTTCTTGTTGTCGAGCTTCTGTGCCGCAGCCGGCAATACCGGTCCGGCCGTCAGCACCAGGCTCAAGCCAGCTCCGACCAAATACTTGCGCAATGCGTCCATCACTTTTCCCCGCCCCGTCCATGCAAGGGGCGGACAATAGCGTGGCTTTGTGGCGAATGGAAAGCCAGACGGAGGTGATCAGAGCCGGTCAGGTATTGTTCTTCAGCACGGCAAAGACATTGTTCTCGGCCTTGAGGAAGCCGGCAGGGTTGCGCGCATAGGATTTGAAGCCGACGGTCTGCCCGTTATTGCCGCCCAGCGCCCGCACCCCGGCCCCGTCGATCTCCACCACAATGTCGCAATGGCTGAAAAAGGCATCATGCTTGTGGGCGAATTCGTAGGTTACCGGATTGACCCGCCACTGGCAGATCAGGTCACCGAGCTGGACCGGATGCTCGGTGAGCCGATACCCCCAGAACGGCGCTATTGCGCCATCGAGTCTGGCGTGGATCGCCTGGTTGACATAGCGCGCATGCGCCGCCGCAAAACGAAAGCCGGTATAGGCCGGACCGCCCTTGCGCACCGCCCAAGAGATGAAGGCAGCCGACCACGGCACATCGCGGTCGCGGCCGTCCAACCCCATGCCGATGGCCTGCCACATCTCCCCGACATAGCGGTAATAGGGTGATTTGTGCTCATCGCCCTGGCCCTTGTTGAAACGGAACCATTCGGCGATGGCCGCATCCATCAGGGCTTCGCGGGCCGACGTGACCGGGTCACGCAGCAGGCTCGCCTTTACAAAACCTTGTGCTCCCCCGCTCACGGCGATTTTGATCCAGCCGTTCTGGTCGGCGCTGCCGCTGGTGGTGACCGGCTGTCCCTTGCGCAGGGTGGCAACGATGTTGTCGCCAAGATCGGCCTTCGATCTCACATTGAGTTCGTCTGCCCGTACATGCCTGATTGCCATTTGGCCTCTCCTGCTGATGGCCATGGTGGCAGGGCAACAAGGCCGGCAAAATCCGGGCATCTACGCATCGGGCTGCTACGCATCGGCATCAGCCGCGCGGATGGGCCTTGCGATAGCTTTCCAGCAGTCGGTCGGTATCGACAGCGGTATAGATCTGGGTGGTGGAAAGGCTGGCATGGCCCAGCAATTCCTGAATGGTGCGCAGGTCGCCACCCTTGCCCAGCAGATGGGTCGCAAAGGAATGGCGCAGCGCATGGGGTGTCGCCGAGGGCGGCAGGCCGAGTGCGCTGCGCAACTGCACGACGCGCATTTGTATCAGCCGGGGCGACAGCACGCCGCCGCGCACGCCGCGAAACAGCGGCTCATCCGGCCAGGGCTTGAATGGGCATAGTTCAAGATAAAGGTCGATCGAGCGGCGTACCGCATCTATCAGCGGCACCAGCCGCACCTTGCCGCCCTTGCCGGTGACAGGGAGTGTCGTGCCTTCCAGATCGGTTCCCGTCAGTGCCAGCGCCTCGGCGATGCGCAGCCCCGCGCCATAGCAGAGCGAGAGCACGGCCATGTCACGCGCGGCGACCCAGGGGCGTTCCTCCATGTCCGCGGGGGCCGCGATAGTCTGGCGGGCCTCGAGAACGGTCAGTGCCTTGGGCAGGCTCTTGGGCAGCTTGGGGGTGCGGATGACGTTGAGCGCTTCGCTGGTGACGACGCCCTCGCGTTCGAGAAAGCGAAAGAGGCTCTTGAGTGCCGACAGCACCCGCGCCAGTGAACGTGAATTAAGACTCTCATTGCGGCGCTGGGCCATGAAGGCGCGAATATCCGCGCCGCGCAGCTCCTTCAGCGTTGTCAGAGTCACCGGCCCGCCTGTATGGCTGGCCAGAAAGCTCAGGAACTGGTCGACATCGCGGCTATAGGCTTCTAGCGTATTGCTCGACAGGCGCCGTACCGAACCGAGTTCGCGCTGCCAGCCTGCGAGTTGGGCACGCACGAAATCATCGGTGACAAAGGCGGAATCGACCATTTGTCCAGTCTGGGCGGACGGGGTAAATGCAACCTTAACCTCGCGGGGCGATGGTTTTGATCGAGCGGAGGCAGGTCATGCGCATTTCATCTTGTCCGTGTCGTTTTGTCGTCTCGCTGGTCATGCTTGCCACCGTGGGCGGCACGGTCCATGCCCAATCCCCATCCTTCTGGCAGGCGGGGAGCATCTGGACGGGGCCGGCCAGCTTCAGTGGTGCGCCCTCGCTCTCCTATGCCAGTCCCGACGCCAGGGTTCATGCCGCTGTCGATCTCGGTGTGATCCATCTCCGCGCCGACGAGAAAGTGCTGGTCGGCAATTATACGCTCAGCCACCTGATCTGGCAGAGTACGGCACCGGTGCTGGGCGCCAGCGTAGACACCGAGATCGGCAGCGGCTTTAGCCTGCGGGCCGAGGGCCGTGTTGCCTTGTGGGGCAGAAGCTATATGGAAGACTATGACTGGACGATGGGCGACGACACCTTTTCCAATTGGTCAGATCGCAGCCAGCACCCCGATACCAGGCTCGACCACTATTTCAGCGGTACGGCCGCGCTGGGTTATGAACTGGCCAAGGACGCCACCATGAAGGTGAGGGCGCATGGCGGTTTCAAATATACCGATGCGCAATGGACCGCCTATGGCGGCACTTACCTGTATTCCAGAGGGGGCGGCTTTCGCAACACACCGGGCACAATCGCCGACGGATTGGCCGCTGTCACGTATCGTCAGCAGTTTCCCGAGCTTTTCCTGGGCCTTGATGGCGAAGAGATATTCGGGGATTTTCGGGTTGGCGGATTGTTGCACGGTGGGCTGACCTTCCTGGCCGGTACAAATGATCAACACTGGCTGACCAATAACCGCTTTCACGACAAGCTCCGGGTCGCGCCGACGTTGTCCGCCGGTGTGGATATCGGTTACGCCGCAGGCGACAACGTCGAGCTGACGCTCGCGGCGCGCTACGACCATATTTTCGAGCAGCGTGGCGATACCGAATACTTCAATATTGCCACCGGTGCCCCAGCAGGCGGGGTAACCGACAGTGCCGGTGGCGGGCTGAGCAGCGCGGAAATAACAGCCGGGCTCAAGGGCTCGTTCTAGTCTCAGCGTGGGTGGCGCTCGGCGTCGAGCCATTGTGTGGTAAAAATCCCCAGATCGTCATAGAGCCGCGCCGGCAGTTCCTGGGGATGGTGCTGACGCCGCAGCGCCTGCTGCAACAGCGCGAAGAGGCTGGCGCGTTCTGCGATGGCGACCAGGTCGTCGCCGGGCGTGCGGATTTCGATTGCTTTGCTCATCTCGTCCTCCTTGCTTGGAAAATGAGACTAAGCGCAGACACTGACAGGCCCTGTCAGCAGCCAGGGCCTTTTGGCAGAATCACTTGCGCTCCCTATGTTCGAATGCGAACAGAACGGGCACAAATGGAAGAGCGTCCAGACATCGTTGCTGTCATGGTGGGGGTGGCCGTCGAGGGCCCCTACAGCTATCGCGTCCCGCCCGGCATGGCGGTCACGCGCGGCTCGATCGTGGCCGTTCCGCTGGGTCCTCGGCTGACTCTGGGTGTGGTCTGGGGCGCGCCAAAGGACATGGTGGCGCATAATCGTCTCCGCGATATTGCCCAGGCCTATGACGCGCCGGCGCTCAGCGAGGAATTGCTTAGGCTGGTCGACTGGGTCGCGCGCTATACTCTGGCGGCTCCGGGGCAGGTGCTGCGTGCGGTCCTGCGCTCAACCGAGGCGCTTGATCCTCCCCGGCCAGTCATTGCCTATCGGCGCACCGGCCATGAGCCGGAAAAGCTGACGCCGGCGCGGTTGCGTGTGCTGGATGCGCTGATGGACGACATGGCCTGGCCCAAGGCGGCCTTGATCGGCGCCACCGGGGTCTCGCCGTCGGTGATTGAGGGGCTGGAACGCGCGGGAGCGGTGGAACGGCTGGAAATGCCGCCGCCGCCGGTGGTGCTGCCGCCCGATCCCGACGGCGCAGTGGCTAAGTTGTCGCAGGCGCAGACCCAGGCGCTGGCCGAAATCACCGCGCTCGATCCGCACAAATTTGGTGTTGCGCTGCTCGATGGTGTAACCGGGGGCGGCAAGACTGAGGTCTTCTTCGAGGCGGTGGCCGATACGTTGCGGGCTGGTCGACAGGCGCTGATCCTGTTGCCCGAGATTGCTCTCACCAACACATTTATTTCCCGCTTTACCAGGCGCTTCGGTACCCGCCCGGCCGAATGGCATTCAGATATGACGCCGCTGCAGCGCGCCAAGGTATGGCGCGGCGTGCTGGATGGCACCGTGCGGGCGGTGGTTGGGGCGCGCTCGGCGCTGTTTCTGCCGTTTCGCGAATTGGGGATGCTGGTGCTCGATGAAGAGCACGACGGCGCCTACAAGCAATCGGACGGCGTCAACTACCATGCCCGCGACATGGCGGTGGTGCGGGCCCACCTGGCGGAGGCCCGCGTGATTCTATCCTCGGCCACGCCATCGGTTGAAACGCGAAATAATGCCAATAACGGTCGCTATGCCCATGTGCTGCTCACCTCCCGGTTCGCCGAGGCCGCCATGCCGGATATCACGGCCATAGACATGCGGGCTGACGGTCCGGAAAAGGGCCAGTGGATTGCGCCGCTTCTGGCACGGGAAGTCTTTGCCGCGCTCGACCGCGGCGAGCAGGCCCTGCTGTTCCTTAATCGGCGCGGCTATGCCCCGCTGACCCTGTGCCGCTCCTGCGGGCATCAGTATCAGTGTCCCGACTGCTCGGCCTGGATGGTAGAGCACCGTTTCCGGGGCGTGCTCATGTGCCATCATTGCGGGCACGAGGTGCGCACGCCCAAGGTGTGCGGCGCCTGCGGGGAGGCCGATGCGCTGATCGCCGTGGGTCCCGGGATCGAGCGGGTCGCGGAGGAGGCGGCTGCCCGCTTTCCCGATGCGCGACGAGTGATCCTCTCCTCGGACATGGGCAGCAATGCCCAGTTGCGCGAGCGGTTCAGCGAAATCGAGCGGGGTGAATTCGACCTCATCATCGGCACGCAGTTGGTCTCTAAGGGTCATCATTTCGAAAAACTCTCGGTGGTCGGCGTGCTCGATGCCGATCTGGGCCTGGCGCATGGCGATCCGCGCGCTGCCGAAAAGACCTTCCAGATCCTCACGCAGGTGGCCGGCCGGGCCGGGCGGACCTCACGCAGTGGCAAGGCGTATCTGCAGACCTATCATCCCGACCATGCGGTGATGAAGGCCATGGTCAGTGGCGATCGCGAGGCCTTCTACGCCCACGAACTGACGGCCCGCGAGGCGGGGGGGCTGCCCCCCTTCGGGCGGCTGGCGGCCTTGATCGTCTCGGCCAATGAGCACGACGTGGCGATGAACTTTGCCAAAAAACTGCTGTCGGCTGCGCCGATGGCCGATGGGGTAAAACTGTTCGGTCCAGCCGATGCGCCTATCGCCATGGTGCGTGGACGCCATCGCGTGCGGCTCCTGGCGCAGTCCGGAAAGGACTTCGATCTGTCGGGCTATGTGCGGTTCTGGCTGGGCTCGGCGGAGAAGGTCACGGGCAATCTGCGGGTTCAGGTGGATATCGATCCAATGAGCTTCATGTAGCGTCAACTCACGCCCGAATGGGCGGCCGCAACAGATTTTTTACCTTTGAGGATCACATTGGCCATCAGCCACGGAGTGATGACCGAGGCTAGCGGCGGGCGGTGTGCTTCCCAGCCATCCCAAACCGCCCGCTGCGCCCCCCTACCGGTCAGAAGACCGGAAGCGATCAAGAAGATCACCCAGACATAATGCGAGCACACCCGTTAAGCCTTCGTAACCACGAAGGTCGATATTGCACGTCGATGCTCACCTTTCCCCGTTTTGCCTGCGACACTTTCGCCGCCTTCGAATCGCTCCCCCAAGTCTTGCAAGCCGCGAGGGGCTTGTGCTAGAGCGGGCGCGACTTTGAAGGGGTCTCCGGACGGCCTCTTTCCCAGACAAGAACAAGCGTCGGCAACCGCCCGGTTTTCCTAACTGAAACAGGCGGCGAAGCAGGCAGGCAACCAAGAGGGTGTAGCGGCATTGGCAGCGCAGAATTCAGTGCTTACCCAGATCGCCCGGCCATATGCGTCGGCGCTGTTCGATCTCGCTGAAAGCGAGAACCAGTTGGCATCGGTGGAGACGTCACTTTCCGACGTTTCCCGCCTGATCGGGGAAAGCGCCGATTTTGCGCGCTTCCTGCGTTCGCCGGTGATTACTGGTGACGAAAAGGCTCACGCCCTCGATGCCCTGCTGGCCAAGGCGACCACCAACGGACTGGTTGCCAACTTCCTCAAGCTGGTGGCCCGCAATGGGCGGCTGTTTGCGCTCGACGCCATCATCGTCGCGTTTCGCGAGCTGGCTGCTACGGCACGCGGCGAAGTGACTGCCGATGTGACATCGGCGGCTCCGCTCGGTGCCGATCAGGTCAAAGCTCTCGGCGAGACGCTCAAGGCCCGCATCGGCAAGACCGTCACGCTCAACCAATTCGTCGATCCCTCCCTGATTGGCGGCCTTCAGGTGAAGGTCGGCAGCCAGATGATCGACTCTTCGCTCAAGACAAAACTCGCTGCGATGAAGATCGCCATGAAAGAGGTCGGATAATGGACATCAAAGCCGCGGAAATTTCTGCGATCCTCAAGGACCAGATCAAGAATTTCGGCCAGGAAGCCCAGGTTTCCGAAGTCGGTCAGGTGCTCTCCGTCGGCGACGGTATTGCCCGCGTCTATGGTCTGGACAAGGTACAGGCCGGTGAACTCGTCGAGTTCCCGGGCGGCGTGAAGGGCATGGCCCTGAACCTTGAAGCCGACAATGTCGGCGTCGTTATCTTCGGCAATGACCGTTCCATCAAGGAAGGCGATGTCGTCAAGCGCACCGGCTCCATCGTGGACACCCCGGTCGGCAAGGGCCTGCTCGGCCGCGTGGTCGACGGCCTGGGCAACCCGATCGACGGCAAGGGTCCGATCGAGCATACCGAGCGTCGCCGCGTCGACGTCAAGGCACCCGGCATCCTGCCGCGCAAGTCGGTGCATGAGCCGATGTCGACCGGGCTCAAGGCCATCGACGCGCTGATCCCGATCGGCCGTGGCCAGCGCGAGCTGATCATTGGCGACCGCCAGACCGGCAAGTCGGCCATCATTCTTGACACCTTCCTCAACCAGAAGCCGGCCCACGACGCCAACGCGTCGGAAACCGACAAGCTCTATTGCATCTATGTCGCCATCGGCCAGAAGCGCTCGACGGTTGCCCAGTTTGTGAAGCAGCTCGAAGAAGCCGGCGCCCTGCAGTATTCGGTGGTCATTGCCGCAACCGCGTCGGATCCGGCGCCGCTGCAGTACATCGCGCCCTTCACCGGTTGCGCCATCGGCGAGTTCTTCCGCGACAATGGCATGCATGCCGTGATTGCCTATGACGATCTGACCAAGCAGGCCGTGGCCTACCGCCAGATGTCACTGCTGCTGCGTCGTCCGCCGGGGCGTGAAGCCTATCCGGGCGATGTGTTCTATCTCCATTCCCGCCTGCTCGAACGCGCCGCCAAGCTGAACGAAGACCATGGTCTTGGTTCGCTCACCGCGCTGCCGGTTATCGAAACCCAGGCCAACGACGTATCGGCCTATATTCCGACCAATGTGATCTCGATCACCGATGGCCAGATCTTCCTCGAGACCAACCTGTTCTTCCAGGGCATCCGCCCGGCCGTGAACGTCGGTCTGTCGGTTTCTCGCGTGGGCTCCTCGGCCCAGGTCAAGGCGATGAAGCAGGTTGCCGGCTCGCTCAAGGGTGAGCTCAGCCAGTACCGTGAAATGGCGGCCTTTGCTCAGTTCGGTTCGGACCTCGATGCCGCTACGCAGCGTCTTCTCAATCGCGGTGCGCGCCTGACCGAGCTGCTCAAGCAGCCCCAGTTCAGCCCGCTCAAGATGGAAGAGCAGGTTGCGGTGATCTTTGCCGGCGCCAATGGCTATCTCGACTCGATCCCGGTCAACAAGGTTGGTGACTTCGAGAAGAGCGTGCTCTCGGCCCTGCGCGGCAAGTATGCGGAAATCCTCAAGACCGTCGCGACCGAAAAGCAGCTCAGCGACGATACCCGCGCCAAGCTCAAGTCGGCTCTCGACGAGATCACGAAGACCTACGCGGCCTAAGGCCTTTAGAGCGCTCTCGGGAAAAGTGACTACCACTTTTCCGGTTCGGGAGCGCAACCACACTGGAAGCGAGACGACAGGCCCATGCCTTCGCTAAAGGACCTAAAAAACCGGATCGACTCGGTCAAATCGACCCAGAAGATCACCAAGGCCATGCAGATGGTGGCGGCGGCCAAGCTCCGTCGCGCCCAGGACGCAGCCGAAGCGGCGCGTCCCTACGCCGAACGCATGGGCAAGGTACTGGCTGCCCTCGGTGCGGTCTATGAGGGGCAGGAGAATGCCCCGGCGCTGCTGCGCGGCACGGGCAAGGATCAGGTGCATCTGCTGGTCGTCGCCACTGGCGAGCGTGGCTTGGCCGGTGGGTTCAACTCGTCGATCGCCCGCCTCGCCCGCGAGCATGCCGCCAAGCTCATCAGCCAGGGCAAGACGGTCAAGATCCTGACCGTGGGCCGCAAGGGCCACGACATTCTGCGCCGCCAGTATCCGGACAATATCGTCAACACCTTCAATTTCCGCGAAATCAAGCAGGTGGGCTTCGTGCAGGCCCAGCAGGTCGCGGACAAGGTACTGGAGATGTTCCAGGCTGGTGAATTCGACGTAGCCACGCTCTATTTCGCCAAGTTCGGTTCGGTTATCAGCCAGGTGCCGACGGCCCAGCAGCTCATTCCCGCCAAGCTGGAGCGCGTCGAGGGCGATGGCGCCGCGGAAGCGGCCGCTGTGCCCTATGAATACGAGCCGAGCGAAGAGGCGATCGTGGAAGACCTGCTGCCGCGCAATATTGCGGTCCAGGTGCTGCGCGCCCTGCTTGAAAACAGCGCCTCCTTCTACGGTGCGCAGATGTCTGCAATGGACAATGCGACTCGCAATGCCGGCGAAATGATCGGCCAGCTGCAGCTGAGCTACAACCGCCAGCGCCAGGCCCAGATCACCAAAGAACTCATTGAAATCATTTCGGGCGCGGAAGCGCTCTAAGCGAAGGACAAACAAATGGCAGAGAAAAAGGCCGGTCGCGTATCGCAGGTCATCGGTGCTGTCGTGGACGTCACGTTCGACGGCCACCTGCCCGCGATCCTGAACGCTCTCGAAACCACCAACAACGGCCAGCGCCTGGTATTGGAAGTGGCGCAGCATCTGGGCGAGAACGCCGTGCGCACCATCGCCATGGATACGACCGAAGGCCTCGTTCGCGGCGCTGAAGTTACCGATCTGGGTACCGCCATCCGCGTGCCGGTTGGTGAAGCCACGCTGGGCCGCATCATGAACGTCATTGGCGAGCCGATCGACGAAGCCGGTCCGATCTCGGGCGAAAGCACCCGCGAAATCCACCAGGATGCCCCGGAGTTCGCCGAGCAGAACCCGGAAAGCCAGGTTCTGGTCACCGGCATCAAGGTGGTCGACCTGATCGCTCCCTATGCGCGCGGCGGCAAGATCGGCCTGATGGGCGGCGCCGGCGTGGGCAAGACCGTTCTGATCCAGGAACTGATCAACAACGTCGCCAAGGCGCACGGTGGCTACTCGGTGTTTGCTGGCGTCGGTGAACGCACCCGCGAAGGCAACGACCTTTACCACGAAATGATCGAATCGGGCGTGAACAAGGACCCCGCAGAGAACGGTGGCTCGGCCGCTGGTTCCAAGTGCGCCCTGGTGTTCGGCCAGATGAACGAGCCCCCCGGTGCCCGCGCCCGTGTTGCTCTCACCGGCCTCACGGTCGCCGAGAACTTCCGCGACCAGGGCCAGGACGTGCTGTTCTTCGTCGACAACATCTTCCGCTTTACCCAGGCCGGCGCCGAAATGTCGGCTCTGCTGGGCCGCATCCCGTCCGCCGTGGGTTACCAGCCGACCCTGGCTACCGACATGGGCGCGATGCAGGAACGCATCACCACCACCAACAAGGGCTCGATCACCTCGGTGCAGGCCGTGTACGTGCCCGCCGACGACTTGACCGATCCGGCGCCCGCAACCTCGTTCGCCCACTTCGACGCCGTGACCGTGCTGAACCGCGCGATCTCGGAAAAGGGCATCTACCCGGCCGTGGATCCGCTGGCGTCCAACTCGCGCATTCTCGATGCCAACGTGGTTGGCCAGGAGCATTACGAAGTTGCCCGTCGCGTGCAGGAAGTGCTGCAGAAGTACAAGGCGCTGCAGGACATCATCGCGATTCTGGGCATGGACGAGCTTTCCGAAGAGGACAAGCTGGTCGTGGCCCGCGCCCGCAAGGTCGAGCGGTTCATGAGCCAGCCCTTCGATGTGGCCGAAGTGTTCACCGGTTCGCCCGGCGTGTTCGTGCAGCTCGAAGACACGATCAAGGGCTTCAAGGGCCTCGTGGCTGGTGAATATGATCACCTGCCGGAAGCCGCCTTCTACATGGTCGGCACCATCGAAGATGCCGTCAAGAAGGCCCAGAAGCTGGCCGCTCAGGCTGCCTAGGCTTTGACAATCAGGCTTGCCGTACGCGGCGGGCCACCTTCCTCAAGGGACCAAGACAATGGCTGAAGGCCTCAAGATCGAGATCGTGTCGCCCGAGCGGCTGGTGCTGTCGGAAGTCGTGACCTCGGTCACTGTACCGGGCAGCGAAGGCTATTTTACTGTTATGAATGACCACGCGCCATTCATGACGACGCTGCGCCCCGGATTCATTACCGTCAACAGCGGCAGCGGGCGCGACGAGATTTTCTTCGTCAAGGGTGGCTTTGCCGATGTCTCACCGGATGGCCTGACCATCCTTGCCGAGCAGTCGGCACCGTTTGCTGAATTCGACCATGCGGACCTGCAAGAGCAGATCAAGGCGGCCGAGGCAGAGTTGGCGAGTGCCGCCACTCCGGAAGACAAGTCCTATGCACAGGAAGTGGTTAGTGCCCTGCTGAACCTTGCCATCGAGGCGGGCCAGCTCAACCAGGGTCACATCCACTAGGACTGGCATTAGAAGAAATCAGAACGCCCGTGGCTCACCCCCGCGGGCGTTTTTCTTTGCGGTGATCCGATCCCGTACGACAGGTCCGTTGGAAGACCGGCGCGCAAGCCACAACTCACCTGAAGGGTTTCACTCCAGTTACAGGGTGGCGCGACCGATTCGTCCGAGGCGCCCGCAAGCAAAATTCGCCCGAGATTAGCGCCACCTGCACAACAAATAGGCAAGTCTGCGGTTTGCTTAGATTGGCTGCATTGCTTCAATACTCGCTTAAGAAGTAATGGCCAATGTTGCTCCAAACGCCGGCGCGGCGTGGAAGACGATGGAGACTGCAATGCGTTCGCTGCTCGGCAATATCCGCCTCACCTTCGCCATCGCGGCCATGGCCGTCTGTTCCATCGCCATTGCTATCGGCGCGGTTCTGCTTGGTCTGTTCATAAGCCTGTCCAATACCGCGCAGCGGGATGCGGCGCATGAAGTGGCCAGCGCCACGCGTATCACTGCGGAAATCCTTCAGGTAAACCTGCCGAGCCTTGAGATCGCCTCGGACGAAACGGGAAATGTGGCGACGCTTACAATGCGCTCCATGCCGCGCTTTCGCAGCCATGATGTGATCGACACAATAGCCCGTGTCGCCGGCCAGGAGGCTGCCATCTATGTTTATGATTCCGAGGTCAGCCCCGACTTCACCATCGGCACGTCGAGCCTGGTCAAGGCAGACGGGGAGCGCCTCCTCGACACACCCATTGTCGGGGGCAGCCCGCTCTTTGATGCCATGATGGCCAACAGCCCCGTTCATGCTGAGGAAATCATCAACGGCACCGGCTACTTCACGCTGTATCAACCCATTGCCATGGCCGATGGCACTGTCATCGGAGCACTACTGGTGGCCGTGGACCGGGCGCCGATCGAAGCGGTGGTGGGCCAGAACCTGACCATGCTGGTGGCGGTGGGCGCCGCCGCGCTGCTCATCATCGGCCTGTTGGCGCTGCTGCTGTCACGCCTGCTGACCCGGCCAATTCCGCGCCTTTCGGATGTGATGAGTGCCATTGCCGACGGAGAGTTGTCGACGGCGGTGCCCTACACTGAACGGCGCAACGAGATCGGTGCCATGGCCAGGGCGGTGGAAGTATTCAGGGCCAACGCGGCGCGCGTGGCCGAACTGGGCGAAGAGACCAAGCGCCACCTGGTCGAGGCTGCGGACCACCAAGGTCAGCTCAATGCCATTTCCATGTCGCAGGTGGTGGCCGAGTTCAGTCTCAGCGGCGACGTGCTGACCGTCAACGACAATTTTCTCAAGCTGCTCGGCTATAGCCTGGCCGAGGTCCAGGGGCGGCCCAATGCCATGTTCCTGTTCGGCGCCGATCCCACCTCGACGGGCTATCGCCAGTTCTGGATCGAGTTGGCCGGAGGGGCGTTCAAGAGCGGCGAATACCGTCGGCGGACGCGCGATGGGGGCGAAGTCTGGATCCAGAGCACGTTCAGTCCAATTCTGGGGCTCGATGGCGTACCCTACAAGGTGGTCCAGTTTGCCACCGACGTCACGGCACGCCGCCAGGCAGTCGCGGCGGTTGGTGACGGCCTCAAGCATCTGGCGGAAGGCAACCTGACGGGAATAATCGAGACCGCATTCCAAGCCGAGTTCGAGGATCTGCGCCATGCCCTCAACGGCACGGTGACGCGCTTTGCCGAAGTGGTCGGTCAGCTGCGCGCCACGTCGCGCGCATTGAAGGCTGCAACCGGCGAGATCCTGTCGGGCGCCAATGACCTGAGCGAACGCACCACCCGGCAAGCGGCCACCATCGAGGAAACGGCAGCCGCCATGCATACGCTGGCCGATACCGTGGCCGCCAATGCTAAAATGGCGCAGGACGCGGCTGGGAAGGCTTCGGCCGTATCCTGTTCGGCAACCGAGAGCGGAGCCGTGATGGCACAGGCCAACGACGCCATGGGGCGGATCACCGAGTCCTCGTCCAAAATCTCCAATATCATCGGATTGATCGACGACATCGCCTTCCAGACCAATCTCCTGGCGCTCAATGCCTCGGTCGAGGCAGCGCGGGCGGGAGACGCCGGCAAGGGTTTTGCCGTGGTAGCTGTCGAAGTCCGGCGCCTGGCGCAGTCGGCTGCCAGCGCCTCGGCGGACGTCAAGAAGCTGATCGAACAATCGGCCGACGAGGTCAAGGGTGGGTCACGGCTGGTGTCAGACGCCGCTGCGCGGCTGGCCGATATGCTGGAGGCAGTCCGGCAGAACAGTGCGCTGGTGGAAGCCATAGCCGTGGCCAGCGGCGAACAGGCTACTGCGATCGAGGAAGTCTCGACCGCGGTGCGCACGCTCGACGAAATGACCCAGCACAATGCCGCTCTGGCCGAACAAACAAATGCGGCACTGGAGCAGACCGAGGCACAGGCCCAGACGCTCGATCATATTGTCGATATCTTCGTGCTCGACGAGCAGCCGCAGGCGGTGGTGCCGCAGCGACGGGCTGCCGCCTAGGTCAGGGCTGCGCTGACCAGCGCCCTGGCGTGCAGGTCCGTCGTGTCATAGACGGGCAGCGGGCTATCGGTGTCATTGATCAGCATGGTGATCTCGGTGCAGCCTAGGATCACGGCCTCTGCGCCGCGTGCCGCCAGTCGCTCGATGGCTGTCACATAGACCCGACGGGATTCCTCGCGCACTATGCCGCGGCAGAGCTCCTCATAGATGATCCCGTTGAGATTGGTGCGATCAACTTCGGGGACCAGTGATTGCAGGCCTCGCTCGGAGAGGCGGTCGCGATAGAAGCCCATTTCCATAGTGAAGCGCGTGCCCAAGAGCCCCACCGTCCCGAAGCCGTCGCGTAGCAGCGCATCGCTGGTGGGATCGGCGATGTGAATGAAGGGAACGGAGATTGCCTGGGCAATCGGCTCGGCGACAATGTGCATCGTATTGGTGGCCAGCCCGATCACCTCGGCCCCGGCAGCCTCCAGTCCCTGCGCGATGGTCGCAAGTTGCTGGCCAGCCCTATCCCAGTCGCCGGCTGCCTGCATGGCGGCAATGGGCGCGAAATCCACGGAATGGACGATCAGTGGGGCCGAATGCAGCCCACCCAGCCGGCTGGCGGTCTCCTGATTGATGACGCGGTAGTAATGCGCTGTTGATTCCCAGCTCATGCCGCCGATCAAGCCGATAGTCTTGATGGCCTCAGGCATGGGTAAAGCGCGGCGGAATGTCGGCAAAGGCCGCGACGACCTTCTCATAGGCTGGTTTCTTGAAGGGCACGATCAGGCTGGGCAAGCGGGAGAGCCTTTCCCAGCGCCAGGCGTCGAATTCGGCCTTGTGTTTGCCGCCGCCAGGGGTAGTGACGTCTATTTCGTCGTCAAGGCCGGTAAAGGCAAAGGCGAACCAGCGCTGGCGCTGTCCGCGATACTTGCCTCGAAGTGCAATACCCAGGGCCTCGTCGGGCAGGTCGTAGTAGATCCACTCCGGCGCCTCGCCCAGAAGGCTCACCGCCGTGATGTTGGTTTCCTCATGCAGTTCACGCAACGCGGCGCGCAGCGGGTCCTCGCCGGCGTCAATGCCGCCCTGCGGCATCTGCCAGGGCGCGCCACGTGCCGCGCTTTGCTCGGGATCGCCCTCGGACTTGCGGCGACCGATGAAGACATTGCCTTCGTGGTTGAAGACGGCGATCCCCACGCAATCGCGATAGGGCAGGCTTTCCCGGTCGGGCCGCGCGGACATGACAGTCTCCTAGTTCATCAGGGCACTGGCCGGAACCAGAGCAATACCCCTCGCCTCGAGATCGCGCGACCATTCCGCTACGGCGGCGATCGAGATGGGCAGCGCGCTGACAATACCGATGGCATGGCCATTCTCCAACGCCTTGGCCTCAAGGCTGGCAAGCGCGGTGAGAATGGACTGGCGTGCCGGATTGGCATCGATGACGAGGTCCGCGCGGGAAAACGGCACCTTGTTGCCTTCTGCCAACTGGCCGGCCAGCGAGCGGTTGGACGAGCCGTCATCGAGATAGCCGAGACCTCGCGCGCCCAGTTCCTCCATGATCGGGGCAAAATCGGTGGCAGCGGCGGTAAAGCGCGCACCCATATTGTTGATGACACCGACATAGCCGCCAAATCGCGACAGCAGCCAGAACAGCTTGTCCAGATTTGCCCGCGGCGTCTCGCCGGTCAGCAGGGTCTGCGGTCCAGGATCGTTCTCGGGGAAGTCGAAAGGCTCGAGCGGGATTTCGAGCAGCACTTCATGGCCGGCGGCACGGGCAGCGGCTACGGTCGTCACCAGGGTCTTGCCATAGGGCGCAAAGGCCAGCGTCACCTCGTTCGGCATCCGGTCGATGGCATCGAGTGAGCCCTGCTCATTGATGCCCAGGCCCGTGACCACGATGGCGACCATGGGCAGCCCGCTGGCGACTGCCGCTGCTGCGGGTCGGGCATAGGCGGCAAAGGGGGTGACTCCCGCGGTAGAGATACGCGGAATAGTGCCATCCCGCGTCTCCTCGCTGAGATCGGGCAGGGCACCGAACATGTCCGGCAGGCCGGTCATGGAACCGGCCGACGCCGTCCCCATGGGCATAGCCGTCATTGAACTGCCGACGGGAAACTGCTGCGGATCGGCGGTGATGGTCACCGGTCCGCTGGCGACCTCGTTGGCCACGGCATTGCTGTTGCGTGTCGAAGTGATGGCGACTTCCTGGCTGGGTCGCCCCCCATCGGGATCGTCGACCAGCACCAGGCGCAGCACGAAACCGACGGCGATCAGCGCCAGCATGGCGAACAGCACCCGCGCGATGGGCAGGTGCGGGCGCTCTCCAGGCTTGCGCTTCCGGCCCGTCAGCGGGGTCGTTAGGTCATCGGCCATGCTTCACCAGTGATGCGCAATGAGCAGGACCGGGCCGCGCCCATGATTTTGCACGGCCCAGTTCCCATTTTACTCGACCTTGGGCGGGAAGGCCGGATCGGTCTCCTCGCCCATGACCAGACCGATCGCATATTGCAGCTGCGTATCCTCGGCCTTTTCGGCAGGCACATAGACCGAGGAGCCGACGCTGGTTTCTTCCTGGCCCTCGATGGTGATGTGGCCGGCCAGGCCCGCCTCGCCGATGATTTCGTCGCGACCCTGGAACTCCTCGGGCACCACCTGTTTAATCTCGATGTCGGGCGTGATGCCCAGCGCCTGGATGGAGCGATTGTTGGGCGTGTAGTAGCGCGCCGTCGTCAGCCGCATGGCACCATCAGGACCGAGCGAGATGATCGATTGCACGCTGCCCTTGCCGAAGGAGCGCGTGCCCACGACGGTCGCACGCTTGTGGTCCTGCAGGGCTCCCGCCACGATTTCGGAGGCAGAGGCCGATCCGCCATTGATCAGCACCACCAGCGGTACATCGGCGATCAGGGAATCCAGCGTATCAGGCTGGGCGTCGTAGCGAGCGCTCTCCTCGGGGATGCGGCCCCGGGTCAGCACGACCGCGCCCTGCTTGAGGAAGGCATCGGCGACATAGACCGATTGGTCGACAAGGCCGCCAGGATTGTTGCGCAGGTCCAGAATGATGCCCTTTGGTGCAACACCGTCGCGCGCTGCATAGATATCCTTGAGCGCATTTTCGATGCCGACAAAGGCCTGTTCGGAGAAGCGGGACAGGCGCAGCAGGGCGACATCGCCCTCGCCCTCCTCTTCGCCGCCTTCCATGCTCCAGCGCACCGCACGCATGGCGATGATGGCGCGGGTCAGCTCGAAATCGAGTGGCTCGCCGACACCCTCGCGGAACACGGTGACCTTGATCGAGGTGCCGATCGGGCCACGCATCTTGCCCACAGCTTCATCCAGCGTCAGGCCCTGTACCTGGACACCGTCCAGTTCGATGATGAGATCGTTGGCCATGATGCCGGCCTTGGCGGCAGGCGTGTCATCGATGGGCGAGATGACCTTGATCACCCCCTCCTCCATGGTGACCTCGATGCCCAGGCCGCCGAATTCGCCGGACGTGTCCTCGCGCATATCGTCATAGTCGGCCGGCGGCAGGTAGCCGGAATGGGGGTCGAGCGAGGTCAGCATGCCCTGGATGGCGGCACGGATCAGTTCCTGCTCATCGGGGGGATCGACATATTCGGCCCTGATGCGATCGAAGATTTCGCCGAACAGGTTGAGATCGGCATAAATCTCGAGCGGATCACGGGGGGCAGCCGCGTTTTCCTCGGGCGTCGGTTCGGGCTCTTCGCCGCTGGGGGCCGGATCGGCCGGGGGTGCCTGTTCCTCGATGGGAGAGGGCGCTGGCTCCTCCTGGGCGATCAGCAGGCCGGCAGGCAACGACAGCGCCAGGACGATGGCGAGCGTGCGAAGGGGAGTGAGGCGCATGAGGGTTCTATCCACTCTGGGTCGGTTCTGCCCACCATCCGGTCGGATCGACGGGCTCGTTGTCTTGACGAAGTTCAATATAGAGGGTGGGCTGGTCGGCGCCAGCACTGGTGGTTACGGAACGGCCAATTGTGCGTGATCCCATCGTGCCGAGTGGCATGCCCATCTGCACGAACTGGCCGATGTCGACACTTACCGTTTCGAGACCCGCCAGGAGCGCAGTATAGGTCTGGCCGGCATTGATGATGACGATTTGGCCGTAATTGAGGTAGGGGCCCCGATACAGCACCCAGCCATCGGCAGGGGCAACCACCTGGGCGTCAGCACGCGTCACAAGGGAAACCCCATGGCTGATGCCGCCAAAGCCGTCGCCCGCGCCATAATCGAGCACCGTGACGCCATTGGCAGGTGGCGTGAGATAGCCCTTGGCAGCGGCAAAGGGAATGGCGGGTTCGGTGCGGGCCGTGTTGGCGAGAGCGACCCGGATTTCCTCTGGCGTCAGTGTCGGTGCATCGGGATCGCTGGGCGCGCTCGTTGATACGTTGCTGGCGCGCTCGGCAAGGCTGCCGATCAGCTCCTGCAGCGTCGCTGCGCGTGCGGCGAGGGCCACGGCCTCGGCCTCTTCGGCCGCTAGTTCCGCGCTGCGCATGTCGATCCCCTGGCGGCGCGCTGCGACGAGCGTCGCGATGCGCAGCCGCTCTTCCTCGAGCACGGTATAGTTGGCCTTGAGGGTTGCCTCCTCCGCCAGAGCCTGCGTCTTGATCTCGGTGAGCGTCTTGAGGTCCGCAGTCACCGCGTCGGCCCTGGCCTTGAGCTGGGGGACGATGGCGGCGATCAGCATGGCGCTGCGCGCCGACCCCAGGGCATCGCCGGGATCGACGATCAATGCCGGGGGCGGGCTCAGGGAAATGCGTTCGAGGGCGGCCAGTACGTTGGCAATTTCGCCATTGGACCCATCGAGCCGACCGCGCACTTCGAGTTCGGAAACGATCAGCTCGGAAAGGCGCTCCTCGATATCGGCAACTTCAATCTCTGCCAGCTTGACGCGCTGCGCGGCAGCGATCAGGGCCGCATTCTGGCGGGTGCGATCGCCTTCCATATCGGCGATCTCTGCCTTGAGCGCGTCGATGCGCTCCTGGCTGAGCGTGATCGACGCCTGCACCGTGTCGAGATCGTCCTGATCCGGCAGCGATGGCTCTGTAGCTGCCGTATCCGTTGGCCCCGGGGCCTCTGCTGCGGGTGTCAGCGGCCCACCCAGTGTGCCTCTGAGTGGCAGGTCCACCGGCGTATCGACGGAGGGCTCGGGCGTCGGTGCGGGAGTGTCGCTCTGGGCGAGAACGGGCAGGCTGGCTGCGCCGGTCAGCAACAGGCCGGCCAGCAAAAGACCCAGTGTCTTGCCCAGTGTTTCGCGCGGCCTAGGAGCCATGCCTTCTCCAGCAGGGGCGCTGCCACCCCGAATCAATCGCCGCACCATAGCAAGTCGCCGGAAAACCGCAGGTTAACACTGCTTAACCATAGCGTGAGCGTCGGGCGATCAGTCCGCCCGATGATAGGGATGACCCGACAGGATCGTGGTGGTGCGATAGAGTTGCTCGGCCAGCATGATACGGACCAGTTGATGCGGCCAGACCATCGGTGAAAAACTCAGCACCAGATCTGCCGCGGTGACAAAGCCAGGATCCAGGCCATCGGCCCCGCCGATGACAAAGCTGACCGCAGGGCGGCCATCGTCGCGCCAGCGTTGAATCTGGCGCGCGAGCGCATCCGAGGCGATGGACTTGCCGCGTTCGTCCAATGCCACCACGATGCCCTCAGGCAGTGCTGAACGCAAAGCCTTGGCCTCGTCGGACTTGCGGCTGGCGGAGGAGCCGGCGCGTGACTCGGCAAGCTCGATGACATCGAAGCCAGTCAGTGCCAGCGGCTTGCCACCGCCGCTGGCCCGATCGAGATAACGGGCTACCAGTTCCCGCTCCGGCCCGGATTTCATCCGGCCGATAGCCGCTATCGCGATCCGCATCGAGAAGGGTTAGTGCGCGTCGGCAGCGAAATCCGCCTGCCACATCTTTTCGATGTTGTAGAACTCGCGCACTTCCGGGCGGAAGATATGGACGATGACATCGCCGGCATCGACCAGGACCCAGTCGCAGTGCGGCAGGCCCTCGACGCGCGGTTTGCCATAGCCGGCCTCGCGCAGAGCATTGATCATCTGGTCGGCCACGGCGCCGACATGGCGCTGCGAACGGCCCGATGCCACGACCATATGGTCAGCCAGCGACGACTTGCCGGTAATGTCCACGGCAACGACCTCCTCGGCCTTGGCATCGTCAAGGCATTCGAGGATGACATCGATCATGGGGCGTTCCGGGGCCACGACGGGCGCTTCGGATTTGGAGATGGTATTCTCGGGCAGCAGGGCCATTAGCAACGGCCTTCCGCCCATGCCAGTGCATGGGTCATGCGTGGGGTCAGCATCCTTGGTTGTTGATCGGAATGTGCAGGCGTCTTTGCAAACGGCAAGCAGTCAGTTCCTGTTCCGGTGACAAGTATCACACGAGCACAATATGCGCTTTCGGCGACAGTTTCGCAAGATTGCGGCTTCACTTTGACCTGTCTTCCTGTCGTCTTGCCCTGATGGCCGATGAAGAGAGCACCGATTGGCGGCCGTGCAGATAGACCCAGGCAGGCGGTGGCAGGGTGGCGAGGAGCAGGGCGTCATCTTCGTCCACGCGCCAGCGCGACAGCGCACTGGCGGCCGGGGCGACGGGCGCACGGCGGCTGGAGCCGGGGCGGACATAGATGGCCATGGGGACCATGGCGGCAATGTCGCGCCAGCGTTCCCAGCGGTGAAAGTCCACCAGGTTGTCGGCGCCCATGATCCAGACAAAGTGCCGGTCGGGCATGGACCGAGTGAGAAAGCGAATGGTCTGCCAAGAATAGCTAAAGCCTTGTGACGCCTCAAAACCCGTGACCCGGACGCGGGGGTTTTCGAGCAGGGCGCGGGCGGCCAGCACCCGGTCGGCCAGGGGTGCAAGGTCGGTGTGGCTCTTGAGCGGATTGCCGGGCGTGACCAGGACCCAGACGGCATCGAGGGCCAGGCGGCGCATGGTTTCCTCGATGACGAGCCGGTGGCCGTCGTGGATCGGATTGAAGCTGCCGCCGAACAGGCCGATGCGCATGCCGGCGCCGGAGAGGGGCAGTTCGGTGATACCGGGAATGCGCGTTTTATGCCGTAGGGTCAAAGGTTTACGGCCTTGTCTGGCCGTTGCCGCGGACGCGGTATTTGAAGCTGGTCAATTGTTCGACACCGACCGGGCCGCGGGCGTGCATCTTGCCGGTGGCGATGCCGATTTCGCCGCCAAAGCCGAATTCGCCGCCATCGGCAAACTGGGTCGAGGCATTGTGCATCAGGATGGCGGAGTCGATCTCGTTGAAGAATTTCTCAACGGCGACAGGATCTTCGGCGATGATCGCCTCGGTGTGATGGCTCGAATAATGCTCGATATGGGCGATCGCGGCTTCAATATTGTCGACCACTTTCACCGAAATGATGGCGTCTTCGTATTCGGTTCGCCAATCCTCTTCCGAGGCTCTTGATGCTAGCGGACTGTTAGCATTGACAGTCGCATCGCCGCGAATTTCGCAGCCTTTCGCCAGCAAGGCGTCAAGGATGGGATTGAGATGGGTCGGCACCACGTCCCTATGCACGAGCAGCGTCTCGGCGGCACCGCAAATGCCGGTCCGACGCATCTTGGCATTGAGGGTTACGCTGACGGCTTTCTCGAGATCGGCCGAGCGGTCGATATAGACATGCACCAGGCCTTCGAGGTGGGCAAAGACGGGCACGCGCGCCTCGTCCTGCACGCGGGCGACGAGGGTCTTGCCGCCACGGGGCACGATGACGTCGATATTGCCATCAAGGCCCTTGAGCATCTCGCCGACCGCAGCGCGGTCGGTGGTGGGGACCAGTTGCAGGCATTCCACGGGGAGCCTGGCGGCATGCAGGCCATCCAGCATGCAGTCGACTATGGCCTGGCTGGAATGAAAGCTGTCGCTGCCGCCGCGCAGCACCACCGCATTGCCCGACTTGATGCAGAGGGCGCCGGCATCGGCGGTGACATTGGGGCGCGATTCAAAGATCACGCCGATAACCCCGAGTGGCGTGCGCACGCGCTCGATATGGAGGCCATTGGGCCGGTCCCATTCGGCAATGACCTGACCGACGGGATCGGGCAGGTCGGCAATGGTCTTCACTGCCTCGACAATGCCGTCGATGCGCGCATCGGTCAGCAGCAGGCGGTCGAGAAATGCCCTGGAAATGCCCTTGGCCTCGGCCGCTGCCATGTCCCTGGCATTGGCGGCAAGGATGGCCTTGCGATGCGCATTGATGGCGCCGGCGGCAACGGTGAGGGCGGTCCGCTTCTGCTCCGGGCTGGCAAGGGCGAGGGCCTTGGCGCCGACACGGGCGTTATGGCCAATGTCCGCCATGATCTGGGAAACGGATGTCTCGGCTTCAGCCAGGCTCATGGCTTTCCTCCTTGGCGCCCACCAGCACCAGATTGTCACGATGTATCAGTGCAGCACGATTGCCGGTGCCGAGCAATTCAAGCACGGCATCACTGCGCTTGCCCATCACCAGCCGCGCTTCATCGCTGTCGAGACCGGCGAGGCCGCGGGCAATTTCGATGCCGTCGGGATTGAGCACGGCAATCGCGTCGCCGCGCTCGAACTCGCCGCTGACCTTGGTGACCCCGATGGGGAGCAGCGACTTGCCGGTGAGCAGGGCCCGTGCTGCCCCGGCATCGACCTGGAGCGTCCCAGCCACGGCCAGCGTGCCCATGATCCAGCGCTTGCGCGCCTGGGCGCGGCTCTGGGCAGCGTGGAAGAGCGTATGAAGCCCACCCTCTGTCAGGGCCTTGAGGGGATGGCTGTCGGTGCCCTTGGCGATGATCATGGCGGTGCCGGCCTGGGTCGCGATCTTGCCGGCCTCGACCTTGGTGGTCATGCCGCCGCGCGACAGGTGGCTGGCGGCGCCGCCCGCCATGGCCTCGATGGCGGGGGTGATCTGCTTGATCACCGGCAAATGCTGCGCCTGCGGGTCCAGGGCCGGCGGGGCGGTGTAGAGCCCGTCCACGTCGGAGAGCAGCACCAGGCAATCGGCCTCGATCATGGTGGCGACGCGGGCCGAGAGGCGATCATTGTCGCCATAGCGGATTTCCGCGGTAGCGACGCTGTCATTCTCGTTGATGATGGGAATGGCGCCCAGACCCAGCAAGGTGGCGATGGTGGTGCGCGCATTGAGATAGTAGCGGCGCTCCTCGGTGATATTGGGCGTGATCAGGATCTGCCCGGTCACGATCGAATGCCGCCCCAGAGCCTCTGCCCAGGCCTGGCTCAGCGCGATCTGGCCGGCGCTGGCGGCAGCCTGGGACTGCTCCAGCGTCAGGGCCACAGCGCTCAGCCCCAACAGGCCACGGCCCAGCGCAATGGCGCCCGAAGAGACGATCACCACCTCGCAGCCGCTCGCCTTGAGCGCGGCAATGTCGCTGGCCAGGTCTGCGAGCCAGGCGGCACGCAGCTTTCCCTGCCGGTCGACAAGCAGGGCCGAGCCGATCTTGATGGTCAGCCGCCGATAGGGCGCGAGAGCGTTCATTTTGACATGCTCGAAATCAAGGGTGATCCCATCCTCCCCCTTGAGGGGAGGGTAGCGCAGCTCGGTCCCCCGGACCGTAGCGGAGCTGGGGTGGGGGTCCTTTGTGACCCACACACCGACCCCCACCCTCGGTCCCTCCCCTCAAGGTGGAGGGAGGCGAAGGAACTGATAGCTCTGCGGCGATTTCGCTCAAGGCGTCCAATTGGGTTCCACCTTGCGGCGGGCAGCTTCGAGCCTCGCCGCCTTTTCGGCATCCAGGGTCTCGATGACGCCATAGAGCACCATGTCGGTGCCCTTGCCGGTCACGCCCGAAACCTGCAGCACGTCCTGCTTGCTGATCTTCCTGAGCAGCTTGAGCTTTTGCTCGAGGTCTTCGGGCTCGATGGCGTCGATCTTGTTGAGCACCACGATCTCGGGCTTTTCGGCCAGCTCGGGGTTGTAGGCCGCGAGCTCATTGCGAATGGTCTGGTAGGCCTGCTTGACGTCATCCTGGGTGCCATCGATCAGATGGATCAGCACGCCGCAGCGCTCGACATGGCCCAGGAAGCGGTCGCCGATCCCGGCGCCTTCGCTGGCGCCTTCGATCAGGCCGGGAATATCGGCCAGCACGAAGTCGCGCTCGCCGATCGACACCACGCCCAGATTGGGATGGAGGGTGGTGAAGGGATAGGCAGCGATCTTGGGCTTGGCGGCCGACACAGCGGCGAGGAAGGTCGACTTGCCGGCATTGGGCAGGCCGACAAGGCCGGCATCGGCAATCAGCTTGAGGCGCAGCCAGATCCACTTTTCGACGCCGGGAATGCCCGGATTGGCATGGCGCGGCGCCTGGTTGGAGCTGGTCTTGAAGTGGGCATTGCCGAAACCGCCATTGCCGCCCGAGAGCAGCACGACGCGCTGGCCCACTTCGGTCATGTCGGCGATCAGGGTCTCGTTGTCATCCTCGAAGACCTGCGTGCCAACGGGCACGCGCAGTACAGTAGGCTCGCCATTGGCCCCCGCGCGATCCTTGCCCATGCCATGGGTGCCGGTCTTGGCCTTGAAATGCTGCTGATAGCGATAGTCGATCAGCGTATTGAGACCGTCCACGCATTCGATGACAATGTCACCGCCGCGTCCGCCATTGCCGCCATTGGGGCCGCCGAACTCGACGAACTTTTCGCGCAGGAACGAGACGGCGCCGGCGCCGCCGTCGCCCGAGCGAATATAGACCTTGGCCTGGTCGAGGAACTTCATTTTACTCTGGCCTTCCAGACGCCGCGCGTCAGTTTGGTGTCGATATGCGCTACCTCGGCGTCGCGCGCAAGGCAGAGCAGGGTAGAGCGCCCGGTTTGGGTAAACCCGAGCTTGTGCTGAATGGCGAGCGAAGCCGCATTGAAATGGAACACGCCCGAATAGATCGTGTCCGCCTGCGAAGCCTCGAAAAACCAGTCCAGGCTTGCTGTTACCGCTTCAGTCATGATCCCGCGCCCCCAGAAGGGGCGTCCCAACCAATAACCGATGATCGGGCCGGCCGGCCCGCGATGGAAACCGACATGGCCAGCAAAGCCCTCGCCGGGCAGGTCGATGGCGAAACTGGTTTCCTCCACCGGCAGGTTCGACCGCCGTGTCCGCAGCCATGCCCGGGCATCGCTCAGATGGTAAGGGAAGGGCACGCGCGCAAGGTTTCCCGCCACCTCGAAATCGTTGAGATAGCGGGCGATCGGCTCGGCATCGCTCAACTGGGATGGCCGGAGGATAAAGCGCTGCGTCCGCAAGATCTGGCTGGGGCTCATCGGATGGCTCGTGCTTGCCAGTCCTGGCGGGAGAGGCTGGTGAGGATGTGCTCGACATTGCGTTGCTGCGCCTGGGAAAAGCGCATCTGCGTGCCGTGGGCCTCAAAGCCCAGCTTGCGCTGGACGGCGAGCGAAGCCGCATTGTCGTGATGGGCGCCGGAGCCCACGACCTGGGCATCGGAGCGGCTAAAATGCCAATCAAGCAGCGCCGTGGCCGCCTCGGTGACATAGCCGCGGTTCCAATAGGGCCGGGCAAGCCAGTAGCCGAGTTCGCCCAGTATCGAGACGCAGCCGATGACGCCCTTGCCAGGCAGGTCGATGACCAGCACGGAGCGCTCGGGCGTTGCCGGCCTGACCTGGCGCAGCCAGTCGATGGCCATGGCCAGCGTATAGGGATAGGGCACCTGGGTCAGGAAGCGGGTGACCTCATACTCCCCGATACCCAGCGCATAATGGGGCGCATCATCAAGCGTCGGGTCACGCAGGATCAGCCGTTGGGTATGAAGGGGCGTCATCTGTCGAAATCCAGCCGCATCATCGCCAGAGGTGCACCCTTGAGCGTGCCCTGTGTGTCGGTACCCTCGCCGATGATGTCGAAGCCGACCTTGCGCAGGACATTGTGCGAGGGCGTATTGGTCAGCAGGGCCCGCGAACGCAGGGAGGGAATGCCGGCGGCCCTTGCCGCCGCAACCACCGCCCGTGCCGCCTCGGTCGCGTAGCCCCGGCCCCAATAGGGGGCGCCCAGCCAATAGCCGAGCTCGGGCAGCAAGCCATCTTCGAAGCGCAGGCCGACAACGCCCATGAAGGTGCCGGCTTCGAGAATGGCGTAGCAGCGCTCCTGCGGGCTGGCCACGACCTCTTCGATGAAGAACCGACCGTCCTGCTCGGTATAGGGGAAGGGCAGGCGGGACATGACCCGATGGATGCGCTCGTCATTGGCCAGACGGGCGATGTCGGGCACATGCGCCAGTGTCGGGGTGGCCAGCACCAGGCGATCGGTCGTCAGGGTTGCGGGCAGGCGGTCCTTGAGAGTGTTCATGCGACGATCATCCAGATGCAAATGCGAAAAGGGGAACCGGCAAACCGGTTCCCCTTTGTCATTTTCGCATCTGCGAACGCGAGCCGGGGAACAGGTCACCGGCCGGGTTCATCAGACCTGCCGGGTTATTCGGCGGCCTCTGCCGGAGTGACAGAAACGAAGACTTTGGAGTTTGCGCGGGTGCGGAAGGTCACGGCGCCATCGACGAGTGCGTAGATGGTGTGATCCTTGCCCAGGCCGACGCCGGTGCCGGGATGCCACTTGGTACCGCGTTGGCGGATGATGATGTTGCCAGCGACGACAGCTTCGCCGCCGAACTTCTTGACGCCAAGACGACGGCCAGCGGTATCACGACCGTTGCGGGATGAACCGCCTGCTTTTTTGTGTGCCATGGTCTAGCTCCTTATTCCTTGTCGGCCTTGGGTGCGGCCTTCTTGGCCGGGGCCTTCTTCGCCGGCTTTTCAGCGGCGGTGTCTTTGGTGGTTTCGGCAGCAGCCTTCTTGGGCGCGGCCTTCTTGGCGGGTGCCTTGGCCGGAGCTTCGGCGGTTTCCGCAGCGGCAGCCTTGGGGGCAGCGGCCTTGGTTGCCTTCTTGGCCGGAGCGGCTTCGCTCACGCTCTCGGTCGACTTGGCGACGCCGGCGGCCTTGATGGTCGGCTTGGCGCCGCCGGTCAGGATTTCGGTGATGCGCACGGTCGAGAGCAGCTGGCGGTGGCCGTTGCGGCGACGGTAATTGTGGCGACGGTTCTTCTTGAAGACGATGACCGTCTTCTGCTTGCGGGTCTCGAGCAGTTCGGCCGCGACGAGCGCGCCTTCGACGAGCGGAGCCCCGACTTCGCCATCAACCATCAGCACCTGGTCGAAGGTGACGATGGTGCCGGCTTCGGCATCGAGCTTTTCAATCTTGAGAACGTCGTTGGCGGCAACCTTGTACTGCTTGCCACCGGTCTTGATCACGGCGAAAGTCATTGCTTAACCAGAACGCGTCAAACGCCCGGTCCCATTGTGTCGCGCTCTGTGGCGCCGCAGGCAAAGCCAGGAAGCCTGCGGTCTTTCTGCATGCTGCCGACATGAAATCGGCGGGCTGCCTCGAACTGCGTTTTCAAACAAAGAAGGCGCACCAGACCAGCTGGCGCGCGTTTCCGGGGCGCTTATCGGGGCAAATGCCCCAAGAGTCAAGCACCGAGGCGGGTTCAGCCGCCGTTCGGATACCAGTTGCGCAGCCGCAGCTCGGTATGATCGCCAATATCGGTTTCCAGCACGGAAAGATCGCTCTCGCCATAGTGGTAGGGGTAAACGATCGCCGGCTTGAAGGTGTTGATGGCTTCCACCGCCTGCTCGGGCGTCATCGTATAGGGCAGGTTCATCGGCAGGAAGGCCACTTCGATACCGGTCAGCCCCAGCATGTCATCGGTCGGCTCGGTGTCGCCGGCGACATAGACCAGCTTGTCACCCAGGGTGAGCACATAGCCGTTGCCCACCCCGACGGGATGGTACTGCATGCGATCCTCGGTGATGTTGTGGGCCGCCACGGCGCGCACGGCGATCCCGTCGAGATCGGTTTCATCGCCATTGGCGAGGGCGGTGGCATTGGCCTTGAGCGCCTCGGGCAGCTTGTCGAAGACTTCCTGGCTGGTGAGGATCGGCGCGGAACCGGCAATGGCTTCGAGCGTGGGCAGATCGAAATGATCGCCATGGCCGTGGGTGACGAGGATTGCCGTGGGCGGTGGCAGGCCCTCATAGAGCGCGGCACCGCCGACCGGATCGAGATAGATCACCGCCTCGCCAAAGCCGAGCACCAGACTGGCATGCTCGATCGGGTGGATGGTGATGTCACCATCGGCAGTGGGCACCGTATCGCCCTCGAGTCCCGTTGCCGCCTGGCCTTGGGCGCGTATGGTCGCGAGACCCCATGCAGCCAGCGGCAGCGTCGCCATGACGGCAACCACCTTGCGTCGGTTCACCATTGAAATCTCCCTTGAACGCGTTGCGTTCGGCAGAACGCAAAAGGGCGCCGTCCGGTTCGCCGGTGCACGAAATCGTGAGATCAACGGGGGGCGCCTGGCGCAGCGCGGCGGCTAGCACGGTCCCGGCGGCGGCAACACAATGCGCGCATATTGCCGGAGGGTGTTGCGGCCCGTCGAATGCTATGTCATAAGCCCGCCCGTGTCGACCAGCCGGCACCCGCCAGGGTGTCCGTTTCGATCTCGCGGAGAGATGGCAGAGCGGTTGAATGCACCGCACTCGAAATGCGGCATAGGGGCAACTCTATCGGGGGTTCGAATCCCTCTCTCTCCGCCATT
>JADKLW010000049.1_pt1 | contig 79506 bp, 78 predicted proteins | sample 8641881 | NCBI WGS metagenome assembly JADKLW01 (sample SAMN16272185, study PRJNA661076) | feces metagenome | isolation source: fecal sample from diarrhoea affected cattle B | host: Bos taurus | place: South Africa: Lokaleng Village, Mahikeng | collected 2019-09
GCTGAAGGTCAGCGTTTCACCGGCGGCCAGGAAATCCAGGTTCATGTCGTTGAGGAGGCAAGACAGTAGGGGGCCTACGCCTATATCCCCAGCATAATTTGCTGGACCGCGAAACCGCGCTACGCATGTGGACGGAGAATGTCGCCTGGTTCTCCAACGAGGAAGGCAAGCGCGGCCGTATCCAGGAAGGCCACTACGCTGACTTTATCGTTCCCAGCAAGGATTTCTTTGCTGTCCCTGAAGATGATATTTCGTTTCTTACCTCGCATCTGACCGTGGTGGGTGGACGGGTTGTCTACGCTGACGATCAGTTCGCACCCCTGGATAACAACCCCCTGCCGCCGGCGATGCCGGATTGGTCGCCCACGCGGCTGTTCAAAGGTTATGGCGCGTGGGGCGAACCGGAAGGGGCGGGCAAGAACTCCTTGCAAGCCTATCGATATCAGGCGATTGCTTCCTGCGGCTGCGCCAGTGCTTGCGGTTTGCATGGTCACGATCATGCGCGCGCGTGGGCTTCCAAGGCGCCCACTTCTGACCTGCAAGGCTTCTTCGGCGCCTTGGGTTGCTCATGTTGGGCTGTTTAAAGGATACCGTCGCATGTCAACCTATAACACCATTGGTACCAGGCTAGCAGCCGCCATGTCACCGGTCTTTGGTAGTCGCGCTGTCCGATTCGTCGCGTATCTTGGGCTATGCGCGGCCTATCTGCAGGGCGGCTTGACGAAGTTGATGGATTTTCCCGGAGCCATCGCAGAGATGAATCACTTTGGGCTCTCGCCAGCGCCCATGTTTGCCGTGCTGGTCATTGCATTGGAGCTGGGCGCGTCCCTGATGATTCTGACCGGTCGGATGCGTTGGCTTGGAGCGCTGGGGCTGGCGGCTTTTACCTTGCTCGCAACAGCGATTGCCCTGCGTTATTGGGAGCTTCCAGCAGGGCAGGAACGCTTTATGGCTACCAACGCGTTCTTTGAGCATCTGGGACTGGTCGGAGGCTTCCTGCTCGTTGCCTGGCTTGATCTTAAGGAGAAACGAGCATGAATGACCAGCGTAGCGCTTTTGCCCCGCTGCGGCAGACCTTGTTCGCAGTAATCTGGGTCGCCACCATTGTCGGCAATACGGGAAGCTTCATTCGCGATGTGGCCAGTGCCTGGCTGATGACGGACTTGTCCTCATCGCCCGTGGCGGTCGCTATGGTGCAGGCCGCCGCCACGCTACCGGTTTTCCTGCTGGCTATTCCCGCAGGAGTGCTGGCCGACATCCTGGACCGGCGCAAGCTGCTGATCGGCATCCAATTGCTGTTGGCTAGCGTCAGTGCCTGCCTGGTGTTGCTGTCGCTGGCGGACATGCACACGGTAGCGTCCCTGGTGGCTCTTACCTTTGTTGGCGGCATCGGGGCGGCATTGATGGGGCCAACATGGCAGGCTATTGTGCCCGAGCTTGTCGAAAGAAAAGAGCTGAAGGACGCTGTGGCGCTGAACTCGCTAGGCGTCAATATCGCCCGTGCGGTAGGCCCGGCCTTGGGCGGCTTGCTGTTGGCCAGCCTGGGCGCAGCGCTGACCTATGGCGTGGACGTCATCAGCTATATGTTCGTCATCGCTGCACTGCTGTGGTGGCGCCGGCCCAAGGCGCAGCCTGATGCATTGACCGAACGCTTCCCAGGGGCCTTCCGTGCCGGCTTGCGCTATGCCCGTGCCAGCCGCGAACTGCATGTTGTGCTGCTGCGCGCCTTCCTGTTTTTTGCAATGGCCAGTGCCGTCTGGGCGCTATTACCGTTGGTGGCGCGAGAACTGCTAAGCGGAGACGCCGGTTTTTATGGCATTTTGCTGGGTGCGGTGGGCCTGGGGGCAATCGGCGGGGCAGTCATCATGCCCCGGTTACGCAATCATTTAAGCGCCGACGGCCTGTTGCTGATGGCTGCCTTAGTGACAGCAGCGGTCATGGGCTTCCTGGCTTTTGCGCCACCAAAGTGGGCGGCGGTGAGTGCTTTGCTGGTACTGGGCGCGGCCTGGATAACCGCCTTGACCACGCTCAATGGGGTTGCACAAGCCATCTTGCCGAATTGGGTGCGGGGTCGCTCCCTGGCCGTTTACTTGACCGTATTCAACGGTGCCATGACGGCTGGCAGCTTAAGCTGGGGCGCCATTGCTGCTGGCATCGGCGTACCGCTGACCTTGCTGAGCAGTGCGGGTGGTCTGGTGCTGATCGGGCTGATCGCGCATCGAGTCAAGCTGCCCACCGGTGATGATGACCTGGTCCCGTCCAATCATTGGCCCGAGCCACTAACAGCTGCACCCGTGCAGATCGATCGCGGGCCTGTGCTTATTCAGATCGAATACCGCGTTGCTGCGGAAAATCGCGCCGAATTTTTGAAGGTGCTAGCCCGGCTGTCATCCGAACGCCGACGGGATGGCGCCTATGTTTGGGGTGTTGCCGAAGATTCGGCAGATCCCGCTGTGATGCTCGAGTGGTTCCAGGTTGAGTCCTGGGCTGAGCACCTGCGCCAGCACAAACGCGTATCGAAGGCAGATGCGGATATTCAACAAGAGGTACTGCGCTTCCACCAAGGACAACAAGCACCAGCGGTGCGCCATTATCTGGGATTTAATCGTGCTTGAACCGCGAGTGAGGTCCGTGTTTCTGAATTTCGTAAACTGTACCTATGCTGAAACCGAACAAGCCGCGCCGATCGCGCTGCGAACGCTGCCTGCGTGCCATGTCGTATTGTCTCTGCGCCTATATCCCGGCGCTGGCCAATGCCACATCCGTACTGATACTACAGCATCCGGACGAAGCAAAACATCCCCTGAATACTGCAGGCTTGGCGGCGTTGGGGCTGAAGAACGCCGACCTGTGGATCGGCGAATACTTTCCGCAATTGGACGTCCGCATTCAATCGGTGGAGCAGGCATTGTTGCTCTTTCCCGCCGAGAACCCCGGGGCTTGTACTCCATTGCTCGCCCGGCCCGAGGTAGTTTCATCGCTTCTGGTAGTGCCTGATGGTACCTGGCGTAAGGCGCGCAAGATCGTTCGAATGAATCCGGCCTTGAGCGCATTGCCGCGCCTGAGTCTTGCGCTAGGCGAACCTTCTGCGTACCGCGTGCGCAAGGCGCCTCATCCCGGCGCGGTTTCCACCATAGAGGCCATTGCGCGTGCGCTGACAATACTGGAACCTCACCAAGACTTTCAAGCTCTTCTAAAGCCGTTCAGTGTGCTGATTGAGCAGCAGATCGATGCGATGGGCGAAGAGGTGTACCGGCGTAATTACTGCAACTCTGTTGTGGCACCCTAAAACCGCCAGTATGCATGAAGCTTACCGACATGCTCCCGGCCACCCTGAGCTAACTGTGCTCCGTACGAGGCTCCCAGTCGCATGTTGGTATGCTGAAGAGGAAAGTCGGTAATCACGTCGTCTCAAGCGATCATCCTGACGTCTCAGTCTGGGTTGCCAGTCTCCGCCAAAGCTATTCCGTCCGATACATGGCTCGGAAACCTAGCGGAGTGAGGTCGAAGCGCTGGCGGAACAAGCGGCTAAGGTTGGGGGAGTCGTGCAAGCCGCAAAGATGGGCGAGATCAGCAATAGGCAGAACATTGCTGGGGTTCTGCAAGAGCCGAGCAAGCTTTTGCAGCCGCAGTTCGCGAATGTGATCCGCGATACCCAGATTGTGCTGTTCGAATGCCCGGTACAGGGTGGCGCGTGAGCATCCCAGGGCGGCAGCAATGGTGGAGGCACTAAGGCTTGCCGCGTGCAGGTGCAAGCGAATATAACGCTGCGCGGCCGTATAGAGGCCGAGTCGGTGGTTGCTGTCGGGTATACGGTTGCCAAGGCAAGCGCTTTCCAGCACCGTTGTTGCAAGCGCTTCGGTGGCTTGCAGCAAACCCAGACGCTCATGGGTGGTAAGACTTCCGCTCAAGCTACGAAACTGCGCCAGTTGGGTGGCTAGCAATGGGGCAAGCCCAGAGCAGGCTAGGGCTGAACCGAGCTGGCTGGGCGCGGGGTTGTTGGATAGCAGGGGTTGCAGATGTGCACGCGGTACGTTGATCTGCACGAAGCGCGCTTTATGGAAACGTATCCGGTTGGGCCGGCTGCCATCGAAGACGAAAAACTGTCCGGTTTTTGCAATGGTGTCTGTGTCGCCTTCATGTTGGCCCATCACTTGACCCTTCATAACGTAGACCAGGGCCAGCTTGACTTCTTCGTATCGGCGATCCTCCCGATTGGGCCCAAAGCCCTCGAAATCGTCCGATTGCATATCGTGCAGTTCGCTGGTGGCGGTGACCAACGAGGTCACCTGGCCTTGAAAGTTCTTTCGTTGCTGCATGGAAGGCGGGGCCGCTTCGAAGTCGGACAGCAATGGCCTCAGCCAGTGTTCATAGCGCTCGACGGTTGGTACGTCAGATGAAGCAGTGACCTGGTATATGAGTGGCGTGTGCGCTGTCACATCGTAATTTCCTATGAAGCCATTCTTCAGTCCGTGGCCGTCGGGGCCCGGACCATCATAGCGATGATCTGCGATTGTTCCTAATATTCGAGGGAACTCGCGGGGTTCTTCATGCGCAACATCGATTGCATCCCAGACAGAAACTGCTCATCGGTGCTGTTCCAGCGCGCGTTGGCCAGGTGCTCGCTATCTGGGCCGGCCGGAAACCGCAGCTTGTCCGTGTCGTCGATAGCTGCGGCATAGATGGCGGCAGCCACCTGCTCGGGCGTCGTCGTTGTATCCGGGTTTCCGAGTTGCGCGAACAACTGGCCGGCATAGGTTTCGTAGGGCTTCGAGATTAGGCCCTGCATGCGTTCCTGACCGTTAGCAGCGAAAGCAGTGCCCGGCCCGTATCCCGGCTCGACCAGGCGCACGCGCAGGCCGACCGACGCCAGCTCGTAGTACAGCGCCTCGGTAAACCCTTCAATTGCCCATTTGCTGGCAGCGTAGGGCGCGACCATCGGCATGCCCGCGAAGCAGACGCTCGAGGTGACGTTGATGATGGCGCCGTGGCCGCGCTCGCGCATTAAGGGGATGACTGCCTGGGTCATGGCCATGATCCCGAAGGTGTTCGTTTCAAAGAGCTCGCGGATAGTGTCCAGCGGTGTGGTCTCCATAGGGGAAAGCAGGCCTATGCCGGCGTTGTTCACCAGTACGTCGACTGCACCGAACGTATCGATACCCTGGCTGATCGCGTCTTCGATGCTGGCTTTATCTGTCACATCAAGGCGGACCACGCGTAGTCGATCGTGATTCCCGAGGCGGGCATCGGGGTTGCGCATCGTCGCTACGACGTTCCACCCTTGATCAATGAAATATTCGGCTGTGGCTTTGCCGTAGCCAGATGAGCATCCGGTGATCAATACAGTTTTGGTTTGTTGGTTCATATTCACTCCGTGTTAGTGGAATGAATGATAAAGACTGAAAGCAAGACGATAAATAGCGTATAGTCTGAAAATCATGCGTAATCGTCTAAGCTTAGATCCGCTAGCCTCTATCGTGGCTCTACTGCGTCCCCAAACTGTTTTGTCTAAGCTCATCAGTGGGGCTGGCCGGTGGGCGGTGCAGTACCCCGACTACGGCCACCCCAGCTTTGCGCTGATGCTTGAGGGGTCGTGCTGGCTCCAACTGGATGGTGGCCACTCATTCCTTTTGGAAGAGGGCGACTACGTGTTGCTGCCTGCAACGCCGGGGTTCAAGATGGGTAGCGATCTGGACGCGCTGGAAAGTCCGACGGTGCGCGTGGCACAGACTGACCCCGTTGAAGAAGTTCGGCATGGTCAGCAGAGTGACGAAGCGGCCGTCAAGATGTTGGGCGGATTCTTTGTTTTTGATCCGACCAATGCTTCATTGCTCTCGGGGCTGCTGCCGACGGTGCTTCATATCAAACCTTCCGATCCCGGAGCAGAGCGTCTGGCCTGGCTGGCTGACGCCATAGGGCAGGAAAGTGCAGCGTCGCGGGCCGGCGGCGACGCGATCATGACGCGCCTGGTCGAGATCATGCTCATCGAGGCGTTACGCTGGCGCCCGCCGCCACACGCCCATCTCGCTGCACCTTCTGGATTGCTTGCCGGCGTGGCGGACTCCCGCATGTCAGCGGCATTGCGCCTCATACACGAAGACGTAGCGCGGCGTTGGACTATTCAGGAACTCGCACGGAGTATTGGCATGTCGCGAGCGGCCTTTGCGGCGCGCTTCATGCAGGTGCTGGGGGTGCCGCCTATGGAGTATGTGCTGCGATGGCGCATGACGCTGGCCAAGGAAATGCTGTGGCACCAGCGGCTCTCGTTGGGAGAAGTCGCGCATGCCATCGGCTATCAGTCGGCCAGCGCCTTCAGCGCGGCGTTCAGTCGATCGGTCGGAGTCTCGCCCAGCTTGTTTGCGCGAACCGGACGTATTGCATCGACCGAAGGTGCCTCCTAGGAAGCCGTTTGACGCATGGCCTTCAGTGCGACAGCCCATTTATGGAGTTCAGCCAACATGATATTGGCAGAGTCGTCGATGAGCGGGTTCGAGGTGAACACCTTGGCATCGTCCAGTAGCGTTGCAACCATCGGCACAGCTACGCCTTCGACCATGGGCATCATCTTCAGTGTGGTTACGAGCTGCTTGGCTATCTGGACGGAACGCATGCCGCCCGACACGCCGCCATAGCTGACGAAACCGCAAGGCTTGTAGTTCCATTCGCTGTAGACGTAGTTCAGTGCGTTGATCAGCGACGGAGGAGGGCAGTAGTTGTATTCGGGCGTGACAAAGACATAAGCATCGGCGGCCGCCACGCTGGCGCTCCAGCGTTTGGTGTGTTCGTGCTGATAGTTTTTCAAGCGGGGGTGCTGAGGCTCGTCATAGACGGGAAGATTGAAATCAGCCAGGTCGACGAGGGTCGTGTCGAACCCTTCGTGTTTCGTCGAGAACTCGGCAAACCATTTGGCAACCGATGGACCGACTCGTCCGGGACGCGTACTGCAGATAATGACTTGAAGCTTAAGCGGCATATAGATACTCACCCTATAAAAAAAGGCCATCAACAGGCCGTAACACGTCTATCTTAGCGAAACTCTACAATTCATTTTTACCTTGCCCCAGTGGTCGTGTTGCGCGGTCGCCTGATAAGGGATGTGGTTTATGCAGAATGGTTCCAGAACGGCTGGCCGCTTCATCAATGCGATGCGAGGCCTTGTACACATGCCGGCTTGGCTGAGATTTATCCGTGCACGTTTGGATCCGGCCAGCTACCTCGGACTGCAACTGAGCCTGGGCGCACTACTCCTGATCGGTGCCAGTTGGGCATTTGGAAGCATTGCCGAAGAAGTGCTCGAGCGGGAAGAGCTCGTGGCTGTAGACATGCAGCTGTCGTACTGGTTAAACAGTCTGCAGACGCCCTGGCTTACCGACATCATGCTCAAGGTCAGTTCTTTGCATGGCATGCAAGGGATGACTGCGCTTGTCCTGATCGCAGCTTTGCTCCTGGCATGGAAACGGTACTGGACCTGGATGGTGATCCTGCTGTTTACCGTGCCCTCCGGTGCCGCGTTGAATGCTTTGATGAAAACCGTTTTCGAACGCGCGCGACCGTCGTTCGCCTCGTCGTTCATGACAGTGACCGACTATAGTTTTCCTAGCGGCCATACGTGTGCGAGCACGCTGTTCTACGGGGTGTTGGCCGCCTTTCTCGTGCCACGCATGCCTTCGTGGCAATGGCGTGCGCTGGTGTGCTGGTGCGCCCTGGGTCTCATCGCGTTGGTGGCCTTCAGCCGGCTTTACCTGGGTGCGCATTTTCTGACTGACGTGCTTGGCGGCTTTGCGGAAGGCATAGCGTGGCTTGCCTTATGCGTGACGGCGGCGCATACCTTTGCGCGGCATCGATCGGAAAGGCGAAGCAGGCCTGCCATCAAACTGTAAAGCTCCAGCTTGAGGGAATGCTTTTTGCTGCGCGCCGGGTTCGCACGCAAGGCAAGGGTCGCTCGTCGGAGTCGCCGCTGACAGGGACCCCTCAAAATAAGGAGCTCCGATGGAAAATGTGGCAGAGTGCACAATATTCTTTGATGGCGAAGCGCTAAGGGGCAAGAGCGATGAGCCGCTGGTGGACTTTTTGGCTGAGCACGACATTGACCTGCCCCACGTCTGTTACCACCGCGCGTTGGGCCCGCTGCAAACTTGCGATGTCTGCTGGGTTGAAGTGGATGGCGAACTGCAGCGCGGCTGTGCGATTCGCTCCCATGATGGTTTGAGCGTTTCAAGCAAGGCTGAAGGCGCGGCTGCCGCCAGGCACGAGGGGATGGACCGGCTTCTGGGCAAACACGAGTTGTACTGCACTGTCTGTGAGAACAACACCGGCGATTGCACACTGCACAACACCGTGGCGGACATGAGCATTCCCATACAGCGCTACGAGTTCATCCGCAAGCCGTATGAGAAGGACGAGAGCAACCCCTTCTATACCTATGATGCCGACCAATGCATCTTATGTGGACGCTGCGTAGAGGCTTGCCAGAATGTTGAGGTGAACGAGACCTTAAGTATTGACTATTCGATGGAGAACCCCAGGGTGCTTTGGGACGGAGGCCACACCATAGCAGGCTCCAGTTGCGTAAGCTGTGGTCATTGCGTCACCGTCTGTCCTTGTAACGCTTTGCTCGAGAAGAGCATGCAGCCCGATGCTGGCCCCTTCACCGCCTTGCCGCAGTCCCTCAAGCGGCCCATGATAGATATTGTCAAGAAGCTGGAGAACACAATCGGTGCGCAGCCGATCACTGCCGTTTCGAACATGGATATGGCGTGGCGGCAACCGGAAATCAAGCGAACCAAGACGGTCTGTACCTACTGCGGCGTGGGGTGCTCCTTCGAGATGTGGACGCGGGATCGCCATATTCTCAAGGTACAACCAGTGGTTGAGGCGCCGGTGAACGGCATCTCCACATGCATCAAAGGAAAGTTTGCCTGGGATTTCGTCAACAGCGACAAGCGTCTGACGACGCCCCTGATTCGCGAAGGCGGCAAATTCCGGGAAGCCAGTTGGGATGAGGCACTGGACTTGGTTGCCAGCCGACTAATGAAAGACCGGGCCCGCTATGGGCCAAACGCCATCGGCTTCATCGGGTCAAGCAAAGCCAGTAACGAAGAGGCTTACCTGACGCAGAAGATAGCTCGGCTGATCATCGGCACGAACAACGTCGACAACTCGTCGCGCTATTGCCAGAACCCTGCCACCAAAGGATTGTTCAGAACAGTAGGCTATGGCGGGGACGCCGGCACGCTGGCGGATATCGAGAAAGCCGACCTCGTGGTGCTTGTGGGCAGCAACCTGGCCGAGAATCATCCGGTGTTTGCTTCGAGGATCAAGGCCGCGAAGAAGTTGCGCGGACAGAAATTGATCGTCGTCGATCCGCGCAAGCACGAGATGGCCGAGCGTGCTGACATCTTCATGCGCCCCAAAGTCAGCACTGACACCATCTGGGCGTCGGCTTTCTCTCGCTACATGTTTGAACACGGCTACGCCGACCTGGATTTTCTTGGTGATAAGGTCAATCAAGTTGACGAGTTCCGTCGGTCGCTCGAGCCGTTCACTATGGAGCACGCCTCGCGGATGACAGACATCCCTTTGCATGTGCTTACGGATGCCGCCGAGATGATCGGTCAAGCAGAATCTGTGTGCTTGCTGTGGGCCATGGGTATTACACAGCACAGCCATGGCGCGGATACCAGTACGGCATTATCAAATCTTTTGCTGGTGACCGGCAACTATGGGCGCCCGGGCACCGGAGGCTACCCGATGCGCGGCCACAATAACGTGCAAGGTGCCAGTGACTTTGGGTGCTTGAAGAACATGTATCCAGGCTATGAGAAGGTAACAGACGAGGCGGCGCGCGAGAAGTGGGCCAAGGCCTGGGGCGTCGACAAGGAAAGCCTGTCCGCCGAAATAGGTTCCGGCAACTTCACCATGGTGCAGGATGCCGATACCGAGAAGATCCGCGCCATGTATATCATCGGTGAAGAAACGGCGTTCTCCGACTCACATAGCCAGGACGTACACACTGGCTTTGAGAAGCTCGAGTTCCTGGTTGTGCAAGACCTCTTTCTTAGCCGCACCGCGCAGTTCGCGGATGTCGTGCTGCCAGGCTGTCCGAGTGTCGAGAAGGAGGGCACGTTTGTCAATACCGAAAGGCGTATCCAGCGCTTCTACGAAGTGATGCCGCCTTTAGGCAATAGCCGGCCGGACTGGCAGATACTGACGGAGTTGGCCAAGCGCATGGGGTACGACTGGGGCTACGAGCATCCGTCGCAGATCATGGACGAAGTAGCGGGTATTGCAGAGATCTTTAAAGGCGTCAGCTACGCGCGATTGGAAGGCTGGAAGTCGCAATGCTGGCCAGTGCACGAGGACGGCACCGACACCCCCTTGCTATACACCGATGGCTTCAAGACGGATGATGGCAAGGCGATTCTTTACCCGGTGGCGTGGACGGAGCCGGATGAAGCGGCTGACGATGAGTACGACCTGATGCTGGATAACGGTCGAATGCTCGAACATTTCCAGGGAACCAACCAGACCGGGCGCTCGCCGGGTATTGACGAGCAACTGCCAAATTGGTTTGTTGAGATCAGCCCCGAACTGGCGAGAGAACATGCCATTGGGGACGGTACCTGGGTACGGATAACTTCGCGCCGCGGCTCGGTCGAGGTGCCCGCGCTGGTCACGGATCGCGTACACGGCAAGGTCTTGTTCATGCCTATTCACCAAGGCAAGCCAGGACTGAACCTGCTGACCGGCGAGCATCACGATCCCATCGTCAACACGCCGGCGTTCAAAGAGACTGCGGTCAAGCTGGAAGTGCTGGCCAGGCCGGGCGAAGGATCTCCCTTGCCGCAACACAACTTTCGCTACGGGCGCCGTACGCCCAACGAAGGCGTGTCAGTGGAGGTTAAATGGGCGCAACCAGAATATGTCCTTCCGCCCGCCGAGCAACTTAATCCGGAGAAATTGTAATGGCAGAACGCATCGACTACGAGGTCAAGCCTACGCCGATCGGTCCGGACGCTCACCAAGAACTTGAGCGCTTGTTGCAGGGCCTGCACGAGCAGGGAGTCCTGCGCTTTGCCAACGATCTCGTACGTTCACAAACTGAGCTTGCCCAAGTGCTCGTTGACGGACTTGGCAAGGAAAGTACGCTGAACGCCATCCAGAACTTGTCGATCCTCGGCATGGCACTCGCCCGCATTCCGCCAGAGGACTTCTATAAATTGGTGTTCGGATTAAAGGATGCCTTTGTCGAACTGGACCGGCACACTCCGCCGAAAGACAGCGGCGATGCGCCGGGCGTCACCGGTGCGTACAAAATGCTGAGGGACGACAAGCTTTGGGCCTCGCTGACACCTATTATTGAGGCGATCAAGGTGTTCGCTGATCGGATGGGGGAACCGGCCGACAAGCCAATCACGAAATGGTCGGGTAAACCAACAGAAAATTAAGGTCTTACCTTGGCTTCTAACCGGCGCGCTCGATCAATGACATCGCCGCGGCGGGGTTGACAACCTTGTGTCCGCTGATCACGTACATATAGACGTCGCGCTTCTTGGTTCTAGCCGCCGCTGAACCAAGCTTGGATAAGCCGTCGGGTGTGCCGCCTTCGGCCCAGGTTTGTGCCCGCTGCGCCCAAAGGTCCAGATCAGCTTCGGGATAACCAAGCACTTCGCCCGCTTGTGTCCCCATCAAGCGTACATAGACAAAGGGTGCAGTGATGTCTGCGATCAAGGGATATTCCGAATCGGCCCCCATGACGATGGCAACGCCATACTTGCGGGCGAGGGTGACGAACTCGGCGGTCTGGAAGCTGTCATGACGAACTTCGACGGCGTGCCGCAGGGCGAGGCCGTTCGCCTCGTTCGGAAGCAACTTGAGGAACGCCTCGAAATCAGCGGCATCGAAATTCTTGCTGGGCAAGAACTGCCAATTGATCGGGCCGAGCTTGTGTTTCAGCTCGGTCAGGCCGCCAGCAAGAAAGCGCTCTATCGTTGCGCCGGCGTCGGCCAAGATCTTGCGCTGGGTGGCATAGCGCGGCGCCTTGACTGAGAACACGAAGTCGTCAGGCGTTTGCTCGTACCACTTGGCAAATGTCGCCGGCTTCTGGGCGCCGTAGTAAGTGCTGTTGATCTCAATCGACGTAAGCTGCCGGCTGGCGTATTCGAGCTGGCGCGTTTTGGGATGGCCTTCAGGGTAAAAGCAGCCTTGCCAGGGTTCGTAGTTCCAGCCGCCGATGCCTATCCGAATGATGCCGCCGCCTTTCTTGCCCATGGCCGTTCTCCATGCTTGTGCTAGAGGCCCCGGAACTGATAGCGCTCCAGGGAGTCGCGTTTCATTTCGATGGAGTAACCCGGCTGCGTGGGCGGCATATAGGCCGCGTCCCGAATTTCGCAGGGGTCCACGAAATGCTCATGCAGATGGTCAACATACTCGATGACGCGGCCTTCCTTGGTGGCGGCAAAGCACAGGTAGTCGATCATGGACAAGTGCTGTACGTATTCGCATAAGCCGACGCCGCCGGCATGGGGACACACCTTCAGCTTGTACTTGGCAGCCATCAGCATCACTGCCAGGACTTCATTGACGCCACCAAGGCGGCAAGCGTCGATTTGAACGATGTCGATGGCAGATTCCATAATGAACTGCTTGAACATGATGCGATTTTGGCACATCTCGCCGGTGGCCACCTGCATGCGGCCCTGCATGGCTTTCCGAATTTTTCGGTGCCCTGCGATATCGTCCGGGCTTGTGGGCTCTTCAATAAACCAGGGCTTCGCGAAGGCCAGTTGATCGAGCCACGCCACCGCCTGATCGACCTCCCAGACCTGGTTGGCGTCTATCATCAGATGCCGGTCCGGTCCCAACACTTCGCGTGCGATGCGTAGGCGGCGGATGTCGTCTTGCAGGTCTCGTCCGACCTTCAGCTTGACATGCGAAAAGCCGGCCTCGACGGCCTCGGCGGTCAGGCGGCGCAGTTTCTCGTCGCCGTACCCCAGCCACCCGGCAGACGTGGTGTAGCAAGGGTAGCCGTTGCGTTCCAGCTCGGCCAGACGATCCTTTTTTCCGACGGCGCGTTCAGTCAACAGCTGCAATGCCTCGTCGGGGGTAATGCAGTCGGTGATATAGCGAAAGTCGATGAGCTTGACGATTTCTTCGGGCGTCATGTCGGCAACCAGACGCCAGACCGGTTTGCCTTCCGCCTTGGCCCACAGGTCCCACACTGCATTGATCAGCGCGGCGCTTGCCAGGTGGATGGCACCCTTGTCGGGGCCTATCCAGCGTAGCTGGCTGTCCGATGTCATATGGCGCCAGAACCGGCCCATGTCTTCGGTGATCCAGGCCAAGTCCTTGCCTATCAGCAGATGCTCCATGGCTCGAATGGCGGCGCAGCAGATCTCGTTGCCGCGCCCGATGGTAAAGGTAAGCCCGTGGCCTTCCAGCCCGGGGCTATCCGTATGCAAAACGGCATAAGCGGCAGAGTAGTCCGGGTCCGGATTCATGGCGTCCGAGCCGTCCAGATTCGTGGACGTCGGAAAGCGCAGGTCGAACACCTCGATGGATTGGATGATGGTCATCTTTTAAGCCTGTTTGGTTTACCTGTGCGTTGTGCGTGGCCGAGAATACCCGGCACACGCACAACACCCGCGATTTTGTCGCGTTACTTGCCTTCGGCCAGAACGGTTTCCGGTAGGTCGGCGCCGTGATAGTTGCGGTAGGCCGTGTTCAACCCGCCATCCTTCAGGTGCTTGCGGATGAGCTCGTTCATCTTCTGGAGCAACTCGGGATTGTTCTTGGCGACGCCAATACCCAACATGGAGGTCGCCATCACGACTTTGGTCACCAGAGGCTTCTTGCCGGCTTCCTCCAACTGCTTGTTAAGGGAGGCGATAATTGCCGGGGCGCCCGAGTAGATGTGGGCGCGGCCGCTGGTGACAGCAGTCATGGCGGTCGCGTCATTCTCGAAGCGCACTATCTCGGTACCTGATGGCGCCAGCTTGGTCACATTGGCATCGTTGGTCGTGCCTCTTGCGGTAACGACGGTCTTGCCGGCCAGATCCTCTATGGTTTTGATGTTTTCATCCTCTGGTGCTGCAATGACAGACTGGATGGCAGCATAAGGAATGGTGAAATCCACAACCTTCTGGCGTTCAGGGGTAATGGTCAGGCTCGAGATCACGACGTCCGCCTTGTTGGTCAACAGAAACGGGATGCGGTTGGCTTGGGTCGTCGGTACGATTTCAAGCTTCACACCCAGGCTCTCGGCCAGCAATTTGGCTGTTTCGACGTCAGAGCCAACTTCTTTAAGGCCGGCGTCTTTCATGCCATAGGGCGGCGCGTTCAGGTCGATCGCGACCCGCAAGGTCTGCTGCTTCATGACGTCTTCGAGCGAGCTTGCGTGTGTGGGCGCGATGGCGGCAAAAAGCGTGGTGGCGGTGACGGCCAGGATGGCCGTGCTGCGGGTCAGAAATGATGAAGTCATTGTTGTCTCCTTGGTGGATGGTGGATCAAAGCCCGTTGCTGACGAATTGCTGCAGTTCTGGGGTGCTGGGGTTGCGCAGGATCTCAGGCCCGCCTTGTTCATGGATCTTGCCTTCGTGCATGAAGATGATGCGGTGAGCCAGCTTCATGGCAAAAGCCATTTCGTGGGTGACCAGCACCATGGTCATGCCGGCCGCCGCCAATTTCTCAATAACCCTCAGCACCTCGCCCGTCAGTTGCGGATCGAGCGCCGAAGTGATCTCGTCAAACAGCATGAGCTTGGGACCCATCGCCAGGGAACGCGCGATGGCGACACGCTGTTGCTGCCCCCCAGATAGCTGTTCCGGATAAAAATGGATCTTGTCGCTGAGGCCCACTTCCGCGAGCACCTTGGCTGCGATTTCTTTCGCATCGGCGCTTTTCACTTTGCGGACCGAGCGTGGCGCCAGCGTGATGTTCTGTTCGACCGTCAAATGAGGAAACAGGTTATAGCTTTGAAAGACAATGCCGACGTCCATGCGCAGGCTTTTGAGGTTCTTGCCCGAGATCCCCGCGCCGAAGGTATGGCCACATACGGTGATCTGGCCTTCCTGGATAATTTCCAAGTGGTCCATACAGCGCAATGCCGTGCTTTTCCCCGAGCCGCTTTGACCGATGATGGCCACGATCTCGCCCTTGTGGACGCTCAGGTCGACCCCTTTGAGGACGTGATTGTCTCCAAACCATTTGTGCACGTTGCAAAGGCGTACGATTTCTTCCATGAAGTGGTCCTCAGTCCGGGTTTGCGGACCCTAAGTACGCGCCAGGGTCAGTTTGCGCTCTAGCTTGAGACTGATCCATGACAGCGGGTAGCAGATGATGAAATAGAGCACGGCCGCGACGCCGAAGTACAAAAAAGGCTTGAAGGTAGAGTTGTTCAAGATCTTCGCGTTGTAAGACAGCTCGGCAAAGCCGATGACCAGCGAGGCAAAAGACGTGTTCTTGACGATCTGCACCATGAAGCCGACAGTGGGCGGGGTTGCAATGCGCAATGCCTGAGGCAGGATCACCTTGAACATCCGTTGGATGCGATTCAGGCCCAGGCATTCGGCGGCTTCCCATTGGTTCTTGGGTACCGACTCGATACAGCCGCGCCAGATCTCGCCCAGGAAGGCGGCTGCGTGCACAGTCAGCGCAAGCACGGCGGCAAAGAGCGGGGTGGTGGCGGTAAAGCCTAGCACCGACGGTCCGTAGAAGCAGACGCCCATGATCACCAGCAGGGGCGTGCCCTGGATGATGTTGATGTAGCCAAAGGCCCCGCCGCGCACGAGGCGGTTGTCGGAAACCCGCAGCAGGGCGATAGCCAGGCCCAGCATTGCGGAGAACACAAAGGTCAGGATGGAAAGCAGCACAGTGCCCCAGGCACCGGCCAACAAATAAAGTACTTGCTCGTAATTCATGCCGCCTCCTAGAGCAAGGTACCCAGCTTGCGCTTGCGCACAAACATGAACTTGCTGGCCAAGGTGAACGCAGCTCGCACCAGGACAGACATGACTAGGTAAACCACCCACAATACGATGAACACTTCAAAATTGCGGAAGGTCAGGGCCTGGATGTTTCCGGAGATGCCGAATAGCTCTTCGGTGCCCACTGCTGAAAGCACACTTGTCACCAGCATCAGCAGTACGAACTGGCTGGTCAAGGCGGGGTAGACGCGCTCCAGGGCCGGCACCAGGATGATGTGCCAGTACACCTGCAAAGGAGAAAGACCCAGGCACTCGCCCGCTTCCTTCTGACTGCGAGGAACGGCTTCGATACCGGCGCGCACGATCTCGCAGGTGTAGGCCGTAATGTTGATGACCAGCGCCAGTATGGCGCCGGCAATGATGGACATCGTGAAGCCTATGCTGGACAAGCCAAATATCAGGAAATAACTTTGGATGATCAGCGGGGTATTGCGTATGAACTCGACATAGGCGCCCACTACCCGCTTAAGCATAGGGCCGCCTGAACTGCGCGCAATAGCGCAAGCCACGCCCATGACCAGCCCGGCCAGGGTCGACCAAAACGACATCACTAAAGTCGTGGTGGCTCCTTCCAGCAGCATGGGCCAGTATTGCAATACCGCGCCGAAATCAAATTCGTAATTCATGTTTCCCGTTCTCGCGAGCATGTTTGGGCTCGGTGTGACCTTCGCAGTCAGATAGTCTAAATGGACTTACCGGTAATACCAGTTATGGATATCCCTAGGGTTTTGCGTTACCGGTCTGGCCAATATAGAATTAACCCCTTCTATGTCCACGGGACCGTATCGATGGAAAACGCCTCTTTGATTCGCGCACCGGACCGCGCCCGCGGGTACATGCATATCGCAGAAGCGCTCCGCGAGGAAATTCACAAGATGAACGTGCCTATCGGAGGCCGGCTGCCGTCCGAGCGCGAGCTGACGCAGATCCTGAAGGTTTCCCGGCCCAGCCTGCGCGAGGCGCTGATCGTATTGGAACTGCAGGGCGAGATAGAAATCCGCGTAGGTTCCGGCATTTATTTAAAGCGCGCTGCCGCGCTGGACGATACCGCTCAAAGTGCACCGGGTGCGCTGGACGCTGGCCTGGATGCCAGCGTGATGGGACATAGTCCCAAGGACGTCAGCCAGTTGCGGTATTTCCTGGAAGGCGGTGTTGCGGCGCATGCGGCGCGCTTCATCAGTCGTGAGCAGCTCAAGGAACTGGGCGCCACTATCTCTGCAATGCGCAAGGCGCTGGACGCGAAGGATCGCAGTAGCGACCAACCGCTGGCCGATGCCGATCGCCAATTTCACGTCGTGTTGTCATCCGTTTGCGGCAATCGCCTGCTCACGCAAACCCTAGAAGAGCTATTCGACCAGCGTTACACCCCCATCGGCGGATCCATGCATCGCCTGTTCGACAACCACCTGGTCTGGGGGGAAGCCATTCAGGAGCATCAAGACATTTATGATGCCGTTGCCGATCGCGATCCGCTGCAGGCACAGGCCGCGATGTATCGGCATTTGAACCGCGCGCATGCTCGGTTGATGGCGGTGATTGGGTAATTCGACGCCTAAAAGGTGTTGCGGAAAAAAAATAATCTGTTACGCTCTGTCGCCATGCGAATGGAAAATCGCGGGGGTGTGCCGCAAGGCTGCTACTGCAAGTGGAGACAGACTTGAATAAAACAGTTTCAGCATTACTGGCGGCGTGCTCGGCCGCGCTAGTTCTTGGTGCATGCCACAGCGGTGGCGGGGATGCCCCGCCCAGTACCGCTCAAGGTCCAAATATTCTTTTCGTCATCATGGATGACGTTGGCATCGACCAGATGAAGGTCTTTGGGTATGGGGGGGTCGGACAAGGTATCGCTGGCCCGAATCTGCCGAATATAGACGCGATTGCGCATGCAGGGGTTCGCTTCCGTAATACTTGGTCCATGCCCGAATGTTCGCCTGGAAGAGCTGCTTTCTTTGTAGGACGTTATCCTTTACGTACCGGTATCCATCAAGCCATTGGTCCCAATGACCTAGCTACTTCGCAACTGTCGCCCTACGATGTCACCACGCCCAAGTTATTGAAACAAGCCAACTACGAAAGCGGCATGTTTGGTAAGTTTCATCTCGCGGGGCCGGAGAATAACCAGGCAGAGGACGCGACGCCCAGTACGCTCGGATGGGACTATTTCTACGGCTGGGTGGGTGGACTACCTGCTTCGACCGACACAACGGCTGGCGGCGTGGCAGTTGCAGGTACGCACGTATGCGGCTTCGATGCTGCCGCGACGAAGGGTGCCTGCTATCAGCCCGATGGAAGCTGCAGGGAGATCACCCGCACTTTGTTGGACAAGGAGGATGGTCCCGGCTTACAGTGCATGGACTCGGGCGGCATTCTCGTACCCACCGCTACCTGTGGGGCTATGCCCAATACCCTTGATTTCACACGCCTGAACGCCTATTACGTCTCACCGCTTGTCATCATCCAGAACGGCGACGTCGAAAAGGTGGATGCGACGGATGCGCGCGCCAGAGGATACCGTACGCGTATCGAAACCGATGCTGCCATTGATTGGATCAACTCCCGTCCATCGAACAAGGCGTGGATGGCCACGGTCAGTTACAGTGCGGCTCACACGCCATGGCAGCAACCACCAAAGGGTCCATTGGGGCCGCACGTCCTTTCATTGGACAACCTCAGTTGTAAAGGTGATCCGCTTCAGACACGCAAAATCCAGGACAGGATGACGGAAGCCATGGATGGTGAATTTGGTCGGCTTCTGGTTGAAACTGGCCTTGCCAAACGCAAACCGGACGGCAGCCTGGACTATGATCCCAAAGCAACCAATACATTTATTGTGATCGTTGGGGACAACGGCACATTAGCTTCTGCTGTAAAGGCGCCTTTTGACCCTGCACGGGCCAAAGGCACCGCCTATCAGACCGGGGTTTGGGACCCCTTGATAATCTCAGGGCCGCAGGTCGTTGAACCCGGCCGGCAAGTGGATCACATGGTCAACACAGTCGACCTGTTTCAATTTTTTGGTGAAGTCGCGGGTATCGACGTTCATAAGGCAGTGCCGCGCACCGTGGATTCGGTGGGTATCCTGCCCTACCTCAGGGATCCCGGCCAAGAAAGCTTGCGAACGATCAATTTCACCATGGGTGGCATGAATCAACAGGCAGACGGCGCGCGTAACGGACCCTGCGTCATAGGCACCGCCTGCACCGTTATTCCGACATCGAAAAGCGTTTGTGAAGATAACGAGGGGGAGTGGTGGGGTGTCGATCACACCTACAATCAAGCTCCGGTACTGCCCAACCCTAGTGGGGCAAACGGTTACCTGACGTGCGCAGAGATAAACGAGGCGCTGTACAACCAGAATAACGACGCGAGCGATATGCTGACGCTCGTACCGGAATCGTCCATCGCCATCCGCAATGCTAACTACAAGTTCATACGCAATACCAGCGATGACTATGTGCCGTCGGTCGGCATCGAGACTAAGATCCTTGAGGAGCTTTACGAGATCAATCAAGCCGAGGGCGGGCCGCTTTTGGATTCAGGTCGCGACTTACTTGTAGATCCCCTGAGCCCAGAAGCGCAAGCGGCTTACGATGAGCTGACCATCAAACTCGATAGCATTTTGGCATCCAATCCCGAATGCCCGGGCGATGGCAACATGGACGGCGTAGTGAATGGAGAAGATCTAAGCAATTGGTCTCGAATTATTCGTGCCTGGAATAAATCCAGCGTATATGATTTCGTCGTCGTTGCCTTTGGGCCATTCCGAAATGGGATAACAGACGGAAATGATGCTAAGGTCATTCAGGATAATTTGGGGACGACCTGCGCACGCACGTACGGTGTGTATTGAGAGTGACCGCTGGAGTTCTTAGCAAGCGGCTGTGGGTTAGTGGAGCTGCATTGTGTATCGTCCTGGCGGCGGGTCTTGCCATAACTTGGCACAGTTCCTCTTCAGAAGCGCCCGCTGACCCGCTGGTTATCATCGGCGATGGGGTTTCCACCCCTGATGACATGGCATGGGTGCCGCCCGGCGTTTTCCAAATGGGCAGCGACAGCAAGCTTGCCCAGGTCAACGAGCGGCCGGCTCACGCGGTCAAGCTTGATGGCTTCTGGATAGACGTCGCCCACGTCACCAACGATGAATTCGCGCAGTTTGTCGAGCAAACGGGCTATGTCACCACCGCCGAGAAGAAGCCAGACTGGGAAACCATACGCGTACAGCTGCCGCCTGGCATTCCGGCGCCGCCCGACGATGTACTGGTACCTGGTGCCATGGTCTTTGTCGGCACCAACGGACCGGTGGACTTGACCGACTATTCGCAATGGTGGCGCTACGCGCCGGGTGCGGACTGGCGGCATCCGCAAGGGCCGGGCAGTTCCATCGAAGCGAAGGGCGACCACCCGGTCGTACAGGTAAGCTATGAAGACGCGCTAGCTTACGCCGCATGGCAGGGCAAGCGCCTGCCTACCGAGGCCGAGTGGGAGTACGCCGCTCGTGGCGGGCTGGAGCAGGCCACCTACGTCTGGGGCGACGAACTCATGCCGGACGGCAAACTCATGGCCAATTACTGGGATGACAAACAAGGCACGTTTCCGGTGGTCAGCCCCAAAGCCGGCGGCGCCGAGGGCACATTGCCAGCGAAAACGTTCCCGCCCAATGGCTACGGTCTTTACGATATGACAGGCAATGCTTGGCAATGGGTAGCCGATTGGTATGGAGCCGATTACTTCGGCAAGCAGGCTGGGGCTAATACCCCCATAGACAACCCGCAAGGCCCCGCCCAAGCTTATGATCCTTGGGAACCAGGGGTACCCGTCGATGCTCCCAAGCGCGTCATACGTGGGGGTTCGTTCTTATGCAACGAAAGCTATTGCCTCTCGTACCGCCCGAGCGCTCGGCGTGGCTCCGACCCGTACAGTCCGATGTCGCATGTGGGGTTCCGCCTGGTCAAGGATGCGCCAGCCCCTGCGGCTCAATTCGCCATTAGCGCACTTGCTGATGAATAGCGTCTTCGCCGCGCTATTGCAGCCTGCTAACTTGGCCTGCAATCCTTGCCCATGTTGTTTTGAATGATGGTCAAGTCGGCTAGGTCCGTCAGGCCGTCGTGATTGAAGTCGTACCAACTGGATCGACCCCCATTCAGGGAACTGAATTGATTCCAGCCGTCGATGTCGCTGCTGTCTACGACCCGATCCAGGTTCCCATCACCGGGGCAGGCGCTATGGCTGTCAAGAAGGCTTTTCATTTCGGCTTGCAGCAGGGCAAGATTTTGTGCAGCCTCGGGTGGCACAGGGAGCAGGGGCGGCAGAGCCAGCAGATTGCTCACTTCCTTATCTAATTTCGGATGTGGCGCGTCCTGATCTATCTGATAGAGTTCGTCTGCTGACTCAATTTTCCCGCTGGTGCAGTTCAGGCGCTCAATACGCACCAGCTTGTAGAAGTCGTTGCGCAAGGCCCTTTGAGAGTCGGGCAGGATATCGACCGGTGGTTTGCTTTGGCTGACCAAGTAATCGTTGACCGCGCAGCACGAGCTCAACCCAGGGTTGCCAGTGATGCCGCCAGGCCCGTACCAGTCTCCGCCTTGGTCTTCACATACGCCTTTCTGGGGAAATACTTGCACGCACACATTGGACGACGGAATAACGCAGGGTGGCGGCTTAGCGTCCGGAGCGATGTTGGTGCCCATCTCTGTATAGTTGGTGCTGCGGATGCTCTGCCGGCCGGGCTCAGTCAGGTACGCTAACATGGGTTGAGCGTCGACCCGTCGCGATTCGGGCAAGGCCTGCTTCATATTGATTCCCGCCAGTTCGCCGAACAGGCTATACAGGTCGACGGAATTGACCATGTGCTCGACCACGCGGCCAGGGTCCTTGACCATGGGTCCCGCGACAACCAGCGGGACCCATACCCCCGACTGATAAGGAAAGCCCTTGGCGCGGGTGAGATCAAAGGGTAGCTTTACGCTGGGCCCAAATGTGCCATTGTCCGCCATGACGATCACCACCGTGTTACTGCTTTCGGGCGAGTAAACCAGGCTGCCATCTTCGGCATAGCGGGCTATACCTATACCCACCAGCAAGCGGCCGATCTCTTTATCCAAGGCCTCGAGCATGTGGTCTGTCAGCGCGTGCTGCTCCAGCAAATCCGCTGAACAGGTGTAAGCGCCAATCTTGAGCGCCTCTCCGGGCAGCAAGGAGATTGGCGGCGGCTGCAGCGGCGTATGAATAGCGGAGTAGCCCACGCTGAGCATCCAGGGTTGGTTGAGCGCCTGTTGCTTGACCCAGTCGATGGCCCGGTCGGTTTCGCGGGTGCTGCGATAGCCCCGCGTGCGTGCCTCGGAAGGCGGCAGGACTTCAACGCTACCATCCGCCCGGTTTATGATTAGCTCGCTAGTGTAGTAGCCGTTTTGCCGGCTGAAATCCAAATTGGCGGGCACGCTCGCCTGGCAAGACTGATTGGGATCAAAGAGCCCGCCGCGTTCCAGGCACGCGAGCCCGGGCGTAGCGGCGCTAGCGGTGGACATTGCCGAGCAACTGCCGTCCGGCTGATAGCATGCGCCACTGTCGGCGCCGTTGACGGCATCGTTAGTGGCATTGGGCACGAAGCCGCAGCTAAAGACCGCTCCTCCTGCACCTCCTGCGGTGGTATCGATCGGATAGGGGCCTCCGTCGAGGTAGCCCTCGAAGTAATCCCAACCTAGTTCGTGCATCACGCCATCGCCCAGCGGATTGTTCGCCGGATTGAGATTGGATCCTGAAAGATGCATCTTGCCAATGACGGCGTTGACGTATCCCTTTTGCTTGAGGAGCTTCGGTGTGGTGATTTCGAACGGGGACACCTGGGAGTTGGCAAAATCTGAAGCTACTACTGCGTTCTTGATGTCGGTCCGAAAAGGATACCGTCCTTGGAAGAAGGTGGCTCGGCTCGGTGTGCACGTCGGCATGGACCAGGCATTGTGAAAGCGAACGCCCGCACGGGCGATGGTATCGATGGTGGGTGTTTTGGGCTTGGTCGCGCCGCCATATCCAAAGACCGATAACTGGTCTACGCCCAAATCATCGAGTACGACAAAAAGAATATTGGGCGGTTGCGGTTCGTTGGCTGACGCCATGTCGTGGCTGGTACCGCTGTTGCATGCGGCAAGCGCCAGAGCAGATAATGTCGCTGCCAGCCAAGTCCGAACTGCTCGTTTCAAGGTATTCTCCGGAGTGTTGCTTCATGCTCTGAAGGTCGAGCAATCGAATGGGTAGTGCCTTGACGAGAACCTGCGTCGTCACTGTATTTAGCTATTAATTTTAGAGCGAATCGTAACAGAGTTCGTCGACCGTTACGTAATCGCAATGCACATACAAAAAGGGCGCCACGATGGAGGTATGGACGGCATGGGATGTAGACCCGGCAGTCGCTGCGGTTGCAGCAGTGGCTATTGCCTTGATCCTGTCAATACCCCTTAGCCGCGCCGCTTACCAACTGCCTCGCGTCCTTGATGCTCGACTTCCTGCACAAGCCTCACGGTCTCACAGACGCTATCGCACCGGCTTCTGGATGGCCGCTCCCATGCTGGCTTTGTTGTGCACCTGGCGTTTCGGTGCGACGCCTGCCGCCGTCGCGGCCATTATCTTTGTCGTCATGCTGCTTGCCTTGGCGTGGATCGATGCCGAAACGGGCTTCTTGCCCGATGTGCTGACCATCCCACTATTGTGGGTGGGCCTGCTGGTGAATGTAGGCGGCACGTTTTCCCTGCTGGCCGACGCTGTCATGGGCGCCGCAGCGGGCTACCTGGTGCTCTGGCTGATTTGCGGCTGCTTCCAGCTGGTTACCGGTCGGCAGGGCATGGGCCGAGGCGACTTCAAGCTGTTGGCCGCGTTGGGCGCATGGTTGGGCTGGGCGCCATTGCCGTCGATATTGCTGATCTCGTCATTACTGGGATTGACCATTGCTTTATTGCGACGCTTGGCGGGCCGGATGAAAGCGGGCGAGTCGTTCAGCTTCGGCCCGTATCTGGCCTTAGCTGGTATTGCGACTCTGTTACGGCTGTAGCGGACGAACAGACGAGGCGGCAGGCACGAAGCCATTGGGCGGCAAAGTGCGACCTGTCACTTCGATATCTTCGGTGATACCGTCCTGGTCTATGGAGACGCCATGGGGCAACACCGCTGCAAGCGTTACGCCGGTGGCCAGGCTTTGACCAACGCTATAAGCCTGCGCAGGCCCGCCATTTATCGAAAGCAGGGCGGTTCCATGTTGCCCGGAAGATATCAAGCCGAGCACAGCTACGCGCAAGCGCGCGCTATCGCCGCCGAACCAATTGATCACGGGCGAGATGTTTTGACCCGACGCCGGGCCTAAGCCCAGCGCGGGAGGAGCCGCCGTCGGCTGGGGAGCCAGCAACAGGGCGCCCCACCAGCCTATGCCTGCCGCCAAGGCCAGCATTGCTACCGCCTGGGCAATAAGCGGAGCGCGGTTTCGTCGTGCCACCAGTCGAGTAGGGCGCAAAAACATAATCCGTGCCAAAAAATGTTCAAGGATTGCATCATGCCTGAAATTTATCGAACGCACATAGCTTTGTAACGGGCCATTGACGCCCTTGTTTCAGGCCGGGTACCATCCGTTGGCCTGCGGACTGTATCCATTTGAGTGCAACTACGTCGATTCGCGACGTTATTCTATACCGCGGCCACTAGATAACAATGAGAGGCTATATCTCCGTATTGAAATTTCGCCGCCGCCACTCGACCGAGCCTCAACGAGGCTTTTCTCTTATAGAGATCATGGTGGTCGTCGTCATTATGGGCGTACTGGCGGCGCTGGTGGTGCCCAATGTTATGGATCGTCCCGATCAGGCCCGTGTGATCGCCGCCAAGCAGGACATCGGTGCCATCATGCAGGCGCTGAAGCTCTACAGGCTGGACCATGGCCGCTATCCGTCGTCCGACGCGGGTCTCGAGGTCCTTGTACCGGGGCCAGACAAGGGCTCGCGATATATGGATCGCGTTCCCACGGATCCCTGGAATACCCCCTATCAATACCTTAATCCCGGTGTGCACGACGAGATCGACGTGTTTTCGTTGGGCGCTGACGGAAAACCCGGGGGCGAAGGCAATGATGCCGACATCGGTTCCTGGGCCCGCTAGCCGCCAAACCGGCTTTACGCTGCTGGAGATGATGGTTGTTTTGCTCATCATCGGCATCGCGACAACCCTGGCCAGCGTCTCGGCCTTTGGGGACAACAGCGCCCGCGCGCTGCGCCAGGATGCCTTAAGGTTGGCGCATTTGTTTACCGCCGCGCAAGCCGAGGCGCGAACCAGTGGCCAGCCTATTGTCTGGGCACACGATGGGGATGGGTATCGGTTTTCTCGCCTGCCCAACCGCCTGGTGCTGCCGGCACGGATGGCGGCGCGAACGCGCCCGGTCACCGACACTGCCATCACTGGCGCAACGCCCTTGCGACCGCGCGAGTGGATGTCTTCCGGCACGGTGTCGGTGCGTATGAAGCCTGATGCACGCCTCGTATTTGGCGCCGACTGGATACCCGGTCCGCTCCAGATGGAACTCGAGGCAGATGGCAATGTCGTCCGGCTATCGCGTCTGGGCAACGGCCGTTACGTGGTGAGCCCATGACGATCAGCAAGCATCAACGGGGGTTCACGCTGATCGAGGTGCTGGTCGCCCTCGCGATCGTTGGCGTTGCGCTGGCCGCCTGCGTGCGGGCCTTAGGGGTGGGCACCCACGGCGTGCGCAACATGCAGGAACGCAGCCTCGCGCAACAAGCGGCACAGAACTTTTTGGCTGAAATGCGCCTCCAGGCCATGTTGCCTGCCCTGGGCCGTCGTACTCAGGCTTGTCCCCAGGGTACGCTGGCCCTGCGTTGCGAACAGGTCGTCCTGGCCACACCGAACCCCGTTTTCCGGCGCGTTACGGTGCGTGTCAGCCTGAGCAAGGGACCGGTACTGGCTCAGTTGGATGGCCTGATGTCGGGGGTGCGATGATGAATGCCACTGACGCACAGCAGGGCTTCACCCTGATCGAAGTACTGGTTGCGCTTACGCTGATGGCTCTGATCAGCCTGATATCCTGGCGCGGCCTGGAAACCGTGCAGCACACAGGCGAACGCCTGGACGAGCGCGCCGAAGAGACCCTGTCGCTACTACGCGCGCTAAGCCAGATCGAGCGTGACATCCTGCTGCATGCCGGGCCGGATATTCTGCCAGGCCTGGCTGCGCCGACGCCGGCGCCGCGCTCCACACAGACAGGGGTCCAGATGCCACCTGGCATCATCTGGAGCGCCGATACAGGCTTGAGCCTGGTGCGGTCGGCGGGCGACGGCCGCTGGCAGCAACTGCGCTGGTACCTGAATGATGGCCGGCTGCTCCGCGCAACGGGATCACCTTCTTATCTATTGCCTTTGCCGCCGCCGGATACCACTGTGGTGGTACTGGAGGGCGTTCGCGCACTGAGCGTCAAAGTGTGGCATCCGACGCAAGGGTGGGCTGACCCGTCGCAGAAGGTATCGGCACGACCGCTGCTGCGGCCGGGCGCGCCAGACCTTACCGGCCTGGAGGTCGCCGTCTATCGCGCAGGGCCGGCCAGCGACCAACCCTACCGCAAAGTGGTGCTGCTGCCATGAGCGCCCAGATCGCGCTTCGCCAACGCGGCATGGCCGTTATTGCGGCCTTGCTGGTCGTGGTCGCTGCAGCGGCACTGACCACATCCATCATCGAGCGACAAGGCATCCTGGCCAATATTCTCATTACCGAGAGCGATCGCAGCCAAGCCGCCTGGGCGCTGCAGGGCGGTCTGGACTTGTCGCGCGTAGTGCTGCAAATGGATGCTGGCAACGGCCCCACCACCCGGCTGGACGGCATTTGGGCGCGGTCCATCATCGAGTTGCCGGTCGGCCCGGCCGGAGATCCCGAAAGCGCCTTGTTGTCTGGCGGTATTGAAGATGAACAAGGTAAATACAATCTGCGCAATCTGGCTGAGCACGGGATAATCAATCCGCGGCAGGTCCTTGTTCTGGAGCGCTTGCTGGAATGGCTGGGCATGGCGCCCACATTGGGCGCAACCATGGCGCAGCGAGTAGCCGACGCACAGTCCGGCCAAGAGGGCGGTCCTGTGGCCGTCGGCCTACGCAGCATCGAGGACCTTAGCGCGCTGCCAGGCTTTACCCCGCAAGTCGTCAACGCCCTGCAGCCTTATGTCACTGTGTTGCCAGCAGCCACTCCCGTCAACGCGAATACTGCTTCCGCCGAGGTTCTTGGCGCCGTCGTCGAAGAACTGGGCCTGGCGGGCGCTCGGCAACTGGTTATTGACCGAGACCAGGGACTATGGTTTGTCAATCAAGCGGACTTCGTCAGCCGCCTGCGGGGCCGGCAACCGGACGCCGGCAAACTCATCAGCGTCAGCAGTAACTGGTTTCGTGTGACCGGTGAAGTGACAGTTGGTGATACGATGGCTGGCCTACGGGTGTTGCTGCATCGAAACGACCACGGACTATCTTCGGTCCGCTGGGTCACCTACTAATAATATGAGACAACATCTGCGACTGGCGCTGCCGCCCCTCTCTGCCTTAACGCTCGATACGAGCATTACCTTCGTCCAGGTCGACCGGGAAGGGTCTGCGGCGCGGGCGGAGCAAATGTCTGTGGCTGAATTAGGAGCACAAGCAGGCTCTGTCAGCGTCTACGCCATTTTGCATCCCGATGATGCCATCGTCGCCGGCATCAAGGTGCCACCCGTGTCCAAGCAGCGACTTGACGCGGCGGTCGCAGCCAGCATCGAGCCCATGAGCCTGTCCGAAATCAATGAGCTGTGCATTGCCCACAGCTCCCGTGCTGCCGACGGCGCCGTAACTGTCGCATGGACGGCACGCAAGCCACTGGAAGCAGCCTGGGCCTTGCTGGCCCAGGCCGGCTTGAATATTGCGGCGTTTATTCCTCAGGCTTTAGCTTTGCCATCCGGCGACCCACGGCCCAGCGAGCCGCTGGCGCTGCCTGCGGGTCCTCGCTGGCTGGCGCCTTTGCCGGGATGGTCGCTGGCGCGCGACGATTTGCGTCCGGCCTCGGCAAGCGGACGTTGGCGCCGGGCAATATACTGGTCCGCCGCCGCTGCGGCAGTTTGGGTAATAGGCCTGAGCTGGCATGCGGCACAGCTGGCCAACCAGGTCGAGACCTTGCAGCAAGACATGCAAGCCTCGGTGTTGACGGCCTTCCCGAAAATACCTGTTGTCATTGATCCCTTACGGCAAGCGCAGACCCAGCGGGATGCCTTGCGGCTGGCGGGCGGCGCGGCGGCGGACGACGACTTCATGCCCTTGGCGCTGGCCGCAGCGCAGGTGCTGGTCTTTGCACAGAGCCACGTGCACAGCATGCGTTACGAGAAGGGCCTGCTGAGCTTGACGTTGGCTGAAGGCTATGTTCCGCCTGCCAATGAAGCGGCCCTGGCACAGTCCGCATCGGCGCAGCAACTGCTGCTGCAAAAGGATCAGACGCAGCCCCATGTCTGGCATGTGCGTCGGCCCGTACCGGCTCAGACCCACGCGGGGCGGCCATGATGTTCACTGCCAAACTGAAAGAATCGGCTTACGCATGGCAGGCGCGCTTGACGCCCTTTGCCCGACAGGCCCGTGCTTTCTGGAAACTAAGAAGCCCTCTCGAGCAAGTCTTCCTGCTGGCTGGAGCCCTGCTGCTGATTGCGGTGCTGATTTGGGTACTTGCCTTGCGCCCAGCGATGCAAACGATACAGAGCGCGCAGCAGCGCTTACCGGTTCTGCAGGCACAAGCAGCGCAACTGGCCGCCGTAATCCTCGAGGCAAAGGCGCTGGGCGACAGCCGCAGGGGCGTTATGCCGGCCGGCGATACCGAGCAAGCACTGCTAAACAGTCTGCGTACTGCCGGGTTGGATACCGTTAGCGTATTGGGCAGGCCGACCAATGTGGACCCGGCGCAAATGCAATGGCGGGTAGAACTCGCCAATGCGCCGGCAGGGCGGGTCATGGAGTGGTTGGCCAATTTGCCGTTTATGGTGCAAACGCAAACACAGCTCGTTGACCTTGCGCGTAGCAATGTGGACGGCCGGGATCGGCCGGGGCAGCTTAGTGGGGTTGTCGTGCTGGCCATCCAGCAGGCAAAGGCTTCATGAGTCGCGCACGCCGCGCGGCATGGCTGGTGTTGCTGCTCGCAGTCGGGCTCGCAGCAGCACTATGGGTGCTGCCGGCCCGCTGGGCGATGGCTTGGATACCGGCATCTTCTCCGGTCATCATCACGGACGCCACTGGCACCCTATGGCATGCCAAGGCCACGATGGCAGTCGGTGTGGATGGCTTGCGCCGCAGCTTGCCCGATCCAGTGGCGTGGCGCCTGGCCTTCGATGGGGGGCCGCAGTTGGTGGTGACCCACCCCTGGCTGCGCGGGTCCTTGAAGCTGAGGCCTTCGTGGCGAGGGTTGCGCATGTCGGCTCAATCGCTGCATATGCCTGCGTCCGTGCTGACCACCCTGCACGGCATCTTCAACACTCTGGATCCGGAGGGCGAGGTCCTTCTAAGCTGGCCTGAACTTACTCTGGGTAGCCGCAGCATTTCCTCCAGCGGTAGTAAGGGGCTGCTGTCTGCGCAATGGCGCAACGCTGCCTCTTCGCTGACTCGTATACGCCCCATGGGTGAATACACCTTGCTGGTCACCGAGGGTGGCGACGATAAGCTTGCGTTGGCGCTTGCTACCAAACAGGGACCATGGATGATGGAAGGTACTGGCACGCTAACGCTGTCGGGCCGCTTGCAATTCGACGGAAACACATGGGTTGACGAATCGGCCGGTGCCGACACCCGCGATGCCCTACAGGGCGTTCTGGACGCCATGGCTCCCCGGTCAGGCCCGGACGGCCACACCTTATTGAAACTACGCTAATGCGCCCGCCATGATTACCTCAAAACTTCTACCGGAATGCCTCTTCATGCAACCTACCCAATGGCGCTTGCGTATGCCCATGCTGGCGTTTACCGTCGCACTGAGCGGCTGCGCCGTCCAGGAGCCTGACCAGAAAGCGATGCCACCACCGCTGGTAGCCTACACGACAGTGGGTTCCGGCCAACCCCATCGGGCGCAGCCTTATACGGCCCCAGTCGACTCTTCGCAGACCAGGTCGCGAAACTTGTCTCCCATACGTGAACGCCCCAGTCTCCGGGACGAAGCTGTGCAAGACCGGCCAAGCGCCCAGCAGGCCGGACAGCAGACCACACTGAACTTCAATGGTGCAGAACTACACGGCGTGCTGCGCGCGCTGGCCCAGTTCACAGGGCGCAATTTCGTCGTCGATCCGCGCGTAAGGGGACAGTTGACGCTGATATCCGAAACCCCTGTCGATGCTGATACGGCGTACTCCATGCTCTTGAGTGCCCTGCGCATGCAGGGCTTTGCCGTCGTTGACGTGGACGGGGTCAGCCGCGTGGTGCCTGAAGCTGACGCCAAGCTGCAGGGCGGCCCTGTCGTTTCCAGCAACCAGCGTGCGCGCGGCGGTGAACTGGTCACCCGCGTGTTTCCGCTGCGTTATGAAAGCGCCACCGCGCTGGTACCCATCTTGCGGCCCATGGTAGCGCCCAACAACACCATTGCCGCGCACGCCGGTAACAATACCCTGGTCATTACCGACTACGCCGACAACCTGGATCGGGTGGCGGATGTCATTGCCCGCATCGACACACCCACATCCATCAGCACGGACGTAATCCCCATCGAGTATGGGGTTGCGCTGGACGTGGCAGCATTGGCGCAGCAGCTTTTGCATAGCAGTGGTGCCGACCAAAGCAGGCAAGTGAACATCGTTGCTGATTCGCGCAGCAATTCGGTGCTGGTGCGCGCCGGCACGCCAGAGCGCCTGAAGCAGGCGCGCGACCTGATCCTGCGTATCGACAGCCCGGAGTCACGTGCGGGCAATCTGCACGTGGTTTACCTGCGTAATGCACAGGCCACCCATCTGGCCGAAGTGCTTCAGGGTGTACTGGCGGGGCAGGGCGGCTCTGGCCAGACGACGGAACCCGATGCGCCCCTGTCGGGTGGCGCTTTCGAGGGCGAGAGTGACTCGCCGGCAACGACAGGCGGCGGGTTTGGGACCCACGTTAGCAGCGCGGCGATGGACGCCTCAAGTTCCGGATCCTCTCTGTTCGATATGGCGACGGCCGGTCGGCCGATGGTTGCATTCTCCGCCGGCGGTGCAACCGTGCAGGCTGATCCCACGACCAATACCCTGATTATCTCGGCACCGGAGCCGCTGTATCGCAGCCTGCGCGAGATCATCGATTTGCTGGACCAGCGGCGTGCGCAGGTGCTGATCGAAAGCCTGATCGTCGAAGTCAACGCGGAAGACGCCGCAGAGTTCGGCATCCAATGGGCCGCCGGCGCCAATAACGCCAACAATGGCGGCAGCTCATTCTTTGGCGGGGCCAACCTGGGCGGCAGCGGCCTGAGCGGCAATCTGTCCAGCGGCGCCACCACCATAGATGCACTTGGGTCGGGCATGAGTCTGGGCCTGGTCAGAGGCACCGTGGACGTGCTGGGAACCCAATTGCTTAACCTGAACGTGCTGGCGCGTGCCATGCAAAAGCAGGGCGGCGTCAACATTCTTTCCACGCCCAACCTCATGACGCTGGACAACGAGCAGGCCAGTATTGTGGTGGGCAGGACCGTACCGTTCGTCACTGGCACCTATACGACCACAGGCGACGGTGCCAGCAATCCCTTCCAGACGGTGCAGCGTGAAGACGTAGGGCTGACACTGCGTATCCGACCGCAGATATCCGAAGGGGGCACAGTCAAGCTGTCCTTGTACCAGGAGGTCAGCAGCATAGACCCATCATCGACCCTTCCGAGCGCGACCTCGGGCGGGTCGATCATTACGCGCAAGCGGGCGTTGGAGACCAATGTGCTGGTCGATGACGGGCAAATCATCGTGCTGGGCGGACTGCTGGAAGAGGTGGTCGATGACAGCATCACCTCAGTGCCCCTATTGGGAGACATCCCGGTGTTGGGCAACCTGTTCAAGTACCAGAAGCGCGGTCGCAGCAAGACCAACCTGATGGTATTCCTGAGGCCACACATTGTGCGCAACGCGCAAGACAGTGCGGGGCTGACGCTGGACCGCTACAACTACATGCGCGCTGCGCAGGCAGGCCTGCCGGTGCGGGCAGCGTCGTGGTTGGTGCCCGATGCCAACACGAATACCTTGCCCGCCATTCAGCGTGATGCCGATACGGGCCTGCTGGATTTACGCGGCATGCAAGCCAATGATCCTGCAACCGATCTTCCGGGAAGTCCTGTGCAGCTTATGCCCATTCCGGCTCAGCCCGTGCCGCCCGACAATCTATGACAGGCCGCTTACCGTATACCTGGGCGCGAGCCCATCGCGCGCTGATGCATACCGGTGCCAGCGGCGTCACGCTGACTGTTTCGGCAAGCACACCCGCCTGGGCTCTGGCCGAAATACGACGCCAGCACGGCCCCTTGCCGGTCAAGGAAGTCAGTGACGAAGAGCTAGATACGCTGTTGGCTGCGGCCTATGCGCAAACGGGCGATGCTGCGGAAATCGTGGATGCCGCCGCCAACGAGATCGATCTTGATCGGCTGATGCAGGACATCCCCGAAGTCGAAGATCTGCTTGAGAACCGCGACGATGCGCCCATCATACGCATGATCAATGCGCTGTTCACCCAGGCAGCGCGCGACGGTGCCAGCGACATACACATCGAACCTTTCGAGACGCACTCCGTGGTGCGCTACCGGGTGGATGGAACCCTGCGCGACATTGTCAGCCCGCGTCGCGCGCTGCATAACGCCCTGGTATCAAGAATCAAGATCATGGCCAGCCTGGACATCGCCGAAAAGCGCTTGCCCCAGGACGGTCGCATTGCCTTGCGGGTGGGCGGCCGAGCCATTGATGTGCGGGTTTCGACCTTGCCTACGGGTCACGGAGAACGGGCCGTTCTACGCCTGCTGGATAAAGAGGCCGGGCGCCTGGAGCTGGAGCGTTTGGGTATGGCCGCTGATGTACTGGACGGCCTGGACGCGCTGATCCGTCGGCCACACGGCATCTTCCTGGTAACCGGCCCGACCGGCAGTGGCAAGAGCACCACGCTGTACGCAGCCCTGGGTCGACTCGATTCGGCCACCACCAACATCCTTACAGTGGAAGATCCGATCGAATACGACCTGCCGGGCATCGGCCAGACTCAGGTCAACGCCCGGATCAACCTGACGTTTGCCTCGGCCTTGCGCGCGATCTTGCGGCAGGATCCAGACATCATCATGATAGGCGAGATCCGCGACCTGGAAACGGCGCAGATCGCCGTCCAGGCGTCGTTGACCGGCCACCTGGTGCTGGCCACGCTGCACACCAATGATGCCGTATCGGCTGTGGCTCGCCTGGTCGATATGGGTGTGGAGCCCTTCCTGTTGGCTTCCACCTTGCAAGGTGTACTGGCACAGCGCCTGGTGCGCAAGCTGTGCGCCCAGTGCAAGCTGCCTCAGTCCGACGGCACTGCGGGCTGGAACCGACAAGGGTGCTCAGCGTGTAGCCATACCGGCTATAGCGGACGCACGGGTGTGCATGAGCTATTCGTGCTGGATGACACCCTGCGCGCCATGATCCACGCCGACCAAGCCGAGCACGCCTTGCGTCTTGCGGCGCAACAGGGCGGCATGCGCAGCCTGCGACAGGACGCCGAACGCTGGATCCAGCAGGGCGTTACCTCGCGCGAAGAAATCGCGCGCGTCACCCGCGACGTCTAAGGCCTACGGAGCGACACCATGCCCTCATACCAGTACGAAGCCGTTGATGCCTCAGGTAGAACCGACCGGGGCACGATAGATGCCGATAGCGAACGCAGTGCCCGCCACACACTGCGCGCCCGCGGGCTGCTGCCACTGGCGCTGCGCGAGACGCGCAAGCGGGCAGGGAAGGGCTGGTCGGCTGCGGCGAAGATCAGCGATGCCGACCTGGGGTGGCTGACCCGCCAGTTGGCCAGCTTGTTGGCTGCCAGGCTGCCGCTCGAGGCGGCCCTGCGCGCCACGCTGGAACAAGCCGAACGGCGGCACGTTGCTCGAACCTTGGCCGCAGTCCGTGATGACGTGCGGGCCGGCCATCGGCTCGGCGATGCACTGGCAGCCCATCCCAAGGACTTCCCCGCGATTTATCAGGCGTTGGTCGATGCCGGAGAGCAGTCGGGCAACCTCGCCCAAGTACTGGAGCGGCTGGCCGACTACATCGAGACGCGCGGAGCGCTGCGCAACAAGGTGCTGACCGCCTTTATCTACCCCGCTATTGTCACCGTGGTTTCCATTGCCATCGTCATCTTTCTGCTTACTTACGTGGTGCCTCAGGTGGTCGGCGCATTTTCTCAGGCGCAGCAAACCTTGCCCTTGCTGACGCGCATGATGCTGTCAGCCAGCGACTTCGCCCGGAATTGGGGGCTGGCCTCGGTCACCGGCCTGGCAGTACTGTTCGGATTGTGGCGCTTGTACTTGCGTAATCCATCGGCCCGTCTGGCCTGGCATGCCCGTGTGTTGCGCCTGCCCGTGCTGGGCCGTTACGCGATGGGTGTGGATGTGGCGCGCTTTTCTGCCACACTGGCCATTTTGACGGGTAGCAATGTGCCCTTGCTGACTGCACTGCATGCTGCGCGGCGCACACTGAAGAACCACAAGCTGCAAGCAGCTGTGGACGAGGCCACCGGTCGTGTACGAGAGGGCAGCCCCTTGGCCCAGGCCCTGCAAGCGCAGAAGGTTTTCCCACCGCTATTGACCCATTTGGTGGATAGCGGTGAGCGCACTGGCGAGTTGCCCGCCATGCTGGACCGCGCCGCCAAGGTGCTCTCGATGGAGCTGGAAAGGCGTGCCATGACCATGACCGCCATACTCGAGCCCTTGATGACCTTGATCATGGGCGGCATTGTGCTGGTGATTGTGCTGGCGGTCATGATGCCTATCATTGAGATCAACCAACTGGTTCAGTAAGAATGAAAAGCACGCTTATCTGTAAATGTGCGGCGTTGGCAGTCGCCTTGTGCGTAGCCCAGGCCGCGGCTCAATCTGGACCCACGGATGCACCTGCCAGCTTGCATCAGGTGGTCGACGAGACGGTCCGCCCCTTGATGGATGCTAACGGCATCCCCGGCATGGCCATCGCGGTGACGGTCCGTAAAGACCAGTACTTCTTCAACTATGGGCTTGCGTCCCGGGAAGATAATCGCGAGCTTACCGAGCGCACTCTTTTCGAGATCGGGTCGATCAGCAAGACCTTTACCGCCACATTGGCTTCGTATGCGCAGGAGATCGGTGCGCTCACCCTGGCCGACAATGCCAGCAAATACCTGCCTGCCCTTGAAGGCAGCAGCTTCGATCGCATCAGCCTGCTGGATCTGGGCACCTATACCGCGGGCGGCTTGCCCTTGCAGGTTCCCGATGAGATCACCGCAGACACTGTACTGGACTATTACAAGGGTTGGCGTCCCCAGTATGCCCCCGGCACCCACCGACAGTACTCAAATCCCAGCATAGGGCTGTTTGGCCATCTGGCAGCACTAAGCATGCACGCAAGCTTCGATGTGTTGATGGAGAAGAAGCTGCTTCCCATGATGGGGCTGCGCAATACTTATATTCACGTGCCGTCGGAGCGGATGAACGACTACGCCTACGGTTATGCCGAGGATGGGCAGCCCCTGCGGGTGAATCCGGGCGTCTGGGATGCCGAAGCTTATGGCGTAAAAACGTCGGCCGCCGATTTGCTGAGGTTTGTTGAATTGAACATGGACGGCTCGGGGCTGGATCCAACCTTAAGCCGTGCCATCAGCGCCACGCACACTGGCTACTATCAAGTCGGGGACATGGTGCAGGCGCTAGGATGGGAAACCTATGCTTATCCAACCGATCTAGGGTCGGTGCTGGAAGGTAATTCCGCCAAAGTTGTCCTCGAGCCCAACAAGGCAAGGAAGCTGACCCCGCCGGCGCCGCCACGGACGAATGTTCTGATCAACAAAAGTGGCTCGACCAACGGCTTCGGTGGGTATGTGGCGTTTGTGCCAGCGGAACAGATAGGCGTCGTCATTCTTGCCAACAAGAATTACCCGGTAGCGGAGCGCGTGACGGCGGCGTTTAAGATACTAACGGCCTTAGATCGCCACAAGGAAGCGCAACTCGGCGGCTGACCGTTGAAGCTTGGTTTGCGCCGACATCATGCGGGGTCTGCGCCTAGCAGGCTGGACCGTACTGAGCGCTTGCGTCCTTGTGGCACACGTTCTTTGATCTGCCTTAATTGGGTATCAGTTAGCGGGCCGTTGTTGGCCTCGTATTGGGGAAGAACTTTGACAGCGAGAGCGTGTAGCGCCATGTGGATTGCCTGGGTTTCGTCGACTCCCAACTGTCGTGCCAAGTGTTTGGCCGTTTCGCGCGTGACACCCGTGGCGCTGTCGGCGCTACGGTAGCGGAAGGTCAAGCGCTGGCCGCTAAGCCCTTGAAATCCCAGGACATCGACCCCAGATAAACAATAAGCGCCGGCAAGGCTTCAGCGCTGGCGCATATTGTTCAAATCTGTTGACTAGGAGGTTTTCATGAGTATTCGTGATCTCATCCCCATGGGTCGACGCAGTGCGGCCCCCGCTTCGTCCAGCGGCATCGAGCATCCGTTTTTCTCGTTGCGGCGCGACGTAGACCGGCTGTTTGACGACATGTTCAAGGGCTTCGATATGGGTTTTTCCAACGGAGCCATGAGCAGCGCCTTCAGTAGCGGCTGGCCTAGCGTGGAAGTATCGGACGAAGAGAATGCAGTACGCGTCACGGCCGAGCTTCCGGGCCTGCAAGAGAACGACATCGAGATCTTGCTGGAGGACGATGTTCTGACCCTGCGCGGCGAGAAGCGTTCCGAGAAACAAGACACTGCCAAGCAGCTTTCGGAGCGTTTCTACGGCCGGTTCGAGCGTCGCATCCGCTTGGGTTACGACATCGACCAAGACAAGGTCGAAGCCAACTTCAAGAATGGCGTGCTGGACATCGTGCTGTCCAAGGACGCGTCCGCGCAGTCGCGGGTCAAGCGCATTCCACTGCGTTCATAAGCAACGACCCACACCATCCCTGGGGGCGGTTCTTCCGCCTCCAGGATTTTTTTGCTTCTTTTCAGGACAAGCAAGTTACGGTAGTCTGGAAGTCTGCCCACTTCGGTAAAGGACTTCGCCCATGATCTCCCGTCGAGACTACTTAGCGCTTTGCATGGCAGTCGGCGCCGGTTCCGTTCTGGCCCCCAGCCAGTTGTGGGCAAGCGAGCAGAAGCAGGGCCTCATTACCCGTCCCATCCCTTCTTCCGGCGAGCGGCTTCCCGTTATAGGCCTGGGCAGCGCCGCTACGTTTTCCAGTGCCGCCAGCGCGCAGGATGTCGATGCCTTGAAACAGGTACTTCACGCTTTTGTGCAAGAGGGCGGGTCCGTCTTCGATACCGCGCCCAGTTATGGCGCCTCGGAAGTGGTTGCCGGGCAAATCGTGCGCGAATTGGGCATCAGCGACAAGGTGTTCTGGGCGACTAAGCTGAACGTTGCCGGCTACGGTGGCGGTAAAGCCGACGTCGAGCAGGCCCGGGCCCAGATCGAGGCGTCGTTCAAGGCCGTTGATAAGCCCGTTATTGACCTGATCCAGGTACACAACCTGGGCGACCTCCCCACCCAGCTACCGCTACTGAAAGCCTTGCGCGACGAGAAGCGCATTCGTTATATGGGCGTTACGACGACCTTTCCGCGCCAGTACGAGCAACTCGAACAAGTCATGCGCACAGAGCGGCTGGATTTCATCGGCGTGGACTACGCCATTGATAACCGTGTCATGGAAGAGCGCATATTCCCCTTGGCAATCGACCGCGGGATCGCTGTGCTGGCCTACGTGCCATTTGGCCGCACCCGCTTATGGTCGCTGGTTAAAGGGCATGAAGTCCCAGCCTGGGCGACGGAGCTGGGCATCCGTTCGTGGGGGCAATTCTTTCTGAAGTTTGTGGTGTCCCACCCGGCCGTCACCTGTGCAACCCCTGCCACCAGTCGTGTCAAGAATGTGATCGACAACATGGGCGCAGCCTTTGGCGAATTGCCCGATGCCGCCATGCGCGAACGCATGGCGCAGCATATACAGTCGCTTTGACTTCAGTATCGTGTTGCAGCAGTGGGCGCGCCTTCATGAAGTTTGGCCTTTGGCGCGCCGCCGACGGCCATACCAGACTGCGTAGATGGCGACATTGGCCACGACCAGCAGTATCGCCAAGAGTATTTGGGTATCTCGGGTCAGGCCGGGCGGATACACAAGCATTGTTAAATAGTGCTCGATAAAGCCTCCCTCGTACTGTTCCTTGCCGGCCATCATCCGCAGCCAGTTTTCCAACGGAGTAAGAGGGCATATCCAGCCCATTGCGACCACAGTCGCACCCCAGGCCAGGGCGGGCAGGTGCAAGTACGCCATTCGTGGCCGCCACAGGGCCAGCAAGCCCCCAAAGGCGACAAAGGTCACAAAAGCGGCGTGTATCAACAACACCAGGTGAGCGAGCGCCAAGTAAAGCATGTTTTCAACGATACCTTAAGAGTCATCCATTTGGCTTATAGTGGGAGGGTCAAGGCACAACACAGGAGCTAATTTATGAATGACACAGGCAAGAAGCCGACCACAGATTCCACCACCGGCGCCGGCGCTCCCGCTCCGAGCGACCGCAACTCGCTAACCATAGGCGCCAATGGCCCGATTCTTCTTCACGATGTGCACTTTCTGGAGCAGATGGCGCACTTCAACCGCGAAAAAGTCCCCGAGCGTCAACCGCATGCCAAGGGGGCTGGCGCCTTTGGCGTTTTTGAAACCACCGAAGATGTGTCCGCCTATACCAAGGCCGCGCTGTTTCAGAAGGGTGCGCAAACCGAGATGCTGGCGCGGTTTTCTACCGTGGCTGGCGAAGCCGGCAGCCCGGACACCTGGCGCGACGTGCGCGGTTTCTCACTGAAGTTTTATACCGACGAAGGCAACTACGACCTGGTCGGCAACAACACGCCCATTTTCTTTGTGCGCGACCCCATGAAGTTCCCCCATTTCATCCGCAGCCAGAAGCGCCTGCCGGACTCGGGCCTGCGCGACAACCACATGCAATGGGATTTCTGGACCAACAACCCCGAATCCGCCCACCAAGTCGCTTACCTGATGGGGGAGCGCGGCCTGCCACGCACCTGGCGCCACATGAACGGCTATGGATCACACACCTATATGTGGGTGAATGCCGCGGGCGAGAAGTTCTGGGTCAAGTATCACTTCCATACCCAGCAGGGCATGGAGTTCTTCACCAACCAGGAAGCGGCCGGCATGGCCGGGGCCGACGCCGATTTCCATCGCCGCGACCTGTTCGATGCGATTGCACGCGGCGAACACCCGCGCTGGATACTGTCCGTACAGGTCATGCCCTATGCCGAGGCGGCCAATTACCGCATCAATCCTTTTGACCTCACTAAAATCTGGCCGCACAAGGACTACCCACTGATTCAGGTCGGCACGATGACGCTGAACCGCAACCCCGAGAACTTCTTTGCTCAGATCGAGCAGGCAGCGTTCTCGCCAGGCAATACCGTGCCGGGCATCGGCTTGTCACCAGACAAAATGTTGCTGGGCCGTGCCTTTGCGTACAACGATGCGCAGCGCAATCGTATCGGCACCAACTTCCACCAACTGCCGGTCAATCAACCCAAAGTGCCTGTCAACACCTATATGTTCGATGGTCAGATGACGTATCAACATAGTGGTAATGCGCCGGTTTATGCGCCCAACAGTGCTGGCAGGTCGTGGGCAGACACCACTGGCAAGGCCGAGGACGGCTGGGAAATGGACGGCGACATGGTGCGCGATGCCTACACCCTCCGTGCGGACGACGACGACTTCAGCCAGCCCGGCACCCTGGTGCGCGAGGTGTTCAACGACAGTCAAAGAGACGCGCTGATCGAGCAGGTGGCTGGCAGCTTGCTGGGCGGTGTGCGCAGCCCGGTGCTGGAACGTGCCTTCGACTACTGGAAGAGCATCGATGCGGATGTCGGCCGCCGCATCGAAGAAAAGGTGCGCGCCGGTCAGGCGGTCGAACCTGCCGCCGGCATGGGCGAGGCTTAAAAGCGCAGGATGCGCGGCTGCTGATGGCTTAACCGGCCATCGACAGCCGCGCATCACCTGAACATAGCGTCAGGCCGATGGCCAGGCGGCCATCTTCGCGCAACAGCAAGTGGCAGCAATCGGCCTCGATGTCGGCGACGATGTGGTTTGCTGCATCGTCTTCGGGCGCGCTAGGTGCCTGATACACAATGTGCTCGTGCCAAGTCACCTTCACCGTCGTCGCCTCGCTGCCATGCGAGACGACGTCCTTGATCGTCACATCCAACGAGTAATCCGCAATGGTGCCCTTGCCGGCTAGCGTGCCGAATATGCCGCCCAGTTGCAGGATGTCTCCCTTCTCCAGCGTCATGGCTACACTGCCGGTATGCACGCCGTCCTTCTGGATGCGCAAGTCCACTTGAAAGGCCGCCCCGGCAGCCAGATTGGTATCCGTCCATTCCAATAGCAATTGCGGATCGTAGGCGCGCATCATGTCGCCTGCTTCTTCGCAGATACGTTGCAGGTATTTTCTTACGTCTTCCTTGGCTAAGCCGTGCGCCGCGGTGTCCATAACGCCTCCTTGATCGCGATGTAGTGGGGGGAATGTGGTTTGGCGTTGCCAGCATGCGCCATGCCGGATTCGGCGAGCCGCGTGGGGGATAGCTGTCTTTGCCCAAGTCGGTATGTTCGGATTGGCAGTCACGCCGTGCGCCGGCACACTGGACTCCTGATCACCAGCCAGGAGAGCACCGTGCAAAAGCGACGCCACATGCAACGCGGCCAGGGCATGACGGAATACATCATTGTCGTGGCCCTGGTAGCGGTATCGGCCATCGCCGTGTACCAAATGTTCGGACAGGTGGTGCGCTCGCAAACGGCCGCCATGGCCAAGGAACTGGCCGGCGAAGATGGCTCTGAAGAATCGCGCATGGCGCAAACTGCGGCTGAGGCTGCTGCCGCCCAGACTGCCGCCAAGACCCTGAAGTCCTTTACCGGCAACGCGGGCGGCGGGCAATGACTGGCTTGGCACTTCCAGCCGGTGGCCACGCTGGTCAGCAGGGCCAGGCACTTGTGCTGGGCATGGTGCTGGCGGGTGCAGCGCTGATCGTCTTCTTACGCTACTTTGGGGTCGGTCAGGTGGTTGGTGCCAAGGCGAAGCACTTGCACGCATTGGACGCGGCGGCCTACAGCGGTGCATTGATCCAGGCCCGTGCGCTTAACATGCTGGCGTACGTCAACCGTGCCCATGTGGGCCACCAGTTGGCCATGGCTCATCTGGTCACTCTCGGTTCGTGGGCAGCATTGGGCGGCACGCAGGCGCGCCAATTGGGCTCGGCCAATCCGCCGGCGCACCTCATTGGCATGTTCTTCGGCCCGGAGCACGGCGCAGCGTATTTGGCAGCCAGCAGGGCAGCGGGCCTGGAGACAATGTCGGCCGCCTCCCACGGCCAACTCGCGCAGGCCTACGCCGCGCACGATAGCGTGTTGCGCGATGTGCTAAGCGTGGTCCAGAACGATATCGTTAACAGCGTGCCGGCCGCGCGGCAGGCAGCCATCCAGGCCGTACTATCCGCTAATTTCCAAAGCACTACCGGCCCGGCAGGGTTTGACCTGGCTGTCGATTACGATTCGTGGCCTGGCTACCTGCGGTCTTATTCCGGGCATGGCCACTTGCGAGGCGTGGTTCAAGAGGTCGCCGGTTTGTATGGCTTCCTGGCGGAGCGCAACGCTACAGAACGCAACCCCTGGGTGGTCGATGCCCGTTGCCCCGGTCTGCGGCACCAGTTGCGCCGCCGTGGCGACACGCAACTGGATGGGCAAGGGCGCTGGCAATCCACCGACACCCTGTCGTTTCATGCGCTGCGATCCAATCGCTGGATAGGCTGCTATTACCGTGAATACGCCATGGGTTGGGGGTGGATCCCAAGCGCAACATCACAAACCATAGGCGCACCCCATGTTGATGATCCGCCCGACGATTTCTCTGCACAGGATTTCTGGCGCTGGGTACAAGAGGCAACGGACTGGGACATTGCCACGGGCGACGCCAACCCCTTGGCAAACTCCCGCGCGTCCGCATCGCGACAGCGCTGGCAGGGCGGTGGGTTGCCCGCCTACTTCGACGTTGCCAGCAACGCAGCTGCTGCTGTCGGCTTCGGCCTGACCTTGCGCCATCCGGGTCCGCAAGGACTTACTGTCACCACACAAAGCGCCGCGGAAACCTTCTTTTCCCGTCCGACGAAGCGCGATGACCACCTCCATGAAGCCCCTAATCTGTTTCATCCTTACTGGCAATCGCGCCTTGCGACGCACGCCAGTCAGGCTATCGATGCGCAGGTGCGGCCATGAGGCGCCCGTCATATGCGCGCACGCAGGACGGACAGTCCCTGCTTGAAGGCATGGTGGCGTTGCTGGTGCTTGGTTCTATATGGGCAGGCGTCGCCTGGCTGGGCCGACTGCAAGACATCGCCCTCACCACGCAGCATGCCAGTGGTCGGGCTGCATTCGCGGCAGCTCGCCAGGATACTGCGGGCCTTCCAGAACGACTCCGCGAGGGCTTCTTTGATCGTCCGGCTCATCAATGGGCTGATCGCGCGGGTAGCCGCTTGCTCGCGGCCACACCGGACGATGTCCTGATCAGTCTCGATCGTGACCCAGTCCTATCCTTGCTGGCGCAACCTGGCGGGTCCGGATCGGTCGCAACACAGTTGCGCAGCGACTGGGCGTTGCACGATACCGGCCTGGTTACAGCGCGCGTAGTCAGCCGGCCATCATCAAACCTCGTCCAAAATCGGGGCGACGGCATTCTGGGGCTTCGCGTCCTCGACATAAGCCTTCCCGTTCTGGCGCGCCATACCAGCATATTGATCGGAGCCGGTCACGCCGCTGCCGACACGAGCGTCCAGCGCATCTTGCGCCAGTCTGGGTTGGCATGGAGTGGTGCGGCTGATACTTCGAAATCAGCCGGACGCATGGTGGCCGGCATCATGAATGATGTGGACGCGGGCTGGGATCGGCCCACGCCCGATTTCGACTGGCTGCTGCCTTGGGCGGGCCGGGTTCCCGGACGTCATCTGTCAAGAACGGGGGGAAGTGATGATTAGAAATCCCGGATGGTTGCGCAGGCGTCAGGCGATATACGCAACTGCTCAAATTTTCCTGATGTGGGCTCTGTGGCTTACCCCGGCTAATGCGGCCCTTCAAGAAAGCCTGCAAGAACAGATAGGCCGCTTTGCTGTTCCGGGCGCATCGTGGCAGGCGGTGCAGACTATCCGGCTTTCAGGCGTGCGCCTGCAGTCTGCGCAGTTCAGCTCGTCCGAGTCGCCTCTGACGGTGGTGCGTGCATTAAGCGATCATCCGACAGTTTTTCAGCGTGTGTTGACTACGCGCGGTGCGATTATTCTCTCAGGCCTGGGAGCAGGGCAGCATTGGCTGGCCGAGATTCAACCCCATGCTGCGGGCACCACAGGACGGGTATCCGCCTTACCGCTGGGCCGGGATGCAAAGTCGGCCCATGGCCACGCCCCTACCGTGCCCTATGAATGGTTGCCATCTGGCGCTGCCACCCGTTTCAGCTACCACGACGCCGATGTGGCCGGCAATGTGTTGCAGCATATCTTCAGCATACCTATGTCGGCCGACGCAGTCAGCGCGTACGTAAGCGAGCGCTTGCGAACGGACGGCTGGGTTATCGATCCATTGCTGGCCAGTGCCTCAGGCCACAACGCCTGGCATCGGCGCGGAAAGCAACTGGTACTTGGGGCGACGGCCCGTGGCGAGGCCAGCCTGCTTTATGTTTATCAACAGCAATAGGTCCTGCCATGCGAGCCGCCGTACCGAATAGATCGATAGTGATGTTGCTGCTCGCCATTGTTGCCGGTCTGCTGGCGGCCTGGGCGGCGCGCCAGCACATCAATGGCAAGGTTCAGTTATTGGAGGCCCAGGCTCGTGTGCCCACCAGCCAACGCATTGTCGCAGCTCACGACCTGCCCGCAGGTACCAGGCTGACTGACGAGCATCTCATGCTTCGTTCCTTCCCCAGTACCGTCGTCTCCAGCGACAGTTTGCCGCCCGAGCGATACACCGAGCTTACCGGCGCCGTGCTTCGAGCCCCTTTGCGCGCTGGCGATGTTGTTCTTCCGGTGCATATGGCCACGCAGAAGCAAGCCGCTTTTTCCAGCCACCTGGCGTCCGGGCGCAGGGCGATTACGATGCCGGTGGACGCCATCAACTCAGTATCCGGCTTGCTCCAGCCGGGCGACCTTATCGATCTTTACGTGTCGTTCGAATATCAGCGTCGGCGCATCACCGCGCCATTGCTGCAAGGTGTACTGGTGCTTGCCACAGGCGCCAATACTCAGTTCGCGGGCTCGCTTGCGGAGGGCGAGCGACATTCGTATGCCACCGTCACGCTCGACGCGGCGCCGGAGGATGCCGTCAAGCTGGTTGCGGCGCGCCAAGGCGGAACAATCACCGCTGTGCTGCGTCCCCCTCATGACGGCGCGGCGACACAGAAAGCTGTGCGGGGCGACCTGGCCAGTTTGCTGGGCGTTAACCGGCCGCCGCCGCCTCGCAGTGATAGTGCGCAGGTCCTTTACGGTAACAAGACAGTGCGGCGGGTAGCATGTATCGGCGCGCAAGCTCCTGGAACATCGCAACGCAGTGGTGTTTTCGATCTCCCCAATGTCCAGGAGTTGGTCAGCGCCTGGCTATATGCGAGCGCGCAGGCCGAGGCCTTGGCCGGTGACAACACTCTGTTGCCTGAGCCGGCCGACGGGCACTCCTCTCATTAGAACGATGATGACGCCGCGCACAGTTCATGGACTCCTGCTTCTGGCGGCTCTGGCAGTGCCCGGTTCCCTGGTCGCCCGCCCAGATAGTCTGTTGGATCTGCAGGTTGGTGAAGTCAAGGTACTTGCAGTGCCCGATGTAGCGCGTGTGGCAGTCGGTGATGGTCACGTAGTGAATGCGGTTACCACCGAAGACAAGGAGGTCATTGTCTTTGCCCGCAACGAAGGCTCCACCACCTTGCAGATATGGTCCGAGAACGGACGCAGGCGCCATTACCAGATTCAGGTGGCACCCGAGGGCGCCAGGCAAACGCAACAAGAACTGCGTAGCGTACTCGAGCGCATCCCACACGCCAGGGTATCTATCGCGGGCGACAAGCTGGTCATAGAAGGCGACGAGCTGTCCGACGGCGATCGGGAACGGATATCCGAGTTGGCCAAGCGATATCCGCAGTTGCTCGATTTCACCGGGCAAGTGGGTTGGGACCGAATGGTCCTGCTGGACGTCCAGGTGATCGAAGTGCCTCGCGCGCAGTTGCAAGAGCTCGGCTTACGGTGGGGCACCAGCACCAGCGGCGGCATCAACGCGGGTATTGGCTGGGATGGCGGTAGCAAGCGCTGGTCTGATCGACCCGGCGAGACGGTTGTGCCTCTGCCTTTTCCTGCGACCGTGGCTGCCGGGTATTTCGGTGTGAACGCCTTGCTGTCGGCCCGCATTAATGCCATGGCCCAGAGCGGAACGGCAGTCGTCCTGGCGCAACCACAATTGTTGGCGCGTAGCGGAGCCACAGCAGAGTTCCTTGCGGGAGGCGAAGTCCCATACTCGACGGTCGACGCCAATGGAAACACCAATACTGCGTTTAAGCCCTATGGCGTTTCCTTACGTATTACTCCGCAGGTCGAACGCAATGGCGCGGTACGTTCGCGTATCGAGGTCGAGGTCAGTTCGGTCGACAGCTCCTTGTCGGTACCCAACGGGCCCTCATTGAAGACGCGACGCGCCGCCACTGAGTTCAACGTGCATTCCGGACAGACTCTGGTGCTGGCGGGGTTTCTGTCGCGCGAAGACACTCGTAATGTCGAGAAAGTCCCGGGGCTGGGAGACATCCCGATACTCGGCCAGCTATTCCGCTCCAGTCGCTTTCAGCGCAACGAAACCGAACTTGCCATCTTCGTTACGCCGGTCCTGGTGTCGGCCGACCATCCTGATCTGCAAGAGCGTGTACGGCGTGGGGATAGCATCGTGAACCGCCAGTTTCCCGGGCAATCGGCCATAAATGTGCCGGTGCGTCCTGATACCGACTTGCCCATGGCACTGCCGGTGGCCGGGCAGTCCTGGGATCCATGGGACGGTCCCGGCTCTCAGTGGCAAGTACAGGCAGACACGACACAGGCTTCCACCTTCCCGGACATTCGCGTCGGGACTAATCAACATGACTATACGGACTGAGCGATGCTAGAGATCGAACTTCGCCACGAGAATGGTATGACCCACGCCCGTCGCTTTGCCTTGCCGCTGGACATCGGTCGCGGCGCCGAGAATGGACTCTGCCTTAAATCATGGCGGGTTGCTCGGCGCCACGCTCGCATTGAACAACGGCCGGGAGGTGTATTTGTCGAAGACTATGGTGGCCTGGCTGGAACGCTTATCAATGGGCACCGAATCGCGCAGTACGGACCTTTGCAAACCGGCGACCAGATCGTCATAGGTCCGTGTCTGCTGTTGGTGGAGCGTTTGCCGTCTGCCGAGCCTGTGGTCGAAGAGGCCGCTGTGCCGGCACCACCGGCAGCTAATGCAAGACCACATCAACCCCTGCCTATGCCGCTCGTCGACATCGAGACTATCCAGAGTCAGCCCGATGCGCAGTTGCCTCATGCGCTCGCAAGCGACACCTTGCTGCGGCATCGCCGGCGGCTACACGCCGAATTGTTGCAGGCGTTGGACTTGCGTCGGCGCGATGTCGCCAACATGAGCGACGAAGCGTTGCGAGCGGAGGCCATCCGCGCTCTCGGTCTGATCATCGAAGCCGATAACGAATTGCCCCCAACTGCAGACCGCCAGTCCCTTTTGCTTGAAGTCGTGAATGAGGCGGTAGGCCTGGGGCCCTTGGAGCCACTGCTAGCTGACGAAGCCGTGACCGAGATCATGGTCAACCGGCACGACGAAATCTTCGTCGAAACCCAAGGCTTGCTGCGACGGCATCCGACCGTGTTCAGCAGCGATCAGTCGGTCGTGGGAGTAATTGAACGCATTGTTTCTCCCCTGGGACGTCGCATTGATGAAAGCTCTCCGATGGTCGATGCCCGCCTGCGTGATGGCTCGCGGGTGAACGCGGTGATCGCGCCCGTGGCGCTGCGCGGCGCAAGCCTTACCATCCGGAAGTTCCCGAGCCGGCGCCCCGGTATGGACGATCTGCTGCGTGTCGGTACGCTGGATACCGCGATGCGGGATTTTCTTGCTGCTTGTGTGGGCGATCGTAAGAACATGATTATTTCAGGCGGCACCGGGTCCGGCAAAACCAGTTTGCTCAATATCCTCTCGAATTGTATTCCGGAGGGCGAACGCATCATCACCATAGAAGACGCGGCAGAGCTGCGCCTGGACCATCAACATTTGGTGGCACTGGAATCCAGACCAGCCAATCTGGAGGGGCGGGGTCGTATCGAGATACGCGATCTGGTACGTAACGCGCTGCGCATGCGGCCCGACCGGATTGTCATCGGCGAGTGCCGCGGGAGCGAGGCTTTCGATATGCTGGCCGCCATGAACACCGGCCACGAAGGTTCGCTTACCACCCTGCACGCCAACAGTCCGCGGGATGCGCTATCGCGCCTGGAAACGATGATACTGATGGCGGGCATGGATCTTCCATTAAGCGCTGTTCGTGAACATATTGCCGCCAGCATCGACATCATCGTGCAGCAAGCCAGGCTGCAGGGCGGGCGTCGTGTCATTACGTCAATTGTGGAGGTCAGCGGGATGGAAAGCGGGCGCATTCAGACCCAGCAGATCTTCCGTTATGTGGCCAAACCCACGACTGCTTTCGAAGGCTGCGGTGTCATACCGGATTGCTTTGTGGATGAAACCGGCCAGGCGACACTGCCGTTGGCGATGTTCGATCAACGCACTGAGATCGTGCCCGGTCAGGGGCAGTGGCAAAGCCAGGTCTGTGATCCGGCATTGACCCGGAATGAGACTTAGCCAGCGGGCCCGCAAGCACCCATGGACCTGATCGCCTTATCCTTCGCCGCCGTGACTGGAACGATTATCGTCTGGTTTGTCCTGCGCCACGCGGGACAGGGGTATCGACATTATCGGCAGGTCCTCACATCGCAGGCAGTTGATCGCCTGAATGACTTTTTTGTTTTTCTGGATCCGGCACAGTTGTGGGTGGCCAATCTGGTGGCATGCATGGTGCTTGCACTTGCCAGCTACGTGCTGACTGAAGCCATTCTGTTGACGGCCGCAACAGCGATCGCAGCGTTGTTGGCGCCACAGTACGTATTGCGCAGCGTGCGTCGCCGAAGAGGCCAGCGTTTCGATGAGCAACTTCCCGACTTGCTGATGGCTCTGGCCAGTGCCCTGCGGGCCGGTTCCGGTTTGCAATCTGCGCTGCGTCATATTGTTGCCCAGTCGCCCGCGCCTTTGGCACAAGAGTTCGGTTTCATGCTGCGCCAGCAACGGATGGGTGTTGCATTCGATCAGGCGCTGGCTGACCTGTATGGACGAATGCCCAGCGAAGGCACCAGCCTGGTGGTGTCGTCGCTGACTATCGCGGCTCATAGTGGCGGGGGCTTGGCTGAAGCGCTGGAACGAATCGCCGCAACGCTGCGCGCGCGGCTACACCTGCTGGGACGTGTCCACGCCTTGACATCACAAGGGCGCCTACAGGCGTGGGTGATGGCTTGCTTGCCGTTGTTGCTGGCCGTGGTGCTTCAGCGTCTGGACCCTGAATCGATGCAGAGCTTATGGAGCACCCCGGCAGGCTGGGCCGTCATTGCGCTGATTGCGTTGCTGGAAACCGTGGGCATCGTACTCATACTGCGTATCGTCAACATCCAGGTCTAGGAGCTACCAATGTTCTTCTGGCTTAGTTGCCTGGCGGCCGGCTTGTCGCTGTGCCTGCTCGTATGGGTGATCACGCGTCCAGCCGTATCGCACGCGGGCGCGCCTGCGGCGTCTGATCACGGCATGTTCAGGTTGCTCTGGCCATGGATCGTGGCGTTCTCCAATGTATGCCGGCCCTTTATCACCTGGTCCATACGACACCGGCTGCACAATCGCCTACAAGTGGCTGGCCTGGATAGACAGTGGCTGCCCGAGCATATTGTCGCAATGCAACTGATGTTGCTATGCATTGTTGGCTGTTTCAGTGCGTGGATGATGACCATGTCGAGTGAGGTCGCCGTTGCGAAGGCCGTGCTGGCCGGTCTTGTGCTTGGGGCAATCGCCGCAGCATGGCCGCCTTACTGGCTGCGCAGCCTGAGGCGCAGCCGTCAAACCCGCATGCTGCGCGAGCTTCCGTTCTTGCTCGACATGACAACACTATGCGTCGAGGCCGGGCTGAACCTGCAAGGCGCCTTGCAACAAGCGGCACAGCATGGTCCGCCGGGTCCGCTGCGCATGGAGCTTCGGCGTACCCTGATGGACATCCGGGCGGGCATGCCGCGCCAGCAAGCGCTGGAAGAGCTGGCCAGGCGTACTGATCTGGCGTCCATCCGCAGTCTTGTATTGACGCTGGCCCAGGCCGACCAACTAGGCATGAGTCTTGGACCCTTGCTGCGTGCGCAATCGGAACAGCGGCGCAGTGAGCGCTTCCTGCGCGCTGAAAAGCTGGCGCTTCAGGCGCCTGTCAAGATGCTCTTTCCCATGGTTTTCTGTATTTTTCCCTGCACTTTCCTCATCATTGGCTTTCCCATTGCCGTCAAATTACTGGCATCCTTATGAGTCTATATATCCATTCGGCCCAAACCTTCATGGCGCGCTTGCTGGGCTTGCATGCACGAAGGCTGGATGGGGAAAACGGCGGCTTGCATCTGGATCCTTGCCGCGCGGTTCACACCTTCGGGCTGCCCGATGCGATAGATCTCGTGTTTCTGGACAGACACCGCTTGCCGGTACGGGTGGTGTGCAGCTTGCCGCCTTGGCGTATTGCGATTTGTGCCGGCGCCCGCTCCGTCGTTGAACTGCCGGCCGGCTACTGTCAGGCCCATCCTGACTTTGCAGTACGCATTCGCCTGGCGTTGCGGCCCTAGGGGAAAGCCCGATATTGCCTTCCCGCTCTGCCTGATGCATTGTTCAACCAAGCGCTTGCTCGGTTTTGCATCAACAAACCGGGCCAGCTACAAAAGCACATAACGGAGACCGGTTGTGGCGGCTGTCGACCCTGTTCTGCGGATCCAGGGGCTGACACTGGCGTTCGGTGGCATCAAGGCACTGGACGCGGTCAGCTTCGATGTGGCACCCGGCACGATCACTACGGTTATCGGCCCGAACGGCGCGGGCAAGACCTCTCTGTTCAATACTATCTCGGGCTTTTATCGTCCCAGCCAGGGTACGGTGCAGTTTCGTGGGCAAGACATCACGCGCTTGCCGTCTCCGCAACGGGCTCGTCTGGGCCTGGCCCGCAGCTTCCAGAACATTGCCTTGTTTCGCGGCATGTCTGTGCTGGACAACATCAAGCTGGGTAGGCACTGCCACCTGAAGACCAATATCTTCCAGGGCCTGTTCTACCTGGGTGCCGCCCGACGCGAGGAAACCGCGCTGCGTGCCGATATCGAAGAGCGCATTATCGACTTCCTGGAGATCGATCACATACGCCATGCGCCTGTGTCGGCCTTGCCCTATGGTTTGCAGAAGCGTGTCGAGATGGCACGCGCACTGGCCATGCAGCCGCAGGTCTTGATGCTGGACGAGCCGGTGGCGGGCATGAATCGCGAAGAGACCGAAGACATGGCGCGCTTCATCCTGGACGTACGCGCAGAGTGGGGCGTTACCGTATTGATGGTGGAGCACGACATGGGGCTGGTCATGGACTTGTCCGACCATGTGGTGGTGCTTAACTTCGGCCATGTTATTGCCGATGGTACGCCGGCTCAGGTGCAGGCCGATCCGGAAGTGGTGCGCGCGTATCTGGGCGCCGGCGACGTCAGCGATTTGCGCCAACGCCTGCGCGGGGCGGCAGCCGGGGCCAGCCTATGATTGACTGGCTCTTCTTCTTCGAAGTAACACTGGCTGGCATCGGTAGCGGCGGGCTGTATGCGTTGGCGGGGCTGGCCTTCGTGATCGTCTACAAGGCCACGCGCGTCGTTAATCTGGCAATCGGCGAGATGCTGATGATGGGCGCCTATTTTTTCTTTGGCTTTGCCGCGCAGTTGCAATGGCCGCTGTGGCTGGCCGCCTTGCTGGCCATCGTTGCCGGCGGCATCATGGGCGGCGTTATAGAGCGCCTGGCCATTCGTCCCATGCTGGGCGAATCGCCCATTTCGGTGTTCATGGTTACGGTGGGCCTGGGCTCCATCATGGTGGGCCTGGTCGAGCTTATCTGGTCGGCCGACCAGCGGCGCCTGCCCGAGTTCATCCCCTCAGAGCCCATCTTCATTGGCGAAGCCTTTGTGTCGTCCAAGGTGTTTTATAGCTTCCTGGTGGCCCTGGCCCTGGTCGCCATGGTGGTGGCGGTGTTCCGCTACTGGCGGGGCGGGGTGGCCTTGCGGGCCACGGCTTCCGACCAGGGCGCGGCCTACGCCATGGGCATCAACGTGCCCCGGGTGTTTTCTTTGGCGTGGGTGGCCAGCGCGGCGTTGGCGGCTGTGGCCGGCATTGCCGTGGGGGCGATAGGCGGCTTGTCGTCTTCCATGGGTATCTTTGGCTTGTCGGTGCTGGTGGTGGTGATTGTTGGCGGGCTGGACAGCGTCATAGGCGCCATGCTGGCCGGCTTGCTGATAGGCATACTGGAAGCCTGGGCAGGCGCCTACCTGGGCGGCGAATACAAGCTGCTGGTCACCTTCATGGTGTTGGTGGTGGTGTTGATGGCCCGGCCTTATGGCTTGTTCGGCACACGCGAAATAGAAAGGCTCTGACGAATGCGCATAGGAACCGCCCGGCAAGACTACATGGCAGACGAAGCCTTGTTCGACACTTCCACCCAGCGTGTGTGGATGGGCTTGTTTCTGCTGGCGCTGGTGCTGTATCCGTTTTTCGCGAACGACTATTGGCTTTACCTTGCCTGCCTGGTGGCGATTCATGCTGCCAGCGCAACCGGCCTGAACATACTTACGGGCTATACCGGCCTGGTCAGTTTGGGGCAGGCGGCTTTCATGGGCCTGGGCGCCTACACGGTGGCTGTGCTCGAGCAGCGCTACAGCACGCCCTTTCTGTTCAACCTGGTAATGGCCGGTGTGGTGGCGATGCTGGGCGGCATTCTGGTGGGTATACCGTCGTTGCGGGTCAAGGGCCTGTACCTGGCCATCGTAACAATAGCCGCCTCGTTTATTGTTCATTTCGTGTTCGGCAATTTGTCGTTTACCGGCGGGTCGGGCGGCATGACGGTGCCGCCGCCCACCATGCTGGGCGCGGCGCTGGACACCTCCTTTCGCATCTATTGGTTGATCGTGCCCGTAACCGTATTGATGGTGCTGGGTGCTGCCAACCTGTTTCGCACACGGGTAGGACGCGCCTTTATCGCCATACGCGATCGCGATATTTCGGCTGAGGTGCTGGGCATACCGCTGTTGCGCTACAAGTTGCTGTCCTTCGGGCTGTCGTCCTTTTATGCGGGCGTGGCAGGCGGCCTGTGGGCTTACTTTTTTCGTGTGGTCACGCCGGAAAGCTTTCCGCTGATCTATTCCATTTTTTTCCTTGCCGCCATTATCGTGGGCGGCATGGGTTCCATACTTGGGGCGATTCTTGGTGCGGTCTTCATGACCATGGTGCCCGAAGTGTTGCGTATTGCGGTGGCCTGGCTGCCCATAGAGGGCGATACGCTGCAGTATGTATCGCCGGTACGCACTATCGTGTTTGGCGTGTTGATCGTCGTGTTTTTGATTTTCGAACCGCAAGGGCTGGCAGAAATGTGGCGGCGAGTGCGGCGTTTCTTTCACTTGTGGCCCTTCCGCACCTGAGCAGTGTGGCGGCCATTACCACACCAGGAGACAAGCATGACCCCTAAACTCCACCTGGCCGGCCTGGTCCGGCGCTTGCTTTTACCGCTTACGCTTGCCGCTGGCCTGGGCCTGACAGGCGGCGCCATCGCGCAAGACAAGGAAGACATCGTTATTGGGGGTTCCATTCCCATGAGCGGCGTGTTCGCTTTTGCGGGCGTGGGCATCCATGCCGGCATCGGCGATTACGTCAAGATGCTGAACGAGTCGGGCGGCATAGACGGGCGCATGGTTCGCTATGTGCCGGAAGACACGGGCTACAAGGTAGACGTGTCGGTGGCGGCCTTCAAGAAGATCACCAGCCAGAACAAGGTCAACTTGTACTACGGCGACTCTACCGGCTTTTCCAAGACCATCAACCCCGAGCTCGACCGCATGGGCACCATCATGATGACGGGCGCCTCGTTTGCGACTGAAATCAACGATCCGGCCAAGTTTCCGGCACAGTTTCTTGTAGGCCCCGACTACACCGAAATGTTCGGCATCTTGCTGCGCTACATCGCCAAGGAAAAGCCGGGCGCAAAAGTGGCGTTTGTGTATTCCGACACCGAGTTCGGCCGCGACCCCATCAAGTCGTCGCATGCCGTGGCCGAGCAACTGGGCCTGACGGTGGCGGCCGAGATCATGACCCCACCGGGCAGCGTGGATGTTTCAACCGAGGTGCTGAAGCTGCGCCGCGCCAATCCCGACTACACCATTTTCCATGGCTATGTGCTGGCGCCCATACCCGAGTTCGTATCCCAGGGTAAGCAGATGGGCCTGAAAACGCGCTATATGGGCACATTCTGGACGATGGACAACTCCACCATCATGCAGATGGGCGAGAACGCCGATGGCTTCATGGGGGTGATGCCTTTCCGTTACTACTACGACGAGGAAGGCAATTCGCCCATGATGAAAAAGATACGCGAGATGCGTCCGGAATACCAAAGCACCGCCTATATGCAGGGCTTCCTGGCCGCCATGTTGATGACGGAATCCGTCAAGCGCACGCTGGCCGATGGCAAGGACCTGACAGCCGCCAACATGAAGTCGTCCTTGCAGTCCATCAAGGATTTCGACACGGGCGGCATCATAGGCGTACCGGTCAGCGTCAAGGGCAACTCTTTGCCGGTAGGCCGCATTTATCGGGCCGACTACAGCCAGAAGAAGATGGTGCCGGCATCCGACTGGATCATTCTGGACTAGGCGGATGGCCAGGCTGAACCCGCCCGTACAGGACCCGGCCGGCTTGCCGGTGCTGGAGATCGCCAATATCGAGGTGGTCTACAACAAGGTCGTGCAGGTATTGCGCGGCCTGTCCCTGTCCGTGCCGGTGGGTCAGGTGGTGGCTTTGCTGGGCAGCAATGGCGCTGGCAAGTCCACCACGCTTAAGGCCATTTCCAGGCTGTTGGAGCTGGAAGATGGCGAACTCGTCAAGGGTCAAATCCACTTCAACGGGCAGGACATCGCCCGCGTAGCGCCGCAGCACCTGGTACACAGCGGTATGAGCCACGTCATGGAAGGTCGGCGCGTCTTTGAAGACCTGACCGTCGAGGAGAACCTGGTGGCGGCTACCTATGCACTGGCCGGTCGGCGGGCCAATCGTGCGGACTTCGATCTGGTCTACGAGTATTTTCCACGGCTGCACGAGCGGCGCCGCGGCCTGGCCGGCTATCTGTCGGGCGGCGAGCAGCAAATGCTGGCCATCGGGCGAGCATTGCTGGCGCGCCCGCGCCTGATGTTGCTGGACGAGCCGTCGCTGGGCCTGTCGCCCATGCTGGTAGAAAGCATTTTCACCATTATTGCGCGCATCAATGCCGAGCAAGGCACCGCCATGCTGCTGGTCGAGCAAAATGCGTCGGTGGCGCTGGCCATTGCGCATTACGGCTACATCATGGAAACCGGCAAGATCATGATAGACGGCAGCGCCGAGAAACTGGCCAACGACCCCGATGTGCGCGAGTTCTACCTGGGCGTGGGCGGCGCCGGCGAGGCGCGCAGCTTCAAAAGCATCAAGCATTACAAGCGCCGCAAGCGCTGGTTGTCTTAAGGAGAGCCCACCATGCCCTCACTGATGGATCTGCCGCCCCTGACACTGCCGCAGATGCTGCGCGAGCAGGCGCAGCGCATGCCCCGGCGCATCGCCATCCGCCAAAAGGACTTCGGCATCTGGAAGCCATGCACCTGGGCCGATTACTGGCGGCGGGCGCGGCACGTGGGCTTGGGCTTGCGTAGCCTGGGCGTGCCAGAGGGTGGTCACATAGGCGTGCTGTCTGAAAACCGCATCGAGTGGGTGCTGATCCAACTGGGTGCCGGGGCAGTGCGGGCCGTAACCGTGGGCTTATACCCCACCAGCCCCGCTGCTGAAATCAGCTATGTGCTGGCCCACGCCGATATCGAGCTGGTCGTGTGCGAAGACCAGGAGCAAACCGAAAAGGTGCTGCAATCGCGCGCCACCTTGCCTCGGCTGCGCCGCATCGTGGTCATCGAAACCAAGGGACTGCGCAGCTATACCGACGAAGAGCGCGAGCTGGTTTGCACGTTCGCCGAACTGGAAGCCATGGGCGCCGAGCGCGACGCCGCCGAACCCGAACTGATTGAACAGGCCCTAAGCGCACAGCAACTGGATGACATTGGCCTGATGATTTATACCTCCGGCTCTACAGGCAAGCCCAAGGGCGCGATGATTTCCTATCGCAACATGCGTGGCGTCGCGCCCGGCATCATCGACCGGCTGGGCCTGGGGCCGGACGACAGCCATCTTTCCTACCTGCCGCTTTGCCATGTTGCTGAGCAGATGCTGACAACTTTCGTGCCGATTTACTCCGGCGCGCAAGTCAACTTCGGCGAGTCCATACGCACGGTGCAGCAGGATCTGCGCGAGGTCGCCCCCACGCTGTTTTTGGGTGTGCCGCGTATCTGGGAGAAATTGCACGCGGCCATCACCATCAAGATGCAGGAGGCCCGGCCCTGGACGCGTGCTCTATACGAGCGCGCCATGCATGCCTGCGAACCGTTCGCCGCCAAATCCGCCAGCCAGCGCACGATTGCGCAGCGCCTGACTTATGCGTTCTGGTATTGGCTGGTGCTGCGGGCCTTGTTGAACTTTATCGGCTTGCGGCGCGCGCACGTGGCGCTGACAGGCGCTGCGCCCATACCGCCGGCCATCGTGCGCTATTTCCGTACCCTGGGTCTGCCTTTGGTCGAGGTATACGGCCTGACAGAAAGCACCGGCATGATCTTGGGCCAGCACCCCGACCGCATCGCGCTGGGTACGGTGGGCGAGCCCATCCTGGGGCTGGACTACCGCAAAGGCGAAGACGACGAGCTGCTTGTGCGTGGCGAGATGGTGTTCGCCGGCTACTACAAAAGCCCCGAGCAAACCGAGAGCGTTATCCAGGATGGCTGGCTGAAAACCGGCGATGTGATCGCCGAAGAGGGCGGCATGCTGCGTATTGTCGATAGGCTGAAAGACATCATGATCACCGCCGGCGGCAAAAACCTGACACCTTCCGAAATCGAAAACACAGTCAAGGCCAGCCCTTATGTGAAGGAGTGCATCGTCATCGCGGATGGCCGCAAGTATGTGTCGGCGCTGGTGCAGATTGAGTTCGATACCGTGTCCAAGTGGGCCGAATCGCAAGGCATTGCCTTTACGCACTTCCGTTCGCTGGCCGAAAACCCGGCCGTGCGCGAGCTGATGCAGCAACAGATAGACCAGGCCAACAATCAGTTGGCAGCCGTGTCGCAGATCAAGCGGTTTCACCTGCTGACCAAAGAGCTGGACCACGACGACGGCGAGGTCACCGCCACCATGAAGGTCAAGCGAGGCAGTATCTACACTGCCTATGCCCAGCAGATCGAGGCCTTGTACTCGTGAACCATCTCGCTACCCGCCCGCCGGTACAGGGCGAAGAAGACCGCCGTACCGTCGTGATACTGACTGCGGCCCGGTTGTTTCGCGAGAACGGCTACGAGCGCACCACGGTGCGCGAACTGGCCGAGGCGGTGGGCCTGCGTTCAGGCAGCCTGTTCCACCATTTCAAGAGCAAGGAAGAGATACTCGTGGCCGTCATGGCCAACGGCATACAGTCAGTTATTGACGAAGGCCGCCAACTGGTGCAGCAGCATGCCGATCCGGCCGGACGGCTGGAGGGTTTGTTTCGCCTGCATATGCATAGCATCATCAGCGGGGTGGGGGGCGATGCCATGCACGCCATGATCTACGATTGGCGCAGCCTGTCGCGCGAGGCGCGCGAGCCCATCGAGCAGCTAAGCAAGGCTTACGAGCAGTTGTGGCACGAGGCCATAGACCTGGCTGTGGCCAGTGGCTTGCTGCAGGGCGACGCGGCCATCATACGCAAGCACCTGCTGGGCGGCATGAATGCCACCGTCCGCTGGTACCGGCCCGACGGCCGGCTAGGCGCGGAAGCGTTTATCGACCAGATGTTGCAGGCGGCACTTCCGGCGATGGGTAGTTGGCACCAAAAACGCTGATGTACGCAGGATAAAAACTGCAATACAACACGGCGGCCACAATGATGTTGACCGGTGTCAGCATAATTTGTACGAAGCTGGGCGACACGCCCAGTCCGGCGATGAAGGTGCCTATCATCTGGACGGCAAAGAAGATGGCAGCCCAGCTTGTGCCGTAGGCCAGGAAGGCCCATTTGTTGCGCCAGCAAGCCACCATCGAAAAGAACAAGGCTTGCGACATCTTGATGCCGTGCCACCCGATCAAGGCGGGCGCATGCCAGAACAGCGCTGATATCAGCACGTACAGCAGCCCGAAGGTAATAAGCGGGCCCTGCATGGCTGAAAACAGTGCGTTCGGATTGATCTCGCCGTCCGCGTCGATGGCCGTCATCAGCGTATCCATGAAAGGCAGCGTGGCAATAAAGCCGGCGGCCAGGCAAAAGCCCATGTAGGCCAGCCCCAGGCCCAACAGGCGCCGACGCGTTTGTCGATCACGCAAAGGCTCGGCCCACATCGACAGCAGCATGGGGCGACCCGCCGCAATGTGGCGACAGGCGCTAAGCGTGACAAAAGTCAGCAGAGGCGTACTGATGATCAATGCTATCTGGCCAAATAGGGGCACCAGGTAGCTGACTGTAATCAGGAAGCCGGTCAGCAGGCTCCAGAAGAACATCGCCATGGGTTGGCGCTTGAAGAGCCTCAATCCATCCAATATCCAGTTCCATCCGGCTGTGATGGGCAATATGGCTGCTTGCATGCGATTCAGTAATCCTGGAGTGTAGGTGTGGCGGGCCCTCGGCGTTGGCGCAGTATGCGCTCGAAGTGGCGAGGGTCGTGGGGTTTCAGCGTTTGCGCCGGCCTGGGTAAATGGAAATCATAAAGACGCGAGACCCAGAAGCGCAAGGCGGCCGCCTGCAGAAGCACGGGCCATGCGGTGTGCTCTTCGGGCGTGAAGGGGCGAACTTGCGCATAGGCGTCCAGCCAGGCTCGCAGGCGTTCGGGATCGAGCACGCCGGTATGGCGCTCGATGCACCAATCGTTGACGCTTACCGCCACATCGAACAGCCAGGTGTCGCAGCCGGCAAAGTAGAAGTCGATGAACCCGCCCATGCGCGGCATTTCGAAGGTGCCGTCGAACAACACGTTATCGCGGAACAGGTCGCAGTGCGCCGGCCCCGATGGCAAGGCGCCATAAGTGTCGGTGGCGGCGAAGGCGGTTTGTTCGTTCAGTGTGTCCTGGATCAGTGCGCGCTGGTCGTCGTCCAGAAACGGCAGCACCTTGGGCACCGTAGCCTGCCACCAGGCCAGACCCCGCAGATTGGGCTGCTGTATGGTGAAATCCTGGGCGGCCAGATGTGCACGGGCCAGCGTTTTGCCCGCAAGCGCGCAGTGAGCCGGGCTGGGTGCCGGTTCGTAGCCGCCCGAAAGCCGCGACACGATGGCCGTCGGCTTGTCGTGCAGCATGGTCAGGCGGGTGCCGTCAAGCAGCGTTTGCGGCTGCGGTACCGGAATGCCGCGCTGGGCCAGGTGATGCATCAGCTCAATATAGAAGGGAAGCTGCTCGAAGGTAAGTACCTCGAACAGCGTCAGGACGAACTCGCCCTGCGTCGTCGTCAGGAAATAGTTGGTGTTCTCGATACCGGCCGTGATGCCGCGCAGGGTAACCAGCTCGCCCAGCGTGTAACGTTTTAAAAGCTCGCGCGCGTCAGCATCGCTGACGGGGGTAAAGACGGCCATAGAAGAAGAACTCTGGGGTAGGCAAACTGAAGGAAATGGTTTAAGCCGGGCTACAATGGCAGGCTGCCCAGAGAGACCGGCGAGATGAGTATAGCGGACACCCACAAGCACCTGCCCAACGGCCCCGATGACTGGCGCCTTAGCGTTGCCCCCATGATCGATGTTACCGACCGGCATTGCCGGTATTTTCATCGGCTGTTGGCGCCCCGTGCCAGGCTTTATACCGAAATGATCACCACAGGCGCGCTGGTGCATGGCAACGTTGCACGCCACCTTGCATTCTCGCCGGCCGAGCAGCCCGTGGCGCTGCAACTGGGCGGCAGCGAGCCCGCCGCCCTGGCCGCCGCAGCACGCCTGGGCGAGCAATGGGGCTACGACGAAATCAACCTCAACTGCGGGTGCCCGTCAGAGCGCGTGCAACGTGGCGCCTTTGGCGCCTGCCTGATGGCTGAGCCACAGCTGGTGGCCGATTGCATGAAAGCCATGCAGGACGCGGTATCCGTTCCGGTAACCGTCAAGCACCGCCTGGGTCTGGATTACGACGACAGCTATGCTTTCGTGCGCGATTTTGTCGGCGCCATACGCGATACCGGCTGCCGCGTTTTTATTGTGCATGCGCGCAACGCGGTGCTAAAAGGCTTGTCGCCCAAGCAGAACCGCGAAAAGCCGCCGCTGCGTTACGATGCGGCGGCGCGGCTGAAGGCGGACTTTCCGGATTGCCGCTTTGTGCTTAACGGAGGCATCGCCGAAGTCGAGCAGTCCATCGATTTAATGAATCAGTTTGATGGCGTGATGCTTGGCCGTGCCGCCTGGCATAACCCTGGCATCCTTAACGACATCTCGCGCAGGCAGCATCCGCATCTAGTGCATCTTGAGCCCGACCAGGTCGTGCAAGCCATGCAGCGCTACGCCGCGGGCCAGGTAAAAGATGGCGTGCCCTTGCGCATTATTGTGCGCCCACTGCTGGGCTGGATGAACGGCCGGGCAGGCGCCCGCCAGTGGCGCCGAACCTTGTCCGACCCTGCCTTGCTCGACCGCAACGATGCGCAGCTGATTGCGCAGGCCTGGTCCGACCTGATGCTGCGCAGTAACAACCAAGAGGGTGCTTACGAACTGGCGGCTTCCGAGTCGGACGGCCAGTCGCGAATATAAGCTTTCAGCATGTTGTTCTCGAACTGCTGCGCCGCCACGATAGCTTGCGCCATATCGTAAAAAGAGATGACGCCCATCAGGGTGGGGCCGTCCATGACCGGCATGTATCGGGCGTGCTTGTCCAGCATAAGGCGCTGCACTTCGTCGGCGTCGGTATTGGGCGATACGCTGACCGGCGCGTCGTCCATGATGCTGCGCACCGTGTTGGTGCCGGTGATGCCGTGGTTATCGTGCAAATGCCGGATGATTTCACGAAATGTCAGCATGCCGACCAGTTCGCCGTGCTCCATGACGACCAGTGAACCGATGTCTTGCTCGCTCATGGTTTCGAGCGCCCGCAAGATGGGCATATCGGGCGAGGCCGTGTACAGCGTGTGGCCTTTCACGCGTAAGATTTCACTGACTTTCAACATCGTGGTTCTCCTGGGTGCCTTCATGCGACACAGTAAGGCTATTTTGCCCCAACTACCGGCTTTCGGGTAGTGCGTTCGGCGGGTCGAACAAGTCGGCCAGCCGCACATCGGGTTGTTGCAGCGTAGCCTGTATGGCTTGCAGCAACTGCCGGTTTTCCGGTTCTTGCAAGCCGGGTTGCCGGCGATCGAGCAATAATTCATCAATAAGGGGCCCGAGCGTGGCTTCGCGCTGGTCCACACATAGCACCCATTGGTCGGCTTCGCCACTGTCTGTATTGACGACATAGCCCAGGCGCTTCAGTGAGGCCAATACGTGCTCAAGTTCATCCTGGTGCAGTTGCAGGTGCGCGCACAGGAAGCGCAGGCTGCGGCCAGGCGTTTGCCCCGACTGCGCGTCCCACAACATGCGCAACACCCTGATCGCGTCGACGAAGCTGCCACCGGTATAGTGCACCCAGGCCCAGCGCCGCTGACGCAGGGCGGGCAAAATGGCCGCCACGGTGGCACCCAGCAAGATCGCCAGCCATGACAGATAAATCCACAACAGGAAGATGGGCAGGGTCGCGAAGGCGCCGTAGATGACGGTATAGGAAGGGAAGCGGGTCAGGTAATAAGCAAAGCCTATACGCATGACCTCGATCACCACGGCCGTGCCTACACCGCCGGCCAGGGCGTCCTTCCACAGGACGCGTCGATTGGGCACGCCCACGAACAAGGCGGTAAAGGCCAGGGCAGTAATGACCAGCGGGACGAAAGACAGCGCAAAGGAAAGCGCCGCCGGCAGTTCCGAGACGCGGCCAATAGACTCGCTGGCCAACACTGACGTCGCCCACAGGCTGGCGCCAGTCAAGATCGGGCCCAGCGAAATAATTGCCCAATAAACCAGCATGCGCTGACGCAAGGGTCGCTGGCGCTCTACCTGCCAGATATCGTTGAACGCCTCGTCTATGGTCATGAACAGCATGATGGACGTGACGATCAGGAACAAGCTGCCTATGGCCGTCAGCCCTGAAGCCTTGGCGGCGAACTGGTTCAGATACAGCATGACATTGTCGGAAACCGCCGGCGGCATAAGATTGCTGGTCAGGAAGCCTTCCAGCGCCATGCGAAAGTCCGCGAATAGCGGAAAGGCGGTGAACAGCGCCAACACCACCGCAAGCAGGGGCACGATGGCCAGTACGGTGGTGAATGTCAGGCTGGCAGCCACCTGCATCAACTTCTTCTCGCCGGCGCGCTGCAAGGCGAAGCGCGCGATCTTCAGGGCGTTGGCCAGGCCGGTGACCGGGCTGGCTGCCGGTTCCAGGCGCGGCTCTTCGATCACGGCCGGCTCGTCGGTGTCCGGATCGCCGGCGGCTTGCTCCCTGATCTTTGCATTCGAGGTGCTTGTTGCCATGATGTCTTGCGAAAAGCGTTCATCGGGAGGTTGGGCCTGGGCCAGGCCCGCCTCTTTCGAGTGATAATACCAGCATGACTACGCAACTTAACCCTGTTTTGCGCTACGGCGCGTCCATATCGCTGATTGCGCTGATTATCCTCTGCCTGTTGTGGGAACTGCTTATCGCGCCGCTCAAGCCTGGTGGCTCGCTGCTGGCACTGAAGGTAGTGCCCTTGCTGCTGCCTTTGCGCGGCGTGCTTAAAGGGCATCTTTACACTTTGCAATGGGCAGCCATGCTGGTTCTGCTTTACTTTATGGAAGGGGTTGTTCGGGCGTGGTCCGACCCGTCCGGCATGTCGGCCATGATGGCTGGGCTGGAAATCGCCTTTTCGCTGGTGTTCTATCTGTGCGCCATTTTTTATTTACGCCCTGCCAAGCGGTCCGCGCGGCAGAAGCCGGCACGCTCGTAAGCGGCGGGGCAGTTTATTAAGGCAAGCGCATGATCCATTCTGTAAAGCAATTGGAAGTCGTCAACTCATACGCCGGATTGCCGTCCGCCTTTTACACCCGGCTTAAGCCGCAGCCGCCCAATGCGCCACGGTTGTTGCATGCCAACCCGGATGTCGCCGCGCTGCTGGGCTTGTCGCCCGATGCCTTGCGTGAACCCGAGTTCCTGGAAGTATTTTCCGGTCAACAAGCTTTGCCTGGCGGCGACACGCTGGCTGCCGCATATAGCGGGCATCAGTTCGGCATCTGGGCCGGGCAATTGGGCGATGGCCGTGCACACCTGCTGGGCGAGGTCGTGACGCCCAACGGCAACTGGGAGCTGCAACTGAAGGGTTCGGGCCGGACCCCGTATTCGCGCATGGGCGACGGCAGGGCGGTGTTGCGCTCATCTGTGCGCGAGTACCTGGCTGGCGAAGCCATGGTGGGGTTGGGCATACCGACTACACGCGCTCTGGCGCTGGTCGTATCCGACGACCCCGTCTATCGCGAGACGGTCGAAACCACAGCCATCGTGACCCGTGTGGCGCCCAGCTTCGTGCGCTTCGGCTCGTTCGAGCACTGGTCCGGCAACCCCGATAATTTGCGGGCCTTGCTTGATTACGTCGTGGCTCGCTACTACCCGGAATGCCGCGTAGGGCAAGCGGGCAACAAAGAAGACGAGGCTGCGACGGTGCTGCGCTTCCTGGAGGCCGTCCTGGTTCGCACTGCCCGCATGGTCGCCGACTGGCAGACAGCCGGCTTTTGCCATGGCGTAATGAACACCGACAATATGTCCATCCTGGGCTTGACGATCGATTACGGTCCCTATGGTTTCATGGACGCGTTTCGCGTCGACCATATCTGCAACCACAGCGATACGCAGGGTCGTTATGCCTGGAACGCCCAGCCATCGGTGGCCAACTGGAATCTCTATCGCCTGGCCAGTGCACTGCTGGGCCTGGGCGTCGAAGCGGATGCACTGAAAGAAGTGCTGCAACAGTACGAAGCCGTATTTTTAGAGGCTTACCGTGGCAACCTGACACGCAAGCTCGGCCTGCTGCAATGGGGCGCGAACGATGACGAATTGCTGGATGACTGGTGGCGCCTGCTGCACAATCAGCGGGCGGATTTCACATTGAGCTTTCGCACGCTGGCCAGGGTGGGCAGTAACCAGGATGCCTTTCTTGCACATTTCGAAGATCGCGCCGCGGCCCTTGCATGGCTGGAGCGCTACAAGCAGCGGCTGGCAAGCGAAGATCGGCCCGAGGCCGAGCGCGTCGCGCAGATGGATCGTGCCAATCCGCTATATGTGCTTCGCAATCACTTGGCCGAGAACGCCATCCGCGCAGCCGCAAAGGGTGATGCCGGCGAGATCGACACACTGCTCGATTTATTGCGCGACCCCTATACTGAAAGGCCAGGCTTCGAGGCGTACGCAGCCGCGCCGCCCGAATGGGCCAGCCAGCTCGAAGTCAGTTGTTCCTCGTAAGCGCGCCAAGTGCGTATTCTTTCTCTTCAACCATAAAAAAAGAACTATGTCCGGCAATACCCTAGGTAAATTATTCTGTGTCTCGAATTTCGGGGAATCTCATGGCCCGGCCATCGGCGCAGTAGTCGATGGCTGCCCCCCAGGCTTGCCGCTGGACGAGGCTGACATCCAGTTCGAGCTTGATCGCCGCCGTCCGGGTACCTCACGTCATGTCACCCAGCGTCAGGAGGCCGATCAGGTAGAGATTCTGTCCGGTGTTTATCAGGGGATGACCACAGGCACGCCAATAGGGCTGCTGATACGTAATGTGGATGCGCGCAGCAAAGACTACAGCAACATCACCGACACCTTCCGTCCCGGGCACGCCGACTACACCTATTGGCGTAAGTACGGCGAGCGCGATCCGCGCGGTGGCGGGCGCTCCTCGGCCCGCTTGACGGCACCGACGGTGGCCGCAGGCGCCATTGCCAAAAAATGGCTGACACAGACCTATGGCGTGACCGTGCGCGGCTACATGAGCCAATTAGGGCCCATCCCGATTCCGTTCGAATCCTGGGAGCATGTGGCTAACAACCCGTTTTACGCGCCCAATGCGCAGATTGTCCCTGAGCTGGAACAATATATGGACCAACTGCGGCGCGATGGCGATTCGGTCGGCGCGCGCATCGAAGTGGTCGCCGAGAACCCGCCGCCTGGATGGGGCGAGCCGCTATACGACCGCCTGGATGCTGATATTGCGCATGCGATGATGGGGCTGAATGCCGTCAAGGGCGTGTCCATCGGGGCCGGTTTCGATTGCGTGTCGCAACGCGGGTCAGAGCACGGCGACGAACTCACCCCCGATGGATTCCTCAGCAATCATGCGGGCGGTGTGCTGGGCGGGATTTCATCCGGTCAGCCCATTACCGTATCGCTTGCCATCAAGCCGACTTCCAGTATCCGCATCGAGCGGCAGTCCATCAATCGCGCCGGAGAGCCTGTACAGGTGCAGACCTTGGGCCGCCATGATCCCTGCGTCGGCATCCGCGCCACCCCTATTGTTGAAGCCCTGCTTGCCATTGTGTTGATGGACCACGCACTGCGTCATCGTGCTCAGTGCGGCACCGAAACCACAAATCCCTAGGAGTACCCGCTATATGAATACTACTTATCTCTTGAGCCGACGCTTCGTTTCGGGCGCTGTGTTGGCAGCCGCCACTGCCCTGGGCGGATGTGCGGCCGTGCAGACCACAGATTCCGGCACGGTGGGCGTGGATCGCAAGCAATACATGTCGGGCATGGTATCCGAGCAGGCGTTGCAGCAGGAAGCGGCGCAACAGTACAGCAGCCTGCTGTCCGAGGCGAAGGCCAAGGGAGCGCTGGATCGCGATGCAGCCCAGACGCAACGGGTCCAGGCCATAGCGCGCAAGCTGATTGCCCAGGTCAGTGTTTTTCGCCCTGACGCCGCCAACTGGAAATGGGATGTCCATGTGCTTAGCCTGGACGAAGTGAACGCCTGGTGCATGCCGGGTGGCAAGATCGCCGTCTATACCGGCCTGATCAACAAGATCAAGCCCACCGATGCCGAGCTGGCAGCCGTCATTGGCCACGAGATGGCGCATGCGCTGCGCGAACACGCTCGCGAACAGGTATCGCAGCAGATGGTCACCAATATGGGCTTGTCGGTCCTATCGGCAGTGACCGGCATGGGTGCCACTGCCGACCTGGGCGGGGCGCTGAGCGAAGTGATGTTCACCTTGCCCAATAGCCGTACCGCCGAGGCAGAAGCCGATCGCATCGGTGTCGAGCTTGCGGCGCGTGCCGGCTATGATCCGCGCGCTGCCGTGACGCTGTGGCAAAAGATGGGGGCGCTGAGCGCCGGCAATGCGCCACCTGAATTCCTGTCTACCCACCCATCGGCGGCCAGCCGTAGCACCGACCTTACCGAGGCGGCCAACAAAGTCATGCCGCTATATCAGCAGGCCGGCGGCAAGTAGGCGGCAAATAGCGCTAGCTTGCGGCGGAGGCCATCATGCTGGTGGTCCTCCGCAGCGACGCCTGTATCCGAGTCAGCGTAGCACTGCTAGTACCAGTATAAGCACTTGCCTTGTACCAGGTTGAGGCAATGGCATAATAAGCCTATCCGCCTTTTTCCCTATCCATTTCAAGAGCATATCCATGGCCCTGACCCTATACGACAAACTCTGGGACGCGCATGTCGTGCACCAAGAGTCGGACGGCACCTGTCTGCTGTACATCGACCGACACCTGGTGCATGAAGTCACCAGCCCGCAAGCTTTCGAAGGCCTGAGCATCGCCGGGCGCAAGCCGTGGCGCCTGGGCGCCAACCTGGCTGTGGCCGACCATAACGTGCCGACCAGCGGCCGCGCTCAAGGTATTTCTGACCCGATTTCGCGCCTGCAGGTAGACACCCTGGACGACAACTGCGAGAAGTACGGCATCACTCAGTTCCGCATGAACGACGTGCGCCAGGGCATAGTCCACATCATCGGCCCCGAGCAGGGCGCCACCTTGCCTGGCATGACCATCGTCTGTGGCGATTCCCATACCAGTACACATGGTGCCGTGGGCGCCCTGGCCTTCGGCATAGGCACCTCGGAAGTCGAGCACGTGCTGGCCACCCAAACCTTGTTAATGAAAAAGAACAAGAACATGCTGGTGCGCATCGAGGGCGAGCTGCCCTTTGGCTGCACCGCCAAGGACCTGGTCCTGTATGTCATCGGCAAGATCGGCACGGCCGGCGGCACTGGCTACGCCATCGAGTTCGGTGGCAGCACCATGCGCGCCTTGTCAGTCGAAGGACGCATGACGGTCTGTAATATGGCCATCGAAGCCGGCGCCCGATCCGGCATGGTGGCGGTCGACCAGAAAACCATAGACTACTTCCGCGGCCGGCCTTACGCACCTACCGGTGCGCTGTGGGATCAGGCGGTCGAGTACTGGCGCACCCTGCACACGGACGAAGGCGCAAGCTTCGATCGTGTGGTCGAGATCGATGCACGTCAGATAACACCGCAGGTGTCATGGGGCACATCGCCCGAAATGGTGTTGCCCGTAGATGCCCGTGTGCCGGATCCCGACAAGGAAAAAGACGACGTCAAGCGCAGCGGCATGGAAAGGGCGCTGCAGTATATGGGCCTGAAGCCCAACACGCCGCTGGTCGATATCAAGCTGGACCGCATCTTCATCGGCTCGTGCACGAATGCCCGTATCGAAGACCTGCGTGCGGCGGCCAGTGTGGCGCGCGGCAAGCGGGTGGCAAGCTCCATCAAGCAGGCCATGGTGGTTCCAGGTTCCGGCCTGGTCAAGCTGCAAGCCGAAAAGGAAGGGCTGGACAAGGTCTTCCTGGACGCCGGGTTTGAATGGCGCGAGCCGGGCTGCTCGATGTGCCTGGCCATGAATGCCGATCGCCTCGAGCCTGGCGAGCGCTGTGCCTCCACGTCCAACCGGAACTTCGAAGGTCGGCAAGGGCAGGGCGGGCGCACCCATCTGGTCAGCCCCGCAATGGCAGCGGCAGCGGCCATCGCCGGTCATTTTGTTGATGTACGGACGCAACGATAGGAAGCCATCATGCAAGCATTTACTACACATCACGGATTGGTGGCGCCGCTGGATCGCGAGAACGTCGATACCGACCTGATCATTCCCAAGCAGTTTCTGAAGTCCATCAAGCGTACGGGTTTTGGCCCCAACTTGTTCGATGAATTGCGTTATCTGGACCACGGCGAGCCGGGCATGGACAATTCCAAGCGGCCGCTGAACCCAGACTTTGTGCTGAACCAGCCGCGCTATCAGGGGGCATCCATCTTGTTGGCGCGCAAGAATTTCGGTTGCGGTTCCAGCCGCGAGCACGCACCCTGGGCACTGACGCAATATGGCTTTCGCGCCATCATTGCGCCCAGCTACGCCGACATTTTCTTCAACAACAGCTATAAGAATGGTTTGCTGCCTATCGTCCTGCCCGAGTTGCAGGTGGCGCGGCTGTTCGATGAAGCGAAGGCCTTTGTTGGCTACAAATTGCGTATCGACCTCGAACGCCAGGTGGTCATTACACCTGACGATCGCGAACTGGCATTCGATGTCGAGCCATTCCGCAAGCATTGCCTGATTAACGGTCTTGATGAAATCGGCCTGACTCTGCAAAAGTCCGACCTGATACGCAGCTTCGAAGCCGAAAGGCTGGCCAAGCATCCTTGGCTCGAGTCGCGACCAATAGCCTGAGCCCCCTTGGCCAAGGTCGGCCAACCAACTACGTAAACGAAGGGCTGCGGCAACGCCGCCCTTTTTCCGCATTCAACTTCAGGAACACCATGACACATAAAATAGCCGTGCTGCCGGGCGATGGTATCGGCCCCGAAATTACCGAACAGGCCGTCAGGGTATTGACGGCGCTGGGTCTGGACCTTGACCTGCAGACCGCTCCTGTGGGTGGCGCCGCTTATGAGGCCGAGGGGCACCCCTTGCCCGCCGCTACGCTGAATCTCGCGCTTGATTCCGCAGCGATTCTGTTCGGTGCCGTGGGCGACTGGAAGTACGACCAGTTGGCCCGCGAGTTACGCCCCGAGCAGGCCATTTTGGGCTTGCGCAAGGCGCTGGGTCTGTTTGCCAATCTGCGACCCGCCATCCTGTACCCGCAGCTGGCCAATGCTTCGTCGCTTAAGCCCGAGATCGTGGCCGGCCTGGACATCCTGATCGTGCGCGAACTGACTGGCGACATCTATTTTGGCCAGCCTCGCGGTGTGCGCGAAGTTGCCGATGGCCCCTTCAAGGGCGAGCGCCAGGGCTACGACACCATGCATTACGCCGAATCCGAAGTGCGACGCATTGCCCATGTGGCGTTTCGCGCCGCGCAAAAGCGCAACAAACGCCTGTGCAGCGTGGACAAGGCCAACGTGCTCGAGACTTCTCAGTTTTGGCGCGACATCATGATAGCGGTCGCGCCCGAATATCCCGACGTCACTCTCTCGCACATGTACGTCGACAACGCGGCCATGCAGCTGGTGCGCGAGCCCAAGGCGTTCGACGTCGTGGTTACCGGCAATTTGTTTGGCGACATTCTCTCTGACGAAGCCGCCATGCTGACCGGGTCTATCGGCATGCTGCCGTCTGCGTCCCTGAACGCCTCCAACCAAGGCCTTTACGAACCCAGCCATGGCTCCGCGCCTGATATCGCCGGCCAGAACATGGCCAATCCCCTGGCGACCATCCTGTCGGCAGCGATGCTGCTGCGCTACTCCTTGAACCAAGGCGCGCAGGCAGACCGTATCGAAGCCGCCGTGCAGGCTGTTCTGGAGCAAGGATTGCGCACCGCTGACATCTACGAGGCCGGCACAGACAAGGTTACAACCAGCCAAATGGGTGATGCCGTGCTGAAAGCATTAAAATAATGCTACAGACGTATTTTTTATTCTTTTTTAAAGTGACAGCAACATGAGCCAAGCAGTAGGTTTAGTCGGTTGGCGCGGCATGGTGGGCTCGGTCCTGATGCAGCGCATGCGCGACGAGAATGATTTTTCCTTGTTTCAACCGGTGTTTTTCTCGACCAGCAATGCTGGCGGAGCGGCACCTTCGTGGGCGGATGGCGCAGGTGCGCTGCAAGATGCTTACGACATCGACACACTGAAAAAACTTCCCGTCATTCTTACCGCTCAGGGCGGCGACTATACCAATGCGGTCTATCCCAAGCTGCGCGCTGCAGGGTGGGATGGGGTCTGGATCGACGCGGCCAGCTCGCTGCGCATGGCCGACGATGCCATCATCGTGCTGGATCCCGTCAACCGGCCCGTCATCGATGCCGCCTTGAAGCGCGGCGTCAAGAACTTCATTGGTGGCAACTGTACCGTCAGTTGCATGCTGATGGGCATGGCCGGCTTGTTCAATGAAGACCTCATCGATTGGATGAGCAGCATGACTTACCAGGCCGCTTCTGGCGGTGGTGCTCAACACATGCGCGAACTGCTCACGCAGTTTGGCACCCTGAATGCCGCGGTCAGGCCGCTGTTGGACGACCCCGCGGCTGCAATACTCGAGATCGATCGCGGTGTACTCACAGCCCAGCAGGATGCCGACCTGGCCCGCGAGCATTTTGGCGTACCGCTGGGTGGCAGCCTGATCCCCTGGATAGACAAGGATCTGGGCAATGGCGTGTCGCGCGAAGAATGGAAGGCCGAAGCCGAGACCAACAAAATTCTTGGACGCGGACCAGCTTTCGGTACGCCCGCCACGCCGATCGACGGCTTGTGCGTGCGTATTGGCGCCATGCGTTGCCATAGCCAGGCCCTCACGATCAAGCTCAAGCGCGATGTTCCCCTCGATGAAGTCGCCGACATCCTGGCTCAAGGCTCGGACTGGGCCAAGGTCGTGCCTAACGAGCGCGAAGCCACCATGCAGCAACTGACGCCAGTTGCCGTTACCGGTACGATGGATATTCCCGTAGGCCGCTTGCGCAAGATGTCGATGGGCGACGAGTACCTCAGCGCCTTCACGGTAGGAGATCAGCTATTATGGGGCGCTGCCGAGCCGCTACGCCGCATGTTGCGTATAACTTTGGGTGAACTATAAAAATGAATTTGTCCCGCTGTGTGTCTTCGTCTTTAGCGTTAGTTTCAGATACTAAACCTTTGATCGGGGCACTAGCGGCGGCATTGTTGATGTGCTCGACCGCCCAGGCCGCAAGCCTGGGCCATTCGCGCGTTGTTTCGGCACTGGGCCAGCCGCTACATATCAATGTTCCGATTATTGAACTGAGTGCTGACGACCTGCGCACGCTGGCGGTGTCGCCAGCACCGGCACCGGCATGGGCGCAGGCGGGGCTGACCCCTCCGGTCGATCTGAACACACTGCAACTGCGACTGGCCGACGGTTACGCGCCGGGTACAAAAGTTGTAGAGCTTCGGTCCAGCCAGCCCTTCGACAAGGCTGTGGCTGATGTCTTGCTGGACGTACGTACTGCCTCGGGCCAGCAGCGCTATCAGGTCAGCCTGTTGACGCAAGGCGGCACAGGTATGGCAGCGGCCCAGCGTAGCGCCGAACTGCGCGGTGCCGGTAGCGCGGCCTCAGCCAGTGCATTGGCTGCGCAGCGCGCCATAAGCGTCAAGCGGGGCGACACCATGTTCGCCATCGCACGACGTCACGCCGTTCAGGGCGTTACCGTCTATCAAATGATGATTGCTCTGCAAAAGGCCAATCCGCAGGCCTTCATTCACGAAAACATCAATCTGGTCAAAGCCGGCGCCACGCTGCAGATGCCCGACATGGCCGCATTGACGGCAATCTCCGATCGCGAAGCGCGGCGCCTGTTCATGAAGCAGGCCCACGAGTTCGCGTTGTATCGCCAACGTGCAGCGGGTGGTGCCGCCACAGTAAGCCAGGATGCGGCCGCTTCGGGCGTGGTGTCCACACAAGGCGCGGCGACGGCCCAAGAGCCCGCCGGCACGCCGCGCGATCAATTGCGACTGTCCGGTGCGGCCAGTAATGCAGGCTCCGCCAGCGGCCGACAGACAGCCGGCACAGATACCACTGCAGCGGGCGGCCAGCAGGGCGCTACGGGTGCCGGTGGGGCGCAAGGCGCCGATGTCCAGGCCGATGACAGCGTCGCTGCGCGCAAGAATCTGCAAGAGGCCCAAGACCGTGTGTCGACGCTTGAAGATAACGTTAAGCATCTTAACCAGGCCTTGCAAGCGCAAGGTGCAGCGGCATCCGGTCTGGTTGTCGAAGGCGCAAAGAGCCTGACGCAGACATTCTCCGACGATAAGGCCGCCTCGAATGGCCAGCAAGCAGCCGGTGGTGCTGCATCGCAATCAGCCGATGGTGCCGGTTCGCCAGGCGCTGGCAGCGCCAACGGCACCGCTGCGGGTACGGTTGCTGGTCCGGCCGGGGCCACGGGCACGGCAGCAGGCAGCGCCACAGGCCAGTCCACCGCGGATGCCAGCCTAGGCAATGCGGGCGCAAGCGCAACTGCCGGCAACGGGCAAGCGGCGAACAACGCCGCTACAGCGGGTAGCACGGGCGGCGCGGCTGCAACGGGTGGCGCGGGGCCGGGCACTGATGCCGCGGCAGCCGGCTCGAATGCCGCAGCAGGCGCCACCGGCAGTAGTGACAATGGCGGCAATGGCGGCAACGCGGCAGCCGATTCAGGCAAGGCCGCTGCGGGGGCCAGCAATGGCGCCCCGGCTTCAGGTAATGCCGCCACCGGTTCCAGTAATGTTGCCCCGGGCTCGGGTAATGCCGCGTCCGGCGCCGGCAGCGTCGCCTCGGGTTCAAGTGGCGCCGCGCTCGGCTCCGGCAACGCCGCCGCGGGTTCAGGCAATGTCGGGCCAGGCTCAGGCAGCGCTCCAAGCAGTTCAAATGGCGCGGCCGCCGGCTCCAGCGGCGCCGCCGATTCAAACAATGCAACAGAGGCAGGAAGCACCGTGTCGTGGTTACAAGAGCATATGCTGGGTGTCATTACCGGCGTGTTGGCGTTCATCGTATTGATCATTGCCTGGCTGTTGCGCCGGGCGAACGCCGCCCGCGACGAAGGCAACGGCGGCCTGATTACTGAAGCCATGGTTCGCGAGAAGCTCGACCAGATCAATCTGGACTTTGAGCAGCAGTCTTCAGACGACGCCGCTCGCCGAAAAGAGTAAGCCGCCATGCCACGAGTGGCACTGGGCATTGCTTATGATGGTTCTGACTGGCTGGGCTGGCAAACCCAGAAGGGCGGCGGCACCGTGCAGGATACCCTCGAGGGTGCCTTGGCCAGGTTCCTGGCACTGCCGGTAAATACCTTCTGCGCGGGGCGTACCGATACGGGCGTCCACGCGCTGGGGCAGGTGGTTCATCTGGACACCACCGCAACGCGGCGCATGGAATCCTGGGTGCGCGGCTTGAATGCCTTGCTGCCTTCCAGCATAGCCGTCCAGTGGGCATGCGAAGTGCCAGAAACTTTCCATGCCCGCTATTCGGCGACATCGCGCAGCTACGTGTATCTGGTACGCAATACGCGGCTGCGATCACCGCTGATGCATGGGCGCGCTGGCTGGGTATACCACCCTCTGGATCTGCTGCGCATGCAGCAGGCCATGGTGCACTTGCTGGGCCGCCATGACTTCAGCAGCTTTCGCTCGTCGCAGTGTCAGGCGGCCAGTCCGGTGCGCGATCTGTTGCAGGCCGACGTACGGCAGTTCGGCGATTACTTCATGTTCACCTTCAAGGCCAATGCGTTCCTGCACCACATGATACGCAACCTGATGGGCGCCATCATCTACATCGGACAAGCCAAGCAAGAGCCGGAATGGATCCTTGACTTATTGAGCCAGCGCGATCGCAAGCGCTCCGCGCCAACGTTTTCAGCAGCCGGGCTATATCTGGCTCATGCCGCCTATCCGGCAGAGTTTTCATTGCCCGATACGCCCGCCAGCGCAGCTGTACTCTCGCATCTGGGCATACAGATGCCATCGGGGTAGGCTGGGGCATACACCAACAGGCAAAGCAGAGCAGATCGGATAGAATCCATCCGTTTCGATCTGACACACTCGTCTATACTCGTCAGGTTTTACCAAGCTCACGCTTATCGGCGTGCACGAACAACCGGACTCTTCCTACCCCTAAGTGGTCCCCATGAATTTCTTCCTGTCTATCTCCAGAGCCATTGACGCGATCAACACGCGCATCGGCCAGGCCGTTATCTGGTTGACGCTTGTCGTCGTGCTGGTCAGCGCCACCAATGCCGTCGTCCGCAAGGTCTTCAATGTCAGCTCCAATGCCTGGCTTGAGCTGCAATGGTATTTGTTTGGCGCGATCTTCCTGCTTGCGGCCGGCTACACCTTCCTGCGCAACGAGCACGTGCGCGTGGATGTGCTGTCTCAACGGCTTTCTCGCCGTACGCAAATCTACATCGAGATATTCGGCATCGTATTTTTTCTGTTCCCCGCGTGCGCGTTGATTTTCTGGCTTTCCTTGCCGTTCTTCTACGAGTCGCTGGTTCTTCATGAGCTCTCATCCAATACCGGCGGGCTGATACGCTGGCCGGTCAAGTTGCTGATCCCGGTAGGCTTTTTCCTGCTTATCCTTGCTGGCGTATCGCAATTGATCAAGTGTGTGGGCTTCCTGAAGGGCGTCTGCCCTGATCCGATGGCTCTGCCGGATGGTAAAAGCGCCGAAGAGGCACTGGCGGATGAAATCCGCCGCCAGGCAGAACAAGACGCGGCTGATGCCACTACACACACCACTACTGGCAGGGGCCTCTGATCATGGAGTTCTTCATCGATAATCTGGCTCCGATCATGTTCATCAACCTGATCGTCTTCTTGTTGCTGGGCTTCCCGGTGGCTTTTTCGCTGGCCGCCAACGGTATCTTATATGGCTTGGTGGCTATCGACCTGGGCCTGATGCAGCCGGCGCTGTTCCAGGCCTTGCCGCAGCGGGTATTCGGTATTGTGGCCAACGACACACTGCTGGCGGTTCCCTTCTTCACCCTCATGGGGCTCATACTGGAACGCTCCGGCATGGCTGAAGATTTGCTCGAAACCGTCGGGCAATTGTTTGGCCCCGTGCGGGGCGGGCTGGCGATTGCAGTGGTGGTGGTCGGGGCCATGCTGGCCGCCACGACCGGCGTGGTGTCGGCGTCGGTCATCTCGATGGGGCTTATTTCTTTACCCATCATGTTGCGCTATGGTTACGACAGGCGGTTGGCAACCGGCGTCATAGCGGCCTCCGGCACCTTGTCGCAGATCATTCCACCTTCGCTGGTGCTGATCATCCTGGCCGACCAGCTGGGTCGCTCCATCGGCGATATGTACCGGGGCGCTATGGTACCGGGCCTGCTCCTGGCGGGTAGCTATATTGCCTACGTCGTGCTCATGTCTTTTCTCAAGCCGACCAGTGCGCCCGCCCTACCGCAAGAGGCACGCATCTACGACAGGCCCGATGGCACGCGCGGGCTGCGCTCATTAGTCGTGCTTACGGTCATTGCCTCGACCGTCTCTTACTTCGCCACGCAGCATTACTTCAGCGAGCACACGCAGGTGCCGGTCGATGAGCGCGTCGTGATCAGTCTGGTGGCCTGGGGCATTACGGCGCTGATCATCGCCCTGGCCAACAAGGTGCTAAGGCTGGGTCTGCTGTCCCCCATTGCTGAACGGGTCACGTTCGTGATGATCCCGCCGTTGTTCCTTATTTTCCTGGTGCTGGGCACGATCTTCATTGGCGTGGCGACGCCTACCGAAGGCGGGGCCATGGGTGCCGTCGGTGCCTTGGCCATGGCGGTATCCCGAGGCCGTTTCTCCTGGACATTGCTCAAGCAAGCCATGGACACCACCACCAAGCTGTCCTGCTTTGTCGTGTTCATTTTGGTGGGCTCCACGGTATTCAGCCTGAGCTTCCGAGGCATCAATGGGGATATGTGGGTCGAACACCTGCTGATCGGTCTGCCGGGAGGAGAGTGGGGCTTCCTGATCGTGGTCAGCCTGCTGACCTTCTTCCTGGCGTTCTTTCTGGATTTTTTCGAACTCGCATTCATTATTATTCCGCTACTCGGACCCGTCGCCGACAAGATGGGCATAGACCTGATCTGGTTTGGGATCTTGCTGGCAGTCAATATGCAAACCTCGTTCATGCATCCGCCGTTTGGCTTCGCCTTGTTTTATTTGCGATCGGTGGCGCCCAAGGACGACTATCACGACCGGATCACCGGCAAGGTGATACCCAAGGTCACCACTGGGCAGATTTATTGGGGCTCGGTACCATTTATCTGCATACAGGTCGCGATGGTAGCCGCCGTCATGATTTTCCCGGGTATGGTTACCCACTATAAGAGCGACGCGGTGGTGGTAGATCCGTCCACAATTACGTTCGGGAATGAAGGCATGTACGGTGCGGGACAATATGGTGGTGGCGGGGCTGAAGATCCTGGCTCCGCTTTTCAGTAGGACATGGCAGCGATGACAACTGCACAACGAACCCGCGTCAAGGTCTGCGGCCTGACCCGGCCTGAAGACGTGGAAGCCGCCGTGCAGGCGGGGGTGGATGCGATCGGCCTGGTTTTTTATCCTTCCAGCAAGCGTGCGGTAAGTCTGTCGCAGGCCAGCCGGTTGCGCAACGCCGTGCCCCCCTTTGTCAGCGTCACGGCGCTGTTCGTCAACGCCGCAGTCGACCAGGTGCAGGCCGTCATCGACCAGGTCGCTCCCGATGTACTTCAATTTCACGGCGACGAACAACCTGACTACTGCGAGGGCTTCAGCAAGCGTTATATCCGTGCCTTCCGCGTGGGTGCGCCCGGCCTGGACACCCCGGCATCCTTGCTGGACGAGTGCCGGCGTTATGCGTCGGCTACCGCTTGGTTGTTCGACAGCTATAGCGCGGGTTACGGCGGTAGCGGCCATGCCTTCGATGCGCAGCTGCTGTCCAAGGTGTCCAGCGCGACCGACAGCAGGCCGGTCATACTTGCCGGTGGCTTGACTGTAGCGACCGTAGCGGACTCCATCCGCGCCGTAAGGCCTTATGCAGTGGACGTAAGCAGCGGTGTTGAAAGCGCGCCTGGCATCAAGTCATCCGAAAAAATTGCTGCCTTCCTTCAAAGCGTGGCGGCGGCATAGGGAGACAGCGTGGGCACGCTCAACCGTGACGATTGTTTGCAGTTGGACCAGAACGACCCTCTGGCGACCTTGCGCAACGAATTTTCGATTCCCTCCGGTCTCATCTATCTGGACGGCAATTCCTTGGGTGCCCAGCCCCGCACAGCGGCCACGCGCGCACAAGAGGTGGTGGCGCAAGAGTGGGGCGAGGGCCTGATACGTAGCTGGAATACGGCGGGTTGGTTCGACCTGCCGCTACGCCTGGGCGACAAACTTGCTCCGCTGATTGGGGCCGGAGCGGGCGAGGTCGTGATCAGCGACTCCACCTCCATCAATCTATTCAAGGCATTGGCCGCCGCAGTGCATAGCCAAGCCACCCGCCAGGCGACGAGCGCACGTCGCATCATCGTGACCGAAGCCAGCAATTTCCCGACTGATGTCTATATTGCGCAGGGCTTGAGCACCTGGCTGGACCGAGGCTATCAGTTGCGCCTGGTGAATACACCTGACGAGTTGGCGGCAGCCATCGATGATGACGTGGCGGTGGTGATGTTGACTCACGTCAACTATCGCACGGGGCACATGTTCGATATGGCTGGGCTGACCGAGCTGGCTCACGCGAACCAGGCCCTGGTGGTCTGGGACCTGGCCCATTCGGCGGGTGCCGTCCCGGTCGATTTAACGGCGGCCAACGCCGATTACGCCGTGGGCTGCACCTATAAATACCTGAATGGCGGCCCCGGGGCGCCCGCATTTATCTGGGTGGCTCCGCGGCACTTGCCTGCCTTCCGCCATCCCTTGTCGGGCTGGTGGAGCCATGCGCAGCCTTTCGCCATGCTGCCCGAATATCAGCGCCATTCGGGCATCCGCGCCGCGCTTTGCGGTACCCAACCCATGGTGTCGATGGCGCTGGTGGAATGCGGGCTGGATATCTTCGCACAAACCGATATGGCAGCACTGCGCCGCAAGTCGCTGGCCCTGACCGATTTGTTTATCTCGCTGGTTGAAACCATGTGCGTGGGCCATGGACTGCAGTTGGTTACCCCGCGCTGTCATGAGCAGCGGGGCAGCCAGGTCAGCTTCAGCCACCCTCATGGTTACGCCGTCATGCGAGCACTGATAGAGCAGGGCGTTATCGGCGACTATCGCGATCCTGGCATCATGCGCTTCGGGTTTACGCCGTTGTATCTGCGCTACGTTGATGTATGGGATGCCGTCCTGGCCCTGAAGCGCATCCTGGACGAGTCCGCCTATGACGCCCAGGTGCAGCCCGAGGCAGTCACCTGACTTGCCTTCCGTAGACCTGCCGTCGCCGTATAAGGCAGTGCACCACTTTCATACTTTTGTAATAAGATTGGAGTATTTGCATCTCTGTTCGCGAGGCATGTTCCATGAGCTACGGCACGTTTATTGGTGAACTGAAAAAAGGCATCGAAGGGCAAATCACCGCTTACGACAGCAAACCCATGCATGATGGCTGCATCATCTATTTGAAAAAATCCGGGGAACGCATCTTCGTCCAAGCGACCGTTATCGATCATCATCGCTCTGATGCCATCGCCTTGTTGCGAGCCAAGATACGCGAAGGGTTGGGCAGTACATCCCGGCTGGTGCTGGGTATACAAAACGACGAGCTTAAGTTTTGGGAAGACAGTGCCAGTGATGCCGGCACTGTGGTAGACAGTCTGGTAGGCAGTGCGGCCTGAGGGTCGACTCAGAATTTATACTGAAGGCCCGCGACGAATAAATTGTATTTCTGGCGCCCCTGGTTCACGTGCCATGTCGTAGTTGGGAAGTGCTCCCCGGGGTAATTGGTCGATCCGAAGGTATAACTCGTTGCGTCGATGGAAAGATGCCGATATTCGGCAAACAGAGATAGGCTTTCGTATATCTGCCCTTTGATCCCTGCTTTAAATTGCAAGGCAAACGCAGAGTCCGACGCGTCCGGATCTGAGTTGAAGTGATTGATACCGGGCTCAGAAGGGTTCGCCGAGTCTGACCCTTTAATCGACGTAAAGGCCGCTCCCGCTCCCAGTCCAATGTACGGCAGAATCTTCCCCGAGTACGGCGTTTGAAGCGTAAGGGTCGCGTTCGCAAGCAAAACGGTGGCCGTCATGGGGATGGTCACATACTGGGTGCCCAAGAATCTAGGGGTAACCGGCATCTCGCCAGTTGGCGTATGCTTTCCAAGATAGATGCCCTCAAGCTCGGCACCTGGCATCAAGCTCCATTTGGATGTTCCGAGATTCCAGCGATTCCATTCATAACCCACATGGGCTCCACCCACCGTAACGCGGCTACCGCTACCTGTGTATCCCCGGGCATTGATCGGTAGATACCTGAATTCGGCAGGGAGGTGGACGGCACCTCTCTGTTGCAGGCTTGCCGAAGAGGCCCAGCCGAAGCCGCCGAACAAACCGATGTACGCGCCTTGCTCACTGGATGCGTCTGCCGCGAACCCAGTTTCTGCCGCCAAAAAGGAAGTCAGCACCAATAGAAGGCTTGATGTCTTTCCCACGCGCCCGTCCTCCAGAATTTCCGGTTAACAATCGTTACAAGGCGCATGGTAGCCTGTTCGTCCTGGTCACTCAAGAGCGCCAAAGCGTAGGCCGTACTGAGCCAGCGGGCTATAGTTTATTCAGAGAGTTTGGCCGTGAAGTAAGCCGATGAGGGAACGCGCGAGGCGTTTTAAGACAGAGAAATGGTAGGCAGTACTGGATTCGAACCAGCGACCTCTACGATGTCAACGTAGCGCTCTAACCAACTGAGCTAACCGCCTA